>ERZ795054.25-NODE-25-length-337463-cov-13.058253_pt1 | contig 337463 bp, 256 predicted proteins | sample MGYA00375138_ERZ795054 | MGnify/ENA primary metagenome ERZ795054 (study PRJEB30183, sample SAMN05720215) | anaerobic digester metagenome | isolation source: active sludge of municipal wastewater-treating anaerobic digesters | place: USA | collected 2014-12-23 ... | reverse complement strand
GAACCATTAGCTTATGCTACCCTTGAAACTGTCCAAAGGATGGGGGGAAGCTCCCATAGCGACATGCGACTCACGACGCGGGTTTACACTGACGCGACCGCCTTGCCGACAAGGGATGCGATACAGAGTCTTCCCCTCCTCCTCACCCCAAGCCAAGGAGGAGAAACCTCGCTGCAGGCCTCACTTCCAGACGCACTTTTTCCAGTCGCGGGCAGTCCGGACGTGTCGCGGCCTGTCGCAGAAAGCGAAGAATATTGCACGCGCAACTCGTTTACTACAAGGCTGTTAGGCGTGCCGAGTTGCGAATTGTCGCGACCTTTCGCATGTATCGCAACCGATAATCTGCCGCGTTTTCTCGTGTCCAATGTCCAATATCTGCGTGCACACTCCTCGCGCCTCTCACAGATCAGCTCATCAAGGAACTGCGAGAGCGCTATCTCACGCTGAAAGTCTTTTTACGAGATCCTTAACCTGCTCTACATGAAGCCCGAACCGCTCAAGGCATGAAGCCAGGGCAAGTTCAAATTCAAAGATGTCATGAGTTGCACCTGGAACAGTCTTGGCAATCTCGCCCGAGTGTTTTGAAATGAAATCACAGGCGACATCCGCAATTCGCGCAGTTTCCACATACGTGCTGCAGAACGCATCTATGAGCAGAATGATGTCGGGTATGACAGATCCTCTGGACCCAGCCAGTTCTTGAAGAATGCGACCCATATGTTCGCGGAAGGATTTCGACGAAGCAATTGCATCCCGATGACTATTCACGGCCATTCCTTATTTGACTGAGCGCAATAGATGCATCGTGTTTGGCTGAATCGGCCTGGGCGCGAATCGAGGATATTTCTGTCGCCTGGGCCATGACCAGATCCTTGAGCATGGCGAATGTAGTGACCACCGATTCCCCCCAATGACGTATGGCGGCGCCGACTTGTCCGGTGGCTGTGTCGGTAGCGCGAAGGACATCGTCGCCCGACTGTTGCACAGTTTGAACGGCCTTGGCAGCGCCATCCTTGACAGCGGAGGCGGTGTCCGACATGGCAGCATTTACGCTTTCAACAACAGGGCCCATATCGGCAACAGCGGCGGATGCGGCCTTGCCGAGGGATGAAACAATGTTGCGGATCTCGATCGCGGCCGCATTATATTTAGCCTGGAGGTCGCCGAGGAGGTCTGTATCGGCCTTGAGTTTGGCCTGGGTCTGGGCCTGGGCTTCCGGATCGCCGGATACAACCGCGGCGCTGACAGCCTGGCGATCGACTTGAATAGTCCGTGTCAGTTCTGCGATTTTGTCTTCCAGGTTTTTAAGAGCCCCGCTGGAGGCCGGGTCAAATTTGACGGAAAGAGTCTCGCGCTCAGTGGCTACTTGCTTGCGGCCTTCCTGGAGTTCAGCAATGCGATCCACGACGTCGTTCAGCTCATCGGATTTCTTTTGAACAGTATCGGCTGATTCTTTGGCGAGGCGCGTCGATTCGAGTTGGGCTTTGCTTGCAGCGCCGAGCGCGCCGATGAAGTCTGTGACGAGTTGCTCCTGGCGCTCCAACTGCGGGATCACGTCTGATTGGTCAATCCCGCTCGCTTGTAATTGGTGAGCCATGGACAAGTCGTCACGGATCCTGTGCCCGACTCTATCTCGATCTCGTGGAGATGATATTTGCTCTGCACCGATGCCACCGGCCTCTAACTCTCCAACTAGTTTCTTGTAGCGATCAAGAGCCTGGGTAGCGGCTTGAGATGATTCGAGGGTCTTTTTATGCTCCTCGGCAATCTGCTGTACCAGGATTTCACGTTCCTTCTCTTTTGCCGTGATATCAGATGCGATTTCACTTTCGCGCCTGGATAGCGCTTCAATCTGTTTTTTGGCGCCAGCAATGGTGTCGATTACACTCTTAAGCTCTTCGTTATCGCCAGCAACCAAAAGATCCTTTTGGCGCTGAAGCTCTATCGCAGCGATCGCCGTATCAGAACGCGCAGCAGATACGCCCCGGCCGGTGTCCTTGGCTTGGCGGACGCGGTCGAGCATCTTGTCGAGCTCATCCTGGGCTTTGCTGGAGGCGGCCACGATGTTGTCGAAGGTGACTTCGACTTGTCCAATCTGCTTAAGCTTGGATTGGCTTTCGAGGGCAAACTGGGATACGGCCTTATTGGATCCTTCGATAGCATTCCAGATGGGGGTGACAATGGAGTCGTAGATTGTTTTGCCGACGGCGGCGCCGGCGAGGCCGGAGACCAGGACGGCAGAGATATTAGTGAATGCGGCCTGGAGCCTGGGAAATTCTTTGACGATTGCGTCGATAGCCTGGCTTTGGTTACGGATGGACACGGCGGAGGTGTCTGACGCCTCGGCGAGGCCGTCCTGGGCCTTGGCCAGTTCGTCAACGCGCGTTCGCGCGGCGTCGAATTGGGCCGCGAGATCTGCTGTGGCGGCCTTAACGTCGGCCTCGGCAGCGGCGAGGTCGCGGACGGCCCGGGCATCCATGTTTTCGCCGAGGCCCTCTTCGATGGCGCGGCCGGTTTCCAGCGCAGCTTGTTTGACGCCGTCGATGGCTTGTTCGGCAGCGGCGGCGCCGGCGGTGTCGACTGGGATTTCGATGCCAACGGTAAGTTTCTTGTCCTGGTCCATTTGTTACGCCTTATCCATTGCCATTGCCGGTTCACGGGGGCTACCAACCGCCCTGGCGCGTGATAATGCTGGACGGTCAACGCGGGCCTTTTGAAACGATGTTTCAGCATCCCTGCCGGAGTGTTGCATGGACGGTTCCATACCCCTGCCCTGCGCCAGCAATGTTCGAGATGGACGGGGGCGCCGATCTTCAAATGCCTTACACAAGGCGGTCGTGCTCGTGAGTGCGGATTCTTTGATCACGGCCTTGATGTCCGCGTATGTGATCTTTTCACAGCCCCGGAGCCGAGATCGGTAACGAGCTTCGGCAATGGCGTTGACCATGCCCGCCACATACGTTTGAACGGATGTGGCGTATCCGGCCAGGTAAAGGATCGTCGCCTTGTCGGCTTCAGGCAAATGGAACCGAGCGATGGTCTCAAGATCCTTGCTTTGGAGTTCACCGGGTAGATCCACGAAGCGCTTGATTCGCCCTTTGAACTGTTCCGATGTCCAGCCGGTAAACTTCTCCACCCGCTTCTGATTCGCGATAAACTGCGGCGTGCAGACCATGACAACCGGAACGCTGTAGTTACAAAGCGCCGTCATGATCCAGTTCATGCGACGCGGAAGGGCTGTGGGTCGCAGGCTGTCGGGATACAGGTAGTGAGCCTCATCCAGAACAAGAACAAGCCCGCTCTTCTTGAGGGTATCGGCTATTCTCTCCCGCATCTGCGCCGCCTTGCGGGTGTAGGAGTGCGCCAGGCCCAAGGCCCGGGCAATCGGCCGCAGGAAGCTGGCATCATCGGGCACATCCACCAGGGACACGTAACGGGCACGCCCGGCGTTCAGATCACACCAGGCGGCCGCCGCCGTGCTCTTCCCTATTCTGGCGTTTCCGTTGATCACAACCAGCCCCCGAGAATCAGCCGCGAAATCCATGGCCTCGAAGATCGTCCTGGAAATCGAGGTCTCTACCAATCCGGCCGCGGCCTCTTTTTGTTTTCTGGACTGGTACTCGAACAAGGCCCCGATGATGTCGCGGAAATACGGCACTGAAGCGGCCCGGCTGTATCCGCTGGTTTCCCGCAGCGATTTTTCGGCCTCCTCCTCTTCGAACTCATGCAGCGCGGGATCTTCCCCCGGCGTGTGAAAAGAGAGACGAGGATTCAGGCACAAGTCGGCAAGAAAGGAATCAAGCCTTTCCGCGGCGCTTCTGCATTCCGTAAGACATTCATTCCGCGTCAGCCGCCTGGTCGTTTTTTCGTCATGATCGAACAACTCACGAAGGGCCCGGTCCGCAGCCGTCGTGTCGCATAGCTCATCTTCAATTGCCTGCGCCTCTTTCGCGCCATAGACGGCAGCCCTACTATTCCCTACCCTGTGCATTGTAGGGGTCCCAAGCCGTTCGGGGAACATGGTCACTATTTCTTGGGCAACCCTTTTCAGGCCGCCCGGTTTAAGAGATTCGCCCTGCAGGAAGAAAATGAGTTCCCGTTTCGACCGAGACAACAAAAGCGCGGCCCGCTCGGCGACCAGGTTGCCGAGCAAGCCGCGCTGCTCGGCCAGGAGGGGATCCGACATGAATCGGTGCTGGTGGTAGACGGTCGGATCTTTGGCGTGCCGGGTGTTGCTCATGATTCAACCTCGGCATCCTGGCGCCTGGAAGCACCCGCATGGAGGCGTTCGGCCGCTTCCATGAGATCGAGCCCGCGGCTTGCCCGTTCAGGATCGCGGGCCATACCATAGGCTGAGAAGCCAAGCCTTCGGGCTTTCTGCAGCACGTCGCTATCGAGGCGCTCATGTTTTCTGGTCGCGTTGACCATGCGCTCCTGATTCTGCTTCATGGCTTCGCCCAGGGCGGAGTACTCTGGCCGATCCACCAGAACAGGCTTGAACCTGCGGCGCATGAAATGATCGGAAAATTCCGGCACAATGGCCTTATAGAGCGCCTTGGCATAGGCATCGTGCTGCGCGTTTTTCGCGAGGGCCGCGGAGATATCTTCGTCCGTGGCGCTCATGGCCGGGATCGGGTGGACTCGTTCGACCGAAAAAGCGGATCCGAACTTCACATCCGTAACATGCAGGATCTCGGGGAACTCCGGATTGAACCAGGCCAGAACCGTCCGCCCCTTCAAGGCTCCGGTCTGTTCGTTCCGATAGGCATAGGACTGCTTCCCGTGGCGAAAGCAAATTCCGTTTCTGCCTACCTGAACCTTGATACGGTGATTCGCGAGCAAATATCTGCAATTCTGCGGCAGCCTCACGAGGCCAGCCGGACCAGAAAACCGCTCATAGGCATCCCTGGGAGATAGGCCCTGGCAGTATTTCCCTTGTTGTGGATCGCTGTTGTAATCGCGAAGGATGGCATCGAGGCGCTGAAACCATTCCGCGCGGGACATGAAAAACTCTTCAGGGGCCGCCTTGCCGGATAACACAAGACGCTTATGCTGTTCCATCCGCTCGAATCCGTCCAGGCGCTCGATACGGCCGCAATAACCAGGCTCCCCTTCCATGCGATTTTGAATCGCCCCCATGACATTCTCGACGACCTTGGCCCGAGCAAGCCGGGCGTGACGGAACTCCAGGCCCAGACCGCGCAGCCCCATTTCTGTTTCTGCCCAGCCGACCTCATCTTTTCTGCCCGTTACGATCCGCGCTCGCCAACTGCCATTTTCGAAGTACCAGCCGCGGCGCGGCAATCCATATTGGTCATGAACGCAGGAGATCAGGTTTCGTATGTGAAAAGCGCTATAAGATGGCGTTCCCGTGAGGACGAAGCCCAGGGCATAAAGCGAACGGACATCGATCATGAGCAACACCTGGGATCTGACTATCTGCAACCCCTCCTCACCCTGATCGAAATAGTAGACGCAGGCCGTCAGATCGTCACCCTGCTGCCAGTCTCCAGAGAACTCTCCCGATGGATCTCTCTCGATGTAAGCACCGTTCAACCGCGCGCGTTTTGGCCCGTGGTGAATATCGTCGAGCATCTTCACTTCATGCTTCACGGCGCCGAGAACCTTCAACGGGACGTAGGATTTCCTGCTCGGGTTCGCGCGATAATATTCCGTGATTTCTCTGCTCAACTTGCCTTCGCGAAGAAGCTCTCTCCATGCCTGCGCGATCCGGCCGCCGCAGAGAAGGCTCCGCGCCTCCAGCGCCAGCTTATCGGCCTCGGAAAGGGCTGGCGAGCGTCGGTTTCCTGATTGAGTGCTCCGCTTGTCCGTTATGGCGGACAGCACCCGCCCGGCCTTGACCCACGCGCGGAACTTCCGTTCGAATGCCCACTTCAGCGCGATGGAGTTCGCGGCCAGGAAGGGCGCACGATTCACCAGGAAGGCCAGAACCGCCGTCTTCGCCTGTTTCCGTGAAAGTCCTTCCTGCGTCATGAAATCCAGCGTTTCAATCGAATGGATCCAGAGATAGTCCTTTTCCCGAGTGGACGGTTTGAACGGATCCGCGAATGAAGCGATTATTTCCTTCAAGGGCCTTAGATGTTCGTCGACCTGATCGGCCGACGGCGTGGGCACGCTGGGCGCCGGCTTGTTAAACGCCGATTCATCCAGGTAGATTTCCAGGCGAGAGAAGTCTTCCGCTCCTCCGTCCCTTTCAAGGATCCGTTCCAGCAATCGCCGCCAGTGGCGAGCCGAAATGGCCTGCCCGAATACGGCCCTGTATTCCGCCAGGCCTGCCCGCTCAATCTCTCCCGAGGCCAGGGAGATGTCGTTCATCCTGACAAGTGTACCCGCGAAAGCCCTCTGTAGTTTGGCCGCCTTCTCAAGATGCAATGGCCGAATTTCAGAGACGGGTATTTCGGGCCGCCACTGATCCGGCGGGCTGGTCAACAAGTGCTCGGTGTTGCGATAGCCGCGCTTCTGGGCTTCGGCTTCCACGGCGGCCCGCATGGCTGCAGGGAGCTCCGGCACTGACCAGGCACAAGCCTGATTCCCTTGAACCAGGACGGAACCTGAAGGCCTGATATCCCGCAGCGCCATCAACACACCGCGTTTCGACATCCGAAGCGCCAAAGCAATTCGGGAGGCGGGGAAAACCTGGCGGGCTCCCGGACTCGGAATCTGTTCGGATTCAGTCATGACTTCAAGCCCGACACCCGCCTTTTCATGAAATCCAGAAGGCTGCTCTTCGATACCCTCCAGATCGTCCGCCCTCCCTCGACAATGTTGATATCCTGGGCGATCAGGGTTCCGTCGTGGATCAGGTTGTAAACGTGCTCGGGCGTGCAATCGAGATATTGGGCGACTTCATCAACCCGCAATCGTTCCCGATTCTCTGGCAGTCCGCCTGCGAGCCTCTTTCCGTGGTCGCTCGGCGGCGCCGCTCTGGGAACCGGGGAAGAGACAGGAGATCTTTCGCCTTGGCGCATGGCGCCAATTTCGCACTTTGTCGCGTGCACCCCGATTTCAGCCGCCGGCAGTCCATGGCGCTTTGCCAGGTGCATCCAATCCTGAATGCCTTTGCCCTGTATCGTCTCTGCAGGCCGCGTTCCATGCTCTGCAGCGGGGCGATCGGGCTCTGGTCCTGTCCTGGTCACTCGCCGCACCCCTCGGGCCGCAGAGCCCATTTTACGCGGTTCCGTGCCGCAACGGCCTCGTAGAGCGCCGTCTGAAGGCTCCGCTGCTGCATGAGCTGCTCGTGGTTCTGCCGAATCAGCCTCACGAGATCCGGCCCAAGATGGCGGTACACGGTCCCGAGGGACATCTTGAGCTTCCTCTTGCCCCCGGCGACGGAGAAGGCCCTGGCCACGGGCAAGCCGCAATCAACGATGAATTGGACAAGCCCGTTCATGACCGTCGGCCCGACCTTCGAGACAAAGCGACCCTTCGGCATGTAATCGAGGGCCCGGATATTCTTCTGCGAGAAGCGCCAGCGATAGAACCAGCGGATAACCGTGCTGGTGCTACACGGCAGCGGATGGCCGCTCCCCAGGTCGCGGCCGTTGAACTCCCTGGCCACACGGCGGGCGGCCGTCCGGAGGTTCACGCCGGCCGCGTTCAGCGCCGCCAGGCGGAACATGGCCCGCTCGATCAGCTTCAGGCGGCGATTTCTCCAGGATTGAGCCTTCATAATGTTCCAGAATTTACAGTCCTCGGACCTTGGCCGAGAATTGATTCAGGACGCCTTCAGCACAGATCATCGAATGAATAGCCTCCACCTCCGGCTTGAAATGCGGGTTGTGGCGAATGAGTTGATACAGCCCGTAAAATTCGGCGATGGCGTTCTCGAAATCCATCTCCAGAATGCGTTCATAGAGATCGGATAAAAGGGTTGCTGCCGCCTCCGGCGAATTTTTTAACGGCTGCTCATCGTAGTCGAATCGCGCCGGAGCTTTCCCCTCTGCTTTGGCCGATTCAATGAGTGCCGTCCAGTGGGCAGTGAGCCCGGGGTTTTTTGCCCGCTGGCCGCCTGCGCGCTTCATGACTCACCCCGCGCGGGTTGCAGAGACGCCGTCTTGAGTTCCGCGGCGATCACACGCCGCACGTACTCCGCGCGGCTCACTCCGGCTTTTTTGGCGCGGCGGTCAACCTGTCTGCGCAGGTCCGCCGGCAGTTTGAATACAACGACCCGCTTTGCCGACGGTGAATATTTCATGTTCTGCTGCTGTACTTGTTTCTTCACGCGGTCTTCTCCTTCTTGTTTTCCGCACTTCCCGCAACAGGAGCGGGCGGCATGACGCTTCGAGCGCCGATGTCGCCAAAGCCGAAAGGCAGGGAGCTGAAGTGAACCCTGGCCACACCGCCCGCTTGACGCTTTCCTGCTCCGTCCTGGGTTGCTTGTTTTCATGCCGCACGCTCTCCTTTGGTTCCTATCGTGTCTGCTGTCAGTGAATCGCGGGCCGCGCGGGGTGCAATGAATCGCGCCGGAAACAGCAAAATCTGCGCGGATGACCAAATCCCCGCGCGGCCCGCACCAACGCTCCCTTGGGCTTTGAATTTCATCATCGCCCCTACGAATGTTCTCCGTTAAGGGGGCGGCGGGTTTTAACCGCCGGCCCCCCGCCCGGGAGTGCCTCCGAAGGAGGGGACGAACCGGCCCCAGGCACTCGTAAATCAGAGGATCTGTAATCGCTCGGATCACCGGATTCTCAAACAATGTTCAGAACTCGGGCGCCAACAGTCGAAGCGGCCACGATCCTTGAATAGAATTCGATCCCGAGCTCGACAACTTTCACACCGATCCGCTCGCGAAAGACCCGCACGGTCTGCCCCTTCTCGATCGGAGTGATAAAGCGTTTAATGTGAGTCGGATCATCGAGCAGGTTTTCGGAACTGCCGTAAAAAGAAAATGCCGCCGACGGAACGATTCGACCCTTTGTCGTGGCCGTTTCCTGGTATCTGTGTCCACTCACCCGAATGCCGCTCACACCCAGCGTAAGCGCAAGCTGGTCGAGGCCGCCCGCCCCCATCGCCGCCTTGCCATCCGACGCCACGCGCAGGCACGCGCAGCGGGTGCGGAACGCCAGTTGGCCATACAGGAGTCGATTATTCGCAAGCCCAGACGCATCCTCCGCCGCGGAGAGCATTTCAGCGACATCATCGTCTGGAGATGCCGCCGAATTCCATGTCTTGCTTGCAGCCGTCGCGATGGATTCCAGCGCCGTGACAGCTCGCTTGAACTCCATGCGATAGAGCAGTGACAGTAGTGCCCCGACGTAGATCTCTTCATATTGCGGATTATCCGCCAGGACATCGTCATCGAGCCGAACGCACAGCCCCTTGTTGAGGGTCATGCTTTCTTGCGATTCGCTCGTAAAATCGACCGTCTTGAATCCGCTTCCGATGGCCCGGATATCGTTATCTTCGATCGCAAACGCCTCTGCGTTCGACGCGGGCCGCTTGAAATCGAAGCGGCGCGGCGCGGGGACCTCTGGGGCGACGAAGTCGAGGATTGCCTTGATCCCGGCCGGATCACTCCAGCCTTGGGCAAAGATCGTCAGGGGCTCGGAATAGTGGCTGGCCTCGAATCTGTCTTCGTTGGCGAAAAACACCACATTATTCTTCCAGAAGGCACCCTCCGGATTCCACTCGCCACTGAATGAAAGCTGGTTCATTGGCCCACCCCCACGACGGCGGGCATGTCCAGCAACGATCCAGTTCTCTGATAACGATCGAGAATCCGGAACAGATGACCGGCTTGAACCAATGCGTCGCCGTAGATCTGGCCGATCGTTAGGAGCTTGGAGCAAACATCGGTTCCCCGTGCTGCGGCTTCCGCCCGCTCCCGGTTGCTGTAAAACTGCTGGAGCTTGTCGGCGATTTCAGCGGCACGGGCCTTGCCTTCAGCTACGGCAAGAACGGCAACGGCGTTCTTTGCCTCTGCCACCTCGGCGTAGACTTTCTCGCGGAGCTTTTCCACCGCCACTTCCTCGCTGGAGACACGGTCGGGCAGAAGCGTGAGTTGCAGTTGCTTGGTGTGCAGCGCGACCATATCCGATTCCGATTTCGGATCGGCCGTCTTCTTCAGTTCCGCGACTTCACCCGGCAGGCGCTCCTGGAGTTCCTGCAACTCGGCCAGAAGCAACACACGCTTTTCCAAGGCGCGGGTCGCCTTTCGCAACCGCTCCGGCTCGAACCCGCCTGGTAACGCTCGCGCGTTGTCAGGGGAGCTTTCGTTTCCCTCTTTCATTTTTTCCTTCCTCGCGCCCGCCGGCCAGCACCATGCCGGGCCAGATGATCGCGAAAATATTTTGAAATCAGTTCTATGAGGGCCACCTTGCTCTTTACCCGGCTCCACCCGGCAATGTGCTTTTCCTTGGCGAGCAACTGCAGCCGCCTGAAAGAACAAAGCCAAAGGTCAACACCGAACCTGTCTAGGATTCGCAGACGAAGAGCCAGTTCGCGCGCCCCGGACCAGATCGGCGTTTTCAGGATCAGTTCGATCCGAAGACGAAGACGGCGGCTTTGCGAGGACCCCTCCAACAGATTGTAAAGGGTTCCTGTCGAACACTCGACCAGGTCTGCCAAGCCGGCCGGCGTCTGTCCTTTAAGGATCAAGAGAGATCGGAGAAGGTCTATGTTTTGCGCTCTATGGTTCATTGAAGAATCAATCTGTTATTCTCACATATACGACCTTGAAGAGAATTGTCAACACCCTATTTGAAATTATTTTATTCCCCGCTTCCTGCAGTCGTACTACCCTGCTTCCCATGATTTGTGGAATCGATCTGAACATCCGGGCGCTGGGCATCATTCTTCGTCAGGCGCGCATCGATAATGGCGCAACACTCATAGATATCGCTCGGCTTACGGGAGTTTCAAAGGCTCAGATAAGCCGCATAGAAAGGGGTGAATTCAACGCGACGTTGGACACTTTCAGCAGGATCGCGATCGCGGCGGGCATGAGACCTGGAAACCTCTTGGAACTGGCACTTGATTGCGATCATGAGACATTGCTTAAGAAGGTTAAAAAGGATCAAGACCTGGCGGCAGATTTGAAGAATGGCGGCTGGACTTCTGATCCGCAGCGAGAAAATGTTTTTCTATTCTGTGCCCATTGTGTCGCTGGATTAGCGGTGCTACTTTGGTCAAGCGACCCTGTAGATCGGGCCGGCAAGCTACTTTTCCCGACACATTTCCGCGCGGGACTCCTTGAGGCGGCGAGGAAGATTAAGCCCATGCGCGATTCAACCGAACGCGCGAATGCGCTTATCGCTCTGGACAGAAATCCGTACAGGGAACTCAAGCGTTTTGGCCTTTTCTCTCTGGAAATGGCGAAGAGTTATTTGAAAGCGCGGGATAAATGAATGCTAAGCATTCAGGGATGATCTCTCCTGTACGTACACATGCCATGCCCGCCTGAAGATCGGCTTGGCTGGCGGACCAGGCGCGCGGAGAGCCCGGCGCAGATCGCGCCCGCCGTCGGCTCGGTCCTTCCGGTCGGTCCAGCGGCTTCCCCAGGTTGAACCAGGCCCCGGCGATCCCCACCCGCCGGCGGCGGCCACGGCCGGCCCGGGCGGCAGAGCCCGCCGGCCCTCCTGGGCGGAGATCATCGGCGAACCAGGCCGCGGCCACAGCCGGGACGCCCTGGGAGAGGCTTTAAAGCTTGGTTGCAGCCGTCTTGGAAAGCGCCTGCACAGCCCCGGCAGGAGGCCGGATCCCGGCCGTGTGGCCCTTGGAATGAGCCTTGCGGCACTTCACACTTCACACCTTTTCAGCAACCGATAAGTTGCTATCTGTTTTTTCGTAACCTGTTGATATTACGAGATCGGTCTTGGACATGCCGACCGCGGCAGATTATCAAAACCGCAGCAGATTATGGGTCGCCTGGACAGGCTCGTTTCATGCAGAAAACCCGCGTCGTTATTGATGATTCTGCATGCTTCCGCATGATTTCCAATTCCAACAGATTACCGGTTGCTTCACACGCAAACAGTCAAAAAGTGGAGGCGGGGGGAATTGAACCCCCGTCCGAGCAAGAGTCGCACCGGCTTCTACGCGCGTGTTCCGTCTTTGGATCTCGTCCCGCGCGCTGCCAACGGACAGGCCACGCGCGGAACCAGCGCCCACGTTAGGTTCTCGCCCCTCCGGCCGGGCACGCGCCCTTGGGGCCAGCCTGCTGTCTTCGCCCGAACCGCGTAGCAGGTGTCAGCGGCCGGACGTCACGGCATTAAGCCGCGAGAGCCATCTCTGTGTTGGCTTTTGTGTTGTTTCCCGGATGTTTAACGAGGCCAACCGGGGTCCTCGGCGCGCCACCGGAGCTCCACCTTACCCGTCGAAACCGGGTCGCCCCCATGTGACAAACGAAGAACAACTTCTGCTTATAAGTATACTCCCGCCGACCGCGAAAGCAAGGGAGGGTTCAGGATTAAGGATTCAGAGCAATCTGCAGAGCGATGATGGAATACGACGTAACCAGGATCGGGTCCGCCTCCCACCAGCGGCCCTCTTCGTTCACCCAGTAGCCATGGCCCGTGGCCGGATCGATCTTCTGGAGGCCGACCAGCTTGCGGATCAGCTCGTTGCGCCAGTTGACGGACTTGCCGTCCGCGAGGGGGATCTGGTCCTGCCCGTACATCGCCAGGGCCTTGGAGAGCACGTTATAGAAGTAATAGAGCCCCTGCGCGCCCATGCCGGGGTTCTCGGCCAGCGTCCAGTGCGCGGCGGCCCAGTCGAACGCGGACTTCACGCGGGGATCCTCGCGGTTGACCTCGGCGTAGATGAAGCTCAACAGGCCGGCGTAGGTCATGCTGCCGTAGGAGCGGAACCGGACTTCCCCGGCTTCGTTCGTCGTCGTTCCGGCCTGGCTGGAGTCGGGCTTGTACGCGAAGCCGCCCTTGTTCTCGGGATCGTCGCTCGCCCACGGCTGGTCGTTGCTGTCCGCCCGGTTCTGGACGCGCGAGATGAACTTCTGCGCGGCCTCCCAGTCCAGGTCCGCCTTTTCCTCGCCGGACTGCCGGAGATCCTCGACGTTCTCCGTCAGGCGCATGGCTTCGTAGGCAATGTAGCTGTTGGACAGGTCGGCGTACGGGCGGCCGGTCTCGGGATCGTAGCCCATGCCGCCCTCGTAGATGTCGCCGCCGAGGTGCTGGGAGCCGGCCAGGAAGCGGCGCGCCTTCTGGATCACGGGCACCAGCTTCTCGTCGCCGACCGCGTGCAGGGCGGTCATGCAGATCGCGGTGTTGTAGTTGCTCAAGCCCCCGCCCTTCTGCGCCGCCTTCGGCTCGCGCCAGATCGAGCCGTCGTCGTGGACGCTGGCGAGGAGGTACGCGATGGCCTTGTCCATGGCCTCCTTCTCGGGGAACTTCGTCAGCGCCAGCGCCCACAACGGCAGGGCCGTCAGGGCGGGAAAGTCCGGGTTGGACCAGTTGCCCTCGGGCTGCTGCTGGGCGAGCAGCCACTTCGCCGAGCGGTCGATTGCCGCGCGCGCCTCGTTCTGGAGCGTCACCGGCACCGGCCCGGGCTCGCCCTCGTTCGCCTGGAGGGTCACGGTCTCGGCCAGAGACATTGAAGAGATCGACAGCAGCGCAGCCAGGACCATCTCGTTTTTCATCGCATGCCTCTTTAATAGGAATAGCGCAGCAGACGTTCTAATAGTTCATCATCCGGCCGCGTTTCGTCAATCGGCTTGTTGCAGCCGGCCGGCCGCCGAGCAGAAATCCCGCCCCGCGCGGCCCGCCATTTTCTCGACGGCCGAGGAGAGGTCGACGAGCGCCGGCGTCCGGCCGGGCGCGCCCAGCCGCACAAGGAACAGCCGCGCGATCCGGAAATCCCGGGCCCCGTCCGCCCCGTGCGTGGTCAGCAGGAGCAGGTCCGGCGCGAGCCATTCCGCGTAGCTGTGGCGCACCTCGCGCACCCCGCCGAACCGCGGGTCGAACGCGGCATAGTCCGCGGGCCGGTCCGGCAGCGCCACTTCCTCGGGCTCGCTCCACGTGTCCCCGGCCTTCCGGATGATCACCAGGCGCCCGTCCCGCGAGCGGGTACAGGCTACGGCCTGCCCGTCCGGGCTGACGGCGGCGTGCCCGCAACCGTCGGCCGGGGTCAGCGCCCGCGGGCCGGACCCGTCCGCCCCGATAACAGCCACCTGGGCGCCGCTCATGTCATCTACCTTCCGGTGATAGGCGACGCCCCGCCCGTCCGGGAACGGAGCCGGGTCCTCCACCAGGATGCCCCCGCCCGTCCGGGCGTCGGCGATGAGCTGGGGCCGGCCCCATTGCGCCGAACGGCCCGCCGTATCGAAGGGGGCCTGCCACAAGCTGTGTTCCCCCCTCTCCTGCCGCGAGAAAAAGAGGGCGCGCCCGTCCGCCGAGAAAGACGCGAACCGGGCGTCGTCGGCCAGGAGCACGTCCGCGCCGGTCGCCAGGTCGAGCACGTGCAGCGAGGGTCGGGACCGCCCCGGCGCCGGCTGCTCCTCGCGATCGTAGACAACCACCCGGCCGTCGGGCGACAAGGCCGGGAACCACTCGGCAAGCCCCGCCCGGCTCGTGAGGCGCTGGAGATTGGACGCCGCGCCGGTCGCCAGGTCGTACTCCGCTCGGTACAGATCGGCCCCGCCATGCGAATCCCGGGTGCAGGATTCGTCGGCATCCAGATTCGCCGCGAAGACCAGCGTCAGCTTTCCTTTCAAGCCGTCAGCCGGCACGGCGGCGGACGGCGCGCCGGCCTCGTTCTTGAGCCGGGCAGGCTTGACGGTCCAGAGTTGGCCCTTCGTGTAGCACAGCGGCTGAACCGCGCGCGGCTTGAAGACCTCCTGCAGCAGATCGGCATAGGGCGGAAAGGCGCGCGAAGGGGCGACCGGCACCGTATCCTGCGTGCCCGCCGATCGCAGCGCGCCCGCCATGGCGCGCATGAACTCGCCGCTGTTCAGCTTCACGGCGCCCACGGACACGGTCGCGGGTACGAATCGATCACCGGTTGCCCCGTCCAAGTCCCGGACGACCGAGGCCGCCGCGGCGCGGATCGCTTCCGTCGCAAACGAAGTTTCCCTGGACAACAGCGGTTGGTCATCCTCCAGCACCGGCCCGTACAGCGCGTGCAGTTCCACGGGCGCGCCGGGCTGATCCGCCGCCAGGCTGCGCGCCAGCGCCTCGAACGCGTCGCACAGCGAATAGACCCGCTCGCCGACGGCGACGAGGTCGGGCGGCCGGCCCGCCCAGTTCTCCACCAGGGCCCGGGCCAGGGCGGAGACGTCCTGCGCGAACGGCCGGTATCCCTTCTCGAGCTCAAAATGGTCCGCCAGCGTGTCACCGGTGACCCAGCCGCTGCCGGGATTCGCGGGGAAGAACTCCTCCTTCAGGTAGCGGGCGGTCTGCGAGCCCTCCTGCTCCTCGACCTTGCTGAAGCCCATCAGCAGCAGGCGCGGGCGGCGGCGATCAAGCGTTTCCAGCTTGTGGCGGAGCGGCCCGAACCGGTAGCCGGCCTCGCCCACCTCGTCGCCCTTGCAGGTCAGCCGGCCCATGCACCAGAAAATACTCTCGTCCCCGCCGGCGATCTTCATGATCTCGTCGGCCGTCTCGCCAATCCGGAATATCCGCAGCGCGTGCAGGGCGATGGGCACGGCGGGCTGGTCGAGGCCAAAGTTGCTCATGCGCCGGAACGCGTAGCCTTCCGGGGCGCTCTCGAGCCCGTGGCTGGTCAGCATGGACACGTCCTTGCCCAAGACCTGCTGGACCAGCTTCAGGCCGCCGACGCGGGCGCGGTCCGTCTCGGACGGTTGATGCCGGTCCAGCATGCGCGTGGACTCGTCGATGCGGTACGGCCGCGCGTGCGAGTAGCGCTCCTCGACGAGCGCGACGGCGTCCGCCCAACCCTTCCCCGTCGTGAGCGACCACGGGCCGCGGTAGCCCTGCGCCTCGCGGAGCGTGTACACTTCGCCGAGCAATTCCGAGGCGACCGGGTACGGACCGTGCGTTTCCTCGCCGTGGTAGCCGAGCGGCAGGCCCCACTCGCGGACCTGCTGCAGGATCGACGGGTCTTCCTGCTGCAGCCGCTCGACCAGGATGCCGTCGAAGAACAGCGTGCCCGGGATGCCGTTGCGCACGAAGAACTCGCCCATTCTCCGGACCTCGGCGGCAGCCGGGTAATAACCACCGGGGCCCTCGTAGTGGTGCGTGAAAGCCATCAGGAACACGGGCTGCCGGGCTCCGCCGGCGGAGACGGCGCCGCGGCCGGAGGGCTCCGGGTCACGCTCGCGCCAGGGCGGGCGGCCCTGCGGGCGCGGGCCGCGGCCGGGCGGCGCCCCTTCCGCCGGGCGCGCGTCGGCGGGCAGGGCGCCCTCCAACATCGCGATGGCCTGATCGAGCAACTGCTCGGCCTCCGCGCGGTCGCCGCCCTGCGCGGCCGCGCGGGAGAGCCGGTCGAGCCGCTCCGCCTCGCCGGTGTCCAGCCCCCGGCGCTGGGCTTCCTGGAGCAGTTCCTGGTACTCGCGGAGCTTGCGGTTGGGGGCGCCGGGGGGTTGGGCCGGGGCCGCGAGGAGCCCGATCCACAACAGGCAGGCCACCGCCCCCAGGACAGCCTTCGGGAAGCAGGGCCAAAAAGACCGCGACCGACGGCCGGGGATGCAATGGACGTGTTTTATTCTCATAGGCCCAGCCCGATAACCAACTGATTACTGGAGACTTCCGCTGAACGCCCCTATCACGAGCGCTTCACGGGGTTTCCCTTCATGGAGCGCACTGGCTCACAGGGCTGAATTCGAGCCCGAATCCTTCTGGTTCTCGCAGGCGGTTTATGGAACAGATCGCCTCTCGAGACAATGAAAAATCATCGCGCCCAGGGAAGCGGCAGGCGGATCGCGCGCTTTCGGGGCTACCGACAAGCGGGGCTCGGATTGTATTGACATGGGCCGGCCGGAATGAGATAGTAATTATTACTAGTACGCGGCGCTCGCTGGAGCGCCGGCGGCAAAGTGACCTGGCCCCCTGAAGCGATACCAGCCGGATAGTATATCCGGCAGGCAAAGCAAGGAGCCCAGGACATGGGAGCGAAGCGATACAAGGCGGAGGAGATCATCCTGAAGTTGCGGGAAGCAGACGTAGAACTAGGCCGCGGCAAGAGCGTCCCGGACGTATGCCGGCAACTGGGGATCACGGAAGTTACATACTACCGGTGGCGGAAAGAGTATGGCGGGCTGCGGGTGGACCAGGCCAAACGGTTCAAGGAACTCGAACAGGAGAACAGCCGGCTGAAGAGGCTGTTGGCTGACGCGGAGTTGGACAAGGCGATCCTGCGGGAGGCCGCCCGCCCAAACTTGTAAGCCCGGCGAAGCGGCGCCGGGCAATGATCCATGTGCAAGAGGCGTTCCCGACGCTGTCGGAACGGCGGGCATGTCGGGTGCTGGGGCAACCGCGAACGACCCAGCGGCGGGTGTGGGTGATACCCGATGATGAGGCTCCGTTGGTGCGGCGAATGATCGAGTTGGCCCAGCAGTACGGGCGGTATGGGTACCGCCTCGTGACGGGGATGCTGCGGAACGAGGGATGGCGGGTGAACCACAAGCGGGTGGAGCGGCTTTGGAGGCAGGAAGGGCTCAAAGTCCCGCGCAGGCAGAGGCCGAGACGGAGGCTGTGGCTGAACGACGGGTCCTGTGTCCGGTTGCGGCCAGAGAACCGGAACCACGTGTGGAGCTATGACTTCGTACAGGCGCGAACGAGCGAGGGGAGGCCGTTGCGGATGCTGACGGTGTTGGATGAGTACACGCGGGAGTGTCTGGCGATTAACGTGGAGCGCCAGCTGAAGGCCGAGGACGTGTTGGTGCAGTTGACGGATCTGTTCGTGCGCCGGGGAGTTCCGGGGCATTTGCGCAGCGATAATGGGAGTGAGTTCACGGCAGAGGCCGTGAGGGGCTGGCTGAAACGGCTGGGGGTCGGCACGCTGTATATCGAACCAGGGAGTCCATGGGAAAACGGCTACATCGAAAGCTTCAACGGCAGGCTTCGGATGGAGTTCCTGAATGCGGAGATCTTCGACACGCTGCAGGAGGCCAAGGTGCTGATAGAACGCTGGAGAAAGGAGTACAACGCGATTCGACCACACAGTAGTCTGAAATACCGTCCGCCAGCCCCGGCGGCGGTCCAACCGGAAGGCTCCGGGGCTACGCCCCTCCGCCTTCCGGTTGGCATTGAACAAGGGGGCAAACTAACATAGAATGCGGTACCGCCAATGGGGGCACGTCAAACAGCAAAGAGTATCTCCTGTTCTTTCCCATCTGTTCTCCTGCACTTCTCCGCCCGCACCACCCAACCTGTCACCGTCGCCCGCTCTCCCAGCCCACTAGTTTATAGTTTAGGTCTGACCCGCTTCACTCGCAGCGCCCTGTCTTGCGCGGATTGACCCCTCAGGCGACCCGGAGCAGCGCGGGATCCTCTATGGCCTGGAGACGCCCACCCGGTACGAGCGCTGCACCGCGTTGTTGGTGTCTGTCAGTGTCATCGCGCCACTGTCGGTGCCGTTGGACGGGCCGACGACCGATGACCACTGGCCGGTGGCCAGTTCCACGTTGTACTCCAGCGAGTAGATCCGCGTATTGGTGCAGGAGAATACAACGGCCACGGAGTTGGTCTTCCGGATCTGGATGAGCGAGAGGAACGAGTTGCTGTCCGTCGCGATCGTATCGGCCACATACTCGCTCAAGTTGTCGTACTTGTCGTCGTCCTTATCGCCGTGCGCGTCCCCCGCGTACGACGGATCAAGCCCCTGCGCTTGCTCCCACAAGTCCGCCATGCTGTCCTGATCATAGTCCGTCGGGACAACCACCGACGCTGTCGCAACCGAGGATGTCAGCCCGTTGGTGGAGATCACCTGGTAGGTGAAGACGTTCGTGCCGAACTGGTTGGTCGGCGGGACAAACTGGAATCCGTTGGCAGTCGTGACCTGGACCGTGCCGAACGAGCTCTGACTGATCAGTTCGAACAAGAGGTTCCAGTCCGAACCGTTCGAGCTGGTGCCGTCCGCGTGACGGCCGACCATTCCGCCGTCCAGCGAATGGTTGACCCACGTGCGCCAATCGCGGACGCCGGAGTCGATCCAGGCGTTCGTGCCCATGCCGCTCGAGAAGTCGGCCTGAACCGGCGGTCCCTCACGGCTGGTCGTCCGAAGTCCAACGCCCTCATTGCAGTCGAAGTGCGCGACGAGGTTGGTGATGTACGGGTGCGTCCGGTCCGGCGCGCGGTACATCCAGTCGCCGACCTGCGGCTCCGTCAGCCCCCTGTTCCAGATCTGGATCTCATCCAGGTCGCCCACGAAGATCTCCCCGATCCGGATGTCGCTCGCCGGCGCGACGGCGTTCGTCACGCAGTCGCTGACCCAGCCTTCCGACCGGACCGCGCCGTCTTGCAGGATACGGAACGTGCCGCCTTGCTTCACGATCGCGACGTGGCTCCAGTGATTGGAGGGGAGAGGCGGCGTTTGCAGCAGGCCTCCTCCACAGTATCCCCATTGGCTAAGCTCGAACTGGGCGGCCAGGTCGGCCTGCACCGTCAGATCCATCACCAAGTCGCCGGGCTCGGCATCTAGGTGGTAGAGGGAACCGGGGCCGCGCGGCCGGACCCACATGCCGATGGTGAAGTCGTTGGTGCCCGCGAACCGGTTGAAGCGGTTGCCGGGGACGGTCAGGGAATCCGTTCCGTCGAACTGCAGCGCCTTGCCGAACCCCGCCTTCGGCCACGTTTGGTTCAGCCACACCTGGAGCTGGGGGTTGATAGGATACGAGTCAATCCGGCTCAATAGCACGTCCACCGAGCCGTCGCCGTTGAGGTCGCCCATCGACGACATCCTGTGCCCCGCGGTCCCGGCAGCCGCGTCGCTGGCCGTGAAGTGGCCGGTGCCGTCGTTGAGCAAGACCTGGTTGAGGGAGTTCGAGCCCCAAGCGCCCACCAGCGCGTCCACGTCCCCGTCGCCGTCTAGGTCCGCCATGCCCTGGCAGGTGTGCTGGCCCGAGCTGGCGGAGAGATTCGTCTGGCTCCCGAACGAGAAGTGGCCGGTGCCGTCGTTGGTCCAGATGCAGGCCTCGTAATCGCGGACAGCGAAGATGTCGAGATCGCTGTCGCCGTCCAGGTCGCCCAGGTTGACACTGAAGACGTAATCGGATTCCAGCGACTGCCCGCTGTCGGTGAACCGCCCGCGGCCGTCGTTGAGCCAGACGGGCAGGTAGGGGAAGAGGCTGTTGTAGCCACCCGAGAAGACCATATCGAGGTCGCCGTCGCCGTCCACGTCGCCGATATCGCCCACGAACGCCGGGGGGAAGGCCATCGGGCCGGCGCTATTGTTGGTCAGGGGCGAGAACTGGCCGGTGCCGTCGTTGAGCCAGATCGGCGGCCCATTGGTGCTGAACCAGTCCCCCCGCATGGCGAACATGACGTCCACGTCCCCATCGCCGTCGGCGTCCCCGAGCCGGACCTGCGAGGGCAGATGGATTTCGTTCAGCCGGTGGACGAACGTGTTGGTGAAATGTCCCGTCCCGTCGTTCTTCCAGACGGCCAGACCGTTCTCGCTCGACGCGCCGACCTCCGTGACGATGTCCACGTCGCCGTCGCTGTCGAGGTCGGAGACCATCGCCGGCCCGATCATATCCGTGCAGCCGGCCGGCGGCCGCAGGGCGTCGCGCTCCACCAGCCGGCCCGTCCCGTCGTTGAACAGCAGCGCGATCCGGTAGCCCGGATGCACGTCCAGGCCCACCAGCGCATCGAGGTCGCCGTCGCCGTCCAGGTCGCCCAAGGCGGTGTTCATCACGAACAGGAAGTTGGAGATCACGATGTCCGGTCCCGGCGTGAAGCAGCCGGTCCCGTCCGGGGCCTTGGCGTGGAACGACCAGGCGAAAGGCCGGAAGCGCGTCGTGGCCGCCGCGTTGCTGACGACGAGGGGTACCACGGCCGTCATGTACTCCCCCGGCCGGGCGTCGCTCTCGGGATAGAGCGAGACGACGCGGCCGCCGGCGTCATAGGTCACCGCTCCATGCCACACGCCGCCCAGCGAGCCGTAGACGTAGAGCGCGTTGGAATCGACCGTCGACGCCAGCGGCTCCTCGGCGAACCAGGCCGAGACCTCGGCGCCGTGGGCGATGTCGCAGGCCGGGGCGTTGGAATAGAGGTTGCTGATGATCAGGGGTGTGACGCCCCGGGCGCTGATCCAGATCTGCATGTTCGTCTCGTCACCTTGGCTGTTCGTGTACCAGCCGGCGTGCGTGAACGTGACCCGCGCGGTCAGCGTGTCCCAGCCGGTGATGCCGGGGACGAAGATGATATCCAGGTTGGTCGTCGCATTTGCCGGCAGGGTCGAGGGCAGGCTGCCGACCCGGAACCAGGGAGCGTCCGGGCGGTCGAGAACCGGTTGCCTCAGGCGCAGGATGCCGGGCCCGCTGTTGGACACAACCAGCCGGTTGGTGAAGAAGTCCGGGCCCGTCGGAAAGTCGCCCATGCGAGTTCCCTTGGCGGAGTCCGGCGGCTCAAACACGAGCAACGTCGGATCGCCGATCGTCGCGCCGTTGGTCCCCAGCACCTCCATCTCAGGCGCCGCGTTGATCCAGAACGGGCGGTTCAGGTTGTTCGTGCTGGCGATCACGAGGTCGAGCCCGCCGTCCTCATCCAGGTCGCCGAGTCCGATGCTCGTGGTGTAGCAGTATTCGCCCGAGGGCAGCGTCTCGTTCAGCAACGTCATGTGACCCAGGCCGTCATTGGTGAAGATCCAGGTCTTGTAGGAAGTACTGAAGAGCATCCCTCCCACCAAGGCGTCCAAGTCGCCGTCCGCGTCCAGGTCCCCCAGTTCCACCCTCCACCCGCTCGAGTTGGCGGGTCCGGCGATGGAGTCGGAAGTGAAATGCCCTGCGCCGTCATTCAGGAGAACCGAGAGGCATTGGGCGCCAGACAGGCCGGACGCCGTGGCGACGGCGGCGTCCAGGTCACCATCCCCGTCCAGGTCCCCGAGCGCCGCGTCATAGGACGAGTCCGCGACCGGCCCACCCGCCGTGAAATGGCCCGTGCCGTCGTTGAGCAGCGTGTTGCCCCAGCCCGCCGTGTAGAGGTCCAGGTCCCCGTCTCCGTCCACGTCGCCGACGTCCATGCCCTCGACGGCGCCGACGTAATTGGAGTGAACGTGACTGAACACGCCGGTGCCGTTGTTCAAGTGGATCGACATGTCGCTCGAGCACTCGTCGCCGACCGCTGCGTCCAGGCTGCCGTCGCCGTCGAAGTCCGCGACGGCCACCGCCGTCCCGGCCGGGAACGACTGGCCGCTTGCCGTAAACGCGCCGGTCCCGTCGTTGAGCAGGAGCACGGTGCTTTGGCACATCATCGCCACGAACACGTCCAGGTCGCCGTCGCCGTCCATGTCTCCCAGGACCATCGTGGGGTACAGGCCGGAGACCAGCGTGCCCGCCGGCCCCCAGGAAAAGACCCCATGGCCGTCGTTGAGCATGACGCGAACGCGGATGTCCGTCCCTTCCTGCAGCCCCAGCACGGCATCCAGGTGCCCGTCGCCGTTCATGTCGCCGCAGGCCGCCGCCGCCACATACCCCGTGATGATCTGCCCATTCTCCATGAAACGCGCATTGCCGTTTGCGGCCTCGGCAAAGAACGACCACGCGTGCGCCGCGAAGGAGGCCGTGCCCGCCGCATTCGTCACGCCCTGCGACAGGTATGCGAAGATCCGCTCGCCCGGGCGGAAGTCCGCCGTCAGGTCCAGCGTCGCCTCGTTGGTGGACTCGTTGAACGAGATGGCGCCGCGCTGTCTGCCGCGCAGAAGCGAGTAGGCGTGGAAGCGATTCGAGGTCAGCGTCGAGCCGCTCGCCGCGGCGCTGAACTGGGCGACGAGGTCGGCCCCGGCGGCCACGTCGTTGGCCGCGTTGGGCGGGATCGTGTTGGTCACCCGGAACGACGAAACGTACCGGGCGCCCTGGACCCCGAAGACGTAGGGCGTGTTCGCACTGTTGTTGGCGATGGAGACCGACGCGGTCGAGGTTCCCAAGTATGCGGTGAACGTGACGTAGAAGTTGCTGCGGCTGTGTGCTTCAATCTTCGCGGGCACGCCGAGGACCTGGAACCGGGCCGCCCCGGTGCCGCTGATCGTCACGCCGGAAATCGCCAGCGCGACCACGCCGCTGTTGGTGATGGACAACCGGTTAGTGATCGTCAGCCCCTCGGGCGTGGCGCCGAAGTCGGTGCCGGCGGCGGAAGAGGGCGCCGCTCCGTTCTCGATCACGCTGCCGTTCGTGCCCAAGACCTGCATCTCCGGCATCGAATTCAGGAAAATGCCCATGTCGCCGAAACTCGGTTTCTGGAGGACAAAGGCATCCACGTCGCCATCGTTGTCCAGATCGCCCACATCGAGTCCGGAGTCCGACCACCCGCCGAAATTCATAGTAGAACTCACGGTGAAGGTTCCGAGCCCGTTGTTGAGGTAGAGGTTGGTCGCGGTGCCGATATCCAGATCCCCGTCGCCGTCCAGGTCGGCCAGGCGGACAAGGTTGTAGGTCCCCAAGATCTGGCCGCTGTCAGTGAAGGTTCCGCTCCCGTCGTTGAGAGCTGGGCGAATGCCCGTGTCCGAATGGGCTACCACCGCATCAAGGTCGCCGTCACCGTCGAGGTCACCGAGTTCGATGCACGAGACGCCGGAGACGCCGCCCGTGCCGAACACGCTTCCCGCCCAGGTGAAGACGCCATTGCTGTTGTTGAGCATCGCCTGCGCGCCGCTCTGCGTCTTGCGGCCCGCGACGAGGTCGTTGAACCCGTCGCCGTTCACATCTCCGGCGGACGCGCATTGCAGGACGGCGCTAGAGGGCCGGTAGTTGAACGAAAGCTTCCCCGCCCGGTTGTTGGTCCAGACCTCGGCGGCGTTGAGCTGGTAGGTGACGAAGGCGTCGAGCCAGCCGTCCCCGTTCAGCTCCGCGAGGGCGATCTGATAGGTTGAGTCCGTGGCGATGTTCTGGCCGAAGAAGAACTGGCCTGCGCCGTTGTTCGTGAGGACCTGCGAGGGCGCGGCCCACTCCCGCCAGGACACGACCGCGTCGAGGTCGCCGTCGCGGTCCACGTCTCCGAGCACGGCCTCATATCCGTTGGTGGTCCTCAATCGCTGGCCGCTGTCGAACAGGAGTCCGCTTCCGTTGTTCGTGTAGACCAGGTTCGTCCCCACGCCGCCGGCCCCGCCGACGATGAAGGCATCGAGGTAAGTGTCCCCGTTCAGGTCACCGAGGGCGACCGTCCTGGCGCGGTTCCAGATTCCGGCCGGCTCCTGCTGGAGGAACACGCCGTTGCCCTGTTGCGCCGCCGCCCGGAAGGACCACGAGTGCCAGGGCAGCTCCTTCGTTCCCGCCGCGTTGGTGATGCCGCGGGTCAGCTCCGCGACGATCTCCTCGCCGGCGTAGAAGTTGACGGAGGGATCGAGCGTCGCCTCGTTGGTGGCCGAGTTGAAGCTGACGCTGCCGGAGCGCCCGGCGTGCTGATCGCTGAAGACCAGGAAACGGTTGGAGGTGATGGTCGAACCCATCATGTTCGTATTGAACTGGGCGACGAGGCTGGCGGCAACCGCGACGGTGTTCGAGCCGTTCCGCGGGACCGTATGGGTCACCCTCAGGACAAACGGCGCCTCGTAGCAGCCGAGGTCGACGCACGCGCCGACGAGCCGGTTCGATCCGTCCAGGTCCTTCGCCGTGGCGGTCCACGGCAGGTTCGTCCCGGCGTCGACGCAGGGCGAGTTGAACCGGACGTGGTAACTGCCGTCGACAAAGTCAGGGTCGTTCGAGATGCAGCCGGTGCCGTAGGGGAGCCCCGTCAGCGGGGTCGTGCAGCAGTACTCGTAGCGGCCGGTCGTGTTGAACTGCCAGTTGTCCCCGCTCGTCGTCGCCGTGTTGCCCCAGATGATGTCATTGAGGTTCGTCCCGTTCTGGTAGGTGAAGACGCCGCCGCCCTGCTTCGCGGTATTGCTGACGATCGTGCAGTTCTCGACCGATCCTCCGCCGGAGGAGATGCAAAGGCCGCCGCCAAGGCCCGTCCCGCTGCTGGCCGAGGCGTCGTTGCCTCGGAACAGGCAGTTGCGCAGGAGGCTGCCGTATCGGACGTAGGCGCCGCCGCCGTTTGCCGTCACGACAAAGTTGCTCTCGATCCGGCTGTTCCAGATCTCGCCGCCATACCAGACCCCGGCTCCGCCGCCGTCGGCATGCGCCTGGTTGCCGGACAACACGCAGTTGGAGATCGTGCCGCCCATCAGCAGCGCGCCGCCACCGCCCGTGTCGAAGGGCCAGTTGCCGCTGTTCCCCGTGTGTCCGAAGGTCAGGGTGAAACCGGACAGAACCGTGCCGGTGCTGACGTAGGCGCAGCGGACGGCGAGCGGACCGTTTGAGAGAGTGGTCGAATCAAACATGCCGGCGATGGTGGTGACGTTCGGGCCGTTCATGCTGCGAACGGTGATGCCGTTCGTCAGGCAGACGCGGCTGACCAGCGTTCCGCCTGGCGTCGCGCGCCCCCCGACCGAGTACATGCCGTTTGTCACAAGGACCAGGCCGCCCGCCCCGGCCGCGTCGACCGCGGCTTGGATTGTGTGGAAGGCGTTGCTCCACGCCGTGCCCGGCCCGTTGGCGGGGCTGTTCGTCCAGACGTAAAGGGTGGCGGCTTGAACGGACCCGGCAACCAGTAAACCGGATATCAGGGCGACCATACGTTTCATGACGCCTACTCCTTAGTTTTCGAGCTGCTTCAACATCCCATGAACAAGATGATTCGCGGCCATGCGCACAAGAGCCTTGTCGTAGCGCCGCTTCCCAAGTCGCGCGAGGATGGCCGCCCGCGCCGTCACGAAGAACGACACTTGCGCCCAGAGCGAGCCGTACCACAGCGCGAACGCGGTCGGTGTCATGCGCGGACGAATGGTCCGGAGCGCCGGGTGGAACCACTCGCGCGCGGGCCTGAGGCCGTCCTGGAATGCCTTCAGCGCATCGTTCAGATTCTCGGTGAGCGCGCGCCCCAGGATCTCGCCGCACCAGGAGGAGCGGCCGTCGGGCGGGATGACCGCGAAGAAACACGCGCGGATCTTTGCGGCGATGCGGGTGGCCGTTCCGGACGGTTCGCTCGCGAAGAGGGCGGGGAAATCCATCTTCTCCGTCAACGCGTAACGAACGCACTCGGCGAAGAGCTGTTCCTTGGTGCCGAAGTGGTGGTTCGGCATCCGGAGAGACACCCGCGCCGCGGTCGCGATGTCCCGAAACCCGACCCCGTTGAACCCGCGCTTCGCGAACAACCGCCCCGCCGCCTCCACGATGCGCCGGCGCGTCACCTCCGGCTGACGGGCCTGTCGACCTCGTCCTTTAGTCATACGGGCGTATAATAACGTATGCGCAGCACGGAGCAAGCACGATCTCGTGGGCGTGAAGGCCGCGAGCGGCGTCACGAGGCAAGAAGTAGCTGGGAGGTTCCTGTGCGCTCCCTCCTCTGTCGGGATTGCGGCGGGCCGCTCCAGCCCTTCCGCCTTCCGCTTCAGAAAATTCAACAACTACAGACTTCGCGTGAGCGCCTTATGTGCCTGATGAGGGGGGGGCCTACCTTTTTTTGTGTTGAACCGAGCCGCCGTGGCACCCCTGTAGCGGCTCGGTGATGATGGGACCACTTTTTACGGACAACAGGGTAACACCTGTGCATCCACCGAGACGGTGATCGCACCGTTTCGGTGTAATCATGATTCCACTGCCCGACGCCACGCGGCGTCTTCTTGCGCGTCTTGGGCATCAGCCCCTGCCGGTGCAGCGTCCGCCGCACCGTCTCGGGGCTGGCCGGCAGGAACAGCACCCGCCTTAACCACTGGCTGATCCGCTTGACCCCAAAGGACGGGTTCTGTTGCTTAACCTCGGTGATCTTCTGGCGCAGGGCATGGGCGGAACGCTTCGGCGGGGTGCCTCTGCGTTGGCCTGGCGCCAAGCCGGATTCCCCTCCGGCCTTGTAGCGCTTGGCCCAGTCGTATAACTGGCTGGGATGGATCCCCACCTCCCGGCTTACCGGCTTGGGGGACAGCCCTTCTTCCAGGTACAGCTTTACGGCCTTCAGTCGGACTTCCAGCGGGTACGCCGGCCGCGATGCCCCATCGGGGGGCATCGGTTCATCTTCCTCTTCATCACGTAACACTCCTTCCCGGCTCTCACCGAACCGTAGCTTTCGGAGTGTTACCCCGTTTCCCTTTTAAACTGGTCCTATCATCTGGTCGCTAGGACATCTGCGGTCCGAAGGTTCTGAGGCACGGCGCCTCGGACAAGAACGTCGAGATTCACGCAGTGTTTTTTGCCGTTTGCCTCATACCGGCCGTACCAGTACGAGCTTCGGAGCGAGCCATCTTTGTTGCGCTTGAGCTCAAGCGTCACTTCAAAACCCCCCACCCATGATACTGATGTGAAGGGTGGCTGAAGGTGGGAAAGGAGTCAAGTGCGTTGACGCACTTTCGGACTCACTTGGCCTGTTAAAAAAATACGGGTTGAAAAATTATTTACAACTACTTGCTTTGGAACGTATTAGATGGCGTACCTGGCAGGAGTCGAACCTGCAACCTTCTGATCCGTAGTCAGATGCTCTGTCCAATTGAGCTACAGGTACGCCGGAAAAGAAACCGGACGGCGCACCAGCCATTCTGGCGCGGCACTACATAGCGCATTCCGGCGTCCACGTCAATCCCGCCTCAAAACTGAAAGTAGATATACGGCGCGCTGTTGTTGACCGCGAGCAGAACGATGGCCGCGACCAGCATCGACAGGGCGATCGTGCGCGCGACCCAGGGCCACCGGCGGATGCGGTCGTTGAGATCCAGGTATTCCTGGGCGAACTCCACCAGGGCGAACGCGACGAAGATGGCCCAGTAGCCCCACACCACCCACGGCGTCGGCGGGCCGGCCTCGGCGCGGAAGCCGAACATGATCTTCAGCATGCGCCCGAGAACCGGGACGTTCGGGGCGCGGAAGAAGACGGCGCTGAACATCGTGCAGAGATAGGTAAACGCGACCGCGAAGAGAACGGAGACGCCCAGCCGGCGCGACGGGTTCTTCCAGCCCATGCGCTTTCGGAATCCGCGCCAGAGGTAGTAGAGCGCCAGCAGCACGGCGTGGAATCCGCCCCAGAACACGAAGTGCCAGCTCGCTCCATGCCACAGGCCGCAGAGCAGCAGCACGATCATCCCGTTCAGCAGCGCCCGGCCCCCGCCCTTGCGGAACCCGCCGAGCGGATAGAACAGGTAATCGCGCAACCAGCTGGTCAGGCTGATGTGCCAGCGGTTCCAGAAATCCGCGATCGACGAGGCGTACAGCGGCCGGCGGAAGTTCTCGACGATGCGCACGCCGAACAGCCGCGCGGACCCGATGGCGATGTCGGAGTACCCGGCGAAGTCGAAGTAGATCTGCAGCGAGAACGCCATCAGCGAGGTCCAGACCGCGAAGGTGGAGTAGCCTTCCGGCGCGGCGAAGACGGCGTTCGCCAGGATTGCGAACCGGTCGGCGAGCACGAGCTTGCGGAAGAAGCCGAAGATGATCCGCGTCAGCCCCGCGCCGATATCCTCCCACGTCACGCGCTGGTAGACGAGCAACTGCGGCAGCAGGTGGTTGGCGCGCTCGATCGGGCCGGCGACGAGCTGCGGGAAGAAGGTGACGAACAGCCCAAAGTTGATGAGGTCGCGGCACGGCTCGGTCTGCCGCCGGTACATCTGGATCGTGTAGCTCATCGTCTGGAAGGTGTAGAAGGAAATGCCCACGGGCAGGATGATGCGCATGGGCGTCCAGTCGATCTCGAAGCCCAGCAGCCGCCCGAGCCCGACCGTGTTCGCGATGAAGAAATCGCCGTACTTGAAGAAGCCCAGCATGCCGAGGTTGCCGGCGACGCTGCAGCCGAGGATCAGGCGGCGCAGGCCCGGGTTCTGCGTCCGCGCGAGCCCGAGGCCGCAGTAGTAATCCAGCAGCGTGGAGATGGCCAGCAGGGTCCCGTAGATCGGGGTCTCCCAGCAGTAGAACAGGTAGCTCATCACGAGCAGGAAGATCTGCCGCCCCCGCAGCGGCAGGCGCAGGTATACGCAGAGCACGGCCACCAGGAACACCGCGTATGTGAAGCTGTTAAAAAGCATGGCGGCTCACGGGCTTCCCGTCTCCAGCGCGGCGATCCGATCGCACAGGAGCCCGGCCAAACGCTCGTGGTTGGGCGGCTTGAGGTGACTGCTGGTCAGGAACTCGTCATCCGGCAGGGCGTCGCGCAGGTCCCACAGCGGCAGGCCGCGCGCTTCCGCCTGCGGCGCCAGGTCCCGGATGAAGGCCTCGTCCCACTGCGCCCGGGCGTCATGCGCAAGGGCGCGGCGCGGCTGGGCGACGATCACCGCGGGCACGCCCGTTTTCTTCAGCCCGTCCAGGTACTCGGCCAGCATGTCGCGGGACGGCCCGTCGTACGTGAACTGGATGTCCCCGCCTTCCGCGCGCGGGAGCGGCATCTCGGGAAGCCAGGCCCGGCCCTTCAGCTGCCAGGGGCGGTAGTTCACGGCGGGCGCGTAGAACGTGCTGTGGATGCCCGGCAGGCGGATGTCCAGCCAGGACCACAGGTATTCCTTCAGCCGGTAGAGCGCGACGCGGTCGTACATGGCGTACGCGAGCCCGTCCTCGATGCGGCCGTGGCGCCGGAGGAACGAGCGCGGCAGGCCCCGCAGGATCGCGGGACGCGAGGCGAGGCGCGGGAGGTCGGTCCGGCAGTGCAGAAAGCCGCGGTTCGCGTGCTCGAGGCTGTAGTCGGCGAAACCGGTGACCGCCAGGATTCGCGACGGCGGGTGCAATTGCAGGTAGCGGGCCAGGAGCACGTACTCGATCGAGGTCATCCCGTCGGACGACCAGTTCAGCACCTGCCAGTCGGACCGGCCGCCCACGCGGCGCTCGTTCAGCAGCGCCTCCAGCCGCGCCGGATAGGTCTGCCGGCCCAGGTACTCGCCCGCGTAGGCCTGCGAGTTCGAGATCAGCACGACGGTGGCGCCCTTCGGCCCGTGCCCGACATCGCGGATGAACTCCGGCCAGCCCCGGAAGCGGAACGGGTTGCGGTTCTCCTCCAGGCTGCCGGGCACGTCCGGAAGGAGGCGGCGCGCCAGGACTTCGCAGAGCCCCAGCACGATCCCGGCGATCAGAATGACCCACGGCCAGCGACGTTTCATGACGGCAAATGGAAAGCCGGTACGCTAGGGGAAGCCGCCGCGCTTGGCAAGTCCCGATGCTTTACAGCCGGGAGGCCTCCGCGTATAACAGGCCCGCGTTGAAGCGGATCGAATGAATATCCCCCCCGCCAGTTCGGAGACCCGACGCGCCCGACTGGTCGGCGCCGCCTTCCTCCTGCTGTTCGCCGCCGTGTTCCTCCAGAACGCCTGGGTCTGCGACGACGCCTACATCACGTTCCGGTCCATCGACAACTTCCTGCACGGCCACGGATTGCGATGGAACGTCGCGGAGCGGGTCCAGTCGTTCACCCATCCGCTGTGGATGCTGCTCATGACGGCGGCGGCTTCCGTCACCCGCGAGTTCTTCTTCACGGCCATCGGCGTGTCCCTGGTCCTGTGCCTCGCGGCCCTTGCTCTCCTGCGGGGCGGCCCCGTACTCGCGGCGTTGCTGGTCAGTTCCAAGGCCTTCATGGACTACTCCAGCTCCGGGCTGGAAAACGCGCTTTCGTACCTGCTCCTAGCGCTCTTTCTCCGGGAGTTCCTGCAGGACGCGCCCGGCGAGGGGCCCCGCGACCGGCGCCGCATCGGCCGGCTCGTTCTCTACGCGACCCTCGCCTACCTGAACCGGCACGACGCGATCCTGCTGTACCTGCCGGCGCTTCTCGTGATCGTGGCGGCCGGGGTCCGCCGGCACGGCGCCACAGCCCTTGTCCCGGTCCTCGCCGGCGGCCTGCCGGCCGTCCTGTGGCATGCCTTCTCGGTGCTCTACTACGGGTTCTTCTTCCCGAACACCTACTACGCCAAGCTCTCGGGCGCGGGCGTGGACGCGGGAGTCCTGCACCGGCAGGGCTGGGCCTACCTCGCCAACAGCCTGCGTTTCGACCCGGTCACGCTGGCCGTCACGGCGCTCGGCCTGCCGGCCTTTCTCCTGTCCGATCGCCGGAAGGCGGCGGGCGCCTGCGTCGCCGCCGGGCTGTTGCTGTACTTCGCGTACGTGATATGCATCGGCGGCGATTTCATGAGCGGACGGTTCCTCGCCCTGCCCTTCCTGGCGGGCGCGCTGCTGGCCGCGCGAACGGCGTCGGCGCGCCGCCTGGCCGGACCGGCGCTGGCCCTGCTCGCGCTGTACCACGTCGTCGCGCCGCGCGCGCCGATCAAGACCACCCGCCACTACGCGCGGTGGGACGCCGACGAGCAGCACGGCATATCCGACGAGCGGGCCTACTACCAGGACGGCGCGTCGCTGATGTTCTACTCCCCGGCGCGGCCGCCCCCGGACAACGCCTACACGCGGCTGGCGCGGCAGGCGAAGGGCGCGCCGGACAAGGTGTTCATCTCGGAGACCATCGGCTTCGCGGGATACCTGATGGGCCCGGAGAAGTTCATCATCGACAAGCTGGGCCTGACCGACCCCCTGCTGGCGCGCCTGCCGATCTCGCGGCGCAGCCTGGCCAATTTCCAGATCGGCCATTTCGCGCGGCAACTGCCGGCGGGCTATTTCGAATCCTGCGCGGACGGCGTCAACCGGATCGAGGACCCGGGCGTCCGGGCCTACTACGACGGCCTGCAACTCATCACCCGCGCCCCGCTGTTCGCCCCCGGCCGCTGGAAAGCGATCGCGGAGTACAACCTTGGCGCGAAGCGTCGCTACGATCGGCCCTACCTGGCCGACTGACCGGCCCGCCGTCTTTTCCCGTTGACGGGCTTGGCTTAAACGTATAATTATCCGCGTAAGATTGTTTCAAAGAACGGAGGATACATCATGCGCCTGCCCCTTTGCCTGATGGTATGTCTGTGCAGCTTGAGCGCCGCCGAGGCCGCGGTCACCAACTATGTCGAAACCTTCAACGACACGGGCGACCAGGAGCATCACTGGATGTACTGGGGCCAACCCACGGGCGGCGGCGAGGTCGCCGACCAGTCCGTCGTCTGGATGGCCAACGGCGGAGCGGGCGGGACCCCTCGCGTGACCGTGGACATGGAGAACCTGGACTACAACGCGAACGGCTACTGGCTCCACTACCTTAACTCGCCCGACGTCGGCGGCACGAGAACCACCGACCAGGAACTGAACTTCAACGACCACATCGTCACCGCCGCGTTCAACTCGCACAACATCGCGGATCCCTTCAACGGCGGGTCGGTCTTCTTCTTCCTCGGACAGTACATCGACGGCGGCAACTCGGCGTGGTACTACTTCAACCAGGCGTTCACCGTCAACGTGACCCAGGACGACTGGTCGCAGGCCACGAGCATCGGCATCACGGGCGCCGAATCGGAATGGACGCTCCTGTCCGGCAACGCCTCGATCTCGGTCACGAACCTGTTCAACAACCCGCAGCAGTACGGGTTCGTGATCGTCGGAGCGGGCAGCCAGCCGACGTACAACCTGTCCATGGACAACTTCAGCGCGGCGCAGGTCATCCCCGAGCCGGGCGTGCTCGCGCTCCTGGGCGCGGGCCTCGCGCTGCTCCACCTGAAACGGGCGCGGTCGCCGGGCCGTTGAGGCTTCCTTCTTGCTTTTCAGACCGGCCCGGCCATCATGGCCCGGTCATGGGCGTTCGGGAAAAATTCTTCTCGGCGGACACGTACCGCAACGTCGAGGGCATCCTCGGGATCGTAAAGGACGGCCTCTGCCACCGGTGCGGCGCCTGCATCGGGGTCTGCCCCGTCGGCACCTTCGGGATCGACGAGCACGCGTACCCGAAGCAGGTGGACAAGTGCATCGAGTGCAACATCTGCGTGCGCGTGTGCCCCGGCCTGGCGGTGGACTATCCCGCGCTGGGCGAGGCGCTGTTCCCGGGCCGCTACGAGTTCGGGAGCCTGATGGGCCCGGTCCTCTCGACGTGGGTGGCCCACGCCGGCGAGCCGGACATCCGCCGGCGGGGCGCCAGCGGCGGCGTGATCACGCAACTGCTCGTCCACTGGCTGGAGACCGGCCGGATCAAGGGCGCCCTCGTCACGGTGGAGGACCCGGAGGAACCGTCCCGCGGCAAGGGCATCATCGCCCGCACGCGCGAGGACATCCTGCGCTCCGCCCAGTCCCGCTACTGCACAGCGCCTTCGTTCTCCGCGCTTTACGACATCCGCGACGAGGAAGGCCCGTTCGCCGTCGTCGGCCTGCCGTGCCAGATCCACGCGCTGCGGAAGCGGCAGCGGATGGACCCGAGGTGGAAGAAACGGATCCCGATGGCCATCGGCCTGCTGTGCCATTACAACCTGCCCTTCGAATCCACGCGGGCCTCCGGCCGCATGCTCGCGCCGAAAGGCGAGCGGCTGGCCCACGCGAATTTCCGCCAGCGCGACGAGCGGGGCTGGCCGCACAACACGCTCGAACTGACCTTCACGGACGGCTCGAAATGGCGGTCGCCCTACGGCCCGGCCCAGATCTTCAACATCGTCTCCCGCGTTTCCCCGCTGGGCCGCTGCCTGATGTGCCTCGACGCGGCGGCGGAGTTCTCCGATTTTTCCATCGGCGACCCGTGGATCCGCGACGAGAAGGGGCTCTGGAAATACGACGAGCCCGGGGGCTGGTCCTCGGTGCTCGTCCGCACGCCGGAGGCCGAGCAGTGGCTGCGCGAAGCGGAGCAGGCGGGCAAGCTCACGATGAAGCCCGTGCCGCCGGCCGAGGTCGAGCGGGGCCAGCACGCGATGATGATCGAGAAGAAGCAGCGGACGGCGTTCCGGCTGCGGCTGCGGAAGCGGTTCGGCCGGCCGGTGCCGGACTATCCCATGCCCCTGCCCGGCACGTCCGCCGAACAGAAGCGCAAGGAGATGGCCTTCTGGCTCACCCGGATCCTCCCGATGTTCCCCTGGCTCGCCCGGCTGGCGCTGCGCATCGGCCTCTCGCCGTTCGGCGGCTACTTCGTGCGCCGCCGCATGCGGGCCCGCCAGCGCGCCGCCGCATCCGGAAAGTACCTGGTCAGCGCCTCCGACTTCGGGGACGCGCGGGAGAGGAAGTCAGGCTGACGCCGCCGCTTCGCGCCGGCTCACCTTCTGCACGCTGATGCACTTCACGGGACACACCTCGAGGCAGGCGTTGCAGCGAATGCAGTCTTCCTGGTGAATCCAGTAGAGGAACGGCGGCGTACCCGGGAGGAGATGCTCGTCGCGCCGGTCCCAGCCCGTGATGCGACCCTCTCCGTCTTTCCGCAGGGCGCGCGCCTTGACGATGCAGTCGGGCCGCGGCTTGACCTCGACGCACTGGTCGCAGTAGATGCAGCGGTCCATGTCGATCTCGTACTTGTAGTGGCACAGGTAACACCGGCCCGCCTCCTCCCGCGCGCGGTCCGCCGGCAGGCCGGTCTCCACCTCCGCCTCCAGCTTCCGCGCGTCGACCGGAAGTCCCGGCATTGGCTGCCGGGGCACGGCGTCCATGGCCCGCGTGCGCGCAACCTCACGACCGGACTCGATGCGGACGACATCCTCCACGCGGGATCCGCCCATCAGCGCGGCGTCCACCTCGCGGGTAATTTGCCTGGCATGACCGATGGCCTCGATCAACGTCGTGGCGCCGGTGGCGTAGTCGCCGGCCAGGAACAGCTTCGGCGAAGCCAAGGCCGGGGCCCAACTCCGGTCCGCCTGCTGGCCGGTGGCCAGCAGGACGAGGTCCGCCTCGACCGCGAATTCGCTGCCGGGGATTTCCACGGGGCGGCGCCGGCCGTCGGCGTCGGGCTCGCCGGGCCGGGTGCGGATGAAGCGGACGGACCGGACGCCGCCCGCGTCGCCGTCGAACGCCACGGGGGCGACCTGCGTTTCCAGGGGGATGCCCTCCTCCGCCATCTCCTCCAGTTCACCCGGCGTGACGCGCATGTCGTCCGCGCTCCGCCGGTAGAACACCCCGACTTTCTCCGCGCCCAGGCGCAGCGCGACGCGCGCGCAGTCGATCGCGGTGAACCCGCCGCCGATGACCGCGACGCGGCGGCCGATGTCCCGCCGGCCGAGCTCGTTGACGGAGAGAAGAAACTCCAGGCCGTGCTCGACGCCCTTCCGCGACACGCCCGGCCCTTTCGGAATATTCGGCCGCAGGGTCCCGGCGGCCAGCACCACCGCGTCGTGATCGGCCAGCAGTTGCTCCACCGACACATCGCCGCCGACGTTCACGCCGCACGCGATCCGGACGCCGGCGGCCTCGACCTGGCGGATTTCGGAATCCACGACATCGCGGGGCAGGCGGAACGCGGGGATGCCCTGTCGCATCATGCCGCCCGGCCGTTCGTGCCGCTCGTAGACGACGACCTCGTGCCCCAGCCTGACCAGCTGCCGCGCGACGGTCAGGCCCGCGACCCCGGCGCCGACGACGGCCACCTTCTTCCCGGTCGCGGGAAAGACCGGCGACAAGACGACGGCTTCCCGCGGGGCGCGGTGGCCGGCGGCCGCGCGCTTGGAGAAGCAGATGGCGACCGGCTCGCCGAGGCCGGGCCAGCCGTGGCGGCAGGGCGGCTCGCAGGGGCGGGCGCAGACACGGCCGAGGACGCCGGGGAAGACATTGTCGGCCAGGTTGATGCGGTAGGCCCCCTCGAAGTCGCCCTGCGAGACGGCCGCGAGATAGCCGGGGATATCGGTCTGCGCCGGGCACGCCGCCTGGCAGGGGATGTTCCTTTCCAGCCAGTGAAAGTCGCGGGGCTCCCGGGCGACACCTTCGGCCCGTGAAAGGGGCGTTTCGTTCATCACCGGAGGCGCTCGACCCGGGCGGGGCAGCCGTACGCGATGGCCCATTCGGGCAGGTCCTTGTTCACCAGCGAGTGCGCGCCGATGACCGCGCCCCGCCCGATGGTCACGCCGTCCAGGATGGCGGTGTGCGAGCCGATCCACACGTCGTCGCCGATGGTCACGCCGCCGCGGCTGGTGAAGCCCTGCTTGCGGATGGGCACGGTCTTGTCCGCGTAATTGTGATTCCCGCCCGCGGCGATGTAGGTGTAGGCCGCGACGAGCACGTCCTTCCCGATCGCGAGCCGGCTGTCCGTGGCCACGATGCAGTTGCAGCCGATATCGGTCCCGTCGCCGATGGTCAGCGATTCGCCGCGGCAGCGGACGATGCTGTTGCGGCCGACGAGCGCCTCGTCGCCGAGCGTGATCGAGGCCCCGGCGCCGCGCGCGTCCACCACCGAGTTGTCGTCCAGCACGACGCGGTCCCCGACGCGGATGCGGGCGAAGCCCCGGATGGTCACGTTCCGGCCGATGATGAGTTCGCGGCCGGCCGCGGCGAACAGGCGACGGTAGAGCTTGCGGCGCAGCCAGATGCCGAGCGCGCCGGGGCAGCCCGAGAGGAGGCCGGTGACCAGTTCGTGCACGAAGAGCGTCCAGAGCGAGGTCCCGCCGGTGGTCAGCAGCGCGTAGCGCCGGAGCGCGGACCGGCCCGGATCATGGATCGCCGCCTGGGCTTCCAGTTTCAGTTTGTTGTTGGATTCGTTCATAATCAAACCGTTCATGCGGGTAGGTCAGGTAGCTGACCAGGCCCGCCAGTCCCACCGCGAGCAGCTTGAACCGCAGGAACAGGCCCATGGCCAGCGTGGCCGCGGGCTCCATGCCCACCAGCCTAAAATAGAAGACATAGGCCCCTTCCGCAATACCCAGGCTGCCGAGCGTAATGGGAATGGACCCGGCGAGCATGGCGGTGGCCAGCAGGCTCATGATGCCGATGAAATCCGGCTCCACGCCAAAGGTGCGGTAGGCCAGGTACACGTTGACCCAGGTCAGCGCGTAGAACAGCACGGTCAATCCGAACACGGCGAGCGCGGCGCGCCGGTTCTGCTTGAGCAGGCGCATGGTGAGGGCCATCTTCTCGGCGATCTTCTCCGACTTCGCGCGGAACCAGAGGAGGGCCTTCATGCCCCGCCCGAGCAGCGAGCGGCCCGGCGCGCCGGCCGCGCGGAGGGCCTGGCGCTCGATCAGACGGTTGAGGAAGCGCAGCAGCCCCTGCCCCCAGAAAGCCAGCGCGGCGAAGAAAAGCAGCAGGCCCGCCGCGCCCGCCGCCGGGACGAACACCACCGGCCGCGCATAGAGCCCGGGCTTCAGCAGCGGCATGCCGATGGCCAGGACCAGCAGGTACAGGCTGCCGGTGAACCGTTCCATGAAGACGCTGATGGCCGCGTGGGTCTGGTTGCCGATCCGCCGTCCCGCGTAATACGAGCGGACCACGTCCCCGCCGATGTTGGACGGCAGGAGGTTCGAGAAGTAGTAGCCGATGAGGTAGTTGCGCATCAGGAAGCCGAACCCGAGCCGGTCGCCGTACAGGTTGATCAGGACGCGCCACTTCAGGCAGCTGGTGGAAATCTGGGCGGCCGCGATGACGAACGACAGGGTGAAATACAGGGGATCCACGCGCTTCAGCATCGCCAGCAGGTCCTGCCGGCCGGCAAACGCGAAGAGCACGGCGAAGAATACAAGACTGACCGCGGCCTTGACGAGCAGCGTGCGGCGTTTCAGCGGCTGGCCCCGACTGGACATGGGTTCACTATATCAGAGCGGTCCCTCGAAGCAACGCCGGCGCCGGAGCGCCTATCCAAAAAAACGCGCCGGGGGTACGGATGATCCCCGGAACCTCATCTTGGACAGCGCGCTGATATCGGACGGGGCGCCCGCCCGGCGGCCCGCGCGTTTGCACACGCGCGTCGGTCTGCTTTGCCTGGTTGTCCTTGCGTCCCCGGCGGCATCCGCGAGGGCCGCCCCGGGCTTGCCGGAGGGCGCCGGCTCCTTCCCCTGGGTCCCCGTCCTCCTGCTGCTCCTGGCCGTCGTGGGCGGGACGATCGCCTGGGTGGCTCGGCGGGAACTCCGGCGGCAGGCGCGCGACCTGCACCGGGCCCGGCGCGAGATGGAGGCCCGGGGCCGCATCCTGGCCGGCGTGGCCGAGACGGGCGCGCTGCTGCTCGGCGAATCCCAGGTGGACCGGGGCATCCGGCGGGCGCTCGAGATCCTGGGACGGGCCGCCGGCGTGGACCGGGTTTTCGTGACGGAAGAGCTGGCGCCCGCGGGGCCGGGTCGCTCGATCGCCGGCATCCGCTGGGAATGGCGGGCCTCGCCGGCCCTTGCCGGCGCGGGGCCGAGCGCGGAGATGAGCCCGGAATGGCGGACCGCCCTGGCTTCCGGCCGCGTCGTGCAGGGCGCGCTGGCGCCCCCGGCGGAGGCCGAGCCGGTGGTCTATCGCCTGATCGTGCCGGTCAGCGTCGGCCACGATGTCTGGGGGGTGATCGGCTTCGACACGCTGGGCCCGGCGCGCCGCTGGCAGCCGACGGAGATCGACGCCCTGCGCACGGCGGCCGCCGCCATCGGCGCGGCGCTGCTGCGGGAGCGCGACGAGGCCGCGCTGCGGCTCTCCGAGCAGCGCGAGCACCACGCCGCCGGCCGCTGGCATATCCTGCTCGACGCGGTGCCCGCCCTGGTCTGGATCTCCGCGGACCGGAACTGCACGCGCATCACCGGGAACCGGATGGCGAACCAGCTGCTGGGCATTCCGCCGGCGTCCAACGCGTCGCTCACCGCCCCCGAGCCGGACCGCCGGCCGCCCTTCCGGATCTTCAAGGACGGCGTCGAACTCACGGGGGACGACCTGCCCATGCAGCGGGCCGCGCAGGACGGCGTGGAGTTCAGGGACTACGAGGAGGAAATCGTATTCCCGGACGGCGGCCGGCTCACCCTCCTGGGCAACGTGGTTCCGCTGCTCGGCCCGGGCGGGCGGCCCGACGGGGCCGTGGCCGCGTTCATCGACATCACGGACATGAAACGCGCCGCGGAAGAAAAGCAGAACCTGGAGCGCCAGATCCTCCAGGCCCAGAAACTGGAGAGCCTCGGCGTCCTGGCGGGCGGCATCGCCCATGATTTCAACAACCTGCTGACCATGGTGCTCGGCAACGCGAACCTGGCCCGGGTGGGGCTGCCGGCCAACTCACCCGCATCCGCGCACCTCGCCGAGATCGAAAAAGCCAGCCGGCGGGCGGCCGAACTCTGCCGCCAGATGCTCGCCTATTCCGGCAAGGGGCGGTTCGTCGTCGAGCGCCTCAGCCTGTCCGCGGTCGTCGAGGACATGGCCCACATGCTGGAGATCTCCGTGTCCAAGAAGGCCGTCCTGAAGTACGACTTTGCCCCCGATCTGCCCGTCGTCGAGGCGGACCCCACCCAACTCCGGCAGGTGATCATGAACCTGATCATCAACGCCTCCGAGGCCATCGGCGACCGCAGCGGCTACATCCGGGTGGGCACCGGCCAGGCGGACCTCCGGAGCGAGGACCTGGCCGGGGCCCTGCTCGGCGAGGAAGCGCGGGTCGGAACCTACGTATACCTGGAAGTGGAGGACACGGGTTGCGGAATGAACGCCGAGAGCCTCGGCCGGATCTTCGAGCCGTTTTATTCGACGAAATACAAAGGCCGGGGACTCGGCCTTTCCGCCGTCCTGGGCATCGTGCGCGCCCACTCCGGCGTGATGCGGGTGCGCAGCGAGGAAGGGCGGGGAACCACGTTTCGGATCCTCTTCCCCGCGGTCACGGGCTCCATGCCCGCCGTTTCGGAGTCGCCGGCCGGCGGCGACGCATGGCGCGGACACGGGTGCGCGCTGCTGGCGGACGACGAAGAAGGCATCCGGCTTGTCGGACGCCGCATCCTGGAGCAGTTGGGCTTCAAGGTGATCACGGCCTCGAACGGACGCGAGGCGGTCGACTGCTTCCGGCAGCAGGCCGGGGAGTTCCGCTGCGTCCTGCTGGACCTCACGATGCCGGAACTGGACGGGGTGGAAGCGCTCGAGATGATCCGCGAGATCAAGCCGGACGTGCCCGTCCTCTTAACGAGCGGCTACGACGAGAAGGACGTCCAGCGCCGCTACGGCAGCGCGCCCCTCTCCGGATTCATACAGAAACCTTTCGAGGCCAATATATTGCGCAACAAGCTTCGCATCGCGCTCGGGGACGGAGCTCCGGCGGCCGGGGATCGATCGCCTTAATCTTTTCGCCCGTATTTTTCCTTCCCCCGCTCCGGATCAAAGGAGTACTTTGAAGGTTTGAACTCGTGTCGTTCCCGCCGTTCGGGACGACCGCGAAAAGACGTGGCGCTGGGCATGTCATACACCGGATCGCAGGGGCGCGGAGCCGGGTGACCGCGACGGAATTTACACAGGGAGAACTGATCACGATGAAATCCAAGGTTTCGCGGTGGGGGCTGATCGGGTTGTTGCTCGGATGTTGGGTGGCTACGGCGGGCGCGGGCGAGGTCACGGTCCGCTTCGAATTTTCGGCGGACGACGTGTCCCTGGTCGCCGTGGACGGGTACCAGCGCCTGGCGCTGGCGGACGGGAGCCTGCCGGTGGACGAGGTGGGCGCGCCGGCGATCCCGGCCCGCTACGCGAACATCCTGGTGCCGGCGGGCGCAGAGAACGTCACGCTCTCGGCAAGCGGCGAACCGGCCCTGCTGGCCGCGGACATCCTCCCCTATCCTTCGCAGCCCCGGAGCCCGAAGAGCAAGCCGCGCCCGGCTTTCGCGGAGGCCAACGACCGCTACGCCAGCGCGGAAGCCTGGCCGGCGGACGCCGCGACGATCGAGGGCATCCACGACATGCAGGGCTACCGGTTTGTCTCCGTCCGCGTGAATCCCCTCTTCTACGTCGGCGCGGACCGGGCGCTCCACCTGCGCCCCGCGATCGACGTCACCGTCTCCTACGACGCTCCGGCGACGCCCCGCACGATCTCCGCGAAGCAGAAGGCCCAGTTCGAGCCGCTGGTCAACAGCCTGGTCGTCAACCCATCGTCGAGCGACGAGTTCGCGCCCGCGTCCCGGACGGAGACGCGGGCGGCGCTAGACTACCTGATCATCACGTCGCCCGCGTTGAGCAACGCGTTCCAGCAGCTCGCGACCTACCGCGCCTCCTCGGCGGGGGGCAGCTACACGACCACGGTGCTGACCACCAATTACATCAGCTCCACCTTCACCGGCGCGGACATCCAGCAGAAGATCCGGGCCTGCATCAGCAACCGCGTGGCCACGATGGGCACGACGATGGTGGTGCTGGGCGGCGACGACACGATCGTGCCGGATCGCGACTGCTACGTGGCCGTGGTCTCGGGCGACACGTACGAGACCAACATGCCGACGGACCTGTACTATTCCGGCCTGGGCGGCAACTGGAACAGCGACAGCGACGCGAAGTACGGCGAGACCAGCGACAACGTGGACATGGCCTGGGACGTGATCGTCGCCCGCATCCCGATGCGGACCGCCGCCCAGGTGACCAACTACGTCAACAAGGTCATCGCGTACGACGCGGACAGCTCGCGGCTCGCGGACAAGATCGTGCTCGGCGGCCCGGAGGCCTGGAGCACCTACTCGGGAACCGCCCGGCCGAGCGACGACGTGACCATCGACGGCCACGCCGGGTTCCGCTCGACCAGCCCCGCGCACACCTACGTCAGCGACTCGGAGATGTGGCTGCGGCGGCTCTACCGCGACGGGATCTATCCCTACTGGCCCGGGGCCGTGAGCATCATCTGCGACACGATCACCTCGTGGGACAGCAGCACCTGCGGCGACCATTCCGAGAGCGCGGCCAACACGCTGGCCGCGTTCAACAAGAACTACACGCACCTGATGTTCTCGGGCCACGGCGCGCCGCAGGAGTGGGGTCTGGAGTCCGGGTCCTTCGACAACACCGACGCCGCGTCCATGACCGGCATGGCGGCCTTCGTGTACACGGACGCCTGCCTGACCGGCCACTTCGACCGGGACAGCAACAACATCGACGGCTACGGCTATACCACGGAACCCTGCCTGGGTGAGGGCTTCCTGCGCAACTACCGCAACGCGGGCGGCGCTGTGGCCTACATGGGCTGCGCCCGGTACGGGTGGGGCGAGCCGGACGAAACCCCCGCCAGCAACACGTCGGACGGCGGCCCGTCCACGATCTACGCGTACAAGTTCTACAAGCGGTTCCACGAGACCGCCAACCGCACCGTGGGCACGGCCTTCGCCATGCACAAGGCGGACATGATCAGCTCGTGCGGCACGGACGAGGCCGAGCGCTGGATCCAGTTCGGCCTCAACCTGCTGGGCGACCCCGCCCTGAAGCTGCCCGTGGAGACCGTCCCGACCAACACGCCGCCCGTGCTCGCCTCCATCGGCAACAAGTCGGCGACCTGGAGCAACACGGTTCAGTTCGCCGTCACCGCCGCGGCCACCGACGGCGACGCGGTCACCCTGACGATCAGCAACAAGCCTGCCGCCGCGACGTTCTGGAGCAGTGGCACGAACGGCCTGTTCAGCTGGACCAACGCCGGCCCCGTGGGCGTCTATACCATGAGCGTCTACGCCGCGGACAACGACGGCGCAGACTTCGAGACCTTCACGATCACCGTCGGCGCCGGCGGCTCCGCCGCGGACCTGTTCATCTCGGAGTACATCGAGGGTTCGAGCAACAACAAGGCCGTCGAGATCTACAACGGCACAGGGGCCTCGGTAGACCTGGCGACGGGCAATTATGACCTGCGCCTGTACTTCAACGGCTCCACGTCTTATTCGACCATTGATCTGACCGGAACCCTCGCCGCAGGGGACGTGTTCGTCATCGCCAATTCCGGCGCCAACGCCGCCATCCTGGCGCAGGCCGACCTCACCTCCGGCAGCGTGACCTTCAACGGGAACGACGTCGTGGCCCTCGCCAAGAATTCGGCCAACATGGACGTCCTGGGCACGATCGGGCTGAACGTCACCAACATGGCCGATGTGACCAAGGTACGCAAGAGTTCCGTGAGTCAGGGCACGACCACCTACACCGCCTCGGAGTGGGATGATTATGCCGCGGATACGACAAGCTATCTCGGCTCCCACACGTTCAGCGGCGGCGGCTCGACGCCGACGGCGGCCGAGATCACCATCACCGACCCGGCCTCGGCCTCCACCTCGGTCGCCTACGCGACCAGCACCTATGACGTCAGCGGCACGTGCAATACGGCCGCCGTCGGCCAGATCCGGTGGACCAACTCGCTGACCGGGGCCTCCGGCAACACCGCGGCCTTCACGAACTGGACCATCGGCGGCGTGGCCCTGAACGTGGGCAACAACTCGATCTTCGTCAGCGTCACGAACGCCTCCGGCACGGTCGCTAGCGACACCGTGATCATCAACCGGGCCGCGCTGGTCGCCACGAACAAGCCTACCTTCAGCTATGTGCCCTCGGGGACGAACCAGTCCGTCACGGTGAGCAACGCCCTGTCGGTCACGGTGACCGCCACCGACGAAGACGGCGAGACCGTCTCCCTCGTGCCGTCCAGCCTGCCCGCGGGCTCCGCGTTCACGGGCGGCACGAACGCGGCGTCCGTTTCGTCGGCGTTCACCTGGACGCCGACCGTCACGGGCACTTACTCGGCCGCGTTCAAGGCGGAAGACAACGACGGCGCCGTGACCTCGCGGATCCAGATCGTGGTGACCGAATCCTCCGCGGGCGGCGGAACGGAGACCTTCGCCAACTTCTCGGAGGGCGGCACATACGCCAGCGGCACGTTCGCCGGCCAGGACGGATCGACCTGGACCTACAGCTTCTCGCGCGGCGACTTGAGCATCAACGGCAGTTCGCCCACCCTCAAAAAAGCTGCCGGCACCTACGTCCGCTCGGGCACCCTCTCCGGCGGCGTGGGCGCCCTGACGCTCAAGTACCGCAAGCCCTACACCACGGCCTTGAGCTGCGATATCTTCGTTAACGACACGCTGGTCGGCACCATCTCCGGCGGCGACGGGACCACCCAGACGTGGAGCAGTTCCTCGATCAACATCTCCGGCGACGTCGTGCTGCTGTTCACCAACAAGACCTCCACCAGCGGCCAGATTACGCTGGACGACATCCAGTGGACGGGCTACGGCAGCGATGCCCCCGCCTACTACACCGACTGGGCGGCGGGCTACGACCTGGACCCCGAGGGCCCCAACGGCGGCATGGACGACGATTATGACAACGACGGCGTCCCGAACATCGACGAGCTCGTCGGCGGCAGCCACCCGACGAACGGCGCCTCCATGTTCGAGATCGTGGATCAGGACAAGCAGGCCGCGGCCAACCAGTTCACCCTGACGATCCCGGCGGTGACGGGCCGCGTGTACAGCGTCTACTACAAGAACACGATGACCAACGCGGACTGGACCCTGGAACGCGCGGTGACCAACATCGCGGCGGGTTCGCAGAACCTGTACGTGACCAACAGCCTCGACGCGCGGTTCTACCGGGTCAGCGCAAGAATGCCGTAGTCAGGACGGGTGGCGCAGGCAGGGCCGTTTCAGGTCCTCTTCGTTTTGAAACGGCGCCATGGTCATTGATTCGTGAGGTAGGGCGGCTTCGCTGAAGCCGCCGCGGCGCGCTCGCCGAGCGCGCCCTACCCACAGCAAGACGCATCGTGCAGTTTCATTCAGTAAACGGCGTTACTTCTCCGTTTCCACCGTCACGCCGCGCGCGGGATGCCAGCGTATCAGGCCGCGCTGGAAGCGGGTGACGAGGCCTTCCTTGCCGTCGGCCATTTCGACGTCGGAGACGGGGTAGCCCAGCCGTCCCGTCTCCCAGCCCAGGGCCTGCCACCGCTCGCGGATCGGGCCATGGACCTCAAACGCGCCGGTCTCCGGCGTCCAGTAGATCGAGCCGCCCTTCTCGAAGTGGTTGAACCGGCCGACGCCGTCCGGCGTTCCCGTTTCGTCCGTGATGGGATAGCCCAGGAACGCGCAGGTCTCCCAGCCGAGCGATGCCCATTTTTCGCGGATGGCCCCGTAGATGGCGTGGGCGCCGGTCTCCGGCGTCCAGTAGATCGAGCCGCCGGCGAAATGGATGTAGTGTCCGCGGCCGTCTGGGCAGGCCCGTTCTTCCGTCTGCGCGCCGCCCAGGAAGCCGTCCGCGCCGCCCAGTTCGCGCCATTTCAGAAGGATCGGCGAATCCGCGGCCGGCGCGTTCGCCTCCTTCTTCAGCCGCTCGTTCTCGGCGATCTTGAGCGCCTCCTCCGCCTGCTTCTTCAATTCCAGCTCGGCGCGCTCGACGGCTTCCGCGTCCCAGCGCTTCCGCTTTTCCATCTCGTCCCGCGCGAGGAGCGCTTGGCTTTCCTCCTCCGGCGGGCGCGGGCCCAGGGGTGAGATCGGCGCCCGGTTGCGCTCCGCCCTCGCCTCGCCCCGGCGCCCGTCGCGGGCGTCGTAGCGGCCAATCAACCGGTGCGGATCCCGCGGGTTCAGGGTGAAGCTGACCTTCCAACCCTGCAACCGGTCCCACCGGGCCGCCGGATGGCTAAAATCGATGTACAGCTCAATGCTGTGGCCCCGGACGATGCCGTTGACGCGGTACGCGTCGTTCGGATCGCCCTTTTCGTAGAACGTGCCGAGGCGCCGGTCCTCCAGCGGACGTCCCTGTTCATCCCGGAACTGGTTATGCTCAAAGGAACCTCTCATCATGCCCGGCAGGTGGTAGATATCGAGAAGGCCGCGGCGCGGACCCATCTCCAGGCTCCAGCGGCCGATAAACTGGAGTTCGGGCCACGGCCGCGGCGGCTCGATCTCCTTGATGTACGAGGCCCACTCTCCGTACTGGAGGTAGTCGTAGCTGATGCGCGTGATGCAATCGCGGGTGTCGTACACGCCCACGTCCGCCCAGCTGTTTTTCACGAGGAAGTAGGGATGCCGCGCGTCGGTCCGGTTGTAGCCGATGATCAGCATCCGGTGGGGATACGCGTCGCCGGCCGGGCCGTTGTACTGCCAGACCTTCCCGGAAATATCCCCCGCCATGCGGAAATCCCAGATCACCTCGCGGCCGCCGGCGAGGACCGCCTCGATGGCGGCGGGATTCCGCGCATCGTCCTTCGGCAGCCACTCGATCGAGCGGATCCGGTAGTAGCGCGGGGCGGACAGGGCCGAGTACGGCAGGTTCGACGGATCAAGGTTGAAGGCGCTGACCGTGAGCTGGTTGGCCCAGAACGGATCGTTCTTGTCGGCGTGCTCGCCCAGGTCGGCCGGGCCATACCGGTACGGCATGCACCGGTCCTCGGGGATGGCGAGCGTCATGCACGGCGAGGCGGACTCGACCGACATGGCGTGGTCGGACTGGATGCTCGTCTCGCGTTCGGTCGCGCCGGGCACGCGCATATCGGAGGTGTACCAGTGCCCGTCCATCCGGACGGTCTCCAGGAAGAAAACCTGGCCCACGTAATCGGAGAACAGCTCGGACAGATCGAGGTCGCCGGAGCCCGCGCGCTTGTAGGCCGCCTCCATGGCCGCGACGGTGCCGTGAATAAAGCAGTTTCCCCGACCGCCCTGGTTCCGGATCGGCGTCTGCCACCGGCCCAGGTCCACCGCCGCCGGCCGGGCCAGCGCGGAGGATGCCGCAAGAAGCAGGCCCGGGACAATTATCCGCACGCAGGTTTTCATCGGGAAGAGCGCTCCTCTCGTGCATTCATAGCCAACTGCGCATCAACCCGCAACCAGGACCAGCAGCTCCGCCAGCCGCCGGTCGGGCTCGGGGCTTTTCAGGCGCGGGAAGCGGTTGTTGGACATGATGTACGCCGCGCCCTGCATCATCATGACCTTGTCCTCGCGGACCTCGATGGACCCGATGCCGCGGCCGGCGGCCCGGATGCGCAGCCGGGCCAGCTCCAGTAGCCGCGCGGCGGGCGCGGGCAGCGGGCCGAACCGGTCGCGCAGTTCCACGGCCAGCGCGTCCAACTCGGGCTCGGTTCCCGCGGAGGCCAGCTTGCGGTAGAGCCCGAGCCGGAGGTTCTCGTCCTCGATGTAGGCGGCCGGGAACACGGCCGACCGGTCCTCGCACTCCGGGGCCAGGGACAGGTCCAGGAAATACAGCTTGAGCATGACGTCGATGATCGGCGGCGCGGGCTCGCCCTTGAGCCGCGCGACGGTGCGCTTGAGGAGCTGGCAGTAAAGGTCGAACCCGACGGCGGTGATGTGCCCGCTCTGCTCGGCGCCGAGCAGGTTGCCCGCGCCGCGGATCTCGAGGTCGCGAAGCGCGAGCTTGAACCCCGCGCCGAGCCCCGAGTAGCGCCGGATCGCGCCGATGCGGCGCCGCGCGTTATCAAACAGCCGCCCGTGGCGCGGCAGGAGGAAGTACGCGTAGGCCTGGTGCTTGTACCGCCCCACCCGGCCGCGCAGCTGGTAGAGGTCGGCCAGGCCGAACCGGTCGGCGCGGTCGATGAGGATGGTGTTGACGTTCGGGATGTCCACCCCGCTCTCGATGATCGTCGTGCAGAGCAGCACGTCGAACTCGCCGCGCACGAAGCGGTGCATGACCTCGGCCAGCTCCTTCTCGTGCATCTGCCCATGGCCCACCTCGACGCGCGCCTCGGGCACCCGCTCCTGCAGCCTCCGGCGCACGAGCTCGATCGTCGTGACGCGGTTGTGGAGATAGAACACCTGCCCGCCGCGGTTGAGCTCGCGCAGGATCGCGGCGCGAACCAGCTCGTCGGAGTCCTGGGCGACGAGGGTCTCGATGGGCAGCCGGTCCTGGGGCGGGGTCTCGATCGTGCTCATGTCGCGGGCGCCGGTCAGGCTCAAGTAGAGCGTGCGCGGGATCGGCGTCGCCGTCAGCGTGAGGACGTCCACCAGTTCGCGCAGCCGCTTGAAATGCTCCTTGTGGGCCACGCCGAAGCGCTGCTCCTCGTCGATGATCACGAGCCCGAGATCCTTGAACCGGACGTCCGGCTGGAGCAGGCGGTGCGTGCCGATCACGATGTCCACCGCGCCCTCCGCCAGCCGCCGCGCGGTGTCGTGCTGCGCGGCGCGGGATCGGAAGCGGCTCAACATCTCGATGGTCACCGGGTACGCCGCGAGGCGCTCGCCGAACGTGTCGAAGTGCTGCTGGGCGAGGATGGTGGTCGGCACGAGCACGGCGACCTGCCGGCCGTCCTGGACGCACTTGAAGGCGGCGCGCATCGCCACCTCGGTCTTGCCGTAACCCACGTCGCCGCACACGAGCCGGTCCATGGGGCGGCGGCTCTGCAGGTCCTTCTTCACGTCCAGGATCGCGCGGTGCTGGTCCGGCGTCTCGCGGAAGGGAAAGGCGGCCTCGAACTCGTGCTGCCACGGCGTATCGGGCGGGAAGGCGTGGCCCTCGAGCAGATCGCGCCGGGCCTGGGTCTCGATCAGCGAGGCGGCCAGGTCGCGCACGGCGCCCTCCGCCGCGACCTTCTCGCGCGTCCAGCGTTTGCCGCCCAGGGCGTGCAGGTCGGGCCGGCGGCGCCCGAGCCCGACGTAGCGGCTCAAGAGGTGCGCCTGCGAGACCGGCACATACAGCTTGGCCTGGTCGGCGTACTCGACCGCCATGACCTCCTGCTGCCGGCCGTCGAACTCGATTTCGTAGAGGCCGAGGTATTTCCCGATGCCATGGTCCACGTGCACGACCAGCTCGCCGGGCTGGATGTCCATCCATTCCGCCAGCCGCGCGCCCGCGTCCGCCCGCGCGCCGCGCCGCCGCCCGTGCAATTCGTACCGGCCGGGCAGCCGCTTGCGGAAACCGTACAGGTCCGACTCGGCCACCACGACCAGTTTCGAGGGCGGCGCCTCGAATCCCTCCGACAGCGCGCCCAGCCGGACCTCGAACCCGGTCTTCTTCCCGTGCAGTTCCAGGAACCGCTCGCGCGCGCCTTCCGTGTCGAAGAAGAAAACGATCCGCTCGCCCTTCCGAGCTCGGCCGCACAACTCGTCCAGGAACCGGCGTCGCGCCTCGTCCAGCAGGTCCGGCCGGAAGGCCCCCTCGCCCTCGAGGCCGGGCAGGCCGGCGCAGGGCCGCAGGCCCAGTTCCCGGGGCGGCGCGGTCTCGACGACGTCCGGCCCGATGACCAGCTGGCCGCCCCGGAACCGCTGCTGGACCCGGAGGCGGAGCCGCTCGACATCCGCCGCCGCGCGGGATGGTGAGTTCTCGGGAAGCATCGCGCGGTACATCTCGGCATGATGGAAGATGCTCTGCGGTTCGTTCCATATCCAAAGCGTCTCCGGCGGCAAGTAAGCCAGGAGATCGGCGGCGGCCTCCGACGATTCGAGGGATTCCCCGGCGGGCGCGAGATCCAGGGCGCCCTTTTTCTCCAGCGAGCGCTGCCCGGCGGGATCGAACGTGCGAATGGATTCCAGCGTGCTGCCGAAGAACTCCAGGCGCAAGGGCCAGTCCTCGGTCGGCGGCCACAGGTCGAGGATGCCCCCGCGGCGAGCGGCTTGCCCTTTCTGCAGGACCTCGACTTCGAAAGCATAACCCTGCCGTTCGAGGCCGGCCGCCAGTTCCTCGGGGTCCGCCGAATCGCCGACGGACAGCCGCCGGCGGGCCCGTTCCAGCGCGGCGGGCGCGGGCGTATCCTGGAACAGGGCCTGGATGCAGGTGGCGACCAGGAGCGGGCGGCCGGGCTGGAGACAGGCCCGCAGCGTCTGCAGGCGATCACCCAGGCGATCGAGATGCGCAGACCGGCCGGCGCCCTCCTCGCGGGCCGGGAAACAGGCCAGGCCTTCCTTGCGGTCGCCGGAGAGGACCAGCGCGTCCTGGTGGAATTGATCCAGGGTCCGGGCGCTGTCGCCCACCCAGACCACGGGCCGCCGTTCGGCCCCGCGCAACGCCAGCGAAAGGAAAGCCTGCGCGGAAACCGGCAGGTCCTGGACAGAGCGCGGCCCTCCCGACCGGAAAATATCCGCCAGGTGTCGCCGATCCTCTTCGCCCAGCACCCACGGACCGAGGGCGTCACTCATCCGCCTTCACGCTACCGGAAGCGTCCGGCATGGTCAATGGCGGGCGCATGCCGGGATGCGGCTCGCGCGCGGGAGAGCGGATCGCGGCCGAAGCCGCGTTACGCATTTCACGAGAACGACGGCGCGGTCCGTCAGATTACCCCTACGTGGTCATTATGTATTGGCCTGCGAGCGGTTATCGGTGCTAAAAAGAAAGCGAAGCGGGGAGAAGTCAAGTGGATGACGGGAGGTCTCATGCACAAGACAACCTGCGGATGGCGATGCAAATGTTCTGCGCGAAGGGCCTTCGTGGCGGGCGTGCTGCTGGCAGCCGCCGGCTCTTCGGCCCGGCTCATACCGATCATCGTGCCCACCCAAGGCGAGGACCTGCGCAACGCCCCGTACCTGGAAAAGACGGCGGCCTACCTGTCGCAGCGGCTACCGGGGGACGAGTTCGTCGTGAGTCGCGCCGGGGCAAACTGGATCAACCAGGTGGACAAGACCGGGCCGGGCCTGCTCTTCCTGGATCCGGCGCAGTTCGTTCAGCTGGAATCCCGCGTATCGTTGCGCCCCGTGGCGGCGGTGGAACGATTTGTGCAGGGGAATCGCACCCGCCATTTCGGCGGCGCGGTGTTCACGCTGCGTAACAGCGCCGTGCAGCGTCCGGAGGATTTGAAAAACGTCGCCGTCGCGATCGTGGACGGCGATCCGCTCGGCGCCACGTTGTCGGTGCTGCGCGAATTGAAGGCCCGCGGGCCCGGCCTCCAGGAAACCTTCGGCCGGCTGATCACGAATCCCAACGACCAGGCGGTCGTGGAGATCGTCATGGCGGGCCAGGCGGAAGCCGGAGTCGTGACGGCCGGCGTTCTCGAACAGATGGCCCAGGTCGGCCGGCTGAACCTAGCCGACATCCGGGTGCTCGCGCTGTCCGCGGAGCCCACGCCGGCCGGGTTCCCGTTCCTCGCCAGCACCCGTCTCTACCCGGAGCGCCTCCTGGCCGCCCTGCCCGGCACCGATTCGGACCTGGTCGACCAGATCGCCGCGCTGCTCCTGACGGCGGGGCCCGCGGACCTGGATCCCGGGGGAACCATGAACGCGGGCTGGACCGCGCCCGATGCCCGCGAAACCGTGCGCCAGCTCCTCCGGGACCTGCACCACCCTCCGTACGAGGAGTACGGGCGGCTGACGTTCGGCGCCGTCCTTCGCCAGTACATGTACTGGTTCATCGGGGCGGGAGTCCTGTTCGTCGTGCTGGCGCTGCTCCTCTCCTACGTCACCTCGCTCAACCGGGCGCTCGGCGAGGAAGTCGAGGAGCGCAAGGAGGCCCAGCGCTCCTTGGAGTCCAGCATCGAGCGGTTCGAGCACATCGCGTCCTGCTCGGGCGACTGGATCTGGGAAACGGACCTGGAGGAGCGCTTCACCTATTCCAACAACGCCCTCAAGAAGCTGCTGGGCTGGCCGCCGAAGGAACTGCTCGGCAAGCCGCTGTTCGAGATCTTGAGCAGCGCGGAAAAGGAGAAGGCCGGCGAGCGCAAGCGGGTGCTGGCCGGGGACACGGCGACGATATTCCACCGCCGGCTCACCCTGCTGACGTCGGACGGACGGGTGGCCGTTCACGAATGCACGGCCGGGCCGATCCGGGACAAGCGGGGCGAGATCACGGGCTATCGCGGCATCAACCGGGACGTGACGGCCGAGGCCCGCATGGTAAGCTTCCGCTGAACAACGACATGAGCCCGGCTGATCCCAGCGTTGCGCGGCGCCTGCTCGTGGTGGAGGACGACGAGACCGTCCGCCGTTTCCTCGTGGAGCTCTTCCGGAAGAGCGGCTACCGGGCGGATGCCGCGTCGAACGGCGCCGAGGCGCTCGAGCTCGTCGAGGAGAACCCGTGCGACGTGATGATCCTGGACCAGAAGATGCCGGGCCTGTCCGGGCTCGACGTCCTGGAGCGCCTGCGCGCCATCGGCCCACCGTTTCCCGTCATCGTCCTTTCCGGCCACGGCAGCGAGGAACTGGCCGTGCAGGCCCTGCACATGGGCGCGACGGACTACGTGACGAAGGCCCCCGATCCGCGTTTCGGCGAGATCCTGCTGGACAAGACGCGCCGGGCGATCGAGCGCTTCGCGCAGGAGGAGGAGCAGCGCGCCCACGTCGAGACCCTCCGCCAGCGCATGTCCGAGCTCGGCTGCCTGTATGCCCTGGAGAAGCTTTTTGACAGCGTGGAAGGTTCGCCGCGCGTGGCCTTGAGCGCCGCCGCGGACATCCTGCTCCCCGGCGCGGGCGGGCGCTGCTGCGCCGTGATCCGGATCGGCAAGGAGGAGTACGCCTCCGCCAACCGGTTCGAATCCGGCCACGTCGAATCCTTCGACATCCGCGAGCGCGGGAAGACGATCGGGACGCTGGACATCCGCTTCCGCGACGGGGCGGGCGCGCCCCCGCTCTCCGATATGGAGCGGGACCTGATGATGGCCGTGAGCGACCGGATCGGGCATTTCATGGACTTCTGGCACACGGAGCAGCGCCTGCGCGAATCCAACGCCGCGCTGGAGGAATACGCCTACGTGGCCTCGCACGATCTGCAGGCGCCCCTTCAGAAGATCGAAAGCTTCGCGCAGCTGCTGCAGGAGGACTGCGCCTCCCGGCTGGACGAGTCGGGCCGCTACTACGTCTCGGTCGTGCACCGGTCCGCCCAGCAGATGCGGCGCCTGATCAAGGACGTGCTGGCGCTCGCGCGGCTGGATTCGGACGGCCTCGCGATCAAGCCCCTGAAGCTCGGCGATATTCTCGCCGCGGTCAAGGACCAGCTTTCCCAGCGCCTGGTCGAGCGGAACGCCGTGCTGGCGACGGACGCCCTGCCCACCGTCCCGGGCGACGAGACGCGGCTGACGCAGCTGTTCCAGAACCTGGTCGGCAACGCGCTGAAGTTCAACGACAAGCCTGAGCCCCGCGTCGAAGTGGGCGCCGTGGAGGAGCCGGGCCACTGGAGGATCTACGTGCGCGACAACGGGATCGGGATGACCCGCGAGGACGCCGGCCGCCTCTTCGTGCCGTTCAAGCGGCTGCACACCGGGGAGAAATACGAGGGCACCGGCATCGGCCTGGCGCTCTGCCGGAAGATCGTGCGGCAGCACGGCGGGACGATTGACGTCGATGCGGAGCCGGGAAAAGGCTGCACGTTCTGGATCCGGCTCCCCAAGGAACCCGCGACCGCCGCCCCGAACGATGTGAACACATCCGCGCAACCCCCATGAGGAGGAGCCCATGCCCAACATAACGGTTCAGACCTCTCGTATCCTGCTGGTCGAGGATGATCACGATGACGCCGCGCTGGCCCAGCGCGCCTTTCACAAGGCCAACGTCTGGAACCCGCTCGACGTGGTCCGGTCCGGCCAGGAGGCCTGGGATTACCTGACGCACCAGGGCGCGTTCGCGGACGCGGAGAAGTTTCCCGCGCCGCTCTTCGTGCTCGTGGACCTCAACCTCCCGGGCATGGACGGCCGCGAGCTGATCAGCCGGATCCAGGCGGACTCCGGCCTCCGCCGGATCCCGCTGCTCGTGGTCAGCACGTCGGACTACGAGAAGGACATCGAGTTCGGCCGCAAGCTCGGCGTGCAGCACTACGTGATCAAGCCCCTGCAGCCGCAGAACATCCTGGCGTTCATCGGGGCGCTGCCGGGGTTCCAGATCATCCTCGGCACCGCGAAGTAGGGCCCGCGGTTCAGGTGGCGCGCCGCAGGTGGGACGGCAGGATCTTCAGCTCGTCCCGGTACTTGGCGATCGTCCGGCGCGCCACGGTGATCCCCTTTTCCTTGAGCAGCGCCACCATGGCCTGGTCGGAGAGCGGCGCGGCCGGGTCTTCCTTGGCCACGAACTGGGCGATGGAGTCCTTGATGGTCTTGTTCGAGACCTCCTGCCCGTCCTGCGTCGTGAAGCCGGGGGTGAAGAAGTATTTCATCTCGTAGACGCCCCGCGGCGTCTGCATGTACTTGTTGGCGATCGCCCGGCTGACCGTGGTCTCGTGGATGCCGAGCTTCGCCGCGATCTCCGCCATCGTCAGGGGCTTCAGGTGCGACACGCCGTGCTCCAGGAAGTCCCGCTGGACCTCGACGATCTCGCGGGCGATCCGGTAAATGGTCTGCTGCCGCTGGTAGATGCTCTTGATCAGGAACGTCCCGGCGCGAATCTTGTCGCGGATGTACTCCTTGACGTCGGCCGGCGTGTCCGGGTTCTCCATCAGCTGCCGGTAATGCCGGCTGATGAACAGGTGCGGCACGGCGTCGCGATCCAGGGCGATGGCGTATTCGCCGCCCGATTTCTGGACCGACACCTCGGGCAGCACGTAGTTCGCGGATTCGGCGCTGAACAGGCGGCCGGGCCGGGGCTCCAGCGTGGAGACGAAGCGGGCGGCCTCCTGCGCCTCCTCCAGCGTGATCCCCAGGGCCTTGGCCAGTTGCGGATAGCGCCGCGCGCCCAGGTCGTCCAGGTGATCGCGGACGATGGCCGCCGCCGTGGATTCGCCCTTGCCGAGCCGGTTCAGCTGCAGCATCAGGCATTCCTTGAGGTCGCGCGCCCCCACCCCGATCGGGTCGAATTCCTGGATGACCTGCAGGAGCTCCTTGATCCGGTCGAGGCTGAAGCCGGTGCCCTGGGCCAGGTCCTCGAGGGGCGTGACGAGGTAGCCGTCGTCGTTGATGCTGCCGACCAGCATCTCGGCGACGCGCCGGTCCTCCTCGGCCAGTTCGGCCATGATCAGCTGGTTGCGCAGGTGCTCCTGGAGCGACTCGGGCTGGGTCAGCGAATCGAAGAAGTGCTGCCGCCGCGCCGCGTCCTCGGCCGTGTAGGGATGCGCGGCCTGGTTCTGGTGAAAGTATTCCCGCCACTCGTCGTCCAACCGGGCCAGGACCTCGAATTCCTCCTTGAAATCCAGCGCCTTGTCCTTCTCCGGCTCGCCCGTTCCCGGCTCGATCTCCACCGGCGTGTCCCGGGCCACCTTTTCCTCGAGGGTGGGATTCTGCTGCATCTCCTCCTGGACCAGCGTCCGCAGCTCGAGGATGGGCACCTGGAGCAGGGCCAGGGACTGGCGCAACTGGGGCGCCAGAACCATCTGCAGCCGCTGCTGCTGCGTCTGCGACATGTACTGGCCGGTGCTCATGGCGACGACCACGTTACCGCCGCCAGAGGGGGCGAACAAGGTCTTTTCAGGCAGGAACGGCGGCGATGCAGGAATGCGAGCGCGGTCCCGGGGCCGGCATCCGGCGCGCCGGATCCGTCAGACCCCGCCGAGGGCCATGATGCAGACCCGCGCCAGCCGGCCGCGAGCAGCCTCGAAGGCCTGGCTGGTGCCGTGCACGGCGCCGTCCAGGTACCGGATGCGGTAGAGGCCGGGCTCGACCGGAATGACTCCCTCCGAGGATTCCGGCAGGGCCACCCGCTCCTCCCCGCTCACTGCCGGACCCGCGCCGGCCGGCCCCTGCTCCAGATGTTCGAGGCGGACTTCGCGCGGCGCGATCGGCTGGAACGAGACGGCATCGAAGACCAGCACGTGCACCTCGGCCCGCCCGGCCGCCGCCGGCGCCAGCCGGCCGAGGTCCTCCTCGATGTCCTCTCTATTCATCCGCGCGCCCGCCACGACCTGGGCGTCCTGCCCGGCCAGGAACAACAGCGCCTGGGCCGTGCAGACATCATCCCAAAGATCCCGCCGCGAGGTCCACCGATCCAGGACCTGCCGGGCCGATACCCGGCCGTACCCCTTGCGCGCGAGGAACAGCGACGCCGCCACGATCCAGGGATCGGCGTCCGCCAGCGTGGCGGCTGGATCCACGTCGGGCGTCGCGGGGATCGCCAGCTGTCCCTCCTGCGGCGGGGCCGGCGCGCGGCCGGCGACGGCCATGTAGTACAGGTAGCGCTCCACCGGCAGTTCCCCGTTCAGGACGAGCCTGAAACCCAGCGCGTCAGGCCTGGCCAACTCCTGCGCGCCGAAGAGAATCCGGAGCGCGGCGAAATCAAGGGTGAGGCCATCCCGCAGAACGGTGTTCTGCTCAAGAAGGCCTTCCATCAACCTTGCCCGCGTGGCGGCCAGCGTTTCCTGGAAGGCGTCGACGGGAATATCGCACTCGAATACGGACGGGATCACGCGCAGCGCCCCGAGACGGTCCCCCCGGGCCTCGAGGTCCTGGAGCTTGTCGAACAATACGCTGTACTCCGGCGCGGCGGATTCGGAAGCGGCCGCGGCGCGTTCCGCCAGGGCTTGGGCCAGCGACCGCAGGTCCTCGTCCAGGAGGGAGCGGACCGGGTCCGGGCCCTCGGGCAGTTCCCGGCGGCCCTGCCAGTCCTGCTGGATGACTGCGTTGTACCGCCCCGCGCGGAACGCCGCGGTCCGGTGGCCCTGGCTGACGGCCTCCCCGCCCTCGGGAAACAGCACCCCATCGCCGACGACGACATAGCCCTCTTCGCCGGCGGCAAATGGCCGGCGGTCGCCTGCGAGCAGTCCGTCCAGCGCCGCGTCGGCGGATTCCGCCGAAACGTGCACGAGGAGCGAAACGTCGTACTTGATCCACTCGATGCTGCCGGCCGTCTCCTGCGGCTCGGGACCATCCGGCGGCCCGGGCGGAGCCAGCTCCTTTCTTACGAGGGCGGTCATCCCCTCGGCGGCCCCCGCCTTGAGAGAGATGGCGGTGACGTAGCGCGCGCCGCGGAGCCCTTCCCACGCCGCCGTGTCGGAAGCCCACGCCAGGGCGGCGTCCAGGTCCGCCGGCACGATGCGGGGGCCGGCGTCATCGGAACCCGCGGCGAGACACGTGGCGATCGCCAGGCCCAGCCCACCCAGGAACGTCCTTGTTTTCATGGGTCTCCTTTCCGCCCGTCTACCGGGAAAAAGCCTTGTCGCGGGCCGACGCCCCGGTGTCCCGGAATGGAACAAACGTCCACGCGGGCGTCGTCCCCTCCCGGGCCGCGGACAGGAAGCCTCCGCCCTCGAACCGCCCCCCGTACAGCAAGGCATTCACCCCGGCGCCGGCGCCGCTCATCATGTTCCGCATCGCCTTCTCCGAGGAGACATCCCTGGCGCGATCCGCGTCATACAGGATGACCACGACCACGCGTTCAGACTGCCGCAGCTTGTTCGCCGCGATCCGGTCGGCCTCGCGCCGGACAGCGGCCTCGTCCTGGTTGGTGGCCGCCGCGCAGAAGACCATGGCGTACGGCATTTCCCTGGAGTCCCACGCGCGGATTTCACGGAAGGGGCCCTTCTCCCCGGAACAGGAGGTCATGGCCCATGCCATCCCGGCCGTCACCCACAGGTTTGTTTTCATGATGCCGCTCGCTCCGCTTCACGGCCGCAGGAAGTTCCCCGTGGCCGGATCGATTTCCTTGAGGATGCCGTGGCTGAAGTCGAAGCTGTGGCCGCCCACGCGATATGAGAACCCGTACTGGCCGCCGTAATAAATCTCGACCTTCTCGCTGTAGGAGTTGACGGGCACCCGGTCGCCGTTCTGGTAGTTCAGCAGCACCACGTCCCAGAAATGGCCGTCCTTCGTGTGCGCCAGGGCCGGCCCCTGGTCGGTGCCGACGCCGTTGAACTCTTTCACATACCGGTCGACCAGTTTCCATTGTTCGCCCCACTCCCAACGCCCGTTGCCCCGCACCTCCAGCACGCCGTCCTGCAACCGGACCGGCCAGGCGCTGGAACCATACCGGAACTCGGAAAGGACGGGGCCCGGCGCCTCGTCCTTCCGCAGCGGCGAGGCCGTCTCCGACCGGGCCAGCGGCGCCAGGTGACGGCGCAGGAGGGCCTTGGTGGCGTTGTCGAATACCTTCACATCCACCGCGCGCGCGTCGGCCGGGAGCCCCCGCGTGTCCGGATACGGAAGGAAATGACGGCCGGGGCTCAAGGAAAACACAAACTCCCGCCCGGTCTCGCGGGGCATGTCTTCCAGGCGGACAAAGACGCCATCAGCCGCCACGGCCCCCAGCGCCTTGACCCCCGTGGACAGTTGCATCGAGGCCGTCACGTTCATCATGCCGGCCGGCACGGTGACACAAAGGTTCGTGCCGCTTCCGCCAATCGTGAGCTGGTTGGCCCCGGTCGGCTCCCGCAATTCGATCGGTTTCTCGTATTCCACGCCGGTCTTCACGAAGCGGTTGGGATCCGGTGCGGCGGGCGTCGGGGATTTCCAGATGGTGGCCCCGTACAGGCTGCCGTTGGCGGCCTCCCAGGTGACTTCGGCACAGCGGGCGTGCACGGCCTTGAACCGGAGCGAACCGGTCTTGTAGTCCTGGCCCTGGAGGTCGAGGGCGCCTTCGTACACCACCCGGCCGGTCCGGCGTTCGAAATCGCAGCCCAGGACCTTGAAGCGCGGCTGGCCGTTTTCGACGCACAACAGCCAGCCGGTGTTGTAGCCGTCCGCCTGCTCGCCCGTTTGCAGGGCCAGTTCCTGCGCCGCCCCGGTCTCCAGGAAGGCCACGGGATCAGACCAATCCCCAGCGCCGCCGCGCCAATACCGGACGGCCACGACGCCTTTGCCGCGGACCGTTTCGGTAACGAAGTCGTTGACGTTGCCGATCGGGCCGGACGGAGGCGCGGAGGTCACCGTCCCTCCCGGCTGAAGAGGCGGGAGGACGCCCTCGCCCGCGGTCTCTTCCACGGTGATGAATCGGGCCATCGCGTCTTCCCACGCACCGCCCCTCTCCTTCACGACGAGACGGACGGCGTGCTTGCCCGGAGATGAAAACGCATGTTCGATTTCCGGCCCTGTTTTCTCGGCTCCGGTCAGATACCAGATGAAATCCCAGTCTGCGGTATTCGATACCGCCCCCTGCGTGAACCGGATCGACTGGCCGACGGCGTACACGGACTGGTCCGGCGACACGGCGAAGTCAACGACGGGCCTTCCGCCCGCCGGCGGCGGCGCCTGCCCCGCCTGTCGAGGGGCCCCCTGGCCGGGCCCCGCGGGCGGGATCGGGGCCGGCGCCGAACCGCTCACGACCTCGACGCGGAACGAGCCCAACAGCCGGCCGTCGTCCTTCGACCGGACACGCACCTCGCTGGTTCCCACCGCCGTGCTCTCCGCGATCACGTGGCCGCTCCCCGGGTTGGAGAACAACCGGATCACCGGGGGATCGTCCTGCTCGAAAACCACGTCGCAGTAGAAGGCCTCCTTGCGCAGGCCGCTGTCGTAGACCAGCCGGAGGGTCAGCGGGTAAAAGGCGCCAACGCCGGGCAGGACCAGGGGGCTCGGTAATACCTCGCACGTCGTGATACGGGCGCGCCGCTTGAGGATACGGTCGACCTCGGTGGCGACGGCCACCACGTTGACGAAGATCGTGGGCGCCTGTGCCTTGACCTCTTCGTGCTGCTTCAACAGTTCATCATAGATTCGCCCCGCCTTCTCCTCGCAGGACGCCGCCAGCTGCTGGGCGGCTTTGCAGATGCGGGGCACATCGTTCTTGCTCGCCGGGGCCTCCCTCAAGGCCACCAGCAGTTTTTCCTGCTCCGGTTTCAACTCCGCTGCCAGTCGCGGAACAGTCGTGGACCGCAGTCGCTCGGCGCCGAGCGGCCTGAAGCTCGGCGTCATGCAGTTCTCGATCGCCTCCATGCCGATCTCCTGGAGGATGTCCAATCCGCTCCCCGGCGGGAACAGGATCAGCCCGATCCCCTTGGCCAGCACCTCGTAAGCGGACAACTGGAGCAGCTGGTCGTACTTCTCCTTCAGCTTGTTGTTGACCTCGACGTAGGCGTTGTGCTGCTTGCCCACCGGCACGATCCGGTCGTAGTCGCGCTGCACGGCCTGCGCGTTGCAGGCATTGGTCAGGGCCCAGATCGGGTTGGCGACGGAGACCCGGTCGCCGTGGCGGCGCAGGTACTCGTCGACGTACTGCTCCAGCACGCGGAGTTCGGGCTGCACGGGAGGCGGCGACACGGAAAGTTGCCCGATGGAAAGCTTGACCTTGGCCTCGATCTCCCGGACCACGTCGGCGATCGCCTGTTCGGCGCCGGCCGGGGTGGACAGGTCCGCGCCCCGGGCGTAGGCCGGGGCTAGGCACATGCAAAGGGAACCCGCCCACGACACCCACCGTCGTAGCCTGTTCATCGGATGAGCCCCCCTTCCTGCTTCAGGATACTCCTTCCGCGCGGCGGCAGGCAACTCTGCTTTGAGCCCCGGGGCGTCGCGGGAAACCGGGCCGGCCTACGACGGTTTCGACCGGGCGCGGGCGGCCTCGAGCTCGTTCAGGCAGCTCCAGAGCTCGGGAACGGTCTGGGCATGGTGGCCGCGCACGTAGAAGCTCTCGCCGCCGTCGGCGACGGTGCGGACGAGCATGGTCTTCCACGGGCGGTAGTAGTACCCGGCGGCGCCGCGCGGGGCCTCGGCATGGAAGTCCGCCGGCAGGTCGTGCAGGTCGCAGACCAGCGTCGCGAAATGCGCGATCGTCCGACCCTCCGGCCGCGCCGCGTTGCGGACCATGGCCAGGGCCTTCAGGTAGATCTCCGGCGCCATGATGGCGCTGCCGAAGTTCATCACCACGCCGCCCTCGAGCCGCTCCAGCCCCTTCGTGAACCGCAGGAAATCCGTGTAACTCGCCGCGCCCCACGCCGCGCCGTCGCAGTTGGGATGCTCGTAGACGATGTCGTAGCCGATGCCGACATGCACGGTGACGGGCACGCCGAGCCGGTAGGCCGCCGCCAGCAGGCTGATGTCCTTGTGCGGGAAGGCGCCCTCGGCGATGGCGGCGCCGACGGCCTCGCCCAGGCCCAGCCCGTTGCGGGCGGCGGCGGCGACCAGGTCGTTGATCCGGCCCGTCTCCTGCCACAATCCGAACTGCCCCTCGGCGATGTATCGCGCCACGCTCTCCGTGGTCTGGCCGATCAGCGCCAGCTCGAAATCGTGGATCAGGCCGGCCCCGTTCAGGGCCACGAGGGTGACCAGCCGCCTCTTCATCAGGTCCATCAGGTAGCGCTGCATCCCCTCGCGCAACACGTGCGCGCCCATCATGAGCACGATGGCGGCGCCCGCGTCGCGGGCCGCCAGCATCCGCGCCGCGACCGCGCGGAGCGCCGGCTCGATGCTCAAAACGGACTCGAGGGGCCGGATGCGGTCCAAACCAAGATCGTGCTTCCGTTCGGCCAGGGGCCTGATCTGCAAGCGGCTCCGGTCAAACAGGTCGGCGGGCGGGCGATGGGGCGGCTCGGCGCGCATGGGTCACTTGAGCATGGAGACGATGGTCTTCTGGAGCTTGAGCTTGTCGATGGCCTTCTGGTTGCCGATGATCTCGACCGCCTGGGCCCCGGCCACGTTCCCGATGAAGCCCAGGACTTCCGGCGGGACGCCGGTCGCGGCGGCCAGCGCCGTAACGGACAGGAAGGCATCCCCCGCCCCGACGCGGTCCACCACCTTCATGGCGAAGGCCGGCACGATCACGAACTCGCCCTCGCCGGTCCAGATCAGCGCGCCCTTCTTGCCGCGGGTCACCACGAAGACCCGGCTCTTGAGCTGCGGCGCGAGCTTCTCGATCATCGGCCGCAATTCGCCCTCGGCGTCGCGCATTTCCAGGCGCATCTCGTGCTCGGCGATGCAGCCGAAATCCACGCGCGGGTAGCGGGTGATCGTGTTGAAGCCGCGGTTGCCCGCGTTGGCCTGCGTGTTCACCGCCAGGAACTTCGCCTCCTCGCACAGCAGGTGGCGGATGGGCTTGGCCATCATGCCGTGCCCGTAGTCCGCGACCACCACGAGGTCGCACTCCTTCAGCTTCTCCTTCAGGGCCGCCGTCACCTCGCGGATCGTCTCGTCCGGGATGTCGGACTGGTCCATGTAGTAGATCTCCAGCAGCTTGGACAGCGAGTAGCCCTCGAGGAAGCGCTGCTTCACGATCGTCGGCGCGCCGGGCCGCAGGAAGAAATGCGGCGTGACGTTGGAGGCCAGGCTCGAGGTGATGAATTCCTGCCGCGTATTGACTGCGCCCAGCACGGTGAACAGCTCCACGTGGCCCGCGAAGTTGGCCACGTGGTTGGCCACCGCCAGCACGCCGCCCGCGAAGTGGTCCTCGGACTGGTGCCGCAGGGCCAGCACGGGGTCCTTGGACGACTTGCCGATCGCCTCGCAGTAGACATAGGTGTCGATGATCGTGTCCCCGATCACGAGGACCTTGAGCTTCGAGAGCCGGCTGAGCGCCTCGTTGACCGCGTTCAGCGAGTACCGGGTCTTGAAGAGGTTCAGGTACTCCTTCACCTCGACCGGGAACAGGGACATGTGGGTGTTGATGAGGTTGCTCGAGCTGAAGACGATGTCCTCGGTGAAGGCCAGGCGGGCGCCGACCTCGCGCACCACCTTCTCCTCGCGCCCGATCTTGCCGGTCATGTCGCTGGTGATTTCCTTGAACTCGGAGCCCTTGACGTAAAGGTCCGGCCGGAGCAGGCGCAGCGTCTCCTCGGCGGTCGGCCAGCGGTTGATGGCCACATGGTCCACGCACGAGAGCGAGGCGATGGCCTCCGCGCGCAGGTCCTGGGTGAAGGCCGGGCGGTGCGGCCCCTTGTCCACGTACTGGTCCGGCGTCAGCGTGACGACCAGGACATCCCCCATGCGGCGGGCCTGCTCGAAGTAGCGGATGTGCCCGATGTGCAGCAGGTCAAACACGCCGTGGCAATGCACCACGACCTTGCCCTGCGCGCGGGCCTTGGCCACCACCGACGCCAGCTTGTCCAGATCCAGTATTTTTGCTTCAGGCATGCCCGACTCCTTTATGGCCCGCTTTCGCCGGGGCCCACTTGGAACGCGTACAGCAACAGCGCGTTCCGGCCGGCCGGCCAGAACTCGATCCGCACCTCCTGCTCGCCGGTCGGAAACGAGAACGGCCCGAACACCTCCCTGATGTGATTAGCGGGTTGCAGGTTTTTCGTCAAGACCTGCCCGCCCGGTCCGGTCACGCGGAGGCTGCCGAGCGCTTGCACGGCGCCCTCGATCACCAGCCGGCCCGACCGCGCCTGGCCGGAGAGGTTGCGGACCCGGAGAGCGCCCGCCGGTTCCGGGCACGCGAAGAGAAGGCCCTCCCGGGTTTGCAGGTACTTCCAGCCCGGCCCGTCCGGATAAACCAGGAACGGCCGCCCGTCCGCCCCGAGGCGCGACGGCAGGTCCTCGGGCCGGTTGAAGTAACAGACGATGTTGAGGTTGGACGGGTATTGGTACCCGTGCGGGCTGAACCCGTAGCGGTGCAATCGCTCCAGGCTCTCGTTCCGGACGACGTCCCGGCGGGCGAAATCCGCGCCGATCCACGACCAGGGGCCTTCGGCGGGCGGCTCCGGGAAGCCCGTGGCCAGCAGCGCGGCGAGCGGGAACCGCTGGAAGAGAAACCGGCCCATGGGCGCGAGCTGCTCCGCGACCGCCGGCACACGGATGGACCCGGAGTGCATGGTCATGAACGCCGCCTGCCGCCCGCGGACCGGATAGGCGCCCGGCACGTCGCGCAGGTTGAACCCGGACTCCCAGACGTACAATCCGTTGTCCGGCAGTTGCGTCTCCAGCCACTCGATCAGCTGCGGAACCGGCATCAACTTCGTCCGCAAGGTCATCAACTGCGCGAACGGCCGGACGTGCCACGCCGCCAGCAGCGCCGCCGCGACCGCGGCCGGCGCCCAGGCCGCGCGTCCGGCCAGCTTGAGGCGGCGGCTCGCGCCCTGCGTCCACCACGCCAGGCCGCGGCCGGCGACGACCAGCATCGGCAGGAAAGCAATCGCCAGGTACCGCGGGAAGATCAGCGCATGCGGCGCGATGAAGAGCAGCGCTGCCGAGGCGCCCAGCAGGGCCAGGTGGATGGCGCCGCGGGCGCGGGTCGACCGCTCGCCCAGCAGGCCCGCGACGCCGCCCGCCAGGGCCAGGAGGAACGCGACCAGGCGCCCGACGCCCAGCCCCCAGCCGAAGTGCGCGAGCTGGTAGCGGAGGAACGGCAGCGACAACGTCGATATCTCGACCTCCTCCTTCAGGCCCGGAGGCTTGAACACCGTGACGGCCCGGTAGATCACGATCAGGAACGGCAGGGCGCACAGGACCAGCAGCGCGGCGGGCTCGAAGGCGCCGCCGATCAGTTCCCGGCCCCACGGTCGCTTCTCCGCGCTCCGCCACCGGAGCCAGGCCGCGCGGCCCAGCCAGGCCAGCCCCGCCGGGCCAAGAAACAGCCACGAGGACAGGTGCGACATCAGCATGCCCGCGGCCCCCGCGATGAACCCCAGCCGGTCCGTCCAGCGGGGTCTGCCCGGGCGCAGCCAGCCGGCCGCGCCCCAGAAATGCAGCGCCATGAAGAACATCAGCGGGTTGTAGCTCGTGGCATCGCGGCTCTGAAAGACATGGAAGAACGAGAGGGCCGCCAGGGCCAGCGTCCAGGCCGCCGTCGCCCGGTCGTACAGGCGCCGGACCGCGGCATACAGGACGCCGACGGAGAGGAAACCCAGCAGGGCAAACGGCAGCCGCACGAGGGCGATGCCGGGCTGCTCGATGCCCAGCGCCCGGTAGAGCGCCAGGAAAAGCTTGAGCCAGGCATACTGGAAGGGCATCTGCTCGTTCGTGTTGATCTCGAAGCAGTTCTGCAGGGTGTACAGGATCACGTCCAGCGGGCCGCGCGGCGAACTGGAATTCCAGAAGACGTCCAGTTCGTCGATCCACAGCAGCGTGTAGCCCAGCCGGGCGAAACGCAGCGCGAAGGCCGCCAGCAGGAGGGCGGCCACCAGGAACATGCCGGGCGTGAACCGGGACGGCGCCGGCGCGGGAACGGGCTGGGTCCGGAAGCCCATCGCGGCCTTATCGCTCGCGACCTCTCGTCACGGGCCGCGGCGCCGGCGCGGACAGACGCTCGCGCAGCAGGTCGGCCACCACGTGCTGAAGGATCGAATGCACGGCCTCCGACTGGCACATGTGGGGATGCGGCACGTGCAGGTTCAGGTCCGCCAGGCCCTTCATCTTCCCGCCGTCGAAGCCGGTCAGCGCGACAACGGTCATGCCGATCGACTTCGCGTACTCCGACGCGCGCACGACATTGGGGCTGTTCCCGGATCCGCTGATCACCACGAGGAGGTCGCCCTTCTGCCCGAACTGCCGCAGCTGGAGCTCGAAGATGCGGTCATAGCCCTTGTCGTTGGCCAGGGCGGTGATGAACGAGGTGTTGTCCGTCAGGCTCAACACGCGGAAGCGTTTGCCCTCGAGGTCGGGCATCGCGCCCATGGAGAGGTCCTCGGCAAAATGGGAGGCGTTGGCCGCGCTGCCGCCGTTGCCGATGACGTAGACCGCGCGGCCGTCCCGGTAGGCGGATTCCAGCAGGTCCAGGAAGCGCTCGACCATCCGCAGGTCCACGCGGCGCGCCGCCCGCACAACGGTCTCCAGGTATTGTTCCGCCCGCTCGATGCCCATAGGCCACTCCGATTGCCCCGGCACTATAATCCGCCGGACCGCTCGCGGCAAGGGTTAACACCCGGCCGGCGGGCGCGGGAAGCCCTGCAGGTGCGACTCCAGGAACGCGGCGAGACCGCGCATGTCGTCCACGCGGAAATCCGCCGCGCTGGGTTGTCCGGGCTCGCCGACCCGGACCGTGCGGCAGCCCGCCCGCCGGCCCGCCTCGATGTCCCGCTCGTGGTCGCCCACCATCCACGAGCGGCCCAGGTCGAGCCCGTGCCGCCGGGCCGCCGCCAGGAGCATGCCGGGATTCGGCTTGCGGTCGGGGTGGCGGTTGTCGTTCGCCGTGCAGACCCGGATGTCCAGCAGGTCCAGCCCCTCGGCGCGCAGTCGCCGGGCCAGCTCGTCGTGCATGGACTGCACCGTCTCCGCGCTCATCCGGCCCAGCGCGACGCCCCGCTGGTTCGTCACGATCACGGCCTCGTAGCCGCGGGCCCGGACCACGCGCAGCGCCTCGACGAATTCCGGGAGCAGGTGAAAATCCTCCACGCGCTCGACGTAGCCGGGGCCGGGCGAACGGTTGACGATGCCGTCGCGGTCGAAGAACACGCAGGGGCGGCCCGAGTTCGTTCCGTTCATGACGCGCCTCCCGAAGGCAAGTCCTTCGCCCGCCAGGGCAGCCCGACAAGCAACCACGCCAGCGCCAGCCAGGAACAGGCGGCCAGCGCCTGCGCGACCTGCTCGACGCGTTCGTGCCGCAGCGCCACGGCAGCCGCGTAGGCTGTCGCGCAGACCAACAGCGGGAGGACGGAACGGAACCGGTGCTGCGCCAGTTCGAAATGCACGGCCAGGTAAACCAGGCCGAGCGGCGCCATGGCCCACGTCAAGGCCCGGACCAGTCCGATCATCTGGAGATCCGGCTCCGCCACGCGGAACAAGATTCGCAGCGGAAGAGCCGGCCATAGCGTGACGGCGCCGACCGCCAACAGCACAATGAGGCCGGAGAATACGAAGGCTCGGACCAGCGTGCCTCGCGTGCCGGCGGCCACCTCCCCCGCCGACGTCACCTTCGGGAACATGGCCATGGCGATAGGTACCGAGACGAACACCACGGATCGGCCGATCGTCGCCCCGCGCGCGAACAGACCGGCCTCCAACGGGGAGAAGAGATGTTTCACCATAATAATGTCCGCGTTCATCAGCACGGCAAACCCGCCAAGGATGAGCAGGGAAAACACAAAATAGCGGAAGACATCCGCGATGGGGGCCGTCCCGGCATCGCTCCGCTCGCGGCTCGGCAGGACGCGGAGGCCAATCGCGCCCCAGACGATGCTGGACAACACGCCCGCGAGATGGCCGGCCAGTCCCCAGGTCGCCAGGGGGGCTACACTCCAGACCAGCGCCCCTCCGGCCACGAGGCGAACGACGCTCCAACTGTGCTGCGTGCAGGCCATCCAGCCAAAGGATTGAACCCCTTGCAAGGATCCGATGAAGACCGGCATGTAGAACGAGCCCGCCACGATCAACCCCGTCAGCCGGACGGGCAGTCCCGAATCCAGGTGGAACCACCGGGCCAGCACGTCCCCCAGGAGAAGGGAGACCAGTAGCACGGGTGCCGCCGCCCACGTCATCATCCGAAATCCCCGCCCCACAAGCACCCGGATTTCACCCGTCCGCCCTTCCCCCAGCAGCCGAGACGCAAAGTGCGCCACGGCCGTGCGCACGGCGTCCATCGGGGTGGCCAGCACGAGGATGATGCCCAGCATGGAAGCCAATTCCCCGTACTGCTCGGCCGACAGCGTGCGCCCCATGACCACCTGGAACAGCAGGTTGGAGACGTTCGCCACCTGCGTGGCCGCCATGAGCAGCACGCCGTGCCGCAACAAATGCTCCTGGCCGCGATTCGCCATGGTCAGCCCTTCACCCGGATGAAGGGGCCCAGCGTCCGGTCATATACCGTCACGACCCACCGGAACGGGGAGAACAGCAGGCGCAGCCGGCAGATGGCAATGAACATCTCCAGCGAGGCGCGTCCGACCTTCAGGCGCGAGCCGCCGGCGTCCCGCCACACGGTCGGCCACTCGACGATCCGGTAGCCGGCCCGCTTGAGCTGGAACAGCAGGTCCACGTCGAACGCCCAGCGCGTGATGCCCAGCAGCGGCATCACCCTCCGCAGCGCATCGCCCCGCATCAGCTTGGCCCCGCACTGCGTATCCGTGATCCGCAGCCCGAACAGCAGCCGCACGAGCCGGTTGAAGATCCGCGAGGCGAAGCGGCGCGCCAGCGGCTGGCGGGGGCTGACCTGCGAGCCGGGCATCCAACGCGACGCGATGATCGCCCCGGCGTCGCCGATGTGATCCACCAGATCCTGGAACGCCTCCGGCGGCGTGGACGTATCCGCGTCCACGAACCCGACCAGGTCCCCCCGGGCCTCGCCGAAACCCAACAGCAGCGCCCCGCCCTTGCCGATCGCGCGCGGCTCGATCACCGCCCGCACCTGCGGACAACGCGCTGCGGCTTCCCGGGCGATATGCTCCGTGCGGTCAGTCGAGCCGTTGACCACAACGACGAACTCCATGTCGGTCCCGTGGCGGGGCGCAAACCAGGCCACGTAGGTATCCAGCATCGGCCCGAGCCGGGCTTCCTCGTTGAAGGCGGGCACGACGATGGACAGCTTCACGGACGATCCTCCGGCAGCCGGCGGAAGAGCCGAAGGACCGTGTGGGCCTGGCCAAAATCGGGGACCTGGCAGAACTCCGCGAAGCGCAGCCGAACGAGCTTCCACAGCTCGGCCTGTTCCGCGGCGGTCAGCGGGGCCACCTCGGGCGAACGGATGGCCAGGCCGTAGCCGCTGAAGGCGGCGAAGCTCGCGGGCGCCGCCGTCAGCTGCTCGGCCATCAGCTCCCGGTTCAGCACGCGGAGCGCGCGGGCCCGCTCGGTGGGCATGTCGGGGAAGTAGCTGAACGGGCCCATCTCCATGCCCATCGGCACGAGCAGCCGCGCCTCGACCGCGAGGTAGGTGTCCTGCGTCAGCAGCACGTCGCCGATCCGGCTCTTCTTCCCCAGCCAGGCGCCGATGTCGCGGACCTTCTGCAGCGCGGAATCCTGTTTCAGCCGCCACCAGATCCGGTCGCGGCCCAGCACGAACCAGTCCTGGTTGACCGGCGACGAAAAGGCCGACGCGACCGAGCCGACGAACACGAGCGCCAGCAGCCAGGCCAGCCAGGGATCCGCCTCCCCCGCCGGGGCGGCCGCGCGCGCGCGCACCTCGGCCAGGTAGCGGGCCGCCGCGGCGGCCAGCGCCGACGCGAACACCGGGAAGACCATCGCCTGGTAATCGTCGTACGGGAACGGCGCGGCCAGGTGCACGAGCGTCACCAGCGCGACCGTCGCCCAGAGGGCCCCGCCGAACCCGCCGGGCGTCCCGCCGCCGGGGAGGCCCGCCGTTTTCTCCGCGGGCGTGATCCACCGCAGGCCCGCCAGCCCCAGGCCCAGCAGCAGCGGCAGGAAGTAGGCCTGGACCGTGCGCGAGACGAAGCCGGCCTTGAACACGAGCAATTGCGCCAGCGTGCCGGGGGCGCGCGCGGAATGGTACTCGAACAAGCCGAAGCGGAAGCCTTCCGGCGCGCACCACAGGAACGGGGCGGACAGGCCGGCCAGCGCGAGGCCGCCGCCGATGCCGAACATCAGCCACGGCGCGTTCCCGAGCCGCCGCCGCTGGAGCAGCAGGTAGACGCCCGCGATCGGCAGCGCGGCGCCCGCGGAGAGCCGGGTTCCGGCGGATAGGGCCAGCAGCACCCCGGCCGCGAACGCGGCGGCCGCCCGGAGCCGCCCGCCGGCATAGCTCAACGCCAGCAGGCCGCCGACCAGGAAGAGCGAGCTCAACGCGTACGTCTTGACCACCGTGGTGAAGTAGCTCTGGTAGACGTTGCCGGCGAGGAGCGTCATGGCCAGGAGGCCCGCTGCGCACTTCCAGCCGGACGGCGTCGCGCGGGCCGCGAGCGCGGCGGCGCCCAGCGCGGCCAGCCCCCCGAGGAGCGCGGTGAACAGCCGTCCGCCCATGACGCCCCACCGGTCCACCCACGAGTAGACCTCCGCGTACACGTAGGGCAGCACGGGCCCCTGCGTGAAGGCGAAATCGCGGTACGGCACCTGCCCGTCGCGAACGAGCCCGGCGGCGTAAAGGTACCAGCCCTCGTCCTGGTTCAGATCGCCCCAGAACAGGTTGCACCCCGCGAGCGCGACGTACAGGACCAGCGCGCCCAGGCCCAATCCCAGCTTCCATGACATCCGGATCACGTCACTTCGCCTTCCGTGTCGAATCCGCCGGCGCCAGTTCCCGGCACAACGCCGCGAGGACCGCCACGCCCCGGCGCAGGCTCTCCACCTCGATGAACTCGTCGCAGGTGTGCGCCTGGCTGATGCTGCCCGGCCCGAACACTACCACTTCCGGGCAGGCCGTGGAAAGCGGCCCGGCGTCGCTGAACCAGCCCGACCCCGCGAGCCGGGCCGGAAGACCGGCTTTTTCGCACGCGCGCCCCAGCGCGCGCACGAGTTCCGAATCTTCGTCCGTGTGGAACGGCGGCCCTTCCTTGATGACCTTCACCTCGCCGCCCAGCAACACTCCCTCGTGAACCAAATCGCTCAACTCGGCCCGGACGCCCGCCAGGATATCGGCGCCCTTCTCGCCCGGCAGCGTCCGGCGGTCCAACCGGGCGCAGCACTGGTCCGGCACGATGTTGACCGCCGTGCCGCCCCGGATCTGCCCGACGGACAACGTGGGCTGACCGAGCCGCTCGTGGGTCAGTCGGGCCCGGTCCAGCTCGTGGCGCTTCTGGATGCGCTCCAGCAGGCGCGCCATGCCCACGATCGCGTTGACGCCCCGCTCGGGATTCGAGCCGTGCGCGGCGCGGCCCTTCACCTCGACGTCGAACCACAAGGCGCCCTTGTGCGCGTGGACGATCTCCAGTTCCGTCGGCTCCAGGATCACCGCGCGATCCGCGCGCAGCCCCTGCTCCACCAGGCGGATCGCGCCCGCGTTGCCCGTCTCCTCGCCCATGACCGCCGCAAAGACCACGCGGTATCCCTTCCGGACCAGTCCGTCCAGGGCCTCCGGCGTCAGGGCGGCGAGTCCCGCGGCCATGGGCCCCTTGCAGTCACAGGCCCCGCGGCCGTGGACACGGCCGTTCTCGACCCGGGCGCGGAACGGCTCGGCCATGCCGGTCACGCCGACGGTATCCATGTGGGCCTCGAACAGGAGCGTGGCCGGGGCGTTGTCCGGCCCGAACGAGCCGAGCAGGTTGGGCCGGCCGGTGTCCCGGTCCTGCCAGGACACCGCGAAGCCCTGCTCCTCCAGGTAGCCGGCAAGAAAGCAGGCCAGGCGCTCCTCCCCGGCGATCCGCGCGTCCGGCGTATGCTCGGGGCTGACGCTCGGAATGCCGATCAGTTGCTTGAGCAGTTCGACCGTGTCCGCCGCCGCCATGTTCACGCTCCGTTTCCGTCCCGTGCCGCGCGAAACATAGCGGATTCAGAGTGACGACACAATCCTGGAAACGCCCGCAAACTGGGTTTCTCAGCCAATTTGGGATAAATGGGATGGCCGGCCAAGACAGAAAGGATCTGCCACGGCAACCATCGAAACCAGTCCGCTGCAAACTCTACCGTCGCGACCTGTCCCCGAGTTTCCCTCTATTCTCTTTTTCGGGGCCGCCCTGCCGCCTCCAAAACAGCGTGTGGGCGATATTGTCGACACAACATGTCTTAATCCTCAGGATAGGCCAGTTGAAGCGGGAGAGGCGCGGTTTGCGTGGTACCGTGATAGGGCGGGCGGCCGCCATTGGCAACGCGTTCTCCACCGCATGTATTATCATCATAGGTTGTTCCATCGTAGGTGCAATAAACTCCGCCTGCCATATAGTACTGAACCCAGACATGTCCGCGTGCTTGGTCGCTCACCACTTGGGCTTCTACTACGAACGGACGGCTTCGCAATACTTCTGCCGCGCGGCAGGCATGTTCCACACACATTCCATTTTTGCTCGTGATCAGAACGGGAATATCCGAATAGCATCTGGACTTGTCAGACCAGGGATCGGGGACCGGTTTCGACGGCGTTTTCCTCTCTATTTCAAGCTGCCGACGATACTCCGCGCTGGGATCACGAGCATGATCTTTGGCCAGCTTAGTTCCAAAAATGTTATCCCACACCAACAGCCAATGATAGCGTCGTGCTTCCTCGTCTTTTTTTCCGCCTCAATTGCAGCGGGCATCAGAGCACCGATCAGGGCTCCGCCAGCGACAAAAGCCGCGCCAACCGGCCCGGCCATGCCCGTCGAACCGGCAGGAAATCCTCCAGACACAGGCGCAGGGGGCACAAGCCATTGCGGGCCAACACTGCCCGTATTGACAAATCCGACCATCACTCCCCCGCCGCCCGCGACCAGGCCCACTCGATGTTTCGATGCCAGGGAACTCGGTCGCACCGATCCGCCGCCAAGCGGAACCCAGCCAACCGCGAAGAACTACAGCACAAAGAAGGCCATGACCCCTATCCGAAAGGATGGTCTCATCATACATCCCCCCTCGCATTTGCATGGTGTTTTGGGTGCCAGAAATAAGCTTTTGGATTTATTGATTTTGAGGCTGGCCCCACCTCCTTTCCGACTTGCTGGCCGCCCCCGTCACCGCAAGTCGCCGGGGGCCTCGTGTTCGGAATTGGCCAGTTCCTCTAAAGTTTCCACCGCGCCGAATCGACGCAAAGCGCGCCACACGGCATCGGCATTCTCCTGTGCAAGCAGTTCCCAGATGTCGACATCCATAATTGCTCGAGGATAGCCGTAGGCGACAAGGTCCCAGGCGCCGACCAGAAGGAACCAAACCTTCTTGACGGCCAAGGCCTGCAACAGGTCTGGATCCCCCCTGAATTCCGTGTGTTTTTACCCCTTCACATACCCTGTCGGCGGAAGAGAGACTTTTCTTCCCGGGTTTTTTTAGGTAGTTGGGTCAGCCCCAGAAGAACCGTCCCCGCATTGGTTGCTGCGGTGTCGTTTACCGCGGATCGGTTGAAGTTGCACGGCCATATAGCGGGAGAGGCCAAGGTGGCGGCCGTTGAAATATCGGCTCGGTTGACCGACAGGACACAGCGGGAGATCAGGCATTACTATGGCGGCATCAGCTCATCCGCGGTGGCGATGATGAGGCGCAAGGTGCGAACGAGCGGGGCCCGCCTGCATGCGCGCATCGCAACGTTAATCATGCGCGTCTTGCCGTAAATTGAATATTTGGAATCCGACCCCTAATCGCCCCCCTAATCGATTGACCATGATTTGGTTTCGGCTTTCCGGCTGGTTCTGCTTGACGCCCAATCTCCGTATGGGCCATGTTTATCTAGAGGGGCAATCATGAGGAAACGCCCAAACCGAGGAATCGCACGCACTGTCCTGCTGTTGTCTTTGGGCGCGGTGACATCGGCGGGCGCGGCATGGACCGTGACGCCCCTCGCCAGGCAGGGCGACGTGGCGCCGGGAACCGAAGACGGCGTGACGTACCTGCATTTCATGAATCCTCTTATCAACAGCAGCGGAAAGGTTTCTTTCGTCGCTTCGCTGCAGGGGCCCGGGATTGGATTCTCCAATATCGTCGGGTTGTGGTCTCAAAAAATTTCTGCTTTTGAGCTCGTGGCCCGGCCGTTGAATCCCGCTCCGGGGTGCGAGGAGGGAGTGCTGTTCTGGGGCACACTGGGATTCACCACCACGCCCTGGCCAACCTTCAACGACCGCAGCGAGGCGGCCCTGCGCACCAATGTGAACGGGCCCGGCGTGGGCTCCACGAACGACTCCGGCATATGGGCCGGGACCGCGGCGACCTTCGACCTGGCCGGGCGGGAGGGTTCTGATGCCGCAGTTCCCGGCGAGTCACGCACCTTCTACGCCTTCGACGTGCCGGGCATGGGCAACGGCGGACACTGCGTGTTCCAAGCCAGGCTCGACTACGGAACGGTGGGCGGACTATCGCATGATTACGGGATCTGGAGCCGGACTTCCACGGGGCTCCAGGTCATCGTTGTGTCCGGCGATTCAGTCCCGGGCAGTCTGGGCGTCTTCGAAGAATTCCACACGCCCGCCGCAAATCGAAGCGGACAGATCGCCTTCCGTGCTTCTCTCTATGGGGTGACGGATGACCAAGGAATCTGGTCCTATGCCAATGGAACAGGCACCCATATCGCGCTCGCAGGTAACCAGGCGCCCGGCGCCCCGGACGGCGCGCTTTTCAACCAATACCACCCCATGGGTGACCCGGTTATCAACGACGCCGGGGACGTGGTCTTTGGCGCCCGCCTGAGGTTGGGCGGGACATCCGAGACCAACGACTCGGGCCTGTGGATGTGGCACGGAGGAGAACTGCAGGCACTGGCCCTTGAAGGCCAACTCGTTCCCGGTGCGGAGGCCGGCACGCTCTTCGCGCACTTCGATCCCGCGGAACGCCCGACGCTCGGCGGAGCCCATGCCGCCTTCCGGGCCAGCCTCACCGGCGACACGGTCTCTGTGACCAACGACACCGGGATCTGGATGGGCACCCCGAGCAACGTGGTCTGTGTCGTGCGGGAGGGCGACGTGGCGCCGGCGGCCGGCGCGGACGTGTACTTCGGCGCATTCCCGTATAATTCGACGTATTTCAGTATCAACTCCAACGGGACCGTGGCCTTCTTTTCGGGTCTGACCGGTGCCGGAGTCAGCAGTTCGAACAACACCGCCCTGTGGATCTGGAATCCCGGGGACGGATCCTATTCCCTCGTCACCCGGGAAGGCAACCCCCTGGAGGTCGCGCCCGGCGACGAACGGCCGATCATCGAGCTGAAGCTTTTCGGCGGCGGCGGCCAGGACGGCCGCGGTACCAGTCTGAACGACGCCGGCCAGATCGCGTTCTACGCCAAGTGCACCAACGATTTCAGCACCGTCTGCCTGGCCGAGCCCGGCGGCGCCGCCACGCCCGACCTTGAATGGGGCCGTCTCCAGGGGGGCGGGATCGTCCTGCAGTGGAAAACCATGGGGGCCGGTGATGTCTACCGCGTTGAACGATCTGCTTCCCTCACCGAACCCGACTGGCAGTTGCCGGAGCCCACCAACGAGTGGCCCATCGGGGTCAACGCTTGGACCGGCACCCCGACCGCCGCCGGTTTCTACCGCGTGTCGTCATCCTCGGACTAGCCCGGCTAATGCGCGATTGGCGCGCATTAGCCGCCCAAAGGGCCGCCGCGTGAGAGTCGCGTACCGCGCCTCAACGCGGTCACGCGATGATGCGCCCGCGTTACGGGCACAAACGGGGCTTGCTACGCTCGTTTTGTCTAATCCTTGATTCGACAAAACGTCACGTCTTCTGGCACGCGAATTGCGTGAGTGCCTCTACGCTCATGCAATAAGCGGGCTAGGCCTTCAGGCGTCTCGGATCAAATCGGCGAACAGCTCAGTCGGATTTGGGGTCAGCTTCAAGAAACAAATAATTGTCGCCCGATCGCTTGCCACGGCGTCAGTTACCGTGACTCGAAGTGCTCGCCGAGCGAGGCGGGCGGGGCGGCGCGGAGGGAGCGCAGGAGGCGCGCGGCGGCGCGGCGGCGCGGTTCGGAGAGGGCGGCCAGGGCGCGCTGCACCCACTCGGCGTTCCCGGCGTTGACCAGGAGCAGCGCCAGGATCATCAGGGGGAACGGCGCGACCTGGAGGACCTGCATGGGGACGCCCGGCAGGTGCGGTTGCAGCACCAGCCCGAGCCACTGCAACAAGGCGAAGAACCAGGCCCCGAGCGCGGCGCGCCACGGGTTCCAGCCGCCGAAGATCGTGATGGCCAGCGCGATCCAGCCGAGGCCGTCGAGCCCGGAGATGGTGCCCATCCAGCCGGCCTTGATGCTCAACGAGTAGATCGGCCCGGCGAGGCCCACGAGCGCGCCGCCGAAGATCGTGTACAGATAGCGGAGCCGGTTCACGTTCGCCCCGCGCGCGTGCGCGGCCGCCGGCCGCTCCCCCACCCCCTGGAGGATCAAGCCGGGCCGGGTGCGGTACAGCCAGAACCACGCGCCCGCGACGAGCAGGAAGCCGGCATACGTCGGGAGGTCGTGCCGGAAGAGCAGCGGGCCGAGCACGGGTATATCGCCCAGCGCGGGGACCGGCCACGACGGCACCGTCGGGCCCGGCCGGCCCATGAGCGGGGCGCCCAGGAAATAGGAGAGGTCCCGGCCGACCATCGCGAGAACGAAGCCGACGGCCACCTGCGACTGGCGAAGCGTGATGCTGCCGAACGCGACGATGAGGGCCATGAAAGCCCCGATGACCGCGCCGGCCAGGAAGCCGAGCGCCAGGCTGCCCGTCTTCACCGCGACCCCGAAACTGCCCATCGCCGAGAGAAGGATTGTCCCGTTCAGGGAGAGGTTGATCACGCCGGCGCGCTCGGCCAGCGTCTCGCCGATCGCCGCGAAGAGCAGCGGCGTGGCGGACGAGAGGATGCCCGCGAGGCCGACCAGGACCAGGGATTCGCCGTTCATGGCGCCGCCTCCCGGCGGAACCGCCGCCGCGCGCCGTGGACCACCAGGACGCACAGGACCAGCATGCCCTGCAGGACGCCCGACAGGGACGAGTCGAGTCGGAAGACGATGGGCAACTGGATGCTCCCGATGTTGAGCGCGGCGAAGAAGAAGGCGACGAAGGGCACGGCGAGCGCCCGGTAGCCGGACAGCATGGCGACCAGCAGGCCCAGGAACCCGTAGCCGCTGGAGATGGCGGGGATCAGCCGGTGGTAGACGGCCGTGACCTGGAGCGCCCCGGCCGCCCCCGCGAGCGCGCCGCAGAGCGCGAAGCCGGACAGCATGTAGCGCGTCGTCGGGATGCCCAGCAGGAACGCGGCCCGGGCGTTGCGGCCGACGGCCTTCACCTTGAGGCCGAAGTAGGTGCCGCGCAGCAGCGCCCCGACCAGCACGATGCCGAGGACGCCGAGCGCCAGGGCCCACCCGCTCAAGCGAAGCGCGCCGATCTGGGGCAGCCACAAGGCCTCGGGAAACGGCTCGGTGCCGCTCATGGAACCGACCCCCGGCCGCTTCCACGGTCCGAAGATCAGCCAGAGCGCCAGGCCGCTGGCGACGAAGTTCAGCCCCAGCCCGCCGAAAATTTCGTTCACCCCGCCGTGGGTCTTCAATAGTCCCGCGAAGACGGCCCACAGCGCCCCGCCCAGCATGCCGGCCCCGATCGCCAGCGCCAGGACCAGCGCGGGCGGCAGCGCGGCGTCCTGCAGGAGGCGCAGCATCCAGGTCGTGAAGACGGCGCCCATCATCACCTGCCCCTCGATGCCGATGTTCCAGAGCCCGGCGGCAAACGTCACCAGCAGCCCGCTCGCGACCAGGAGCAGCGGCACCCACGCCACGAGCACGTCGGCCAGCTTGCCCGCCGAGCCGACCGACCCGGAGGCCATCTCCATGAAAGCCCGGGCCGGCGACACCCCGAGGAGCGCGAGCAGCCCGGACACGAAGACCACGGCCAGCCCGGCGGCCAGCCCGATCCGGACCGCAGCTTCCCATCCTGGGCGTCCCTCCTTCACGGCTGCCCTCCCATCATTTCACCGAGCCGCTCCACGGTCATCGCCGACGCCGGCACCGGCCCGGCCACCTGCCCGCCGAAAAACACGAGCACGCGGTCGCTGTACTGGAGGATTTCCTCGAGGTCGGAGGACGTGAATACCAGCGCCGCGCCGTCCGCGCAGCGATCCAGGAGCTTGCGCCAGATGGCCGATGCCGATTCCACATCCAGGCCCCGCGTCGGGTGCTCCAGCAGGACAAGGCAAAGGCCGGGCGGCAACAAGGACAGCAGGGCGCGCTGCTGGTTGCCGCCGGAGAGGGAATCCACGGGACCCGTCGCCGCGCCGCGGATGTCGTATTCCGCGATCCGCCGCTCGGCCTGCTCCATCGTCAGCTTCCAGTCGATCACAAGACCGCCGCCGGGCTCGACGATCGCGAAATGCTCCGCCGGTGTAAGTCCGGCCACCAGGCCTTCCTCCAGCCGCGCCGCCGGCACGTAGGCGATGCCCGCGTCGCGGAAAACCGGGTACGGTTCGCCGGCCAGGTCGCGACCGGCCAGCCGCAGGCGGCCGGCCGCGGGGCGGAGCAACCCGCCGCAGGCCCGCAGGAACAGCTCCTGGCCGCTGCCCTCCAGTCCCGCCAGCCCGATGACTTCTCCGGCGCGGATTTCCAGGTTGAGCCCGGCCAGCCGCAGGCGGTGGTCCTCCACCGCCAACCCGTCGAGCGTCAGCAACGGTCCGCCGGTCGGGACCTCCAGCCGCGGTTCCCGGGTCACGACCCGCCCGAACATCAACCGGACCAACTCGTTCAGATCGTAGGGCGCCTGGGCCCGGCCCGCCACCCGCGCCCGGCGCAGGACGGTCACCTCGTCGCAGAGCATTTCCACGTCGCGCAGCTTGTGCGAGATCAGGATGATGCTCTTCCCGTCGGCGGCCAGTTTCCGCAACGCGGCGAAAAGACGGTCCTTCTGCAGGGCGCTGATTCCGGTGGTGGGCTCGTCCAGGATCAGCGCCCGCGCGCCCAGGGAGAGCAGGCGCACCATTTCCAACTGCTGGCGTTCGCCCACGGTCAGGTTTTCCACGCGCGCTCCGGGATCCACCCGAAAGTCGAAGTCCGCCTGGCGCTCCTCCAGCTCCCGGCGCGCGTCCGGGCGGGACAATCGCCACGCGCCGGTCCGGCCGGCGAGAAAGTTATCCACCGCCGTCATCGGCGGAAAATCCAGCGGATCCTGGTGCAGCATCCCGATGCCCAGGCGGATCGCGTCAGCCGGACCGCGGATCTGCGCGGGTGCGCCGTCCAGGAAAGTGCGTCCCGAGTCGGCGCGGATGAACCCCGACAGGATCTTCATCAGCGTGCTCTTGCCAGCGCCGTTCTCGCCAAGGATGCCGTGGATGGTTCCGGCGGGGACGGCCAGGGAGATGCCCTCGTTGGCCTGGACCTCGCCGAAGCGCTTGCTGATGTTCTCCAGCGCGATATTCATCGGTCGGGCCGCCGGCGCCCGGTCAAGGGCCAGCGACGCTTTGTCCTTCCATCCCTTCGAGCAATCGGGGCAGGTACCACACCTGGCGATCGGTCGCCCGCTCGCCGTCGCGCAAGTACTCCGCGCCGTCCTGCAGCGTGAGTGGCCCGCTCCACAGCGCCAGCCCGCCGGCCAGTTCCCCGGCGAACTGGTCCAGCGCCACGGAGAGTTCCGGGGAGAGCGCGCGGCCCTTGGCAAAGCCGACGGCGGACCGATCCGGATCGTTGATGTCGGCCCAATCCGGGCCGTTCCACTCCCAGGCCGCCTGCCACCCGCCCTCCCGGGCGGCGCGCAGATGCCGGAGGTACGCCGGCCCCCAGTTGAAGTACGGGACGCCCAGGCACACCTCCGGCGCCGTCTCGCAGGCGCCGACGTAATTGTAGGGCACGGCGAACACCTTGCGGCCCGTGCCGGCCATCTTGCGGGCTTCGACCAGGGCCTCGGTCGTGTCGATGCCCGAAAGAACCACGTCGAAGCCGCTATTGTAGAAATCGTCGGCCACCTGCGTCGGATCGGCGGTGACGCCGGGGAGGTTGAACCAGAATCCGATCCAGGTGACCTTGAACATCAGTTCGGCCGGATCGCGGCCGCGATACTTCGTCCACGCGTACCGCGCGCCCAGGAACGCGGAGGCGGTCAGGCGGCGGGTCTCGTCGTTGATGAGGGGGCCGAGATAGCCGATGCGGCCGGTCTGGGTCGCGAGCGCGGCGGCGAACCCGGCCATCATCTTCCCGTACTCCATGCGGCCCATGATGTTCACGAGGTTGGGCAGGCCCTTGTAGTCCTTGCCCTCCTTCCACGCGTTGTCGCCGGAGGCGTGGATGACGAATATATCGGGATGCGCCTTCGCGAAATCCAGGCAGCTGTCCTTCATGTCGTCCGAGTTGAAGATCACGAGGCGCGCGCCCCTGGAAACCAGGTCCTCGGCCAGTTGCGCCGGGGTCGTGCCCGGCCGGTCGCCGGGATTCACCTTGTCCACATAGATCATCTGCGCCCCGGGCAGACGGGCTTCCACGTATTTCCCCGCGTCGTAGTGCGCCTGGCTCCAGCCCCGGTCGTTGTAGGGACCCACCATCAGGAGGCCGAAAACGAAGGGCGGCCCGGCGGACGGTTCCGCCGGCGCCGGGGACGGGGCGCTCTTCTTCCCGCAGCCCGGCAGAAGCGCGACCGCCAGAACGAGCGCCAACGAAGCACTATGGGTGCGCGGCATGCTCTCCACCTCCGTATACCGAAGCTTCCCCCACGCTTCGATCCTCGCGCAGGATAGCAGCCGGAGATCTGGAAAACCATCCCGAAGCCCGCGCCGGCCGCCGGATTTCAAGTTGAGCCGGGGCCGATCGTGGCGTATCTTCCCGGCACGAGCGGTTGATCAGCCGGCATACCCCCGCGGGAGCCGGGGGAGGCGCCCATGAGCATGAAGATCAGCGAAGAGTTCATTCGACGGATCCCCAAGACGGACCTGCACCTGCACCTCGACGGCTCGCTGCGGATCCCGACGCTGATCGAGCTGGCAAAGAAGGGCGGCGTGAAGCTGCCGTCCTACGAGGAAGCCGGGCTGAAGGAACTCGTCTTCAAGGACACCTACGCCGACCTGCCCGAGTACCTGCAGGGCTTCGCCTATACCGTGGCCGTCCTCCAGAACGCCGAGAACCTCGAGCGCGTGGCCTGCGAACTGGCGGAGGATAACCTGGCCGAGGGCGTGCGCTACATCGAGATCCGCTACGCCCCCCAGCTTCACTGCCGGCCGGGCTTCACCATCCCGCAGATCGTGCGCGCCGTGTGCGCCGGGCTGGACCGCGCCAAGAAGGCGCACAACAACCGGCCCGAGGTGAAGAACGGCGAGGACATCCCCTTCGAGTACGGGCTCATCGCGTGCGCCATGCGGTCCTTCAACGAGCACATGTCGCCCTACTACGCGCAGCTGCTCCAGGTGATGTCGTACGCGCCCCGGAAGGAGGTCTTCGCCACGGCCTCGCTGGAGCTGGCGCGGGCGGCCGTGGACCTGGCCCAGCACGAGGGGCTGCCGGTGGTCGGGTTCGACCTGGCCGGCGAGGAGGCCGGGTATCCCGCCGTGGCGCACCGAGAGGCCTACCAGTACGCGCACAGCCACTTCCTGAAGAAGACCGTGCACGCGGGCGAGGCCTACGGGCCGGAATCCATCTTCCAGGCCATCACGGAGTGCCACGCCAACCGCATCGGGCACGGCACGTTCCTCTTCGCCGCGGACATGATCCGCGACCCGGACATCGAGAATCCGGATTCCTACGTGCGCTACCTGGCGGAATACATCGCCAGCCAGCGCATCGGCATCGAGGTCTGCCTGACCAGCAACCTGCAGACCACGCCGTCCATCGAATCCGTGGGCAACCATCCGCTGCGCAAGATGATCGAGCACGGCCTGTCGGTGTGCCTGAACACCGACAACCGGCTGGTCTCCAACACCACGGTCACCCGCGAGCTCAAGCTGGCGGCGGACCACTTCCCGATGACGCCCCACCAGTTCCGCAACCTGGTGATCGCGGGCTTCAAGGGCAGCTTCTTCCCCGGCAGCTACAGCGCCAAGCGGGCCTACGTCCGGCAGGTGATCCGGCGCTACGAGGCGCTGGAGAAGGAGCTGCTGGGCGCGGCGTCGGACTGATCGCTGGCGCGGCCGGCCCAACGCGCGGCGCCCCGGAGCGTAACAATTTCATTCACATCCGTGAATGGATTTGTTATCGCCGTGCCGGCGCGCATTTTCGCCATTGACACTTCCCCTCTTTCGCGTCATGGTCCGCGGGCCAAAAGGAGCCGCGCGATGAGCCGGAACCCGCACCTCGACAGCTTCATGGCCGCCTTCCCCCGCGAAGGCCTGACGTTCGACGACGTCTGCCTCGTCACCCGCTACGCGGATTTCCTGCCGACCGACACCGACCTCTCGGCGCCGTTCAGCGCGCGCATCCGCCTGAACATCCCCTTCGCCAGCGCCGCCATGGACACCGTCACCGAGGCCCGGATGGCCATCGCGATGGCCATGCTGGGCGGCATCGGCATCATTCACCGCAACCTCTCCGTCGAGGAGCAGGCCCGCATCGTCCGCACCGTGAAGGGGCATCTCAACGGCCTGATCGCCCAGCCGGTGACCTTCCGCGTCACGGATACGCTCCGCACCGTCCGCGAGACGCGGCAGGCCCGGGGCTACGCCTTCAGCGGCTTCCCGATCCTCGACGAAAACGACCGCCTGGCCGGCATCCTGACCTCGGCCGACATCAAATTCGCGCGCGACCCGGACGCGCCGGTGGCGGACATCATGACCCGCCGGGTGATCACGGCGCCGGCGGGCACGACGTTGCAGCAGGCCTACGACCTGATGCAGCGGGAGAAGATCGGCAAGCTGCCGCTGGTCGAGAGCGGCCGGCTCGTCGGGCTCTACTCCTACACCGACGTGCGGACGCTGATCGAGAAGGCCGAGCCGCAGTTCAACCGCGACGCGCAGCACCGGCTGCGGGTCGGCGCGGCGATCGCGCCCGGCGACCGGGAGCGGGTCGAGCGGCTGGCGGAGCACGGCGCGGATGCCGTGGTCATCGACACCGCGCACGGGCACTCGCAGGCCGTGCTCGAGATGGTCCGCTGGGTCAAGGCCGGGTTCCCGGCCCTCGACGTCGTGGCCGGCAACATCGCCACAGGCGAGGCGGCGCGCGCCCTGCAGGACGCCGGCGCGGACGCCGTCAAGGTGGGCATCGGCCCGGGCTCGATCTGCACGACGCGCGTCGTCACCGGCGTCGGGGTCCCGCAGTTGACCGCGATTTACGAATGCGCGCGCGCCGTGGAGGGACGCATCCCGGTGATCGCCGACGGGGGCATCCGCCATTCCGGCGACGTGCCCAAGGCGATCGCGGCCGGGGCCGACACGGTGATGATGGGCTCCGTCCTCGCGGGCACGGAGGAGAGCCCCGGCGAGAAAATCCTCTACCAGGGCCGGCAGTACGTCGGCTACCGGGGCATGGGCAGCCTCGGGGCCATGCAGGCGGGCCAGGGCAGCCGCAAGCGCTACAGCCAGGAGCACGTGAATCCCGACGATCTCGTCCCGCAGGGCATCGAGGGCATGGTCCCCTACGCGGGGACGGTGCAGAAGGTGCTGACGCAATACGCCGGCGGGCTTCGCCTGGCCCTGGGCTACGCGGGATGCCGCTCGCTGCGGGAACTCCAGGAGCGGGGCGAATTCATCCGGGTCACCCCGGCCGGCGCCGCCGAGGGGCACGCGCACGACGTGACCATCACGAAGGAAGCGCCGAACTACCGGACCTGACCGTCCCGGCGGTCAGAACGCGAGACGGAATCCCAGGCCGCCGGAGCCCGCGGCCGCCTCCTCGTGCTCCAGCACGGAGGCGTCGTCCTCCGCGGACAGCGCCAGGTTGGCCCGGCCGGCCCGCTGGCCGAACACGTTGTCCATGTCGGACTTGAACCCGACGATGAAGAGGACGGCGACGATCGTGACGAACAGGCCAACGGTGATCACGGCGCCCTCGGAGCTGCTGTCGGAGATGGCCGCCTCGCCGACGAGCGGGACGCCCGCGAGGAGCAGGCCCGCAACCAGCCAGACGCACAGGGTTTTGCTGCACAGCGATGTCATGGCGGTTCTCCCGTTAGAAGGCCCCGAAAAATACGCTGGTGAAGGTGGTGACCGGCGTCGTCTCCCGCAGGTCGTCGATGGCCGCGCGGATGTCGTTCAGCAGCAGCTTGGCCTGCTCGTAGAGTTCGTCGTCGCGCGTCAGCTTGCCCAGGGTGCCGTCCCCCTCGGAGATCGAGGTGGTGACGTCCTTCACCGCGGCCACGGCATCGGAGAGGTCCCGGTAGAGGGTGTCGTCCTCGGAGAGCAGGCGGCCGACGGTGCCCTTGCCCTCGTTGACGCGGGCGGTGATGTCCTTGAGGTTGGCCGAGATGTCTTGCAGGTTTTTATAGAGGGTCTCATCCGTCAGCAGCTTGCCGAGCGTCCCCTCGCCCTCCTCGAGCCGGGCCATCAGCTTGCGCACGCCGTCCGCGGCCGCGCTGATGTTCTCGATGATCTTGCCCTCCTCGACGCCTTTCTTGATGAGCTGAACGGTCCGCGTGGCCTCGTCGAGCAGGTCCACCGGCGTCACGCCGCGGACCTCGGAACCCTCGGGCAGGAGGGGCCGGTCCTCCGAGCCCTCGAAGACGCCGAGGTACCGCCCGCCGAGGACGGAGGACGGCAGGATCTCGATCTTGTAGTCCTCGCGCAGCGTCACGGGCTGCTCCAGGCTGGCCAGCACGTGCACGCCCTCCGGCGTGATGTGCAGGGCCTTGACCTTGCCGATGTCCACGCCCCGGACGAAGACGTTGTCCCCCTGCCGCAGGCCCAGCACGTGCTGGAAGACGACGTCCAGCTCGTAGCGCCGGGAGAACAGGTTCTCGCGGCTCAACACGATGGTGAAGAAGCCCAGCGCCAGCAGGACCATGAACATGAAGGCGCCCACCGTCACTTCGATCGAGGTTTCCTGCAATCGGCTGCGTTTCATGCTGTTTCCCAGGTCCCGCGCTGCGTGATGTACTGCGCGTCCAGGAAGCCGCGCACCACTTCCTGCTTGGACCGAATAAACTCCTCCGGCGTTGAAACTTCAATAATTTTCCCCTCGTGGAGCATGGCGATGCGCGTCCCGATGGCCAGGGCGCTGTGCAGGTCGTGGGTCACCACGACGCTGGTGACGCCGAGTTCCCGGCGCAGGTTGTCGATCAGGTGGTCGATCGTGCGGGAGGTCACGGGGTCCAGGCCCGACGTCGGCTCGTCGTAGAGGATGATCTCGGGCTTCATGACGATCGCCCGGGCCAGGCCGACGCGCTTGCGCATGCCGCCGGACAGGTCGGCCGGAAACTTCGCCGCGACGTCCTCGAGGTTGACCAGCCGCAGCCTCTCCTCCACGAGCCGGTCGATCTCCTCCTCGCCGAGATCCGTATGCTCCCGCAGGGGCAGCGCGACGTTGTCGCCGACGTTGAGCCATTGCAGGAGCGCCGCGCCCTGGAAGAGCACGCCGAAGCGCGAGCGGATCCGCTCCAACTCGGCCCCGCGCGCCTCGCTGACCGCGTCGTCGCCGACCCAGACGCGGCCGGCGTCGGGGGTCAGCAGGCGCACCATGTGCTTGAGCGTGACGCTCTTGCCCGCGCCGGAGGACCCGACGATCACGAAGGTCTCGCCCTTCTCGATCTCGAAGTCCACCGCGTCGAGCACCAGGCGCCCGCCGAGCCGCCGCGTGACTTTTTCGAAGCGGATCATGAGTAGAACAGCCTCGTCACCATGTACCCCACCACCAGGATCGTCAGGAAGGAGATGATCACCGTCTTGCGCGTGGACCGGCCGACGCCGACGGCGCCCTCGGAGGTCGAGAACCCCTGGTGGCAGGCCACGGTCGTGATGATGATCCCGAACAGGACGGCCTTGAAGAGGCCGACGTAGAGATCCTTGTTCTCGGCGTAGCGCGTCGCGTTGTCGAAGTAGGCCGTCAGCGAGACCCCGAGTTGGGTGGCCCCGACGATCGCCCCGCCGACGATGCCGAGGATGTTCGTGTAGACCGTCAGGATCGGCATCATCACGGCCAGCGCGATCAGGCGCGGCGTGACCAGGAACTTTACTGGGTTGATGGACATCAGCTCCAGCGCGTCGATCTCTTCCGAGACCGCCATCGTGCCGATCTGGGCGGCGATGGCCGAGCCGACGCTGGCGGCGATGATCAGGCCGGTCATGAACGGGCCCATCTCGCGCATCATGACCACGGCCACGGCGGTGCCGATGTTGACCTCCTGGCCGAACCGCCGGAGTTCGAGGCCGGTCTGCAGCGCGAGGATCATCCCCGTGAACATCGCGACCACCGTGATCACGCCGAGGCTCTTGATGCCGGTGACGAACATCTGGAAAAGGACCTCGTGCCGGACGCGTTTCGTGAAGGCGGACCGGAGGCACAGGAAAGCCTCCCCGAGCATCACGAGCGAGCGCCCGGCGTTGCGCAGGGTCAGCAGGATGCGCCGGCCGATGTGGGCGAAGAAGTTGATCGGCGGCTCGAAATATTCTGGCTCTCGATGAATTATGGCTGTTTCTCCCGGCCGCCCCAGCGGAGGACCCACAGCGCCCGGTACGTCACCCCGCCCTCGTCCCGCCGCCGGCCGATCAAGCCCTTCCCGACGTTCCACTCCCGCCCGCCCCCGGGGCGGTCGTTGCGGCGCCACTCCCACAGGGGGAAAAGCGACACGTGGCGCCGTTCCGCGCCGCGCACCCGGTCGCGCGCGAGGCCCCATAGTACTTCGGTGTCCGCGTTTTGGCCAATCTTCGTCCACGAGAAAAGCGTCCATAGCGGCGCCCAGTTCCGCTCCACGGGGCTGGCGTCCCAGAGCGGCCACAGTTCCAGGACGCGCAGCCGCCGGGCGGTCTCGTCCTGCCGGTAGGAACACAACGGCCAGAGCCGGTGATGGCGGGCCACAGTCCGCGCGGGCACATCGCCCGCCGCCCGCCGGCGGTCCACCTGCGCATAAACGAACGGCAGCGCCCAGAACCGGCGCCGGACCACGGCGCCGCGGTCGCTCCGCTCGCTCCGGAAGACCGGCCAGAGGAAAAACGAGGAGCGGAGGCCGGGCATCGTGCGGCGCCCCCAGAGCGGCCAGAGGTAGAACCGCTCGATCTGGCCCCGGCTGCGCTGGAAAAACGGCCAGGGGCAGTAAGAGTAGTCCATCCGCTCGCCCTTCGAGAAGCGGAACAGCGGCGGCAGGAACAGCCACGCCTCCTGGTCGGGCATCTTGAAGTGGCCCCACAGGGGAAAGACGATGTACCCCCGGCCCTGCGCGTCCGGGTAGGTGTAGCGCGCCCACGTGTAGAACGGCCACCCCACGAATCCCTTCTCGAAGCGGGCGCGGTGCCGCGCGTAGCCGTAGAACGGGAACACGCGGAACCGCGAGATCCCCTTGCCCTTGGTGCGCGAGTAAACCGGCCACAGCACGTTGTCCGTGCGCACGCTGTTGATCGACGAATAGCTCCAGAGCGGGAAGAGGAAGAACGCCATCTCGTCCTGGCCCAGGAACTCGTGGATGCGGCCCGCGAGGGGAAACAGCGCGCGGTAGTTCTGCCCGAGTTTGTCGCGGCCCTGAAAGTACAGCGGGATGATCATGAACCGGTAGCGACCTGCGGTTTCTTCCACGTTGAACCGCTTGTAGTAGGCCAGGAGCACGCGGGTGTCGCGCTCGTCCAGGAACCGCCGCGTGGTGGCCAGCGGCCAGGCGATCTCGCTGAACCGCCGCTCGCCGCGCCCGTCCCGCGCCCGGCAGAAAACGGGGCGGACCGCGGCCAGGCGCCCGCCGTCCGGCGAATCCGCGCGCTCGAGCAGCGGCCCCAGCGCGCGCGTGCGCACATCGCCGCCGGCGTCCTCGAGGCGGCTGGCGAAGAAGCCCCAGTCCCACTCGGCGTCGGAAGCCTGCGCCCGGCCGGCCGCGAGCAAGAGGGCCAGCGCGAGGGCCGCCGCCCGGCCCCGCGGCCCTGTCCCACGTTTATGCAAAGGCGGGCCAAGCTCGGGAAGCGGCGGGCCGGCGGACGCGTCGCCGCCGCGAACAACGTTCTGGAGAATCGCCGGGCGCATGGATCGCCGGCTCACCGCCGGAACACTTCCGTCCGGAAGAAATCCACCAGCGCCTGCTTGCGCTCGCGCTCGCGGGCCTGGCACGGGATCAGGTCGCCGCGCGGCCAGTGCAGCAGGGACATCTCGTACTCCATCGCGCCGCCCCAGGCATTGTACAGGTACCAGGCGTACATCAGGCCGAAGAGCAGGCCGGGCGGCAGGAAGCCCTCGTCCCCGTTGACGGTGATGCACCAGTTCCCCGGGTCGCCCGGGCAGCGGTTCATCCGCGCGAGCCGAAGATACCGGGTCAACTGGGCGGGATCGAGGAAGGTCCTCCGCTTCGCGGGCGGAAGCAGGCGGATGGAATAGCAGCGCGCCGCGTGGGACGCGACGCCGGGATCCTCCGACCAGGAGCGCTCCTCAATATAGCGGCCGAGCACGGCCTCCCCGAGCGCGATGACCAAGTCCTCGCGCAACTGCGCGGGACGGCGAAGCAGGCTGGCGTGCAGCTTGATGGTCAGGTCCTCGGCATCGAAATAGCCCAGCACGCTGTCCCACTCCACGCTGCGGTTCCAGCGGGAGGCCGGGACGATCCGCACCGCTCGGATGAGGCGCGCATGCTCCGGCTGGATGTCCCGGTTTTTCCACGCCAGGTCCATCAGGATATCCCGGAGGCCCGCGGGCTCGAACTGCTTAGAGCGCAACTCGCGGCGCATGGCTTCCATGTACCGGCACGGCGCGAGCGGCCTCCGGTCCGGCCCGGGAAGTTCAACCCGGTTCCCCGCGCCCCGCCGGCCGGGCGGCAGCCGGACGTCCTGCCGCAGGCCATCCGCGACCAGCAGCGCCCGGATCGCCACGGCGAACTTCTCCGGGTCGTGCTGCACCGCGTTGGTGTACGGGCTGCGATCGACGGCGAAGAGCATGGCCTCCACCGGCCGGTATCCCATGGCCTCCACGCGCGCCCGGTCCAGGTGGATGGGCTTCTTGCCCTCGAGGGCGTAGTTGCGCAGGATATCGCCCGGCAGGTGCTCGAGGTTCGAGGCCAGGACCACGTCGAAAAGTCCGCTCGCGCCGCCCGCCACGTTGCGGTCATAGGCCTCGATCAACTCGGAAACCAGGAAGCCGTTGTGCGCGTTGTGCGGGGAGATGTCCGTCTCGCCCTCCTGCACCCAGAAATTCGCGCCGAGGATCTTGAGCGCCCGCCGGTTCGAGCGGATCGCCTCCGCGATCCCCGGCACCTGGAGCAGCGCGATGTTGCTCGTGTAGAGGCTGCCGGGCGCGATAATGATCAGGTCGGCCTCGCGCAGATGCCGCAGAACGGCCGCGGGCACGTCCGGCTCGGCGGTGAAATCGGCCCGCATCCAGTCGATCGCGAAGCCGCGGCGCGCGTGAGAGGACTTGTGCTGCCCCGTGACCTCCACGCCGTTGGCGTAGCGGAAAACCAACTCGCCCGGCGTCGCGGTGGCCCCATGCACGCGACCCGGCGGGGCGCCGATGAGCCGGGCCACCTGGTCCAATCCGTTGCGGAGCGCCCGCGAGCCCGGCGGAACGGCCGTCCGGCCGCCGGCCGCGCGGAACAGCGCGGACGCGAGGAGGAGATTGCCCAGGCAGTGCTTGCCGGTCTCGATCGCCGGCCCGCCGCCCCCGGGCGACACGTAGCCGCCCAGCGCGCGCAGGCCCGCGGCCAGTTCCGGCGGGCAGATGCCTCGCAACCCGGGGGGCAGCACCCACAACGGATCGCGAAGGGCGCGGGGGATGTTTTCGTCCTCCCGGAAGCGATGGTTGAACACCTGCTGGATGAGGCAGACCACGGGCAGCACCTCGCTGTCCGTGAGCCCGTAGGCGCGCTGCAGGCCCTCCCGGCGGACGTACGACAGCAGGGACTTGCGGAGGTCGCCGATGCCGATCATGGGCAGGCGCCGGACCAGCCGGCCCGTCGAGCCGCCGTCGTCCGTGGTGCACACGACGACCTGCAGGCGGGGGAAGACCTGCTTGAGGCCGACGAACGGACGGCCGCCCCAATCGGGCATCCCGGCGTTCCCGCCCACCACGGTGGACATGCCCGTGCCGCCGCCCAGGATCACCACGCGGCTGTCCTGCCCGTCGAAATGGAAGACGCGCCCCGCCATGTCGCGCACCCCCTCGGGGAGGCCGCGCTCGGGTTCGCGCCCGCTCAAGACATAATCCAGCAGGGGCTCGACGGGGAAAGCGTCCACGGACGATCGATGGCCCGGTCGCGAGGCTCTGGACGAGTGGCTCTTCATCCGCGGGGCCCATGATAGAGCACGGGACCCGCCGGATGAAGTTTTTTCCGCGGGACAGGCTACTTGATCGGGATGAACACTTCCGTCAGCAGATCCTGCGGCGGCGTCTGCTCCGGATGGTTGAGGTACTTCTCAAAGCAGGGCACATCCCGCAACGAACGCCCGCTCGAGGGCAGCCACTGGCCGAAGATGGCGCGGTAGAGGGCCTTGAGCCCGTCGTACGGCCCCTTCAGGGTGAAGACCGCGTACGGGCCGCCGGCCAGCGTCTGGACGCCGACATCGCCCTCGGGATTCACCTCGCGGTCCACCGTGATGCAGGCGTCGTAGCGCAGCTTTTCCTCGGCGGTGATATCCGGATCGTCGTAGCTCACCCCGATGAACTCCGCCTTGCGGCCGACCAGCCCGCGCGGGAACGCGAAGCCGCAAACGGCGCCCCACGCCTCCCCCGCGGCCTTGTCGTACCGGCCCATCCGGCGCACGAACACGACGCGGCGCTCGGGACACTCCTCGATGCGATGCTCCATGACCTTCTCCTTCGGTAGTGGGCCGGCCCCCGGCGCGGCCGCGGGCGGCCCGGGTTTTTTCATCCGCCGGAAACCGACGGGGCTCCGGCCGAAATGCTGCCGGAACGCGCGCGTGAACGCCGAGGGCGTCTCGTACCCCGCCTCGAGCGCGATGACCGTCACCGGCTCGCGCGAATGCCGCAGGCGGGAAGCCGCCCTTTCGATCCGCAACCGCCGCTGGTGCTGGCCGGGGGTCTCCCCGACGAACGCCGTGAAGAGGCGGTGGAAGTGGAAGGGCGAGAAGCACGCCACGCGGGCCAGGCCGTCCAGCGAAAGGGCCTCGTCCATATGCCGCTGCAGGTGCAGCAGCACGCGCTGGATCCGCTCCTGGTAGTCGCGCTCCGTGCCGGGCCGGGGTTGCGCGCCGTTCCTTGATTTCATCATCATGCCCGCAGCCTACCCTTCCCCCCGGCCGCCCGCTTTCCCGATCTTGCGGTTTCCCGCCGGCCTTCAGGCCTTCCCTCCCGGCCGTTCCAGCAGGAGCAATCCGGCCGCCGCCAGCGCGCAGGCCGCGCCGTAATAGAACGGCGCCGCAGGACTGACCTCCGCCCACAGCCAGCCAGCCGCGGCGCTCGCGACGAAGGCCAGCAGGCCGGTGACGGAATGCAGGAGGCCCATCGCCGTGCCCCGGTTCTCCGGCGCGGACAGGTCCGCCACCTGCGCCTTCGCCACGCCCTCCATCGCCGCGGCGTAGAATCCGTAGAGGGCGAACAGGAGCCAGATACGCGCCGGCGCAGGATCCAGCGCAAAGCCCAGGTATACCGCCGCGAAGACCGCCAGTCCGCCGGCCATCACCGTCCGGCGGCTGAACCGGTCCGAGAGCCAGCCCGCGGGCGTGGAGGCGAGGGCATAGACGGCGTTGTAGAAGACGTAGACCAGCAGCATCCCCTGCTCGCCCAGCCCGGCCTCCTTCGCGCGCAGCAGGAGAAACACGTCGCTGCTGTTGCCCAGCGCGAACAGCCCGTAGACCGCGACGAACCTTTTCAGCGCGGGCCGCAGCGGCGGGCGGTCCGGCCTCGGCGGCGCGGCGCGGCCCGCCTCCGCCGGCCCGGCGCGAACGAACGCCAGCGCGAGGACTCCCAGCGCGGCCGGGATGAAGGCCAGCAGGAACATGGCGCGATAGCCCAGCCCCCAGACGGAGAGGAACAGCATGGCCAGCACCGGCCCGGCCACGGCCCCCGCGGTATCCATCGCGCGGTGCAGGCCGAACGCCGTCCCGCGCTGTTCCGCGCTGCACGACGCCGCGATCAGCGCGTCGCGCGGCGAGGTGCGCATGCCCTTCCCCGTCCGGTCGACGAGCCGGGCGAGCAGCACGAACGGCCACGCGCCGGCCAGGGCCATCATCGGCTTGCTGACCGCGGAGAGGCCGTAGCCCCAGACGACGAATGGCTTCCGGCGGGCCGTCCGGTCCGATATCCAGCCGAACAGCATCTTCAGCGCGCTGGCCGCGCCTTCCGCCGCGCCCTCGATCAGGCCCACGACGGTCATCGACGCGCCGAGCGCCGACGTGAGGAAAAGGGGGATCACCGGGTAGAGCATCTCGCTGCTGACGTCCGTCAGCAGGCTCACCACGCCCAGGATGATGACGTTGCGGCCCAGTCCGCGCAGCCCGCTTCGCCCGGATGTGACTTGCTCATCGGCCATGCGTGGAACATAACGCTTCGGCTGTCCCGGCACAACCTGGGCCGACACGCGCCCGTTGCGCGCGGAGTCCGCCGGTCCTATATTGGGAATACGACCAGCCATGCCGGAGCCGATGAAAATACTGCTGACCGGGGCCGCGGGGCTCATCGGGTCCGCCCTGCGGCCCGCCCTGGAAAGGGACGGGCACGAAGTCATCCCGCTGCGGCGCGGCTTGCCCGAAGGCGGAGAGCGCGCGGGCCGCGCCTGGGATCCCGGGCGGGGCTGGTTTTCCCCCGGCGCGCTGGAGGACCTCGACGCCGTCGTTCATCTTGCCGGCGAGACCATCGCGGCCCTCCGGTGGACGGCGGCCAAGAAGCAACGCATCCGGGACAGCCGCGTCGCGGGCACGCGCCTGTTGTGCGAGACGCTGGCCCGGCTGGCCCGTCCGCCGCGCGCGCTGATCGCCGCGTCCGCCATCGGATATTACGGAGACCGGGGCGGGGAAATCCTGACCGAGGACAGCGGCCCCGGCCGCGGCTTCTTCCCCGAACTGTGCCGGGACTGGGAGGCGGCGACGCGGCCCGCGGCCGGGGCCGGCCTCCGGGTGGCGAACCTCCGCTTCGGCGTCGTGCTGTCGCGCGCGGGCGGGGCCCTTCCCCGGCTGCTCCCGCCGTTCCAGTTTGGCCTGGGCGGCCCGCTGGGGCGCGGCGACCAGTACATGAGCTGGGTGGCGCTCGAGGACGCCGTGAACATCGTGCGGCGCGCGCTGCGCGACGAAACCCTGCGCGGGCCGGTGAACGCGGCCAGCTCGCAGCCCGTCACCAACCGCGAATTCACGCGGGCGCTGGGAACTATTTTGGGTCGTCCGACCTTTTTCCGCGTCCCGGCTTTCGTCCTGCAACTTGTCCTGGGAGAGATGGCCGGGCCGCTGCTCCTGGCGAGCGCACGGGTGGAGCCGGCGAAGCTCACGGCCTGCGGATACGGATTCCGAATGCCGAGTATCGAGGAGGCCCTTGCGAATGAACTGGCGCGGCGCTGAACGCGCCTACTCCCAGGCGTAGACGTGTTCCTGGGTCGTCTGCAGCGGTTCCGCCGGCTGGCCGTTCGGGCCGACTTTCTTGAAGACCGACTGCTTCCCGGTGTTCCCCACGTCGAAGGTGACGCGCGTTCCCGAGCGCGTATCGGCAGGATTGGCGGCGGGGGGCACCTGGGCCATGGCCTGATGCCGCCGGCGCGTGTTCAGCAACGCCGCGATGGCAAACACCACGGCCAGAACCGTCGCAATAACGCCAGTTAAAGTTAGGGGTGAGTCAAACATACAACTTCACTCCAGTTTCTTAAAAGTGAAGTCTACCCCCCTCCTGCTGGAAAGTAAAAGCCTTTTTTTGCAGCAAAAAAAGGCCCCCGGGCTCACATAAAACCGGCGCCCGCCACGTCCTGGACCGCCTGCGCAACGATCTCGGGTGTGATTTGCCGCACGCGGGCGGCGCTGCCGAGCATGAGGGAAATATCCGCCACGTTGTTGATGACACGGGGCAGGCCGTGCGTCGCGGTATAAACAGCCCTCATGGCGTCCAGGTCGAATATCCATAAATCGCCTCCCGCCACGCGAATACGATTCTGGAGATACTCGATGGTCTGATCCTCGTTCAGGGGCTGCAGGCACCATGTGAGTTGGAGCCGTTGCAGGAGGGACTCGTCGGCCTTACGCAACTGGTCCAGTTCAACGTAGCCGGCCAGGATGATGGTGAACGCCGGGCTCAAGGGCTGGCCGTCCCGCCCGGTGAGCGTCAGGTTGGTGAGCAGGTGCAGAAAATGATACGTCTCCGGGTCGGTCATCATCTGGGACTCGTCCACGGCCAGCACGACATGCCCCAGCGTGGGCGTTTCCTCGTTCAGGAGGCGAATGGCCTCCAGCGGATCCGGCGGCGCATCGGGAACGCGCCGGCACCCGATCTGCCGGAGAATCTGCTGCGCGAAAAGCGGCACCGGGCCGGGCACGTAGTCGAGGGCCACGAATCGGGACTTGCTCTCGTTGTGGACCTGGGTGGCCAGCAGGCGGAGGACCATGGATTTGCCGACGCCGTAGGCGCCGGTCAGCACGCCGCCGAGCTTGCGGTTCAAGGCCAGATAGGTCAGGCGCGCCAAACCCTCGCGGTGCTGGTCGGACAGGTACGCGAAACGGGTGTCAGCGACATTCTGGAATGGCTCTTCCTTGAGATTCCAGTAAGTGATGTACACTCGTTATTACGCTTTCAGGGGCCCCGCGATTCCGCCGGGCCGCCGGATTCCCGCTTGATTTCGTCCGTGCGCAGGCCGGGCATGACGCTGGAGAAGCTGATCCGGGGCGAGGCCGGGCCTTCGCCCCCCTGCGGCGCCTGGGGCCGGGTCGGAGGAACCTTCCGCGCCGGCGCCGGGCCCGACGAGGCCGCGGAGGGCGGCGGCGCGGCGGTGAACTCGGCCAGCCCGAGGGCGTTGACGATGTCATATTCGATCGGCGGCCCGGGCTTTTTCTCGCCGAGGTACTTGGTCACCTGGAAGAGCAGGCGGTCGCTTTTCTCCGAGGGATTCAGGTAGATGCAGATCGGGATGATCTCCTCGAGGATCTTGCGCAGGCGGTGCGCCATGGCCGAGACCGGCTTGGGCAGGGTCATGAGCGTGGTGGTGCCCAGGCGGTCGAAGGCCCGCGCGAAGGAGAGCACGTGCTGCCCGAGCCGCTCGACTTCCTGGATGGTGACCCACGGCACGATGGTATCGATGACCACCCGGCGGATCGAATGGGTCTCGATGACTTCCTTGAGCTGGTTGAACCCGTCGGTCGGCAGGACCATGGCGTCCGTGCGGTCCATGCCGAAGACGAAGTCGCTGTATTCCAACAGGATGAGATTCTCCGCCTCGACCGCGCTGCTGATCGGCAGGCCGAGCGAGTCGGCGCAGATGGTGAGGTCGGCCGCCTGCCGGGTGGACAGCATGAGGCAGCGCTCGTCCTGCTGCAGGCCCTGCCGGAGGAACTGGAAGGCCATCACGGTCTTCCCGGTGTTCGTCCGGCCCGTCACGAGCGTGGACCGTCCCTGGTAGACGCCGCCGTACGCGGCATCAAAGAACGGCACTCCCAATGGCGTTTTGGCGATCATTGCACCTTGCCCGCGCCAGAGTTCTCGCTGCCGAGCAGCCGCTTCAGCACGGCCGTCAGGAAGGACAGTTCAAAGGGTTTGGTCAGGAAGTCCTTGATGCCCAGCTTCTCGCATTCGGACAGGCGCTCGTCGGTGGGGAAGCCGCTGGCCACGACGATCGGGCATTGCGGCCGGGTCTTGCGCAGGGCGCGGACGAGATCCATCCCGCTCATGGAACCCGCCATTTCGAGATCGGTGACGATCACCTGGACGGCGGGGTCGCGGGCCTGCGCGCAGCCGTCGTTGCCGTCGGAGGCGAGCACCACCTGGTGGCCCAGCTTCTGGAAGAGGCGGTTCAGATAATTGCGAACCTGCTCATCGTCATCGATCACGAGAATCTTGGCCATGTGACGCCTCCGTTTGCCTCAACCGGCCCCCCGCGTCCATCCGCGCGGCACGGTACTCTTCTCCAATCGATATCCTATTCATCGGGGATTGCTTGACAAGTCTTAAAAGGATTTTTTACGGCCCGGCCGGGTCGGGACGGCGCGCGCCGGCCGGGCGCTCCTCCCCTTTTTGCACTGGCGTTGCGCGGCGATTTGTCCCACTATCCGTGGCGGGCGAGGTGCCCTTTGAGCGCGAAGGATCCGGACCATAATTTGCGCGGGCTGCTGAAGACGGACGCGGACACCCCGCTGCCCGTCGCCCGGCAGCAGATCTCTCAGCTCAAGGCGCGGTACCGGCAGACCTGGTTCTACTTCCTGCTCCTCATCTGCATGGCGGTCGCGTGGGCGTTCCCGCTGCGGATCGCGCTCCTGCGCCTCCTGGCCTTCCGTCCCGCGCACCAGGGCGTGCGCGACCAGTTCAACTTCGTCGCCATCGCCTACGAATCGATCTCCCAGAAGCCGCGGGATGTCTCGCCCGAGCAGTTCAAGGACCATCTGGGGGGCCTGCGGAAAGCCGGCTACATCCCGATCAGCCTGGCCGACGTGCGCGCCCTCTACCAGGAGGGTAAACCCCTGCCGCGCAAGGCGATCCTCGTGACGTTCGACCAGTCGCGCAAGGGGGCCTATTTCGAGGCGCGGGGGCCGCTGCAGCGCGCCGGGTGGAACGCGGTGGCCTTCCTGTGGACGGAGCCGATCATCCAGGAGGACCCGGCCAGCCTCCGCTGGCCGTACATCCGGACCATGCTGCAGGGCGGCGGGTGGGAGATCGGGGTGCAGGGGCACGACAGCTACTCGCGGATCGTGGCGGACAGCGCCGGGACGAAGCGCAACTTCATGAGCGCGCCCCGCTGGCTCGCGGACGAGAACCGCTACGAGAGCCCGGCGGAATTCAGCGCGCGGCTGATCGCGGACCACGAGGCGGCGCTCGCGCTGATCCAGGAGAACCTGCCGGGCAAGCCGTTCGCCTACGCCTTTCCGTACGGCGACTTCGGCCAGTTCGACCAGCGCGCCGTGCTGTCCCGCCGCCTGAACATGGACCTTGTGGGCCGCTACTACGACCTGGGGTTCGTCCTCGGCAACACGGCGCTAAACACGAAGGAAAGCGACCCGCGCCGCCTGCGGCGCCTGCTGGTCAACCCGCGGTGGAGCACGGAGGAGCTGATCGCCCGGCTCGACAACGCGTGGCCCCATCCGCAGGGCTACACGCGGCAGACGTCGCTGGCGAATCCCGCCGCCTGGGTCGTGGACTGGGGGCGCGCCGGGATGGGCCCGGACTTCGTGCGCTTCACCGCGCGGACGAACACGACGGGCGCGAAGGTGTGGCTGAACGGCAGCGACACGTACCGGGATTTCCACGCGCGGATCAAGGTGCGCATCGAGCTCGGGCAGTTCGGGCTGTTCATGCGGGCGACGCCGGACGGCGAGGAGCACGTGTACCTGGGGCTGGGCGACGAGGGCAAGGTGTGGCTGCGCCAGAAGCACGCGGGCATGAAGCCGTTCACCCTGGCCTCCGGCAACTACGTGCCGGACGCGGAAGGCAACGTGGACCTCGAGGTGTTCATCCGCGACCGCCTGTTCTACGCGCAGGTCAACGGCCAGCCGCTCTTCCAGAACCTCATCAATACGCGGGGCCAGGCGCGGGCCGGCATGATCGGCTGCAGCGTCTGGCACCCGGACCTCGGCGCGGCGCGGGCGCGGGCCCTGGACTTCGAGCTGGAGCCGTTCCGCCCGAGCGCGGTCACGTGAGATCCCAGCCAGGGCCACTCGCTCGACCTGGCCTACTGGCTCCGCGGCCAGGCGTACCGCTTCAGCCACCTCGCCGCGCCCTGGATGGTCGTCTCGACGCACGGGCTGCAGTTGCAGCCCCGGTGGAACGACCGGCTGTTTTCCTCCTTCGCTTCCATCTACCGGATGAAATTCATCCCCGAGGTCAGGCTGGACAGCTTCGAGGCGCTCGGCACCCTGTCGCCCAGGGCGCTGGCCGAAGAGGCGAAGAGCATCAAGGCCGACGGGATTCTGCTGAACATGGGGGCCATCATGCGCGGAATGATCCTCTCGCAGCTGACTTCGTGGCTTCAGGACGCCAGCCAGGTCCTGGCGGCCAGCGGGCTGACCATGCTCGTGCAACTGCCGCCGGTGCTGGAGCAGCCCTCCACCCTGCCGAGCGTGATCCAGGCCCTCCCCGAGGCGCAGGTCGTCACGACGGAAGACGCCACCGTGGCAGTCGCGGTGGAGGCCTCCGCGACGAACCCGCCCGTGGTGCTGAAGGAGGAAACCGCCCCCCTGCCCTACCGCGACCTCGAGCTGACGCTCTACTACGAACTCTCCGGCCTGACCCAGCCCGACGAGACCTGGAGCACGGAGATGCACGCGGAATGGCTGCGCCAGGAGGGCCGGGCCGCGTTCCGCGTCGGCGACTTCCAGAAGGCGCGGGAGATCTGGACGCACTGGAAGGAGATCGAGCCCTCCAACGAGGAGCCCGTCTCGCTGATCGGCGACGTCTTCCTGCGCGAGGGCGACATCGGGAAGGCGATGGATTTCTACCGGCAGAGCCTCGACCTCAACCCGGGCCAGATCGGCCTGGTGATCCGCATGTCCCGCATCCTGGACGTCAACGCGAAGAAGCCCGAGGAGGCGATGCAGCTGCTGAACCGGTACGCCCGGATCTTCCCCAACCATCCCGACATCGCCCTGGCGCAGGCCGAGTGGCTGATCCGGCAGCGGCGCGACGAGGAGGCCACCGCGCTGGTCCGCAAGGTCGTGGAGCTGTTCCCCGAGAACCTCCGCGCGCGCACGATGCTGCACCCGCTGCTGAAGGACCCCCGGAAGCAGTACGAGAACCTGAAGAAGATCGTCGAGGTCGGGTCGCAGACGGGGCTGGAGCAGCAGCTGGCCCGCGCGATCCAGGAGCAGGACCTGTTCACCCTGCCGGAATCCTGGATGCTGATGGAGTTCCTCGAGCGCATGTCGGTCAAGGCCCCCGAGGAGCAGCGTGAACTCTACACCTCGCTCCTGCCCCGCGACCGGAAGGCCTACGACGACTTCCGGTCGGGCCGCCTGTCCTCGGAATGGATCAGCTCGGTGAACTACGAGGAGGACCAGGCGGGCGCCATGTTGCTGGCGGCCGACCCGTCCAAGACCGAGGCCTACCTGCGGCTGGTCCGTTCCGACAGCATGCTCAACGGGTTCGTCGAGGCGCTGGTGGAGGAGCCGCGGGGCTACCTGTGGCTCTACGCGCGGCGCGGCGCGGGCAGCATGGTCCGCTTCGGGTTCGACCAGTCGGGCCAGCTCTACCTGCAGGTCTGGCGCGGCGGGCAGATCATCGCCCGCAGCACGCGCTACTGGGTCAAGCCGGACCGGCCGATCCGCCTGCGCCTGGAACTCCGGGGCGACGGCGCGCTGGGCTTCGTGGACGGCGAGGCCGCGTTCACCGCGCCGCTGGCGATCCCGCGCAGCATGGGGCTGGGCTGGTGGGGCCTCGCCCCGTGGGCGCCGCAGTTCGGCCAGGCCCAGGTGCTGATCCGCGAGGTCAGCGGCGGGCCGCTCCCGGTGCAGATCGGCTGGTTCCAGAGCCGGGGCGAGTCGCTGACGGACGAGCAGATCCTCGCCCGCCTCAAGCCGCATATCCAGCAGATCTCGGCCGTGTCGCCGCCCTGGTTCGCGCACGCCTCCGACGGGACGGTCGAGAAGCGGGGCGAGGGCGATTTCCCCGACGTGCGGATCTTCTCCCGCTACCACCAGGCGCGCCTCCTCCCCGCGATCCAGGACGTATCGCTGCGCACCCTGGACGTGGCCCAGCTGGTCCCCCTGGCGGAGACCAACCGGGTGGACGGCTTCACGCTGCTCGTGCCCCGCATGCCGCCCGAGGACTGGTTCGAGCGGGCGGAGAAGGACCTGCTCGGCACCTCGCTGACGCTGCTGGTCGCGCACCTGGACCTGGACAAGAAGACGGCCGAGCTCCGGGAGGTGGCGCCGTACGTCGGGCTGTTCCCGGGCGCGCGCGCCACGCACACGCTGCCCATGATCGAGCCGGAGGCCACCCCGCCGGACGCGCCGCCCAAGCCCCAGGATGAGAACCAGGAGAGCGCCGTCCTGATCCTTTGACGCCATGCCCGAAACATCCAGCCGCCCGGGGAGGACATCCCGCCGCGCCCGGAAGCCCGGAGGGCCCGCGCGGGACCGCCCGAACGGGCCGGGGGCGCCTTCCCTGGAGCCGAAGAATGGCACCCGCTGCCGCTGCGAGGACTGCTTCTTGAGCGTGTACGTGCTCGACGCGCCCCGCCCGACGGTCTGCCCCTTCTGCCAGCGCCGCATGCAGCAGGAATCCTTCCCGGCCCGGCCGCCGGCGGAGAACCGGGCCGAGCGGAACGTCGAGGAGCGCCTCCGCCGCCTCTACCACTCCCCGCCCCGCGTCTCGATGCTCCTGATGGCCGCCGGCGCCATCCTGCTGCTCGCGATCGTCATCTACCTGCAGTTGATCAACATCGAGCACTACTGGTACTCGCCGCTGGTCAACATCTTCAGCCTCGTGGTGGGGATCTTCATCCTGACGCGCTTCCTCTTCGCCGCCTTCTACACGGCGCCGGCGAGCGTCGGGTTCGAGCCCCCGGTGACCGTCTCCATCCCCTGCTACAACGAGGAGAAATCCATCGCCCAGTCCATCGCGCAGATCTTCGCGCAGGACTACCCGCACTGGAAGATGGAGGTCGTGGTCGTCAACGACGGCTCGCGGGACAACACCCTCGAGGAGATGCTCAAGGCGCAGGCCGCCTTCCCGCTGCTGGTGATCGTGGACTTCGAGCGCAACCGCGGGCTGGTCTACGGCATGGCGGCGGCCTCGCTGATGGCCCACAGCGACTTCATCGTCTTCGTGGATTCCGACACCTTCCTGATGCCCAACGCCGTGCGCAAGGTCATCCAGGGATTCGTCGACCCGACCGTGGGCGGGATCTCCGGCCACACGGACGTGGAAAACTCGAAGGTCAACCTGCTGACACGGATGCAGGACGTGCGCTATTATTTCTCGTACACGATCATGAAGGCGGCGGAGAGCGTGTTCGGGATGGTGAGCTGCCTGCCGGGGTGCTTCTCGGCCTACCGGCGCTCGTGCGTGCTGCACGTGCTGGACGACTGGATCCACAGCACCTGCTTCGGGAAGGTCGGCAACTTCGGCGACGACCGGAGCCTGACCAACTTCGTGCTGAAGGACTACCGGATCCTGTACGACAGCGAGGCCGTCGCGACGACCCTGGCGCCGGAGAACTGGAGGCAGTACGTACGGCAGCAGGCGCGCTGGATGCGCTCCTACGCGCGCGAGGTGTTCCGGGCCAGCAAGTTCATGTGGCGGAAGCACCCGATCCCGGCGCTGTCGTGGTACGTGATGATGTGGATGCCGATCGTGGAGCCGCTGGTCATCCTGCAGGCCCTCGTCATCGGGCCGCTGCTGATGGGCACGGTGACGATGCCGTACGTGGTCGGCGTGATGGCCATCACCCTGATCTGGTCCATGGAGCACCTGCGGCGCACCGGGCGCACGGACTGGTGGGCGGGCTTCTTCTTCACGTTTTCCTACGCGCTGTTCTTCAGCTGGCAGATCTACTACGCCCTGGCCACGCTGCGCCGCGCGGCCTGGGGCACGCGCGGGACCGGGACCGGCACGGCCACCGGGGGAGGCGTGCCGTGAGCAAACGCGTCCCGGACCGCCAGCCGCCGCCGGTCCACCCGAAGTCGACGGTCCCCCCGCCCGACAGCGACGCCCGCATCCGCACGATGAAGGCGTCGTACCTCCAGGCGTGGCTCTATTTCTTCCTCGTCGTCAGCCTGTTGGTGGCCTGGTGGGTGCCGTTCCACATCTGGATGCTCCGGAAGGCCGCCCAGCGCGCGCAGGACCGCGGGCCGCTCGACTCGTACTCGTTCCTGGCGCTGTCCTACGCCGGCATCTCCGACCAGCCCCGCGAGGTGTCGCCCGAGCGCTTCCGGGAGCACATCGAGGCGCTGAAGGCCCGGGGCTACGTGACGATCACGCTGGAGGAGGCGCGCCGGCTGATCTACGAGGGCCGGCCGGTCCCGCGGGGCGCGCTCCTGATGACCTTCGACCAGTCGCGCAAGTCCTCCTACTTCGACGCCCGCAGCGTGCTGCGGCGGGCCGGGTACCACGGCGTGATGTTCATCTGGACGCGGCCGATCCTGGAAGGCGAGCCGTCGAGCCTGCGCTGGCCCTACGTCCGGCGGATGCTGCGGGTCGGCGGCTGGGAGATCGGCGCCCAGAGCCACGACGGCTTCAGCCTGGTGCCCGCGGACGCGGGCGGGGGCGAGGGCCACTTCCTGACCACCCCGCGCTGGCTGGCCGCCGACCAGCGCTACGAGACGCTCGAGCAGTACGCGGGCCGCCTGGCCGCCGACCACATGCAATGCCTCGACATCATCGAGAAGCAGACCGGCACACGGCCCCGCGCCTTCGCCTTCCCCTACGGCGACTTCGGGCAGTACGACGACAAGGCCGTGCTGACCCGCCGCCTCAACCTCGACCTCGTGGGCCAGCAGTACGACCTCGGCTTCGTCCTCGGCTCCGCCGCGCTGAACACGCGCGACAGCGACCCGCGCCACCTGACGCGCCTGATGGTGCAGCCGGACTGGACCGCGGAGGAGCTCGTCCAGCGCCTCCGGCATGCCTGGCCGCGCGACGAGTACAGCCCGGAGTACCTCTTCAAGACGCCGCTGGCCTGGCTGCCCGACTGGGGCGAGTTCACCCTCGACGCGGAAGGGGCCCTGCTCAACGCCTCCACCAACACCACCGGGGCCAAGGCCTGGGTGAACGGCAGCGACACCCTCAACGATTTCACCCTGTCCATGGAGTTCTCCATCGAGAAGGGCCAGCTCGGCCTGTTCCTCCGCGGCACGTCCGACGGCGAGCGCTACATCTACCTCGGCATGGACACCGAGGGCCAGCTGTGGCTCCGCCAGAAGGCCGTCGGCATGCAGCCGGTCACGCTGGCCGTCCGGGCGGTGCCGAAGCTGCTGGGCCGGAAGAACCAGCTGGAGGTCTCGCTGCGGGAGAGCCTGATCTTCATCCGCCTGAACGGGCAGCCGCTTTTCCTGGACGTGCTGAAACTGCACGGCAAGCCCGTGCCGGGCATGGCCGGCTTGAGCGTTTGGCATCCGAAGGAGAGCGAGGCACGGGCGCGCGTGTCCTCGCTGCACATCCGCCGCACCCGCGAGGCCGTGGTCACGTGGGTCCCGTCCGCGGAAGGGCAGCACCGGCTGACGGACTGGATCAGCCGGAACGGCGACCGCCTCTCGCACCTGGCGCCGCCGTGGTTGAGCATCGGCTCCCGCGGCGTCCTCACCCAGCCCGCCTGGGACCTCAAGCTCTTCCGGGCCCTGGCCGGCATCTACCATCTCCGGTTCGTCCCCGAGGTGCATCTCGAGGATAACGCGGGCATCGGGCGCCTCGAGCCGGAATCCCTGGCCGCCCAGCTGGCGGAAATCGGCGCGGACGGCGTGCTGCTCGATTTCACCCGCGCGGACGCCGGGCTGTCGCCGCCCATCCTGACCGCCTGGCTCCAGAAACTGCACGCGCTCCTGGCCGAGCAGCGGCGGCTGCTGATCGTCCGCTTCCCGCGCTACGTGGTCCATGACGCGGCCCTGAAGGCCCTGATGTCCGTCCTGCCCAACCTGCTGGTCGGCACCTCGCGGGACCCGGCGCTCGCCGTCCCGCTGTCCCGCCTCGGGGACGAGGCGGACCGCGTGATCCTGGTCGAGGAGGCCGAGCCGGCGCCCGAGGAAACCCCCGTCGGCGTGTTCTACGAACTGGCTCCGGGCGGAAGGGAAAGCCGGCGGAGCGAGACCGAGAGCCCGTCCGAGATCTGGCGGCGGCGCGGCCAGGCGGCTTTCCTCTCCGGCAGCTTCCAGCACGCCATCGAGATATGGACCGAGTGGCACGTGGCGGAGCCCTACAACGAGGAACCGTTGACCCTGATCGGCGACGTCTACCTCCGCCGCGGCGACATCCCGACCGCGCTCCAGTATTACCAGCGCAGCCTCGATATCAGCCCGGGCCAGCTGGACCTCGTGATCCGCATGTCGCGCCTGATGAACGGCGGCGACGAGGGGCCGGGCAGCGCCCTCGCCCTGCTCAACCAGTACGCCAGCATCTTTCCCAACCAGCCGGAGATCGTGCTCGGCAAGGCCGAGTGGCTGGCGCGCCACGGCCGCGACCAGGAAGCGGGAGAGTTGATCCACCAGGTGCTGGAGCAGCATCCCAACAACCTCCAGGCGCGCAGCCTGCTGCACGCCCTGCTCAAGGATCCCCGCGAGCGCTACGACAACCTGCGGAGCATCGTCGAGGTGGGTTCGCTGCCCGGCATGGAAATGCCCTTCGTCGCGGCCATCCGCGACCACCAGCTGCTGACCCTGCCGGAGTCCTGGATGCTGATGAACGCCCTCGAGTCCATCGCCGGGCGCGCCTCCGCCGAAAACCGCGACGTCTTCACCGCCCTGCTCCCGCGCCGCCGGGCCGCCCGCGAGGATTTCCGCTCCGACCGGCTTTCGCCCGACTGGATCAGCTCGGTCGAGGTCCGGAGCCACGATCCGGGCCGGCTGATTCTCGCGGCCGACCCGTTCGAGACCGAGGCCTACGTGCAACTCGACCGGTCCGAGGGCCTGCACAGCGGGTACATCGAGACCGTCATCGACCAGCCGCGCGGGCATTTCTGGATTTACGCGCGGCGGAGCGTCCACGGCATGGTGCGCTTCGGATTCGACCCGGAGGGGCAGATCTACCTGCAGGTCTGGCGCGGCGACCAGATCATCGCCAACGAAGTCCAGCCGTGGACCCGGCCCGACGGCCCGCTGCGCCTGCGCCTGGAAATCCGCGGCGACGGGGCCCAGGGATACGTAGAGGGAGCGCCTGTTTTCCGGACGCCCGTTTCGCTGCCGCTGGATCTGAGCCTGGGCTGGTGGGGCGCCGGCGCCTGGGCGGCGCAGTTCGGCATCGCGCAAGTCACGCTGCGGGAGATCGAAGGCGGTCCCCTGCCCGTCCGCCTCGCGGGGTTCCACCACCGCGAACAGCCGCTCTCGGACGACGCCTGCGTGGAGATGCTCAAGCCCCTCGTGCAGGACCTCTCGGCGGTGGCGCCCTTCTGGTACCGGCACGAGATGGACGGCACGATCCGGCCGGACGGCGACCAGGACTTCCGCAAGGTCCGGATCTTCGCGCGCTACCACCGGCTCCGGCTGCTGCCGGTCGTCCGGTTGTGCGACTGGCGCAGCCTCGACCCGGCGGAGTTGGTGCGACGGGCCACGGAAGAGGAAGTGGACGGCTTCACCCTGATGATGCTGCAGCTGCCGCCGCCGGAGTGGATCGAGCGCGCCGAGCAGGCCATGCTGGGCGCCCCGCTGACCTTCCTGGCGGTCTTCATGGACGAGGACAGCCGCGCCGCCACCCTGCGCGAGATCGCCCCCGACGCGGGGCTGCTTCCGGGCGCGCGGAAGATTCACCGGCTGCCCATCCTCCTCCCGGAAGAGCTGACCGTGGACGAGCCCGACGGCTTGTGGCGCCGGCCGCCGGGCAACGCCGTGGTTCTTTTCTGATGATGACAGGCGGCGGCTCCTGCGCCATAATCCGGATCGGATGTTCCGGCCGGCGGTCGGCCGGACCCGCATGGAACAGCGCATGGAATCGACGCCAGCGGCCACCAGCCGACAGCCCGCGGATTCGGCGCCCCGCCTTCCGCCCCGCAAGGGGATGATCGGGCACTGCTCCGCCTGCGAGATGTCCATCCGCGTCATCGCCCGCCCGCTGCCGGCCGTCTGCCCTTTCTGCCTGCGCCGGCTGCAGACGGAGGGCTACGAGCCGGAGGCCCCCACCCCGGAGCCGCAGGCCGTGCTCGACGGGGTGGCCGTCCACCGCTACCGCCGGTTCCCCCGCTGGCTGGCGCGCCTGCTGGCGGCCTTCTCCATCATCGTGCTGGCCACCGTGGTCATGATGAAGATCCGGAACCTGGAGTATTTCTGGTATCAGCCGTGGGTCAACACGTACAGCATCTGCGTCGGGGTGTTCATTCTCTCCCGCTTCCTCCTCGCGGCGTTTTACACCTCGCCGGTGGATGTCGGCTACGAGCCGACGGTCTGCGTGGCGATCGCCTGCAAGAACGAGGAGGGGTCGATCGAGACCACCATCGGCCGGATCTACCGCGAGGGCTATCCCCACGCGAAGCTGGAGGTGGTCGCCGTCAACGACGGCTCGACGGACCGGACGCTGCAGGACATGATCCGGGCGCAGGAGCGGCATCCCAGCCTCGTCATCGTGGATTTCATCCGCAACAAGGGCAAGCGGCACGGGATGGCCGTCGGCGCGCTCCTGGCCACGGCAGAGGTCCTGGTCTACGTGGACTCCGACAGCTTCCTGCTGCCCGGGGCGATCCGCAAGGTCGTCCAGGGGCTGGTGGATCCGACCGTGGCGGCCGTCTCGGGGCACACGGACGTCGAGAACGTGGACGTCAACATGCTCACGAAGATGCAGGACGTGCGCTACTTCGTCTCGTACCGCGTCATGAAGGCCGCCGAGAGCCTGTTCGGCTGCGTCAGCTGCTGCCCGGGCTGCTTCTCGGCCTACCGGCGCGCCTGCGTGCTGCACGTCCTCGACCGGTGGCTGCACCAGAAGTTCCTGGGCGTCTATTCGACGTACGGCGACGACCGCAGCCTGACGAACTACCTCCTGCGGGACTACAAGATCCTGTACGACGACGAGGCGCTGGCGACGACGATCGTGCCCGAGCGCTGGAAGAAATACATCGTCCAGCAGTGCCGCTGGAAGCGGTCCTGGGTGCGGGAGCTGCTGTTCGCCGGCCGATTCGTCTGGCGCAAGCACCCGGTCGCCGCGATCTCCTGGTACGCGCTGACGCTGCTGCCCATGATCGCGCCGCTCGTGATGTTCCGCGCGCTGGTGGCCTGGCCCCTGATGACCGGGCAACTCCCGGGCTTCTACATCACGGGCGTGCTCGTGGTGACCCTGCTCTGGGGCCTCTACTACTTCGAGCGGACCGGCCGGCCGCACTGGTGGACGGCCTTCCTCTTTATGATGAGCTACGTGGTGTTCTTCAGCTGGCAGGGCTACTACGCGCTGGCCACGATGCGGTCCAACAAGTGGGGCACGCGCTGATCCCGGCGGCCGCCCCGGTCAGAACCGGTAGATCAGGCTGCCCGTCAGGTGGCGCTCGGTCGTCTCGCCGATGGCGTTGATGGACGTCTCGCCCTTGATTTCCCAGCCGTTGGCCCAGCGGCGGATCACGCTGGCCCCCACCCCGACGACCTTGTTCCAGTCCTCGTCCGGCCCCTCCCCGGGATACCAGCCCTGGATCTCCCCGACCGCCGCGCGGGACCGGTAGAGCTCGATTTCCTCGGGGCGCCCCTTGGCCTTCTGCAGGCCGACGTTCACGCGCACCGTGCCGTAGTAGTTGGGGAAGACGCGCCGCACGCGGATGACGGCCACGTGGCGCTGGTCCCAGTAGGGGGTCCAGTAGAGGTCGCTGTCCATGTCGGTCGTGACCAGCGAATTCTGCAGGCCCACCCAGATGTCGTAGCGCTGCGAGATGCGCCAGAAATTCTCGGCCATCACGCGCAGCAGGGAGTTGTCGTCGTCCATCATGCGGTACACGCCCTGGCCGGCGGCGTTCCACCAGTCTCGCACGCGCCAGACGGCCCCGAGCGCGGCGCCGTCGTACTCGATGATCTCCCGCGCCGACGGCGTCATGTCGTGCTCGTACCGGATGGCCATGTCGATCGCCAGCGCGGGCCGCCACATGTATTCCAGCGAGTAGGCGATCACGGACTCGCCGGCCAGGTCGTCGTCAAAGGTCCGCTGCCGGATGTCGAAGTGCGCCACGGATCCGTTCGGGAAGATGTAGGCCGAGGCGAGCCCGATCATCGTCTCGCTGGCGCTGTAGTTGGTCGTGTGGACGATGTTCGTGCCCTGGAGCGTCTGCACGAAGGATACGATCGTCTCGTCCTCCAGCGAGTTCGTCCCGTTCTCGGTGGTGGCGGAGATCGTCTGGCGCGTGCTGACGTTCGTGACGAAGACCTCCGTCCACTCGTTGGAGGTGACCTCCTGGGCGATGCTGCCGTAGCCGACGCGCCCCTCGATCAGCCACCGCGGGTTGACGTTGAACCCGCCCTTGAGCGCGACGCGCCACTCGTCGATCATCGCGTTGGCCTTGACGGATTCGCCCTCGACGCCCAGGTAGGGGTGCCGGATGTCCACCAGCCGCTTGCGCTCCTCGTCGGTCTCGTCCTTGACGGCCTCGGGGATGGCCACCAGGCGCGCGAGCCGGCGCTGGACGTAGGCGGACAGCTCGGCCAGGTCCTCCTCGGGATAGTTGTCCCGCTTGAGCAGCTCGATCATGTCGAGGGCCGTGTGCATCTCGCCCTGCTGGGCGGCCATCTCGGCGCGGGTGCGGCGGGCGAGGAACACGGGGTGGTTGCGCAGCGCGTCGCGCAGCAGGTCCTGCCCCGAGTCGTGGCGGTCCGGCTCCATCCGCTGGTACAGCATGGGGTTGTCCCGCTTCATGGCGTAGCCGAACCGGCTCTGGCGGAAGCCCATGCGGTAGTGGAGCTCGGCCTCGTTCAGGACGGCCTCGGGCACGTTGAAGAGATCGATGTTGCAGTAGGTCTGCTGCCCCACATCGCTCATGGGATAGGCCACGGCGAGGATGCCCTCCGGCAGCTCCAGCTCGCGGCGGAGCCAGTTGCGGCTGTCCAGGAACTCGTAGCGGATGCGCCGGTAATACTCGCGCAGGGTTTCCTGCCGCTCCTTTTCCCGGACCCAGAGCAGGTTCGGCAGCGGGTGCACCCGCCGGAGGTTGGCGTCCGTCAGCTCCATCCGGTTGGTGATCATGGGTGGCCCGGCCTCGAGGATGAAATTGGTCATGGCCGACGCGTCCAGCTCCGCCAGGAGGTTGGTCGCCGGGAGCGCGTTGGTGGTCGCGGGGAGCACCACCTCCACCACGCGGTTCGTTGTCGGGCGGTTCGTGAAGGTCGGCGTGCTAGCGTCCATCAGGTGGCTGCCGAGCGTCCACCAGCCGGTCCGCTCGTAGGCCCGCAGCTCCGGCCAGCTGGTGATGCGGGTGTCGTTGCTCAAGATGTTCCCGACCGGCACGAACATGGTCAGGGGAATGCGCAGTTCCTCGGCGACGGGCGTCGCCCAGCGGAAGCTGGACCGCATGCCGTCGTCAAAGGTCACGCACACGATGCGCTCGGGGCTGTAATCGCGCACCGTGACCACCGGCTCCGGCTGCTCCGCGGAGAAGGACCGCCGGACCGCCTGCACCATGCGGGTGAGCAGCGAGCGTCGCTCGACGAGGTCTGGCGGCTTCTGCTTCGCGAAGTAGTCGGCGAACTGCTCCGGCTGGATGAACTTGTAGCCCTCGCGTTTCAGGGTCATCATGTGGTCGCGGAACTGCCGGACCGACGGGACGGCCGCCCATTCGCTGGGCGAGAGCCCGTGGTACAGCAGCGTGAAGACGGACCCCTCCGCGCCCTCCTGCTCCAGCCGCTCCAGCGACTCCTGCGCGTCGAAGTACCGGCCCTGGGCAAAGTAGAGCTGCGCCCAGAAGTAATGCCGGTACGGATCGTTGGGATCGAAATCGACCATGATCGCTTCCAGCTGCGCCTCCGCCTCGTCGAGCTTCATGCGGCCGAGGAACGTCTCGTAGAGGCCGAACTTCGCGCGCTGGTTGTGCGGGTTGAAGTTCTGGAGCACGTCCCGGAAACGCTCCTCGGCCCGGCCGTACTCCTTGTCCAGCACCAGCATCTCGCCATAGAACAGGACGCCGTCCACGTCGCCGGGGTCCCAGCGGTAGGCGTCCTGCGCGGCCTGCACGCACTGCTTCATCGTGAAGTTCTTGGGATCGCGATCGTACTGGCTCTTCAGGTAGTAGGCCAGCCGCCGGGCGATCTTGGCCTTGGCCAGGTCGCCCTTGGCGAGGTCCCGGACGCGGCGGAGGTTCTGGATCACCTCGTCGTGCCGGCGCGCGCGCATGGAGATGTCCGTCAGGAGGTTCAGCGCGGCCTCGTTGTCGGGCTCGACCTCCAGGACGCGTTCGGCCTCGAGCTGCGCCTCCTTCAGCGCGCCGATCAGGACCAGCACCTGCGCCCGGGCGATCATGTATTCCGGGTAATCGGGCACCATCTCGTTGATGTTGTTCCAGTGCTCCAGCGCCAGCTCGTATTCCTCGTTGGCGTAGTAGGCCCGGGCCAGCTGGATCTCGACGTCGAGGCGCGCGGTATCCTCCTGGTACAGCCGCTTCAACTCCTCCAGCGCGAGCTCCCGCTTCCCGTTCCAGAACAGGACGCGGGCGTACGAGAACCGGGCGTCGTACTGGTTGGGATTCAGCGCCAGGCTCTTCCGGTAGAGCTCCTCGGCCCGGTCGAGGTTGCCGTCGGACGTGGCCACCTGCGCGAGGAAGTTGTGCGCCCTCGGATTCTGCGGCGCGATCGCCAGGAACCGCTCGCCCGTCCGGCGCGCCTCCTCGTGGCGGCCCGACTGCCAGTAGGCCGCGCACAGGGCCTCCCACGCGCCGTACAGGCTGGGGTCCGTCTCGATCACCCACTCGAGCTTGGGGATGGCCTCGTCATAGAGCCCGTCCTGGATATTCACCATGGCCTCGTACATCTTCGCCATGGCGGGCGTCACGCGGGCGACATCCTCGGTTTCCCCGACCGGGGCGGCCGCGGGCGCCACCTCGCCCGCAACCAACGGCACGGCCACGCCCGCCGGAGCAACCGGCGTGGACGGCAGGGCCTCGCGAACCACGCCCGCGGCCGCCGCCGGCGGCGCCGGTTCCTGGGCCGCGGCGGCCAGGCCGGTCAGCAGCAGGATCGCCCATCCCGCCCGCGCCGCGGCCGGCCACCGCCCCCGGCCGTATGAAAGTCCGAATGTCATTTTTCAGTTGCGGCCGGCGCGGCGGGCCAGAACGTCTCGGCCAGTTTCCGGGCCAGCAGATCCGCCCCGTTCCGGTCCAGATGCACGCCGTCGGTGTCGCGCACCGAAAGAGGCATCCCGTTCGGGCGCAGCACGTAACGCGAGAAGGTTCCGGGCGTCCGGCTTAAGAACGGGCGGGTTTTACAGTGAATGACGAAGGGCCGTTTCGCCGCTTCCTGGTCCACGAGGCCGTTGATGCGGTCGGCGCTTTTCTGGATCTCCGGTTTGGGCATGTCCGGCAGTTCGAGCCAGTACACCTTCGCCGCGCCCCCGCGCCCCATGAGGTCCATGGCCTCGCCGACCCGCCGCGCGTATTCCTCCGACCAGCCCGGCTGCTCGGGACGGATGATGCCGGCCGGCGTGCGCATGGGCTGCTCATCGTTCGTGCCGATCCAGATGATCGAGGTGTCCGGCTGGAATTCCGCGGCCAGGGCGCGGATGCGCTCCAGCCAGTCCACGACATCCAGCCGGGCCAGCCCGGACCCGAGGGAGGTGAACAGGCGCGTGGTCACGCCCTCGTGCCGGGAGAATTCGAGCTCGATCGAGTGCGAGGGCACGCGCATCATCGAATCCCCGAGGATCAGGATGCGCTGCGGCCCCTCCGCGGCCCGCGCCGGCGTCAGGACGCCCAGCAGCAGCACCAGCCCGACTGTCATCGCCGCCTGCTTCATGTTCGTTCCTCCGCTCGCCTCGTCCCTAGAACCGGTACACCACGCTGCCGATCAGGCTGCGCTCGGTCTGCTCCCGCAGCGAGTTGACGGTCGCCTCGCCCTCGATCTCCCAGCCGTTGGCCCAGGAGCGGCGGAGGCTCGCGCTGAACCCGATCAGCCGCTCCCAGTCCTGGTCGGGGTCGTTGCCCGGGTACCACCCCTGCCCCTCCGCCCGCGCCGCGCGCTCGTTGTAGACGGCCCATTCCTCGGGGCGGCCCTCGGCCTGCTGGGCCCCGACGTTCACGCGGACCATGCCGAAGTAATTCGGGTAGCTGCGCCGCAGCCGGATGATCAGGTAGTGGCGCTGCTCCCAGTACGGCGTCCAGTACAGGTCGCTGGCCCGGTCGGCGGTGATCAGGGAGTCGTGCAGCCCCAGCCAGATGTCGTAGCGCTCGGAGATGCGCCAGTAGTTTTCCAGCATCAGGCGCAGCAGGGAGTTGTCGTCGTCCAGCGACCAGTAGGCCGCGGTCCCCGTGGCGTTCCACTCGTCCTTGGCCCGCCAGATCGCGCCGATGCCGCCCCCGTCGTACTCGACGATCGCGCGGGCCGACGGCACCAGGCCGTGCTCGTAGCGGATGGACATGTCCAGCGGGAGGACCGGGCGCCACAGGTATTCCATCGAGTAGGTCAGGACGGACTCGCCGGCGAGGTCGCCGTCGAAGCTGCGCTCCCGGACGTCCAGGGTGCCGATCGAGCCGTTGGGGAAGATGTAGGACGAGGCCAGCCCGATCATCGTCTCGGTGGAGTTGTAGTTCGTCGAGGTGATGATGTTGGTGCCGACCAGCGAGGTCGAGATGGTCGTGACGGTTTCGTCCTTCACGGTGTTGGTCCCGTTCTCGATCGTGGTCGTGATGTCGCGCTGCACCGTGGAATTCGTCTCGTAGACCAGGGTCCAGAAGTTGGAGGAGACCGTCTGGTCGATCTCCCCGTAGCCGACCCGGCCCTCGAGGGTGAGGCGCGGGTTGATGTTGAACCCGCCCTTGAAGGCCACGTGCCACTCGTCGATCATCACGTTGGCCTTGGTGGAATAGCCCTCCACGCCGAGGTAGGGATGGCGGATCTCGATGGGCCGCTCGGTGACCGTCCCCGTCTCGTCCTGGACGGCCTCGGGCACGGCCACGAGGCGCGAGAGGTGGCGCCGCACGAAGGCGTTGAGCTCCTGCAGGTCCTTGTCCGGGTAGCCGTCGCGCTTGAGCAGCCTGATCATGTCGAGGGCCAGGTGCATCTCGCCCTGCAGGGCCGCCATCTCGGCGCGGGTCCGGCGGGCCAGGAACACGGGATGGTTCTTGAGGGCCTGGCGGAGTACGTCCTGCCCGCTCGCCTGCCGGTCGGGCTCCCAGCGCTGGAGCATCATCTGGTGGTCGAGCTTCATCGAGTAGCCGTACCGGCTTTGCAGGAACCCCTGCCGGTAGTGGATCTCCGCCTCGTTCAGGATCGCCTCGGGCACGTTGAAGAGGTCGATGTTGCAGTAGGTCGCCTGGCCGATATCGCCGTGGGGATAGGCCACGCTGGCGACCTGGCTGGTCTCGACGCCGAGCGCCTTCTGGAGCATCCGCTGGCTCTCCGTGAATTCGTAGCGGAGCCGCGCGTAGTACTCGCGCAGCGTCTCCTGCCGGTCCTTGTCCTCCAACCAGAGCAGGTTCGGCAGCTGGTGGACGAGCCGGCTTTCCCGGTTGGTCATCGACGCGATGGTGGCGAAGACCAGGTGGCTGTTGATCTCCCAGAGCCCGGTGTCGTGGTGCGCCTTCAGCTCCGGGAAGGTGGCCGCGCGGATGTCGTTGCTGAGGATGTGGCCCAGCGACACGAACACGGTCATCGGGATGCGCAGATCCTCGGCCAGCGGGGTCGCCCAGCGGAAGGTCGACCGGAGCCCGTCGTCGAAGGTGACGCAGGCCACCCGTTCGGGGACGACATCGGAGAGCATCGGCGGCGACTGGTCCTTCTCCCCCGTCCAGGCATTGCTGATCGACCGGAGGACCCGGTACAGGAACGGCCGGCGCTGGACGCGCTCGGGGCGGACGCACGTCTCGAAATAGGACGGGAACTGCCCGGCCGAGATGAACCGGTAGCCCGCCCGCTTGAGGGTCATCAGGTGGTCGCGGAACTGGCGCACGGACGGGTACGGCGTCCACTCGCTGGAGGAGAGCCGGTTGTACTGCAGCGTGAAGATGGAGCCCTGCGCGCCTTCCTGTTCGAGGCGGTTGAGCGACTCCATCGCGTCCCGGAACCGCCCGCGGGCGAAGTAGAGCTGCGCCCACATCAGGTGGCGGTACGGGTCGCGCGGATTGAGGTCGCGCAGGTTGGCGCGCAGCTGCCGCTCGGCGTCGTCGAGCATCATGCGCCCGAGGTAGCACTGGAACAGGCCGAACAGCGCGCGGTCGCTGTGGGGATTCTTCTCCTGCAGCACGTTCCGGAACTGTTCCTCCGCCCTTCCGTAGTCCTTGTCGAGGGTCATCATTTCCGCGTAGAAGAGATGCCCGTTGATGTCGCCCGGGTCGCGGCGGTAGGCATCCTGCCCCGCCTGCACGACCTGGTCCATCGTGAAGGTCGCGGGGTCCCGGTCTTGCTCGGCCTTCATGAAGTAGGCCAGCCGCCGCTCGACCATCGCCTTGGCCTCGTCGCCGTCGGCGAGGTCCCGCACCCGCTTGAGCGCCTTGACCACCTCGTCGTTCTTGCGCTCGCGCATGGCGATATCCGCCAGCAGGTTCAGGGCGGAGAGGTTGTCCGGCTCCAGCTCCAGGACCCGCTCGGCCTCGGCCTGGGCCTCCTTGAGCGAGCCGATCAGCACCAGGACCTCCGCGCGGGCCATCATGTACTCGGGGTAGTCCGGGACCATCTCGTTGATGTGGTCCCAGTGATCGAGCGCCTCCTCGTATTCCTCGAAGGCCGTCAGCGCGCGCGCCAGCTGCAGTTCCACGTCCAGGCGCTCCGGGTCCTGCTTGTACAGGTCGTTGAGTTCCTTCATCGCCTCGTCGAACTTGCCGTTCCACAGCAGCACGCTGGCGAAGGCGAAGCGCGTCTCGTACTGGTCCGCCTTCAGCGCCAGGCTCCGGCGGTAGAGGCGCTCGGCCTCGGCCAGTTCGCCGTCGCGCGTGGCGAACTGGGCCATGATGTTGTGCGCCACCGGCTCATCCGGGGCGATGCCGATGAACTCCTTCGCGAGCTGCCGGGCGTCGTCCGGCCGGCCGCCGAGCCAGTAGGCCCACGTCAGCGTCTCCCACGCGTCGATCAGCGTCGGGTCGTCGGCGATCACCGACTCCAGCTTCGGGATCGCCTCCTCGTACTTTCCGTCCTGGACGTTCAGCATCGCGTCGTACATCCGGGCCCGGGGCGTGTTCTTCTCCAGCTCCGCCGCGCCGGGGGCGATGGGCGCCGCGACCGGCGCCAGGTCGGAGGCCACGGGCGTCGTGTCGAGGGCTTCGGCCGCGGCGGCCGCCGGCGACGGGACCGCGGGCGCGGCCACGTCCGCGGCCGGGATCTCCGGGACAGCCGCTTCCACGGCCTTCTCCAAGGCCGGCGCGACCGCCGGGATTTCCGCCGCGGCTTCCGCCGGCGCGGCGGGGGGGACCGGCAGGACCGACTCCGCGGCCGGGGAGACGGCTTCCACGGCGGCCGCGGCCGGAGCCTCCGCCGTCGGGAGTTCCGGGACGGCGAGCGGCGGCTCGGTGACGGGCGGGACATCCGGTATCGCGAGCTTCGGCACGGCCGGCAGTTCGGGCGCGGGTTCGGCGGGAGATGCCGGCGGCTCCTGGGCGATGGCAGTTCCGGCGGCCAGCCACAGGCCCAGCAGGGCCGCAAGCGTCATGTTTTTCTGGTCAGGCACTTTTATTCTTCAGCCGCTTAGAATTGGAAGTAGATGAACGGCGCCACGCCCTTCGGCCCCAGCGCCAGGATCACCGTCAGGATCAGGGCCGTCACGATGCCCTGGACCACGACCGGCAGCCGGCCAAAGGCGTTCCAGATCCGCTGCGCCCGGTCCCCGTCGAACCACTGCATCCCGTACCCCACCACGATGGCCAGGAGGACCGGCCCGGTGACCAGGGTCGCGGACAGGCCCCACAGCTTCATGGCCCGCAGCATCGTCAGGGCGTGCTCGAACGTCTCGCCGCGGAAGAACAGCCACGATAGGCAGACCAGGTGCCATACCGCGATGCGCTTGATCCAGAGGACCGCCAGCCCCTCGCCCTGCCAGCCCCGCCGGTCCATCACCCGCCGGAAGAACCGCTCCACGCTCAAGTACACGCCGTGCAGCGCGCCCCACGCGATGAAGGTCCAGCCGGCCCCGTGCCACAGCCCGCCGAGCAGGAACGTGATCAGCAGGTTGCGGTAGGTCTTCAGCTCCGAGCCGCGCGAGCCGCCCAGCGGGATGAAGAGGTAGTCGCGCAGGAACGTGGAGAGCGAGATGTGCCAGCGCCGCCAGAATTCCTGGATGCTGCCGGCGAGGTACGGGGCGTTGAAGTTCAGGTTGATCTGGAAGCCCAGCAGGAGGCCCAGCCCGATGGCGATGTCGGAATAGGCCGAGAAATCGCAGTAGATCTGGATCGCGTAGCCGTAGACGCCGATCAGCGTGTCCACGGCGCCGTAGAGATCGGGCCGGGCGAACACCGGGTCGACGATCTTCTGCGCCAGGTAGTTGGCCACCACGATCTTCTTGAACAGGCCGCCGAGGATGAGGCACGCCGCGCGCGCGGTGTCGATGTTCGGCGGCGGGTTGGGCTTGCTGATCTGCGGCACCAGGTCGCAGGCGCGGACGATGGGCCCCGCGACCAGCTGCGGGAAGAAGGCCAGGTACAGCGCGAAGTCGATGAAGCTGTCCGCCGGCGGCATCACGCGGCGGTAGACGTCGATCACGTAGCTCATCGCCTGGAACGTGAAGAACGAGATGCCGACGGGCAGGATCACCTGGCCGAGGTAGTCGAGGACGGGGAACCAGGCGTCGAGGTCGAACTGCATCCAGCCGCACACGGCCACCACCTGCTCCGCCAGGAACCGCGAGTACTTGAAGAACCCGATGCTGGCCACGTTGAACGCGACGCCCAGCGTGAGCAGGAGCCGCCGCACGTGGGGGTTCCGGCTCCGGTGGATGCCGACGGCCATGGCATGGTTGAAGGCGCTCGAGCCGGCCAGCAGGGCGATGAAGCGCCAGTCCCAGTAGCCGTAGAAGAACCAGCTCGCCGCCAGCATGAAGAGCTTCCACGGGCCCGTGTGGCGGCGGATCAGCGCCCAGCTGACGAAGAACACGATGAGGAAGAAGATCGCGAAATCGGTGGTGGGGAATATCATGCGGCAACCGGCCTCCGCGGCGCGGGCCGTCCGGCCTCGTTACCGCCGCTCGACGCCCACACGGCCCTTGCCTTCGCCCGCGGGCTCATGGATTCGGGGTCTCTTTCCAAAGGGAAGCGATCACGGCGACCGCCAGCAGGTCGGCCCCCTCGCGGCTCAAGTGGATGTTGTCGGAACTGCGCACGCGCAGCGGCATGCCGTTGGCCTGGATCACGTACGGCGCGAACTTGCCCGGCGTGCGGCTCAACACCGGGCGGGTCTCGAAGAAGGTCACCCCGTGCTTGGCCGCCTCGGCGGCGAAGATCCGGTTCATCAGGTCGGCGTCTTCCCGGTTCTTGTCTTCCTTCATGTCCGGCAGTTGGAGCCAGAGGACCCGCGTGCCCTTGCCCGCGCCCAGGATGTCCATGGCCTCGCCCACGCGCCGGGCGTACTCGACCTCCCACGCGGGCTCGCCGGGCTGGATCACGGTGTCCCCCGTCTTCATGGCCTGGTGGTCGTTCGCCCCCAGGAAGACCAGGGCGGTGTCGGGCTTGAACTCGTCAACCAGGGTCCGCATCTGGGCCAGCCAGTCGAAGACGTCCAGCCGGGCCAGCCCGGAGCCGATGCGGGTGAACGCCTTGGTCTGCACCTCGGGCTTCCGGGACAACGCCAGTTCCAGCGAGTGGGCCGGGATTTGCATCATGGAGTCGCCCACGATCAGCACCCGCTGCGGGGTCGCCTGCGCCCCGGCCGTCAGCCCGGTCGCCACCCACGCGGCGAGGGCCGCGCACAACGCTGCCAAGAGCTTACTCACGGGGTATCCTCCGTTTGGCCGAACGTGTTTTCGATCCAGGTGCGGGCCGAGGACAGCCGCGTCGCCGAGGAAATGTAGTCCAGCGGTTTCGAGGCGTTGACCCAGACCGTCCACCAGAAGCCGTAGGGCCGGCGCGTGGCCTCGCTGTAGATGTGGTGGCCGTTGAGCAGGATCCCCGCCACGAAGAACACGGCCACCGCGAGCTTGGCCGCGGACTGGGAAACCCCGCAGCCCGCCTGGGTGCGCCGCCCGCCGATGTCCACCCGTTGCTCCGCCGGTTTTACCATGGCCGCCTCCACTGACAGTACGCCACGAGCATCCCGATGGTCGATGGCACGAGTCAAACACGGATGGCGCCGCGGTGCAAGCAAGATATGGCGCCCGGCGCGCCCATCCGCCGCCGTTTCCGACGCGGGCGGACCGGGACCCGGCCCGCCGGGAAAGGCAATTCGCATTGACGAGGCCCCGCCCTCGCCCTAGCATGGTCGGGCATAACAGGCGGGGACACACCCTGACCAAACCGGAGGCGGCCATGTCCGAGCATTCCGTCAGTCCCAGCGGCGAGAAATTCCCCCTCCCCCAGAAATCCGATTATGCCGCCGAGTTCCAGCGGGTCGAAGGCCTGGCGAAAGAGGCCCGCGCGAAGGGCCAGGAGGTCGTCGTGGTCATGGGCCTCGGCTTCGTCGGCGCGGTCATGGCCGCGATCGTCGCGGACTCGACGGACCGGAAGACCGGCCAGCCGAACAAGTTCGTCATCGGCTGCCAGCGGCCCAGCACCCGCAGCTTCTGGAAGATCCCCCTGCTCGCCCGCGGCGAGTCGCCCGTGAAGGCGGAGGACCCCGAGGTCGCCCCCATGATCGCCCGCTGCGTGCACGAGAAGAAGACCTTCGTCGCCACGTACAACAGCGACTGCCTGGCCCTCGCGGACTGCGTCGTCGTGGACGTCCAGTGCGACTACAGCAAGAACGACCTCGGCAACCTCCGCACGGGCGAGGCGGACATGGCCGCGCTGGAGGCGACCATGAAGGTGATCGGCCAGAAGATCCAGCCGCACTGCATGGTGCTCATCGAGACCACCGTCGCCCCCGGCACCACGGAGTTCGTCGCCTGGCCCATCCTGAAGAAGGCGTTCCGGCATCGCGGTCTGCGGGAAGCGCCCCTCCTGGCCCACAGCTTCGAGCGTGTCATGCCGGGCAAGCACTACATCAGCTCGATCCGCGACTTCTGGCGGGTCTGCTCCGGCTGCAACCCGGAAGCCCGGGCGCGGGTCGAGAAGTTCCTGCACGAGGTGCTGAACACGAAGGACTTCCCCCTGACCGTCATGGACCGGCCGATCGAGTCGGAGACGACGAAGATCGTCGAGAACTCGTACCGCGCTGCGATCCTCGCGTTCCTCGACGAGTGGAGCGTCTTCGCCGAGCGCAACGGGGTGGACCTGACGAAGGTCATCAAGGCCATCAAGGTCCGGCCGACGCACAACAACATCATCTTCCCCGGCCCCGGCATCGGCGGCTACTGCCTGCCCAAGGACGGCGGCCTCGGCTACTGGGCCTACCGGCACCTGCTCGGCTTCGAGGACGACATCTTCAAGATCACCACGTCGGCGATCGACATCAACGACACCCGCGCCCTGCACGTGGCCGAGCTCGCCCGCGACGCGCTGCGGAACATGGGCCGGTACATCGCCGGCTCGAGCGTGCTCGTCTGCGGCGCGAGCTACCGCGAGGACGTAGGCGACACCCGCTACAGCGGCTCGGAGATCATCATGCGCCGCCTCGCGGAGATGGGCGCGGAGATGAGCTGCCACGATCCGTACGTGGACCACTGGTACGAGCTGGAGAGCCAGGACACCTACCCGGCGCCCGGCCACTCCTGGGGGCGCTTTTTCCGCAACCAGGAGGACCTCAAAAATATCCGGGTGCAGAAGGACCTGCCCGCGGCCTGCCACGACATCGACGCGCTGATCCTCGCCGTCCGGCACTCGCCCTACCTGAAGCTGAACCCCGACGACGTAGTGAAGTGGGTCGGCGGCCCGCTGGCCGTGGTGGATTGCTTCGGCATCCTCTCCGACGACCAGATCCGCCGCTACTTCGACCTCGGGTGCGAGGTCAAGGCGCTCGGCCGCGGGCACCTCAAGCGCCTCAAGGAAGAAGTCCGCGCGCCGCACAAGTGACCGGGCGCGGGCCGGCGCCGGCCCGCGTCAGCGGTTCCGCAGCAGCCGGGGCAGGACCCGGAGCCCCAGCAGGCCGTACAGGCCGAAGGACAGCGCCGCGATCGCCGCGAGATTGAAGGCATAGGTAGCCCGCAGCCGGCCGCCCCACCGCTTGCTCCCCGCCAGGAAATGCGCGCCGCCCCAGCACGACTCCGGAACCTGGTAGACGGGCAGCGTCCTCCGGAACAGCCCGTCCTCCGCCTCGCCGACGGGCCGGAAGTCCTGCAGGTTGAGGGCCTGCTTCTCGATGGACCGGCTCGTATGCCGCCGCTTCAGCCGCTCCAGGCCTTCCGGCCCGAGTTCCGCCTCGAGCCGGTCCAGGATCGCGCGCTTGTCCGCGGCGGCCGCCCGGCGCTGTTCGAAGACGGTCTTGCGGCAGGCCGCCAGGTATTCCTCCACCCGCGCGCGGCCCGCGTCGTCGAGCAGGTCCGGCCCGCTCACGGCCGGCGCCGCGCCGGCCGCCGTTCCCATGCGCTGTTCCAGCCGGGCCAGCTCGTTCGTCAGGATCCGCTGTTTCGCGGCCAGGTCGCCGGCGCGCCCCTCCTCCCGCAGCAGGGGGATCGACTGGACCAGGCCCAGCAGCTCCGGGAGGTAGTGGTCCAGGTCGAACTCGGCGAGGCGCAGCCGCGCGTCCGCCCCGGCCAGGTTCCGCTGGTAGGCGTTGTGCAGGTACTGCTCCACGACGAGCGCCTCGTAGCCCCAGCGCGGCGGCATGAGGTTGGCGAACCAGGGCACCTCCCGCGCGCGCGACCGCGGCGCGATGAGATCGTCGTACGGGATCACCACGCCGCACAGCAGCATCTGCGGGACGATCAGCAGCGGGATGAGGATGTAGATCGTCACGGCCGAGCGGAAGGACGCGGAGATGTTCAGGCCCAGCAGCCCGGAGCAGAACGCGCACAGGAAGAGCGCGGCCCAGCCCCGGACCAGCAGGCCCGGAACCCCGACGATCGGGAAGGCGACGGACACGAAGAGCGCCATCTGGAGGGCGCAGACGAGGGCGAGGTAGAGGGTCTTGGAATGGACGTAGCTCCACCAGCTCAAGTGGAGGAACCGCTCGCGCCGCAGGATGCGCGCGTCGCGGCAGATCTCCTCGGCGCTGACGCTCAAACCCAGGAACACCGCGACGATGACACTCATGAAAAAGAAGACGTGAACGTTGTTGTTCTCGTGAAACGAGTAGGTTCCGCCGAACGCGCCGCGCGAGACCAGCCCGGTCAGCAGGCCCAGGACCGGCGGCTCCAGGAGCGCGACCAGCAGGTAGGACAGGCTGGCCAGGCGCGCCCGGACGTCGCGCACGAAAAAGACGGCCAACTGACCGAGCCGGCCCGGCCGGTGCAGGCTCGGGGCAGGCGGCGGAAGTTCCGCCGGCGGGACGGGCGCCGCCGGCCGCGCGCGCTCCGCCTCGTAGTCGCGGTACCGCTCGTGCCACTGCTCGGGCGGAACCCGTCGCCGCGGCGTGGCCCGGCCGGCCGGGCCGAGGGTGCGGGCCTCGAGGATGTCGAAGATCTGCTCGGGATTCACGCTGCCGCAGCCCGGGCAGATGGACTCCCAGGCCCCCGGCAGGTTGCCGTGCGCGCGGAAGTACGCGACGGCCTCGACGGGGGCGCCCGTGAAGACCGGCCAACCGCCCTGGTCGAGGATCCACAGGGCGTCGAACATCCGGAATATCTTCGAGGACGGCTGGTGGACCACCGCGAAGACAAGCCGGCCGCCGGCGGCCTGCTCCTTGAGCAGGCTCATGACGGTCTCCGAGTCGGCCGAGGAAAGGCCGGACGTGGGCTCGTCCACGAACAGCACCGTCGGCTCGCGGATCAGCTCCAGCGCGATGTTCAACCGCTTGCGCTGCCCGCCGCTGATGGTTTTCTGCAGCGGCGAGCCCACCTTGAGGTCCGCGATGTCCGCCTGCCCGAGGTCGGCGAGCATCCGCCGGACGCGCGCGATCCGTCGGGCCTCGGGCAGGTGGGCCAGGCAGAGCCGGGCGGCGTAGTAGAGGTTTTCGTATACCGTCAGATCCTCGAACAGCATGTCGTCCTGCGGCACGAAACCGATCACGCCCTCGCCGGCCCCGGCGTGGATGTCCCGGCCGTTCAGCCGCACGTCACCGGAGCTGGGCCGGAGGGTGCCGTTGAGGATTTCCAGCAGCGTGGACTTGCCGGCGCCGCTGGCGCCCATGATGCCCACCAGCCGGCCGCCCCGTTCGGCGAAGGAGAAATCGTGCAGGCCGCACCGGCCGTCGGCGAACCGGTATTCGAGGCGGGCGCCCCGGAAATCCAGGACCGGGCCGGCCCCCTCCTCGCGGAAAGCCGCCGCGACGGCTGCGTAGTGGAGTTCGTTTCCCCATCGGTCGCGCAGGACCTGGCCCGGGCAGAGCAGCCGGGCCGCTCCCGGCGCCAGCGGATGGCCTTCCAGCCAGACCGGCTCGTCGCCGGTGGCAGCCGCGAGAAACAGGTCGTCGCCCCGTAGTTTCAGGACCGCGAGCCGGCCGCGGAAGCCGGCCGTTCCGCCGCCCATCCACCGGCCGTCCGCACCGGGCGGACAGGTTAGGAAGGCCCGCATGCGCCCGGCCTCCTCCGCCAGGTCCAGTTCCCGGCCAAGCCACTCGGCCATCCGGCCGGGCCAGTCCGAGCCGGCCGACACGGCGGCGAGTTCCAGGACGCAGAGTACCGCCGCATACCGCTCCTCGCCGCCCAACTGCGTCTTCAGCGACGCCACGATCTCCCCGGCCGCGCGCAACCGGTCGGCCTCGTCCCCGATCGCGTGCAGTTCGGCCAGGTCCTGGTACAGGCCGATATACACGCCCGCGTCCGCGAGGCCGACGTGGTTGTTCAGGTAGTCCAGCGTCCGCCGGCGGGCGGCCTCGCGGGCTTCGCCGCGCAGCGGCGCGGCGGCCAGCGCGAAGAGGTGGAGCAGCCCGTTGAGGACGGGTTCGGCGATCATGGTCCGCCTCGGGATCAGTTCCCGGCGCCGGCGCGCAGGATGGAGCGGCGCATCGCGGCGATCTGCTCCCCGATCTCGTTCCAGATGGCCGCCCCTGTCTCCGGCGGGATCCGGCCGGCCTGCTCATCCTCTACGACCTGGGCGATGCTGCGGACAACGTCGAGCTTGCCGGGCGCGTCGCATTCCAGTCCGAGCGCGGCGGCCTGCCGCTCGAAGGCGGCGAAGGCGCGGAGCACCATCTTCATCCACGGCTCGCGGCCGGGCTGCGACGGCTCCTCGTAGAGCTGCGCGCGGAGTTTCCCGGTGGCGTCGTTGCGCTGGAAGTAGCCCATGACGTGGGCGGACTCGATGGAAAACCCGTAGAGCGAGTCCATCAGGAAGTGCGCCGTGACCGGGCTCGACATGGTGACGGGGATTTCGTCCGCGAGGTTGTTGGCGAGTTCGTCGAGCAGCGCCTGGACGTCGATCGCCCCGGGATCCTCCGCGGCCTTCTGGAGGGTGGCGTACGAGCGTCCGCTGAAATCGGCGTGCGAGCGCAGGTCCAGGCCGGTGATGATCTCCTCGAGGGCCCGCATGGCGTCGGCCGTTTCCTGCCGTTTCTGGAAGGCGATGGCATAAACGGCGTCGAAGAGCTTGATGCCGGCGAACTGCTGCTGCTGGCAGCGGGTCCAGGCCGGATCGATCGCGGCGGGGGCGACGAGATCGGGCTGGTAGGACAGGCCCAGTTCCTGCAGGCGCGCGGTCCGGTCGAACATGGAATGCACGTTTTCGCGGACGAGGATTTCCTGGACCTCGGCGGAAAGCTGCTTCAGGGCCTCCACCGCCGCCTGCGGCGCGGCCTCCGACGGGGCCGGCGGGGCCTCCGCAACGGCCGCGGTTCCACCCAGCGCGAGCGCGACACCGACCAGCAGCATTTTCATGGCCCATTCCCCCCGTGCGAGTTGGAAGGCCAGCATAACGCCGCCCTCCCGCGGCGTAAAGAAGCGTCTGTCGCCCCGCCGGCCGGGCCACGGCGCCTCCAGAATATTTCCACACTTTGCAAAGTGTGGAAATAATGCTGCGCGCAATTCCCGACCGGGAAATGCAGGGATGGGCCCCGGCACGACGGAGCCGTCCGAAGCGCCGGCTTGTTTTTTACAGACCGCGTCAAAACGGGTACGCTGGGAATGATGCGACCCGGCCTGCCAGCCGCCCTCGTCGCCTTGGCGCTTTCGGCCCGGGCCCAGACGCACCGCTACGTGGATGCCGCGGCAGGATCGGACAGCGCCTCCGGGCTGACGCCCACCCAGGCCTGGCGCACGATCCAGCGCGCCGCGACCAATGCCGGCGCGGGCTGGATCATCCATGTCGCGCCCGGCGCCTACCGCGAAACCGTCGGCCCGACCAACAACGGCGCTGCGGCGGCGCCCATTGTCTTCCGCGGTGAAACCTCCAACGACGCCCGGGTCATCCTGTCCGGCGCCGTCTCCTCCCGGACGCTGACCTGGGTCCGGCTGACCAACAACTCGATCGGCCTGCCGGGCGGCGTCGCGCCCAGCAACATCTATTACACCTCGCTCGCCGGCTGGACCACTCGGCCGTCCCGGATCACCTGGGTGGACGGGACCAACCGCGCCGCCCTGCCCCTCGCCCGGGAGCCCGACCGGGGCGTGACCACGGACTGGAAATACCACGAGAACTGGTGGCAGGCGGACGGCGGGTCCACGGACCAGCTCTGGGACGCGACGCACGACCCGGCCGGCGCATACCCGGACGTCCAGACCGGGCACCTGGGCTGGATCAACGGCTTCACGAATTCCTTCCTCACGGGCGCGGTAGTCGTCGCCACCGACCACCAGCAGGCCCATGACACCTACCGCCGGACCATCACCAGCCACAGCGCCTCGTCCGGCCTTGTGCGATTCGCGGCCTCGACACTGTACACCCTGGGGTCCAACACCAAGTACTACGTCGAAGGCCCGCCCCAATGCCTCGACCGGATCGGCGAGTGGAGCCTCGTACGGATCGGCACCACGAACCGGCTCTACCTCTGGCCGCCGAACAACAGCCACCCGACCAACCTCGACCTGGAGATCGCCCGGCGCGGCATCGGGTTCAACCTCCAGCATCGGTCCCATATCCGGGTCGAAGACATGGTCATCCAGGATCTCAACAACCTCGAGGGCGGGTACACCGGCGACGAGGGCGCGTTCTGGATCCAAAATTGGGACGAGGATAGCGTCGGCCTGGTCTTCGACCGCCTCACCATCCGGGATGTCCCGCTCGCCTTCCGCATGTACGCCAACGCCGAATTGGGCATGATCAGCAATCTGACCGTCCAGAGTTCGGACATCGGGCCGTGCGACAACCCGGCAATCCTGACGTTGTTCGACACCGGCGCGACGGCCCGGGTGGGCATCTCAACGCTGCTGATCCGGAGCAACACCTTTCACCACCTCGGGTTCGCATCGCGGATCGACCAGGGTATCGGCCTGCTCATCACCGCCCCGCACCGCCTGCTGTTTGAGGGCAATCACGTCCACGACGTCATGCAAAATGGCCTGGTCCTGGCGTACGGGGAGGAAGCCGACAGCCTCATTCTCGGCAACCTGTTCGAGCGCTGCGCGCTCGGCGCGGGAGATTGCGCCGGCTTCAAGGTCTGGGCCAGCGGCCGGGCCAGCAGCCGGATCCTGGTCATGCGGAATGTGTTCCGGGACAACCCGGGCTGGACCTTCCCCGTGAGCCAGATCAACTGGTGGGAAACCAGCCGGGGCCGTTTCGCCGGGTTCGGGACATACACAGATATCGTCCGAAGCCCGGCGACGGATGACTATGCCGTCGTTTTTTACCGGAACGAGGCCTACCGCAACGGTTACGCCGGGTTCTTCATCGCCCACAGCCGCGACATGGCCCTGTTCAATAACGTGTGCGCCGGCCAGCCTCATGGCATTTCGTTGGACGGACAACTGTCCACGATGCCGGGCGTAAACTCCAATTGCTTGGCCTTCAATAATTTACTCTTGATTCACCAGACCAATGCCAGCCTTTACGCCGACTCCGGAATCTCCATCCGGGCCCCCAGCAGCGAGATGACCCGCGCGCAGTGCGACTACAACGTGTACCAGGTCAGGGGCGACGGGGCGACGGCCATGCGGCACTATCACCGCTGGGATTCGGAAGCGGAGTCGTGGCGGCATAATCTGTACACCAACACAGCGGAAATCCGCGACCGGACCCCGTGGGAAGATCACGGCCAGGACGCGCCGGCAGACGCCGATATGGTTGCCGATGAAGAGACCGGCGACTTCAACCTGTACTTGAACAGCCCCGCGGTGGACGGCGCGATTCCGCCGCAGATCGCCTTGGACCTCGTCACCCGGCTGGAATCCGTTCTGGGAATGGAGATTGAAGACGAAGCCCTGTATGGAGCAGGGTACGATGCAGGCCCGCTGGAATGCCATCCCGAGTCTATCGAGTTCACTGGAGCAACGCTTTCCGAGGACAGTTTGCCGGTCTTCACATGGTCCAGCGTCTATGGGGCCGCCTATTCTGTCGAGTCCTCAACCAACCGCGTCCATCCAGACTGGGTCATCATAACTAATCTTTCATCATCGGGTTACGCCACCAGCTTTACTAATAGTGCCGTGCAAGGCCCCCTCCTTCTTCGGACCCGCCTGGACGGGCCCGATTGATCTTGATTTTCTGCAGGTACCGGATACAGTGCAGAATCCACGGTAGCGGCCTGTCCGTGACTAAAAGGGTCGGCCGTTCTATATGTTGCAATTCCTTTATTTTAAGGCAGATGCGCATTTTCGCCCGCCTCTGGACAGGAGGATTGCATGAGGGTTCTCATCATCGGATCTGGAAATGCCGGCCAGAATCTCGCGGCCAAGCTCTGCGACGAGAAACACGACGTGGTGCTGGTGGATCACCGGCAGGAGCCGCTGACCGAAATCCAGTCGCACCTGGATATCATGACCGTGCGCGGGCCCGGATCGAGCCCCGCCACGCTGGAAAAGGCCGAAATCCGCAAGGCGGATCTGCTGGTGGCCGTGACGGACCGCGACGAGGTGAATCTCCTGGCCTGCGTCATGGCTCATGCCGCCGGGGTGGCCCACAAGGTCGCCCGGGTCTCGAACCTGGACTACATACGCCCTCCCGAGGGGTACGACCTGCGCAAGCTGGGCATTGACTTGATCGTCAGCCAGAAGGAAGAGTGCGCCTACGAGTTGTTCAACGTCCTCCGAATGCCCGGCACGCTGGAAGCCGTGGACTTGCTCGAGGGCCGGGTGCTTTCGGCCGGGATCCGGGTGCACATGGACAGCCCGCTGCTCCGGGAACCGCTCAAGGCCTTCCCCAAGCCGGAACTGCTCCAATCCATCCGCTTCATCGCGGGCAAGCGCGGGAACGAACTGCTGGTGCCGCGCGGCGATTCGCAGTTCATGGTCGGGGATGAGATTTATTTCGTCGGTCCGCCCGACGACGTGAACGCGTTCCTGGAGTGGGCGTGGCCGGAGCATTCGAGCTTCCAGAAGGTGGTCATCGCGGGCGGCGGCGATGTCGGGGTCCGCCTGGCCCAGTTGCTGGAAAAGACCTCCATGCAGGTCGTGCTGGTCGAGCCGGACGCGGAACGCGCGGAGTACTGTTCCGGGATGCTGGGCCGCACGCTGGTCATCCGCGGCGACCCGATGAGCGACGAAACCCAGGCCGAGGCCGGGCTGGGGCAGAACACCGCGTTCGTCGCGGCCACTCCCGACGACGAGAGCAATATCATCGGCTGCCTGCTCGCCGCCAAGCTCGGCGCGCGCTTCACCCTGGCGCAGGTCAACAAGCCGGAGTACGTGCCGATCATCGACAGCTTGAGCCTGCTCGATCACGTTGTCAGCCCGCCGTTGTCCATGATCAACGCCATCCTGCATTTCGTCCGCGGCAAGCACGTCAAGGCCGCCGCCCTGTTCCACAAGCTGCCCGGCGAACTGCTGGACGTGGTGCTCTCCGCGCGCGGCAAGTGGGTGGATAAGGCCGTCAAGGACATCTCCCTCCCCGCGGGCGTGACCATCGCCGCCGGGCTGCGCCACGACAAGGTGCTCGGCGTCACCGGCGACCTGGTCCTCGCGGCCGGCGACCGGCTGGTGCTGTTCTCGCCGCCCGATGTCGTGGCCAAGCTGTCCGCCCAGTTCAAGAAATAAGCGGGAGCGAGCCATGAACGGCCGGGCCGTAGCGCACCTGATCACCTACCTGCTGTTCATGATCGGCGCCGGCATCGCGGCCTGCTGGGGCGTCTCGCTGTATTTTCACGACCCGGCGCCCGCCCCCTTCGCGCTGGGCCTGTCGGCGGCCATCACGCTGGCGGTCGCCGCGATCGTGCACCTGGCCACGCGCGGCGCGATCGAGCTGTCCTGGCGGGACGGCATCGGCGTCGGCACCCTGGGCTGGCTCGCGGCGGCGGCCTTCGGCTCCCTTCCCTACATCCTGTCCGGCGTCATCCGTGAGCCGGTGTCCGCCCTGTTCGAGACGATCTCGGGGTTCACCACCACGGGCGCCTCGGTGCTGGCCACGCTGGAACCGTTGCCGAAAGGCATCCTGCTCTGGCGCGCCACGACCCATTTCCTCGGCGGCATGGGCATCCTGGTCCTCTGCGTCGCCATCCTTCCGATCCTCGGGGGGGGCGGCATGCAGCTCTACCGCGCCGAGGTCGCCGGTCCGTCGAAGGACCGCATGACCCCGCGGATCGCCAGCACGGCCAAGCTGCTGTGGGGCGTCTATGTCCTGCTCACGGCGGCCGAGATCGTCCTCCTGCGCCTCGGCGGGATGCCCTGGTTCGACGCCGTGTGCCACTCGTTCGCCACGCTCGCCACGGGCGGGTTCTCCACCCGCACGGTCAGCATCGCCGCCTACAACAGCCTCTACATCGAGATCGTGATCACGGTGTTCATGCTGATCGGCGCCGTCAACTTCGCCCTGCACTATCGCCTCCTGCGCGGCCAGGTGCGCGGGACATTCCGGGATTCCGAGTTGAAGTTCTTCCTCGGTTTCTGGCTGGTCGGCTGCCTCGTCGTGACCCTGAACACCTGGCGCGCGGTCTATCCCGCCTTCGGCGACGCGCTCCGCAACAGCGTCTTTTCCTTCACCTCGCTGGCCACGACCACCGGCTTCGCGACGGCGGACTTCGACCAGTGGCCCGCGACGTCAAAGATCGTGCTGCTCCTGGCCATGATCGCCGGCGGTTGCGTCGGCTCGACCGGCGGCGGCATCAAGCACATGCGCATCCTGGTCGCCTTGAAGAAGATCGCGCGCCGCGTCCGCCTGTTCATGTACCCGCAGGCCGTGATGCAGATCAAGGTGAACGGGGAGACGGTGGAGGACGAAATCGTCTCGATGATCCTCGGCTACATCGTGCTGTACCTGGTGACGATGGCGATCGCCTCGACCGTCATGACGATCTTCACGAAGGACCTGCTCGCGGCCGTGTCCTCGGTGATCGCGACCATGGGCGGCGTGGGCCCCGGACTGGGCCTGGTCGGTCCCCTGCAGAACTACGGGCCCGTCCCGGCCGGCGGCAAGCTGGTGCTGATCCTGTGCATGCTGCTGGGACGGCTTGAGTTTTACACGTTCCTCGCGCTATTCTTCCCCAGCTTCTGGAAGAAATAGCGGATGAATTTCCGGGTCGTCTTTCATCTCGTATCGCACATGCTGCTCGTCATCGCGGGCGGCATGGCCGCCGCCTGGGGTGTCTCCCTGTATGCCGGCGACCCCTCCCTGGCTCAACTGGCCCTCGGCTTTTCCTGCCTCGGCACCCTGGTTTCCGGGCTGATCCTGAAGATGGCCACGCGGGGCGACACGGACCTCACCCGGCGCGACGGGTTCGGCATCGTGACCCTCGGCTGGCTGTTCGCCTCCGCGTTCAGCGCCCTGCCGTTCATGCTGTCCGGCATCATCCCCCACCCCGTCTCCGCCTTTTTCGAGGCCATGTCCGGCTACACGACCACCGGGGCCACGGTGATCCCGGTGCTGGAAGGCCTGCCCCGGGGCATCCTCTTCTGGCGCGCGCTGACCCATTTCTTCGGCGGCATGGGTGTGCTGGTCCTCTGCGTCGCCATCCTTCCCTTCCTCGGTGTCGGAGGCATGCAGATCTTCCGCGCGGAGATGCCGGGGCCCTCGAAGGATCGCCTGACGCCGCGCATCACGACCACGGCCAAGTGGCTGTGGGGCGTCTATGTCTTCTTCACCGCCATCGAAACGGGGCTCCTCCGCCTCGGCGGCATGTCCTGGTTCGACGCGGTCTGCCATAGCTTTGCCACGATGGCCACGGGTGGCTTTTCCACCCGCACGGTCAGCATCATGGCCTACCAAAGCCCCTACATCGAGGCCGTGATCACGGTGTTCATGTTCCTTGCCGCCGCCAATTTCGCGCTCCATTACCGGGCCCTCCAGGGCAAGGTCGGCTCGTATTTCCGGGACCCGGAATTCCGCTTCTACCTGGCCCTCTGGACCGGCTCCGCGCTGTTCGTCTCGCTGATCCTGCACACGCGCCTGGGCATGGGCGCGCTCCACGCCCTGCGGCTCGGCTTCTTCCAGGTCACGTCGATCATGAGCACGACCGGCTTCGCGACGGCCGATTTCGAGCGGTGGCCGTTCGTCCTGAAGTTCACGCTGATCCTGCTGATGTTCGTCGGCGGCTGCTCGGGCTCCACGGGCGGCGGGATCAAGGTGGTGCGGCTCTTCGTGCTCGCGAAGGCCGTCGGGCGCGAGATACGGCTGTTCATGCAGCCGCAGGCCGTGCTCCGGGTGCGCCTGGGCGAGGAGCGGCTGGAGCCGGAGGTGGTCTCGAGCATCATGGCCTTCGTGGCCATCTTCGTGCTGCTGTTCCTCGCCGGGACGGCCGTGATGTGCTTCTTCACACCGGACTTCCCCACCGCGGCCTCGTCCGTCGCCGCCACGCTCGGGAACATCGGCCCGGGCCTGGGCCTGGTGGGCCCGATGAGCACCTACGCCACGATCCCGCCCGCCGGGCAGGCGGTGCTGATCGTGTGCATGCTGCTCGGCCGCCTGGAACTCTACACGGTCCTCGTCATGCTGCTGCCCGGCTTCTGGAAAAAATAAGGGCGGCGACATCGTCGCCGCCCTCCCGGCCACGGCACGTTACCACCGGCAATGCGATCGCCGCACGACGCGGTGGGCGGGCACCCAGACCCGCACCTGATCCGTCCGGTAGTAGCCCGGCTGCCAGACCCTGCGGCGGCAGCCCCAGTTGTCCGTGCTGTACATCCAGCAGCCCTGCACCCAGACCCGTTGCGGTTGCCACTGGTAGTACCCCACCGGCTCCTCGATCACGACCGGGGGCGGAGGGGGGGGGGGCGGACAATACACGACGGGCCGCTCGACGTAGACCGGCCGTTCGACATAGACCGGCCGCGAGACGCATGGCGCCGGGGGACACAACCCGCCGTTGGCCACCATGTACCCGCCCAGGAATCCCAGGACGGCCGACCACTCCCTGTTGATCGCTTCCGCCCTCTGCGGCAGCGCCACCGCCGCCACGACCGCCAGCACCGCTAAAATCTGCATCGTCTTCATGGCCGCCTCCTATGGTTGGCTCCAACCAGTGAGACGGACGGGGATGCGAATTATTCATAAAAAAGCGCAAGGGCGTCGGCCAGCGACGCCCCAACAGGACGTTCACCCCCCCAGCTTCCCCAGCGCCTTCTCCAGGGCATGCCAGCTCATGGTGGCGCACTTGATGCGCAGGGGGAACTGGCGTACCCCGGCCAGGGCGGCCAGGTCGCCCAGCGTATCCGGGTCGAGGTCCTTTTCACCCCGCATGAAGGCCACGAAGTCCGCCGCGCGCGCCCGGGCCTCGTCCGGCGTCAGGCCGCGCATCAGCTCGCTCATCATGGACGCGGACGCCAGGCTGATGGCGCAGCCCTGGCCGTCGAACCGCACGTCCGCGACCCGCCCGTTCTCCAGCCGGGCGGTCAGCCGGATGTGGTCGCCGCAGGTCGGGTTGAGCTCGTCAACCAGCACCTCGGGTTCCGGCAGCGGCCCGTAGTTCCGGGGATGCTTGAAATGGTCCAGGAGGATGTCCTGGTATAGCTCGTCAAGCTCCATGGAAGAACGCCTTGGCCTTCAGGATGGACTGGACCAGCCGGTCCAACTCCTCCTCGACATTGTAGAAGTACACGCTCGCCCGGCTCACCGCCGGCACGCCGAACCGCTGCATCAGCGGCTGGGCGCAGAGGTGCCCGGCCCGGATCGCTATGCCGTCCTTGTCGCAGAACTGCGCCAGGTCATGGGGGTGCACGCCCTCGACCTCGAACGACACCGCCCCGCCCCGCTCGGGCGCGCGTCCGAATACCCGCACGCCGGGGATGGCGTCCAGCCGCGCGATCATCGACCGCGCCAGGTGTTCGTCGTAGGCGCGGATGGTTTCCATGCCGACCCGTTGCAGGTAGTCCACCGCCACGCCCAGGCCGATCGCGCCGCTGACGTGCGGCGTGCCCGCCTCGAACTTCTGGGGCAGGTCCGCCCAGGTGGATTCCTCCAGCGTCACCCGGTTGATCATCTCGCCGCCCGCGAGGAACGGCTCCATGCGCTCGAGGATTTCGAGCCGGCCGTACAGCACGCCGATCCCCGTCGGCCCGAGCATTTTATGCCCGGAAAACGCCAGGAAATCGCAATCGATGTCCGCCACGTTCACCGGCCTGTTCGGCACGCTCTGCGCGGCGTCCACCAGGACCAGGGCCCCGGCGGCGTGCGCCATCGCGGTCATCTGCTTCACCGGGTTGACCGTGCCCAGGACGTTGGAAATGTGCGTGAAGGCGGCCAGGCGCACCCGGCCCTTCAACAGCCGCCCGTAGGCGTCGAGGTCCAGCGCGCCGTCGTCGAGGACAGGCACGAATTTCAGCTTCGCGCCCGTCTCCTTCGCCACGAGCTGCCACGGCACGAGGTTGCTGTGGTGTTCCATGCCGGTCAGGACCACCTCGTCATTGGGCTTCAGGTTCCGGCGGCCCCAGGCCTGGGCGACCAGGTTGATGCCCTCCGTCGTGCCGCGCGTGAAGATCACCGAGCGCTCGCTCGGCGCGCCGATGAACCGCTGGACCTTCCGGCGCGCCTCCTCGAACCGCAGCGTCGCCTGCTCGGCCAGGTAGTGCAGCGAGCGGTGCACGTTCGCGTTGCACGCCTGGTAGTACTCGCACAGCACGCACACGACCGAGGCCGGTTTCTGGGTCGTCGCGGCGTTGTCGAGGTAGGCCAGCGTCTTGTCCTTGTGCACGGTCAGGGTCAGGATGGGGAAATCCTTCCGCAGCCGCAGCGGATCGAACGGCCCTCCGCCGCCCTGCTCGTGGCAGGCGCAATGCACCAGGGCGGCCAGCGTGGAGGGCGCGGAAGAGGGAGTAGTCATGTCACACCTTCACGAAGATCTTTCCATCTTCCACCTTCACGTCGTACCGGGCCACCGGCCGCACGGCCGGGGGGCTCAAGTGCCGGCCGGTCCGCAGGTCGAACCGCGCCCCGTGGAGCGGGCAGAGCACCTCGTGGCCCTCCACCTCTCCGTGCACCAGCGACGCCCGCGCGTGGCTGCACCAGGCCTCGATGGCAAAGTACTCCCCGCCGACCTGGAACAGCCCGATATGTTTCATCGGCGACAGTTCGACGTACTTGCGGTCGGCCGTCTCAAATTCCCTGGTTTCGGCAAGTTGCACCCATTCCGCCATGGCTTCACCCCTTCCAGGCCGGGCGTCTTCGTCGACGCCGCCCTACCTTCCAAGTTGCTCCTCCACATGCCGCTCGATGCGATCCCGGACGAACTCGAACGGCACGCGCGCGGCGATCTCCTCGAAGAACCCCTTCAGCAGCGTGCGCCGGGCGTCCCGCTCGTCCATCCCCCGCGTACGTAAGTAGAATACCTGCTCCGCGTCAAGGTTGCCGATGGTCGAGCCGTGGCTGCACTTCAGGTCGTCCGTGTCGATCTCCAGCCCGGGCAGCGAGTCCGCCCGCGCGCCCTCGTTGAGCACAATGTTGTTGTTCTTCTGGTAGGCGTCCACCTTGACCGCGCCGGGCCGCGCGATGATGAGCCCCTGGTAGACCGACCGCGCCCGGTCGCGCACCGCGCCCTTGTACAGCAGGTTGCTGGTCGTGTGCGGCGCGGAATGAATCTGCAGCGTGCGCTGGTCGAGGTGCTGCTCGCCCGAGGCGAAGTACAACCCGTCCAACTCGGCCGCCGCGCCCTCGCCCGCCACCTCGCCGCTGAAGTTCATCTTGCCGAGCCGCGCGCCAAGGTTGAGCCCGATCCAGTGGACCCGGCCGTTCCGCTCCGCGTGCGCGCGGTCGTCGGCCAGGTAGAACGACTGCCCGCCCAGGTCCTGGAGCGCCACGTATTGGAGCGCGGCGTTCTCCGAGGCCCACATCTCGCGGGCGGCCGCGACGAGCAGGGTCCTGTCGGCGGGCGAGGACAGTTCCTCCAGGATCACCGCCCGGCTGCCCCGACCGGCCTCGACTGCGATGCGCGGGATCACGAGGGAGCCGTCCTTGGAAAACGAAGAGCGGACCAGCACGCCGCGTTCCAGTTCCACGCCGTCCGGCACGCGCACGCGGACCCCGACATTCCAGAATGACCGCGACAGCAGCGCCATCTTGTTCGGCTCGGCGCTTTTCACGCCTACATCGAAACCGCGCTGCACGAGGTCAAACCCAGGCTCGCCGTCGGCCAGGGATGCGATTTCGAGCTGGCCGGCCCGGATCGCGCCGGACACGTCCCGGACGCTCATCCCGTCGTCGCCGATCGTCACGACCGCGGCGAACCGGTCGTCCCCCGGCCCGGAGCCCGCTCCATCCTTGCCCCGCCCGAGCGCCGGGTCGAAGGCCAGGCGCCCGAACGGGAACCAGGCCGGGTCGGTCCGCCGCCATTCCTCGATCTGCCCGTGCGGAAGCGGCAGCGCCCGGTATCGTTCGAAGGCCCTCTCGCGGCTCTCCCGCGAGCCGGCCCGGTTGACCAGGTCGCCGAAACGCGCCTCGTCGAAGCCGGCCACCAGATTCCCTGAAATCGACGTGCTCATCGCCCTTACCCGATGCTCTTGTCCAGTTTCAACTCCAGCAGCCGGATCGCCTCGACCGCGAACTCCAGCGGCAGCTGCTTGAAGACTTCCTTGCAGAACCCGTTGACCACCAGCGAGACGGCGTCCTCCTCCGTGATCCCGCGGCTCTTGAGGTAGAAGAGCTGGTCCTCGCTGATCCGCGAGGTGGTCGCCTCGTGCTCGATCACGGCGCTGCCGTTCTCCGCCTCGACCACGGGGAACGTGTTGGCCTTGCACTTGTCGCCGATCAGCATGGAGTCGCACTGCGAGTGATTCCGGCAGCCGACGGCGTCGGGCAGCACCTGCACCAGGCCGCGGTAACTGTTGACCGACTCGCCGGCGGAGATGCCCTTGGACACGATCGTGCTGCGGGTGTGGCTGCCGATGTGGATCATCTTGGTGCCGGTGTCCGCCTGCATCCGGTGGTTGGTCAGCGCCACGGAGTAGAACTCGCCGACCGAGTGCTCGCCTTCCAGGACGCAGCCCGGGTACTTCCAGGTGATTGCCGAACCGACCTCCACCTGCGTCCACGATATGCGCGACCGCTGGCCGCGGCAATGGCCGCGCTTGGTGACGAAGTTGTAGATGCCGCCTCGCCCCTCCTTGTCGCCCGCGTACCAGTTCTGGACCGTCGCGTATTTGATCTGCGCGTCGTCCAGCGCGATCAGCTCGACCACGGCCGCGTGGAGCTGGTTCTCGTCGCGCAGCGGGGCCGTGCAGCCCTCGAGGTAGGACACGTAGCTCCCCTCGTCGGCGACGATCAGGGTCCGCTCGAACTGGCCCGTGTTCCGCGCGTTGATCCGGAAGTAGGTGGAGAGCTCGATCGGGCAGCGCACGCCCTTCGGGATGTAGCAGAACGAGCCGTCGGTGAAGACCGCGGAGTTGAGCGCGGCGAAGAAGTTGTCCGCCGGCGGCACGACGCTGCCGAGGTATTTCCGCACCAGGTCCGGATGCTCGCGGATCGCCTCGGAAATGGGGCAGAATAGGATGCCCTTCTCCGCGAGGATGTCCTTGTGCGTCGTGGCCACGGAGACGCTGTCGAACACCGCGTCCACGGCGACGCCCTCGAGCCGCTTGCGCTCGTCGAGCGGGATGCCGAGCCGCTCGAACGTCTTGCGCAGCTCTTCGTCCACCTCGCCGGCCGGGCCGGTCTTCGGCGCGGAGTAGTAGCAGATGTCCTGGTAATCGATCGGCGGGTAGTCCAGGTACGCCCAGCGCGGCTCCTTTTTCTTCAGCCAGCCGCGGTAGGCCTTCAGCCGCCACTCGAGCATCCAGTCCGGCTCGCCTTTCTTCCGCGAGATGAAACGGATGATGTCCTCGTTCAGCCCCTTTGGCGCGGAGTCGGCCTCGATGTCGGTGTAGAAGCCGTACTTATACTCGTCCTTGAGGACGTCCGGTGTTTCCGGCGTGCTCATTCGGCGAGCACCTCCTTCCCGAACTCCTGACGGACCCAGTCGTAGCCTTTTTCCTCGAGGCGCTTGACCAGCTCCGGGCCGCCCGAGTGGACGATGCGCCCGTCCATGAGGATGTGCAGGTGGTCGGGCTTGATGTACCGGAGCATCCGCTCGTAGTGCGTGATCAGCAGCAGGCCGAAGTCCGGGCCGACCAGGCGGTTGATGCCCTTGGACACGATCTTCAGCGCGTCAATGTCCAGGCCCGAATCCGTCTCGTCCATGACGGCGAACGCGGGCTTGAGCGCGAGCATCTGGAGGATCTCCATGCGCTTCTTCTCGCCGCCGGAAAAACCGTCGTTCAGGAACCGGTTGATGAACGCGGGGTCCATCTCGAGGAAGGCCATGTACTCGCGCAGCTCCTTCAGGAAGGCCGCGGAGCTGACCTTCGCGCCGCCCGGCCGCATGGCGTCGGCGGCGGTTTTCAGGAACTTGGCCACGGTCACGCCGGGGATGGCCACGGGGTACTGGAAGGCCAGGAAGATGCCCAGCCGCGCGCGCTCTTCGGTTTCCAGATCGAGAATGTTCCGCCCCTTGAAACAGATCTGGCCGCCGGTGACTTCGTAGCCGGGATGACCCATGATCACGCTGGCCAGCGTGCTTTTGCCGGAGCCGTTCGGGCCCATCAGGGCGTGCGTTTCGCCGCGGTTCACCCGCAGGTTCACGCCCTTGAGGATCGGCTTGCCCTCAACGCTCGCGCACAGGTCCTTGATTTCGAAGTCTGCTCCGCATTCGCTCATTGGCCCTCTCCCCTCACGGGTAGGGCGGCTTGGCTCAAGCCGCCGCGGCGCGCTCATCGAGCGCGCCCTACCTTTTCATCTACACATCAAACCCCAGATCCAGCCTCGCGGCCTCGCTCATCTTCTCCGGCCCCCACGGCGGATCCCAGACCACGTTCACCTCGACGCCCTTCACGCCGCGGGCCATCATCAGCGTCGCCTTGACCTCGGCCACCAGCTCCGGGCCGTACGGGCAGCCGGGCGAGGTCAGCGTCATGTTCACCTTCACCCGCCCGTCGGGCTCGAGTTCCACGCCGTACACGAGGCCCAGCTCGACGATGTCCATCTGCAGTTCCGGATCGTACACGTGGCGCAGGACCTCCATCAGGTCCGGCTCCCGAAGGGGCTCCGTTGATCCCGAGGGCTTTGATTCATTCGAGGTCATGGTTCACCGGGTCGCGGCGCCCGCCGGTTCGCGCCGGAACGCGGCCAGCGATAGCTTGTACATGTAATCCTGCAGTTCGCGCTGAACCCGGACCACGGGCTGGCGGATGTTGCAGGTCGGGTACTGCCCGCAGCGCGACGGGTCGTCCTGGCACGCGGCGATGTGCACCGGCCCGTCCACCACCTCGATCACCTCGCCCAGCGTGATCCGGTCCGCCGGCCGCGCCAGGCGGTACCCGCCGCGCGCGCCCTGCTCCGATTCGATCAAGCCCCCGCGCGCCAGCGCCTGGAGCACCTTGCCCAGCAGTTCCACCGGCGCGCCGCAGGAGTCGGCGATCTCGCGAGCCGTCGCCAGTTCCGCCGCCCGCCGGCCCTCCATGTGCAGCAGCGCCATCAGCGCGTATTCGACTTTCTTGCTCAACTTCAGCATGGCATATCCGACCAATTCGGTCCGTGTTCCGGGCTAAAAAAAACGCCCGAAAGCTGGAGCAATCTACATCGTCTATTGATCCTGTCAAATCAGGCTTGCGGGAACTCACGCAATTGGAGGGCGGATTTCCCGCGACGCCGCCTGTCAGCTTCCCGGATGCTGCACGGGCTGTCCCGTCCGGCATAGCGGGCATTCGGCGGGAGCCCAGGTCACGGGGGCCAACTGGAGGAGCGGAATCACGGGCCGCTCGCAGGCGAAATGACCGGCGCTCCGGTCCACCAGGACCGCGACCCCGTCCACGATCCCGCCGCGTTCCCGCACGATATTCATGACCTCGTGAACGCGCCCGCCGCGGGTGACGACGTCCTCGGCCACGAGGAAGTGCTCGCCCGGCCGCACCTCGAAGGCGCGGCGCATGACCAGGCGTCCGTCCTGCTTCTCGGCGAAGATCGCCCGGACGTTGAAGGCGCGGCCCAGCTCGTGGCCGACGGGTATGCCGCCGAGCGCGGGGGAGATCACGGCCCCGGGCCGGTAGGCCGCGCCGAGCCGTTCGCGGACCATTCCGGCCAGCGCGGAACAAAGCCGCTCCGCCAGCCGCGGATGCTGGAGGACCAGCGCGCATTGGAAGTACTGGTCGCTATGGAGGCCCGACCGCAGCTCGAAATGGCCGTGGAGCAGCGCGCCCGTGTCCTGGAATTCCGCCAGCACCTGTTCCGGTTGCATGGACCGGATGATGGTACAAGCCGGGCGGCGAAGTCAACGCCCGTCCTTGAGTCGGCGCGAACCGGCGGGTAGGATGCTCCCACACTTCATGTTCAGCACAAGGATGTTCTCTCATGAGACGACTTCTTTCGATAGTGGGCTTGATGCTGGTCCTGACGTCCGGACCTGCCGTGGCCGTCACGAACACGTTATCCGTCTATCTCCTGCTGGCCGACGAGCCGGCGGCGCTGGCGGCGGCCCGCGAGGCGGGCCGGCAAGGCGGTCGATTCGGCCTTTCGGCCCGACAGGCCGGGCTCGATGCGGCATCCCGGATCGAGAGCCGGCAGCAGGCCCTGCGCTCGGCGCTGGCCGGGACGGGAGCCCGCGAAACGGGCCGGTTCCGCCGCCTGGTCAACGCCGTCCGCGTGGACGTGCCCGCGGACGAACTGGATGCGATGTGGACCCTGCCCGGCGTGGTGGATATCCGGCCGGTGCGGCAATTTGAGCGGAACAACGCGACGAGCGTGCCGTTCGTCGGCGGGCTGAACGCGTGGACCTCGGCGGCCCTTCGCGTCGACGGATCGGGCGTGCGCATCGGGATCATCGATTCCGGTATCGACTACACGCACGCCATGTTCGGCGGCGCCGGCACGACCAATGCGTTCGCGACGAACGATTCCACGGTCATCGAGCCGGGCACGTTCCCGACGGCCAAGGTGGCCGGCGGGTGGGACTTCTGCGGGGACGATTATGACTCCGGCGCCGGGACCACGCCCCAGCCGGACCCCGACCCCCTGGATTGCTCCGACAACGGGCACGGTTCCCACGTCGCGGGCACGGCGGCGGGGTTCGGCGTCCTGACGAACGGAACGACCTACGCCGGCGCGTACACGAACGGCGTGAACCTCTCGTCGTTCTCCATCGGCCCGGGCGTCGCCCCCAAGGCCCTCCTCTATGCCCTGCGGCTGTTCGGCTGCGACGGTTCCACCACGCTGGTCGTGGACGCCCTCGAATGGGCGTCCGACCCGAACGGCGACCTGGACTTCAGCGACCGGCTGGATGTCGTCAACATGTCGCTGGGCTCGCCGTTCGGGCTGGCGTCCACCAACGACCCGGAGATCGTCGCGGCGGATCGACTCGCGCTCCTGGGTTGCGTGGTGGCCACTTCCGCCGGCAACAACGGCAACACGTTCTGCATCGGAGGCGGCCCCGGCTCGGCGGCGCGCGCCGTTACGGTCGCTAATTCCATGGACGACGGCTTGCAGGTCCTCCGGGTCCAACTCACGGCCCCCCTCGCCGTCACGGGGCTTTACGACGCCGTGGAGGCCTCGTTCACGCGTCCGCTGGCCGAGGCCGGCCCGGTGACGGGCCAGGTGGTTTACGCGGGGCCCCCCGATGCGTGCGGACCGCTGACCAACGCCGCGGCGATCACCAACCGGATCGCGCTGATCGATCGCGGCGGCTGCAACTTCGACTACAAGGTCGAGCAGGCGTGGAAGGCCGGGGCGCGCGCGGCGGTCGTGGTCAATAACGTGGACGGCGCGCCGTTCGTCATGGGCGGCAGCCTGGACATCCCGATCCCGGCCGTCATGATTTCCAAGGCCGACGGCGACCGGTGGAAAACGCAGCTGGGCTCCAACCTCGCCGCGCGGCTGACGTCCACGAACATCCTCGTGCGGGCGGAACTGGCCGACCAGGTCAACAGCGGCTCCTCGCGCGGGCCCTCGGCGCCCCGCAACCTGTTGAAACCGGATATCTCGGCGCCCGGCACGGACATCGAGTCGACCCGGGCGGGCGGCGGAAACCGGGGCACGCTGATGAGCGGCACCTCGATGTCTTCGCCCCACGTGGCGGGCGCGGCCGCGCTGGTCCGGCAGGCCCACACGAACTGGACCGCGGAGGACATCAAGGCGGCGCTGATGAACACGGCCGAGACGCCGATGCGCGACGCGCAGACGAACGGCTACCCGGAGTCGCGCGTGGGCGCGGGCCGCCTGCGCGTGGACCGGGCCGTGCAGACGCCCGTCCTGGCGATGGCCGAGCCGCCGGACGGGCGGGTCACGCTGAACCTCGGCGCGCTGGAGATGACGGGGACGTACAGCGCGGCGCGGGGGATCCGGCTGATCAACCGGAGCGGCAGCGCCGTCTCGCTCTCCGCGCTGTTTACGACCAGCGTCGTCGAGAACGGCATCGCGGTCACCGCCGTGACGAAGACCGTCACGGTCCCCGCGCTGGGCTCGGCCACGGCGCTGGTCCAGTTCACCGCCAATCCGGCGCTGTTCGACCGCACGCTGGACCCGACCTCGCCGACGAATATCGCCGGGTTCCGGCCGCACGGCCCCTTCGAGGTCAGCGGGCAGATCTGGTTCACCAACGCCGCGACCCGCGTCCACGTCCCCTACTACTCGTCCGTGCGGGCGGCCTCGCTGGTCCGCGCGGCGCACACGTCCGCGCCGCTGCCCTACGCGACGAATCCCGTCGTTATCCTGCCTCTGAACGGCCCGTCCGCCCACCCGGCCCCGCTGGTTTCGCTCTTCCAACTCGGGTGGAGCGGAGCGAGCAGCAACCACGCCGACGCCGAGCGCGCGGCGGCGGACCTGGTCGCGGCGGGCGCGGCCTCGGACGCGCCGGCGGCGGGCGGTCTGACCGGCGGACGCCTCTACTTCGGCCTGGCCACCGCCGGCCCCTGGACCATGCCGCAGCGGTCCCTGGTCAGCCTGGAAGTGGAGATCGACGTCGACGGCGACGGCGCGCAGGATTACATCGTCTTCAACGCGAGCCAGGGCAATTTAAGCAAGGCCGCCCTGGACAGCGGGGCGTCGGCCAACGACGCGTTGATGGCCGGAGTCCAGCGCGTTTCCGACGGCCTGGTCTCCACGGGCGCCTGGCTCAACGTCTTCCCGCCCGACGACCGAGACACCGCGCCCGTGGATTCGCGGGTCATGGTCCTCTCCGCGCCGGCCGCCGCCATCGGGCTGGGCACCAACCGGTCCTTCTTCCGCTACCGCGTGAAGACCTACGATTCGAACCAGGTCGGCGGGCCGCTCCGGCGGGAGACCGCGTGGATCCCGTACGACGCGGCCTATCCCGCCTTCGACACGGCGCGCGGCCCGTCCAATTCCCCGTTCCGCGCGGATGGCGGTGCAGTCACGGCGACTGTGGACTTCGCCGCGCTGACGGCGTTCACCCAGACCTGCGCCCTGCTGGTGCTCCACCACATGAACCTGAACACGGCGCGGCACGAGATCGTCTGGTTTACGAACAACCCGGCCGATGTCACGGCCCGGCCCGGCATGCCGACGAATACCCTCCCGGGCTCGGGCGACCTCGCGGATTCCCTGACCCCGACCCTGGCGGCGACGCCCTATCGGCACGGCGACGCGGGCGCGACGCACGCGGCAAGCCAATGGCAGATCGCGCCCGATTCCACGTTCGGCGTGATCCTCTGGAGCAGCGGCTACAGCGCCACGGCGCTGACGAACGCCGCCGTCCCCGGGGGCGTGCTGGCGGAGTTCGGAACCTACTACTGGCGCGTGCGTTATCGCGACTCGAAGGGCGTATGGGGCGCGTTTTCCACGGCGACGTCTTTCCAAGTGTTATTTCCCTCGGGATGGACCGGCTTGGATCTTCCCGAGGCAAGCGCGCGCGGCCGGCACACGGCGCTCGGTTCGGACGGCACAAACCTGTATTTCACATTGGGCAATGTCACGAACGCCGGTTTCTACCGGATCGCCGGAAGGGCCACCAACGGATGGGAGACGCTCGCGGGGCTCCCGATCCCATCCACGGTGAACAACGACAGCGGCGTCGGTGACCTGGGCTACATGGACGGCAGCCTCTGGATGCTCGCGCGGCGCGACAACGCGGCCGCGGCGCGCTGCGTATATCGCTACTCGATCTTCTCGAACCGGTGGGACAAGGGCGGAGCGATGTCGGCCGACGGGATCAACGCGGCCTGCGTGCCCGCCGCGACGAACCGGATCTACGGCGGCTGGATCGGGGCGGACGAGGTGCGTTACGCGGACAACTGGGCAGCCGGCAGTTCCGTGTCGGCGGGCAGCATGGAGGGCATCGTCGCGCACCCGTGGGACGGCTGCCGGGGGACCAACAAGGCCTTCTTCATCAAGCACGAGTACTGGGTGACCAACATCGGCATCCTCGCCAGCGCCAACCTGTCGGGCACGCCCTCCCTCGCGCACATCTACAACATGCCGTTCAACCCCGGCATGGGCTGCGCCGTCGAGTACATGCCGACGAACCTCTTCGCCGACGGGCACGACCGGCTGTTCATCCTGCGCGGCGGGCAGGGCTCCGGCGGCGACAGTGACGGGCAGACGTGGACGACCGACGCCACCGCGGACCAGCTGGCCATCTACGACCTGCGCTCGGCCCGCTGGTCGCTGAAGTCCCTGCCGTTCGCCGTGGACGAGGGGTCCGAGATGTGCCGGGTCGGCGACACCCTGTACGTGCTGGCGGCCAACGGGGTCAACCGTCCCCTCAAGTTCATGGCCTTCCCGCACACCGTGTATGTCGCCACCAACGGCCCGGCGCGGCAGCCGTTCGCGAGCTGGGCCGACGCCGCCGCGGACGTCCATGTGGCGGTGGCCCAGGCGTTGCCGGGCGGCCTCGTTCTGCTGTCCAATGGCACCTACGCCGTCACCGGCGAGGTGTCCGTCGCCGACGGCGTCCGGATCCAGGGCCTGAACGGCGCCGGCGCGACGGTCGTGGACGGGCAGAACCTGCGGCGGTGCTTCTACTTGCGGAACGACGCCTCGCTGCAGGACCTGACCATCGTGCGGGGCGCGGCGGACAAGGGCGCGGCGGTCTACATCCTCACCAACGGCGCGGTGCGCCGGTGCGTGATCAAGCACAACGCCACGACCATGGACGCGGGCGGCGTCTTCTGCATGAGCGGCGGCGACGTGGAGAACTGCCTGATCGTTTCCAACACCGCGGGCTGGAGCGGCGGCGGGGTGTTCCTCGAGAACGGCGGCACGGTGCGCTGGAGCGAGATCGCCCACAACACCTGCAACTCCCCCTGGGGCTACGGCGGCGGCATCTATTCGTACAGCGGAACGATCGAGAACAGCCTGATCCACCACAACAGCTCCACCGTGACCAACGGCGGCGGCATTCACGCCTCGGGCGCGAGCCGGATCCGCAACTGCACCATCGTCGAGAACTCCGCGCCCCGGGCGGGCGGCGGTGCCAGCCTGGCCGGCACGGCGTATGCCCTGAACAGCATCATCTACTTCAACCACGCGCCGGCCGATTCCAACTACACCGTCGCCATGTCCACGCGCCTTACGAACTGCTGCACGGCGCCGGCGCCCGCCGCCAACGGGAACATCGGAGCCGATCCCAGGCTCCTGTCCGATTTCCGGCTGGCGACCAATTCGCCCTGCATAGACGCCGGGACCAACCAGAGTTGGATGAGCACGGACTTCGACGGGCGGCCGCGCATCATCCACGACCGCGCGGACCTCGGCGCGTTCGAGGCCATTCTGCCGGGGTGGGATTCGGATTCCGACGGCATCCCCGACGAGTACGAATGGTCGAGCACGCGCACCCTCACCGATCTGGCGCCGGGCGCCGACTACGATGCCGACCGCTTCGACGACTTGAGCGAGTACCTCGCCGGCACCCTGGCCGGCGACTCGGCCTCGTATCTCGGCATCGATACGGCGCGGAGGGGCGGAGCGGGGACCGTGATCCAGTGGCCAAGCGTCGACGGCCAGTCCTACCGGCTGGAGCGCGCCACCAACCTCGTGCGCGGCTTCGACGCCACGCTGAAGACCAACATCCCGGGCATCGCCCCGATGAACACGGAAACCGATGCCACGGCCGCGGGCAACGGGAGGGTGTTCTACCGGGTCGAACTGGAGTGACGGGAGCGTTCAGAATCTTTTGCGCCCCCTCGCCAGTTTTTTCAATATGGGCAGTTCACAAGCCCACTTAACTATAGCCTAGCGCAGGTTACAGATGTTCGGAAGTATACAGTTTATGCCCCGATTTCTCGAGATCAGTCACAGCGTTTCTAGCGAGATTGATCCGTCACCAACAGGATCGATCCATGTGATAGAGGCCATTCACCTTTTACCATGGGATGTTTTAGAAAGTGCGATCCGCAAGGCTTTATCTCTTGTAATGATCACATGATCGGCTGATAAAGCTGATTCCAGAAGGCAGCGGTCTTTCTCGATTGCCCCTTGATCGCCCTCGGTGAGTCCTGCGCTGTCCAGTTCGATACTAGCAGGATTGACCACCTGCAACGGTTTTCTTCTGGCTGACATTGAGCGAAGCCACTTACGAGAGAATTTGCTCATATGTTCACGCCACTCATCCCGCAACGCGGGTGTTGCGACTACGCGATGGCAGATCCTTAGAATAGCCAATAGGATATGACGACACGAAGAAGACACCGGATGACTGGCCTCTCCCGCCGATTGAAGAACAGAAGCGTCAACAACCAGAAGGCGACTCACTTCACCGCCCCCCTAGCTTCCACCGCATCCAGATATTCTTGTTCGGCCTGAAGCTCCGTTTGGTCAAAGTCCTCCGGCCAATCCCCGTATGCCCCCCTGTCATCGAGCTCTGCAGTACTAACTGTTGTTTCCCCTTGTTGATCCCGCCTCAACCAGTGTAGGGCGACATCTTCTTTCTGGAGATGTCCCCTCGCAATTAGAAGCTGCACTTCTCTCAGGAAAAGGGCGCTGTGAGTTTCGACAACACTTACAACACCTCGTTTTACAGCAGCACGCAAGACGGTAGCTAACCTGCGTTGGGCAAGCGGATGGAGGTGAATTTCAGGTTGTTCAAGGTAGACAAGCTGCCCGGGTGACCTGGCCCCCTGAAGCGATACCAGCCGGATAGTATATCCGGCAGGCAAAGCAAGGAGCCCAGGACATGGGAGCGAAGCGATACAAGGCGGAGGAGATCATCCTGAAGTTGCGGGAAGCAGACGTAGAACTAGGCCGCGGCAAGAGCGTCCCGGACGTATGCCGGCAACTGGGGATCACGGAAGTTACATACTACCGGTGGCGGAAAGAGTATGGCGGGCTGCGGGTGGACCAGGCCAAACGGTTCAAGGAACTCGAACAGGAGAACAGCCGGCTGAAGAGGCTGTTGGCTGACGCGGAGTTGGACAAGGCGATCCTGCGGGAGGCCGCCCGCCCAAACTTGTAAGCCCGGCGAAGCGGCGCCGGGCAATGATCCATGTGCAAGAGGCGTTCCCGACGCTGTCGGAACGGCGGGCATGTCGGGTGCTGGGGCAACCGCGAACGACCCAGCGGCGGGTGTGGGTGATACCCGATGATGAGGCTCCGTTGGTGCGGCGAATGATCGAGTTGGCCCAGCAGTACGGGCGGTATGGGTACCGCCTCGTGACGGGGATGCTGCGGAACGAGGGATGGCGGGTGAACCACAAGCGGGTGGAGCGGCTTTGGAGGCAGGAAGGGCTCAAAGTCCCGCGCAGGCAGAGGCCGAGACGGAGGCTGTGGCTGAACGACGGGTCCTGTGTCCGGTTGCGGCCAGAGAACCGGAACCACGTGTGGAGCTATGACTTCGTACAGGCGCGAACGAGCGAGGGGAGGCCGTTGCGGATGCTGACGGTGTTGGATGAGTACACGCGGGAGTGTCTGGCGATTAACGTGGAGCGCCAGCTGAAGGCCGAGGACGTGTTGGTGCAGTTGACGGATCTGTTCGTGCGCCGGGGAGTTCCGGGGCATTTGCGCAGCGATAATGGGAGTGAGTTCACGGCAGAGGCCGTGAGGGGCTGGCTGAAACGGCTGGGGGTCGGCACGCTGTATATCGAACCAGGGAGTCCATGGGAAAACGGCTACATCGAAAGCTTCAACGGCAGGCTTCGGATGGAGTTCCTGAATGCGGAGATCTTCGACACGCTGCAGGAGGCCAAGGTGCTGATAGAACGCTGGAGAAAGGAGTACAACGCGATTCGACCACACAGTAGTCTGAAATACCGTCCGCCAGCCCCGGCGGCGGTCCAACCGGAAGGCTCCGGGGCTACGCCCCTCCGCCTTCCGGTTGGCATTGAACAAGGGGGCAAACTAACATAGAATGCGGTACCGCCAATGGGGGCACGTCACCTCAAAGCCCCGGCCAGCCTCTCTACGGAAAACAGCCTCCAACGACTGGCCGTCCTTGAGAGTGATTTTTATAGCGAAATCATGTTGACATTCTTTCCCGGCAATTCGACTAAGAAGTTGTTCTGCCATTGTGAAGCGGACATTTGGTCCATCCAAGAGCAATGCGCCTGGATCACCCGGTGCTTCTAATGTTTGCTTCAGTAGAAGAAGTGGTTGCATGAAGCTTGACTTCCCCGAACTATTAGCTCCTGCAAGAATGGTTAATGGCCGAATGTCCAAATGCTGCTCAGTGCAGACAGACTTGAATCCACGCACCGTAATGCATGATATCCGGTTTTTTGTTGAAGCCATACTTGTCCCTCCTGCTATGTACCGCCCATGTCACGTTCTCGCTTGTTTAAGAAGAGTATATCGCATATAGCCGACACAGTACAAACAGTCTTCTGACATACCTAGGAGGTTCAAGTTCATGATCCATAAGGTGTGCTGGGTTCCTTTCGAGACGATGGAACGGTTCGCCGTGGACGTCTTCCGCGGCGTGGGCGTGCCGGAGGCGGACGCCCGGGTCTGCGCGGACGTGATCCTGGCCGCGGACAGGCGCGGCATCGATTCCCACGGCGTCGGGCGGCTGAAGTCCATCTACTACGACCGGATCGTCAAGGACCGCATCCAGCAGCCCGTCACGCAATTCGAAGTGGTTTCGGACCGGGGCGCCACGGCGGTCGTGGACGGGCATCTCGGCATGGGCATGGTCGTCGCGAAGCGGTGCATGGAGATGGCCATCGCGAAGGCGCGGCAGCACGGGCTGGGCATGGTCGTCGCGCGCAAGTCCACGCATTTCGGCATCGCGGCCTACTACTCCATGATGGCCTGCGAGGCCGGGATGATCGGGATCACCGGCACCAACGCGCGGCCGTCCATCGCGCCGACGTTCGGGGTGGAGAACATGCTGGGCACCAACCCGCTGGTCTTCGGGTTCCCGACGGACGAGCCTTTCCCTTTTGTCAACGATTACGCGACCTCTATCATCCAGCGCGGCAAGATCGAGCAGTACGCGCGCGAGGGCAAGGCGTGCCCGCCCGGCCTGGTCGTCAACAAGCAGGGCGGCACCCTGACGGATTCCGAGGAGATCCTGGAGGCGCTGGTCCGCAGCCACGCCGCGCTGGCGCCGCTGGGCGGGATCGGCGAGGAGACGGCGGGCTACAAGGGCTATGGCTTCGCGACGGTGGTCGAGGTCCTGTCCGCCGCGCTCCAGCAGGGCGCCTTCATGAAGCAGCTGCTGGGCCTCGACGAGCAGGGCCGCAAAATCCCCTACCGGATCGGACACTTCTTCATCGCGATAGACATCTCGTTCTTCACGCCGCTCGAGGCCTTCCGGAAGACCACGGGCGACATCCTGCGGCAACTGCGCGCGTCGAAAAAGGCGCCGGGCGCCGAGCGGATCTACACGTGCGGCGAGAAGGAGCACCTGGCCTGGCTGGAGCGCAAGGACAAGGGCGTGCCGCTGAACGGCGAACTGCAGAAGCAGGTGACGGCCATGCGGGACGAACTGAAGCTCGCACAGTACCGCTTCCCGTGGGAAAAGGGCCGGGGATAGGACCATGGCGGGCCACCTCTGGCTGCTCCTGGGCATCGGGCTCTTCAGCTCGGTGGAAGTCGCGAGCAAGTGGGTCGGCCGCGGCATCCCGCCGCTCTGGCTCGCCGTGGCGCGCTTTTCCCTGACCGGGCTGCTCCTGATGGGGCCCGCGGTCTTCGCGCTGCGCCGCAGGGAGGCGGACCTGACCTGGCGCGACGCCGGCCGCTTCCTCGTCCTGGCGCTGATCGGCGTGACGCTGTCCATCGGGCTCTACCACCTGGCGATCCCGCGGATGCGCGCGAATTCCGCGGCGATCCTGTTCAGCGCGAACCCGGCGTTCGTGGTGCTGTTCTCCCCGTGGCTACTCGGGGAGCGGCCGGGACGGCGCAAGATCGCGGGCATGCTCTGCGGGTTGGCGGGCGTCGCGCTGTTCCTGTCCCGGCCGGCGGCGGGGCTCGACACGCGCGCGGGTATTGTCCTGATGACGGCCTCGCTGATCCTCTTCGCGCTCTACTCCGTCCTCGCCAAGAGGGAAATGCCGCGGTTCGGCCCGCTGCCGATCTTGAGCCTGGCCGGGCTCGCGGGCAGCGCACTGCTGGTTCCCCTGGCCTGGTGGAGGGAAGGCCCGCCGGGGCCGGCGCTGGCCCACCTATCGTGGCCGGGGTTCCTGTACCTGACGCTGTGCGCCACGGCCATCGCCTACGTCGCCTACTTCAGCGGCCTGCAACGGCTGGGCGCGGCCCGCGGCTCGTTCTATTTCTTCCTGAAGCCGGTGCTGGCCTCGCTGATCGCGTGGCTGTGGCTGGGCGAAAGGCTCACGCCGCAACTGGTCATCGGCGCCGCCTTCGTGCTCGCCGGCCTGGCGTTGACCATGATGCCGGGGCCGAGGGCCCAGCGCTGATCAACGGCGCGGGTGGAACCGCGCCCTCCCCTACGGCGTCAACTCCTGCGTCTCCAGCTGGGTCTTGAACGGCCCGACCTGGTACTTGCAGAAGAGGTAGTACCGCTGTCCTCTTTTAGGGCCACTCCATGTGGCCGAGCAGCTGAAGCCTCACCCATACTCGAAGGAGCCGCGCTGGACGAGCTCGCCTTCCGGCGTGGCAATGGTATAGGCAGGCTCCTTCGGCCGCGCGCCCCGCTTACCCATCGTCAGGGCCGACTGGCCGGACAGCAGCGACACGTCGTTCACGATCTCGTTCGCGGCGCCGCGAATCGCGAAGCTCATGCGCACCGGCTGGTTGCCCGACTTGACCGCGCGCGACCATTCGGGGATCTCGACCACGGGTCGGAAAGGCTCGCCGAGGACCAACTCGGCTTGGCGGTCGGCGCCGACCTCGACGGGCGGCGCGCCGGTCGTGGCGGAGGCCAGCAACTGCCAGAGCGCGCCGTTGGTCTCCTTCCGCAGCAAGCGGTAGTCGGCAAACCGGTAACTTCCCGCCGGGAGCCGGATTTCGCGGCCCGGCCGGAAACACGCCACGGACTGCTTGGCGCCGGCATTAAAGAGCATGATCCGGTCCGGCTCGGTGCTGAACGACAGGGGGAACAGCGGCCCCTCGGCGGGGGTCAGGGTCAGCTTCTCGAGGCCCGGGGCCAGCGACACGGCGAAAAGCTGGCCGCCCAGGTGCCAGTGAGTCCCGCAGGTCATCGCTTCGTAGTAGCCGGGCTTGTTGGTGGACAGGTAGAACGCGTCGCCCGCCATGAAGATCCGCCCGCCCCCGGAATCCGGCTCGGTCGCCGCCTCGCCGAATACGCCGTTGGCGTTGACATCGGCCAGATGCAGCCGGTATCGCGCCCCGCCGGCCTCGAACTCGCCCCTGTAGTAACAGAGGGTCTGCAGCATGAAGCGAATCGTCATCCTGGGGAAGGCCTTGCTGGTCTCGCCCGACCCCCGCTTGTAGGCGTAGATGGACGGCCTCATCCGGTACGGGAGGGAACGGCCCCCGGTTTCGACGGTCACGGCCATCGGTGGAAACTCGACATCCTGGTTCCCGTAGCCGGCTTCCACTTTGCCGGAGATCACCGGATCGTCCGTGAGATCCCGGTTCGCGTTGGCGTCGAAGTAGAGGCGATCGAACATCTTGCTCCGGGGGGAAGAGACATCGAGGACCAGCAGGTGCTCCCGGTCGCCCAGCTTGATCCGCGTGAAGACCGGATGCTTGCTCGTCCACTCCGGCAGCTTCCACTCCCCTTCCGGCGCGGCGGCGGCCAGCTCGGGGGATATCATGCCTCGGGGATAGAACTCGCGGGAATTCTCGCCCACGGCCTGGTACGCGAGCGGCACCTCGATCGGGCCTTCCGCCCGCGCCAGGCCGGCCCATCCCGCGGCGCAAACCGCGAGCAGCCGCCCGATCTGCCGATGGTTCATCATGGGGCCTCTCCGGGTTTTTCTTCCGGGGACAGCATTGCTTTTAGTCGTGCAGCATACAATGAACTGCGCGCGCCAAGCAGCAAAAAAGGCAACAGCAGCAGCCAGATCACAAATCCCGCGGCCGCTCCCCACAAGACGGCGGCGCCGGCGATGGGCAGCAGATACTCCGACATCCCGGCCTCCCACGAGGCCCCCATGAATACGAGCGCCAGCAGGAGCGCCATCGCCGCCATCAGGGCCGCCAGCCACGGAAGCATTCGGACCGCGAACGGCCTGATCCCGGGCCCGCGGCGCAGGGACAGGGCGCACGCGCCGGCGAAGACCAGGCCGGCGAGCAGCGCGGGCAGCAGTTCCAGCAGAACAAGAAAACCCGAAAAGCTCTCGGCCGCCGCCGCCCAGGCCAGGCCGCAAGCCGTCCCCCATATCGCCAGCGCCGCCCCGGCCCGGCGCCACGCGGAGCGGCGGGGCAGACGATCGCCCAGGAGCCAGCATGCCGCCAGCGCCATAACGATGCCCGGCAGGGGCATCATCATGTCCAGCATGGCCAGCCACCGGCCCGCGTACGACAGCAGCGCGGTCTCGAGGGCCACGGGCACGGCGATCCACCACGCCGCGCGGCGGCGGTTCTCCTTCAGCAGCATCAAGGGCAGGAGGATGAACCAGCCGAGCCGCGAGCCGAGGCTCCACCAGAGCGACCAGTGGAAGGAGACGGGCGCGCCTTCCGCCGGGCCGGCGTCACCGATATCGCACGCCGTCACGATCCGCAGGTCGCCGAAGACGTTGAGAGGTACTCGCCATGAGTACGCGCAGGAGCCTCCTCACCCAAACTCGAACGCGCCGCGGGCCACCCTTCGACCGCCTTTAAAAATCTCGACGCGCGGCCGGTTTTCGTCGGTGCGCCGGTCGGCCGGCAGCCGGTAGGCCTCCCCGCCGACGCCTTGGAGCTCGTACTGAACCTCGATCTCGCCACGGTCGCGGTGCGCCGTGCCGCGGCTCCGCAACGGAGCCCCGACCTTGAGTTCGGTTTCTTCGCCCGCCCTGACCACCAGGTCCGCCGGCCGGCTCGAGGTCAGACGCCCGATGCTGGTTGCCAGCGTGATGTCCTGAACGGGATAGGTCCCGGCCGGAACCGTCACGGGATCGGGGCCCGGCTTGTTCAGGATGGCCTTCCGCCCCTTCGCGCCTCCCTGCAGAACAAGGCGCTCCACCATGTCGCCGGCCACGCGCAGCCGTCCCATCGGCACGGCGGTCTCCCGCATCGAGAACAACCACGTCCCGTCTGCGGCGGGAGCCAGCCGGATCTCGCTGTGCACTCCGTCGATGAACAGGCCCTGCACGGGTTCGAGGGCGAAGGCGCGGGGATCTTTCTGGAATTCCGCCGAGTCGGCCGCCATGGCGAACAGGTCGTCCTCGTCCCACGCGCCGTCGAGATCGTCGACGAAGACCACGCGCCACGTCGAGGTGCCGCGCAACCACGTGCCGACCCATCCCGAGCGGAGATTGGCCAGCATGAAGGAGCCGCCCGGCGGGAATTCCAGGTCGGCCCGGTAGCGCCGCGCAGGAGGCCCGGCCGCCTCCAACTCCACGCCCTTGAAGATCAGCCGGTCCGAGATGGACGCATCGGCGTCGAGAACCGGATCATCGGTCAGATCCAGGTTGTAATTGGCATCCAGACGCAGTTTTTTCCCGGTCCAGTCCAGGGCAAAGGGAAGCTGTTCGGCCCGCGCGGCGCCGAACGGCAGGGCGGCGCGCAAGACCTGCTCCCCGGCATAGGCGGGCTCCTTCTTGAAGGCCACTTCCTGATTCTCGAGATCAACATAGAGGCTGTGCTGGAATCCGCTTTCCTGCCAGGCCATGGCCACGTCCTCGGCTGGCGCCGGCGCGGCCGACAGCATGGCGAGCCCGATCAGGATCGGCGCCGGGCGTTTCATGAATCTCCCTTTCCGCCGTCGCGCGGACAGGCGGACCGGCACTCGTGGCAGGCGATGCATTCCCCCGCGCGCCCGGGATCCACGCCCTCGGCGGCGCGGAGCGACGGCTTCCCCTCCACGGGGCAGAGCGCGTCGCATTTTCCGCACTGCTTGCAGTCCGCCGTCGGGACTTTGACCGTCCAGAAGGAAAGAAAGTTCAACGGCGCCAGCAGCGCGCCCAGCGGGCAGAACACCCGGCAGAACGACCGGCAGCAGAAGACGGCCAGCGCGAGCACGGCCACGAGAACGCCCAGCTTGACCAGCGTGAGGGTCTCCAAGCCGGCGAACCCCGCCCGCACCGCGTTCGGCGCCGTCACCTGAACCGCCGACGCCGGGCAGACCCGGCAGAACGAGTACAGCGTCTGTTCGCCCAGGAAGAAGGGCGCCGCGATCACCATGCCCAGCAGGACGGCGTACTTGATCCCGCGGGTCCAGCGCGGCAGCCCGAACTTGGGGCTGGGGATCTTGTGCAGGATATCCTGGAGAAAGCCGAAAGGGCATATCCAGCCGCACAGCAGCCGGCCCAGCAGGACGCCGAGGAGCAGCACGGCGCCCGCGGCCAGAAACGGGAAGACGCGGTATCCGGCGTAGTGCACGAACACCCCGATCGGGCAGGCGAACCAGGCCAGCGAGCAGGAGTGGCAGTTGAGCACGGGGGCGCAGAACCACTTCAGCTCCGGGCCCCAGGAACTGTTCAACAGCAGCAGCGAAAGAGTTTGAGTTATTTGTCGCGCGTTCACGATGAAGAACTGGAAGCGGCCGCCATGGCCGCGGGTGGCCTACTTTCAGGTAGGGCACGCCTGCTTGCCCCGGACCTGGGAGCGGTCATAGGTGGAAAACAGCCGCCCCTCCCGCCGGAGCACGCCGCTGAACGTCGCGTCCTCGACCAGTTGCCGGTCGGTGATGCGTTCGAACACCAGGATGCCATACTCCTCGGAATCGGCCGCGTAGACCTTGTGCGAGCGGAACCACCCGATGCCGACGAGGACCAACGCCGCGGCCAGCGCCGTCCAACCCGCCGCTTTCTCCAGCCGCGCCCGGTTCATCCGGCCCGCCCCCGGGTGATCTCCACGCCCACGCTCCGCGCGAACCGCAGGGCCCCCGGCTTGTCCACCGTCACCGTCGCCTGCTCCACCTTCGGGTTCGCGAGGCAGGCGGCGGCGATGCGCTCGGCCAACGTCTCGACCAGGTAGAACTGGCTGCTTTCGACCAGCGCCACGATCTTCTTCTTGAGCGCCTTGTAGTCCACCGCGTCCTCCAACCGGTCGCTGCGGGCGGCGGGCCGGTGATCGCACTCCAGGACGACGTTGATCACCACGTCCTGCTTCTCGCGCCGCTCCTCGGGGAATACCCCGATCATACACCGGAGGGCGAGGTCGCGTATGTAGATGCGGTCCATGAGGATACTGTAGGATTCAGCGGCTCCGCAGTCAAAGCAAGTGCTGCCCGCCGTCCACAAAGATAATCTGGCCGGTCAGAGAATCATTTTTCAGCAACAAAAGAACGGCCTCGGCCACGTCCTCGGGCGCGCACCGGCGGCGGAGCGGAATCGGCCCGGCCTTATCCTTCAAGTAGGCCATCCCCTCCCCCGGCGGCGGGAGGATCGCGCCGGGCGCCACGGCGTTGACGCGGATTTTCGGCGCGAGGTCGAGCGCGGCGATCCGCGTGGCCTCGGCCAGGGCCTTCTTGGCCAGGACATACGGCAGGCACTCGCGATCGAGGCTCGTAATCCGCCGGTCGAGGAGGTTCACGATGCTCCCCCTGCCGCTTTCCTCCGCGAAGGCGCGCATCAGGAGCAGCGGCGCGAAGAGGTTGACGTCGAACTCCTCGCGCAGTTTCCGCGCCGTGAGGGACCGCAGCGTGTCCTTGTGAAACACGGCGGCATTGTTGACGAGGATATCGAGTCGTCCGCCCTTTTCCCTCGATTCGCGGACCACGCGCCGGACCTCCGCCTCGCGCCGCAGGTCGCCGCGGACGCAGAAGGCCCTCCGCCCGAGCGCCTCCACCTCCCGCCGCAGCGCCCGGGCCGGCTCGACGGACCGGTGGCCGTGGATGACGACATCCGCTCCTGCCCGGGCCAGGGCGCGGACGATCGCGGCGCCGATCCGCACGGCCCCGCCGGTCACCAGCGCTGTCTTCCCGTTCAGCTCCATGCCGAATCACTGTAACAGCTCACTTCACACCCGTGAATGAATTTGTGGTGCCCGCCGCGGCGTCCGGCAGAGCCGGGGGGGCGACGGATTCCACCAGGAAGTTCGCCACCTCCCGCCACCATCCGGCCCCCGGCTCGTAGTCCAGCGAGTTGTGGCCCGCCTCCTCCTGGACCCACAGGCGCTTCGGCCCGGCGTACCCGTCGAACAGCGCGCGCCCGAGGCGGGGCGGGATCACCTCGTCGCGCCCCGCCAGGAGCACGGCCACCGGCCCCGCGAAGCGGGCCAGGTCGGACGCGGCATCGTACTTTTCGCGCAGCAGCCAGCGGACGGGGAGGAACGGGTAATGGTGCGCCGCGATGTCCGCGAGACGGGTAAAGGGCGTGACCAGGAACAGGCCGGCGATCCGGGCCGGGAACCGCGCGGCGAGGTGCGCGGCCACGCCGCAGCCCAGCGACTCGCCGACGAGGAACAGCGGCTTGTCGTTCTCGGCGAGGAGCGATTGAACGGCCTCCTCCGCCGCGGCCTGGATGGCGGACTCCGAGGGGGTTCCTTCGCGCGCCCCGTAGCCGGGATACTCGAAGAGCAGGACCTCCCAGTCCAGGCCCTCGCCCGCAGCCGAGAGCCCGTCCACGAAATACAGGCGGTGCAGCGCGAATCCGGCGTTGCCGTGAAAGACCACGGCCCGGCATTGGGGCGGCGCCAGCAGGGACCGCCGCGTCCGCCAGCCGATGGTCCGGCCACGGGCATCCGACCAGGCCGCGAGGCCCGCCCGGCCCGCCGCGGCCGCGAACGCGGCCGGATCCCCGCGCATGGGATAGTAGATGTACCTTCGCTGGAACGCGGCGAACATGATCACCAGCCCGGCCAGGACCAGCAACGCGACGCGAAGCGGAACGACAAGCGCGTAGTGCAGCGCGCGGCGGCGGCGTTCGGGGGATGGACCGGCCATCGTTTCATCCCGCCTTCGCGTCCGGCGCCGCCACCGTGAGATAACCGTCGGATTCCATCCGTCCGCGAGCTCCCGTGCTAAACCAGCCGTCGCCGTCCACCGGGCGCCGAAGGACTCCGGGCTCGACGTAACCGGCGAACAGCGCCGGGCCGCGAACCAGGATCTCGCCGGCCTCGCTGACGCGCACTTCGCGGTATTTCATCGGGAGCCCGGCGCCGTCCCGGCGAGGGGGCGGGCTGTCCGGCATCACGGTGCTGATCCCGGAAGCCATCTCGGGGATCCCGTATCCCGGGAACACGGGCCAGCCGGCGGCCCGCGCCTTCCGCAGCAGGGCCGGCTGGACTTCGTCGCTTTCGACGAGCACGGCCCGGAGCTTCGGGAAATCCGCCGAAGCCCGCCTTTCCGCGATATCCTCCAGGTCGCCGGGCGTCACGCTGGCGTGCGTGACCTCGTGCCGGGCCAGGCTCTCGCGCAACGGACAACCGGGCTCGGGCAGGACCAGCGCGGCCCCGCTCAAGAGGCAGCGGAAGAAGGCGCTTAGGCCCGCGCCCGTGTACAGCGGCGGCGCGGAAAGCCAGCGGCCGTGCGACGACAGGCGGACGGCATGGTTGGCGCCGCGCGCCCCGTAGTAGTGATTGCCGTAGGTGTGCAGGACCGCCCGGAGCCCCCCGTCTCGATCCGCCAGGAACAGGACGGTCGCCGACTGCTCCAAGGCCAGGCTGGAGGCTTCGGCCGAGTCCTGGCCCTCGATGCAGACCGGCAGCAGGGACTCCGCGTCCAGGCCGGGCGCCGGCCCGCCGATCCGGATCCCGCACTCCGCCCGGGCGGCCTTCCCGGCCCCGTCCTCCTCGCCGGCCAGCAGGCAGGCTACCGCCTTCACGCGCAAGAGGGCCATGAGCAGAACGGCCGCCTGCCAGGGCTCCCGCACGCCCAGGGCGACGCGGTCCCCCGCCCGGCACCCGGCCTTCCGCAGGCGGGCCGCGGCGCCCGCCACGTAGAACTCGAACTCGGAATAGGTGATCTTCCGGTCGTCGAGAATCAGCGCCGGCTCGTCGCGCGAAATGAACGCCGCCTCGTTGACAGGGCATCGCACGGCGGTCATCGGGTCCACTCTCCGTTCGGCATGATGTCATGCTACCCGAAACCGGCGGGAAAAACCACCGGGGAAGAAAAAAGCCCGGGGCTCGGGCCCCGGGCTTGTCCGCGATCGGGCGCGGATCAGATCTTGCGGCCGACGGTCAGGCCGAACAGGTGCGACTTGCCGCACTCGAATTCCGAGGGGAGAACGCCGTGTTCCGGCCGGGCGGCGATGGTGCGGTCCTCGATCTCGAGGTAGGTGTACGAGACATCGAACGTCCACGCCTTCCACTGGTAGCCCGCGCCGAGGCAGTACAGGTTGCGGTCGTTCGCGGGGACCAGGTAATCCGCCGTGCTGTCCGGGCCGGGCTCCTCGTCGAACGCGTAGCCGGCGCGCAGGGTCCAAGCCTCGTTCAGCGCGTACTCGACGCCGAGCTCATAACGCCAGACATCGTTCCAGTCCTTCTGCGAGACCTGGTAGGCCTTGTCCGGCCCCAGCAGCGTGGGATCGAGGTCCAGGGCGAACTGGTCGTAGGAACTCCATCCCGTGCGCACGGCGTCGAGGGACACGGTCACTTTCTTCATGGGCTTCACGGCGGTGCCCAGGAAGACCATGTCCGGCAGGCTGACGTCGCCCGAGGCGTCGCCGCTGCGGCCGCTGACCGTGGCGTCGCCGTCGATGTCCTGGTCCACCTGGCCCTGGTAGGCCGCGCCGAAGGAAAGCCACTCGAGCGGCTCCCAGCGGCCGGCGACGTTGAAGCCGTAGCCGATCGAATCGCCGCAGAGCTTGAAGTCCAGGTCCGGCCCGCCGGCCACGAGGGGGTTCGGGAGCTTGCGGCGCAGGTCGAGGTCGATCCACATGGCCGACACGCCGGCGGCCACGGAAACCTGCTCGTTGAGCTTGAGCGCCAGATTGGGATTGAAGGTGAGGGACTGGATGACGGCCTTGTAGCTGTTGTAGCGGCCGGGCCAGTTCTCGTCGAATTCCGTTCCGAGCCCGAAGCGGGAGTACATGCCGAACCCGAGCCAGACGCGATCGCTCGCCTCCCAGGTGGCGTACAGGTGGGGCGGGATCCAGAGGTTCTCCTCCGTTTCCGTCGTCACGCTGCCCGCCGGGGTCATGGTGGTGACCTTTGTCGAGGGCGCGATGAGCGTCATGCCGCCCATGACCTGCACGCCTTCCAACTGTGTGATGCCCGCCGGGTTGCAGTAGAGCGCCGAGGCGTCATCCGCGCTGCCCGCCATCGCCCCGCCGAGGGCGTTTCCGCGGGCGCTGCCCTCATACAGGGCGAACCCGGCGCCAAAACCCGTCTGCGCCAGCCCCGCCAGCCCGAGCGCCAGTACCGTCCATCGCCTGACTTGCACACGCCGCATGTCCAGCCTCCTTTTCGGTTATCCTCATTCCGCATATCCGGACGGCCCGGCGCGGGCCCGGTCTCCCTGCGACGGCTCCTCCCGAGCGGCCAGATCGCCCTTGACGGTTTTCCAGCATGCTCGGGCAGGCGGCACGGGGTCAAGGTGAAAAGGCGGCGGCCGGACCGCCCGGCGGACGCCTTGCCACGGGCCGGGACGCGTGATAGGCTGGTTCTGCGGCGGAAGAGCGAGGCGGGCGACGTGAAGAAGAACCATTTCGACATCAACCGGCCGGTGCACCTGGCCCGGCGGGACGTGTTCTTCGAGCGCGCGGCCGAACTGCTCTACACCCCCTTCCAGCGCCTGCCGACGGCGCAGCGCATCCAGCACATCGAGACCGTCCTGTCCCTGCTGAAGACCTCGGAGCAGCACGCCTTCTTCGCCATCCAGGCATCGCGCGCCCTGCCGCGCGAGCACGACATGCTCCGGTTCCTGCGCCTGATCCACGACAGCGTCCAGTCCGCCCACGCGATGATGCAGCACCAGTTGCACCTCGAGGGCGAGGAGAGCTTCCTCTGCCAGTTCCTCTCCGCCACCCCGGAGCAGTGCGTCCTGCCGGCCATGCACTACCAACGTCGGGCCGAGGACATCCTGCAGGGGCTGTGGAACGTGCTGCAGCTGGCCCACACGGCCTACCGCCAGCTGCAGCAGGCCAACCAGGACCAGTTTCTCCCCGAGGAACGGGAGCGCTACCGGCTGGCGTACGAAAGTTTCCGGGAGGACGTGATGCAACTCCCGGTCGCGTCGGCCCTGGCCTGATCAGGCCCGCCCGAACTTGCGGTGCAGTTCGCCGAAGCTCATGAAGATCACCGTCGGCCGGCCGTGCGGGCAGGTATAGGGCATGCCCGTGGCGGCCAGCGCGCGAACCAACTCCTCGATTTCCTCGGGGGCCAGCTGGTCCCGCGCCTTGACCGCGGCCTTGCACGAGGCCTGGGCCACGGCCTCCTCCGCCCAGCGCTCCGTGCCGCCGCGCGCGCCCGCGCGCTCCAGGGTGTCGGCCACCTCGGCGAGCAACGCGGCCGCGGAAACGTTCCCGAGGCACACCGGCAGGGCGTCCACCAGGAAGGTGTCGGCGCCGAACTCGGACAGGCCAAAGCCCATGTCGCGGAGCAGGTCGAGCTGCTCGCGCACCCGGCGGGCATCCTGCGGCAGCAGGGCGACGGTCTCCGGCGCCAGCAGGCCCTGGCTGTTCACGCGATGGGCCGTCACCTCCTTCATGAAGCGCTCGAACAGCACCCGTTCGTGGGCCGCGTGCGGGTCCATCAGCACCACGCCGTCGGGCGTCTCCATGACCACGTACAGGCCGCCCACCTGGCCCAGCACGCGGCACCATGCCCAGGGCCCGGCCGCCGGGGCCGCCGCCGGCGATCCCGACGGGCCGGGCGCCGGCGCCTCGCCTTCCGCGGGCGCCATCGGCAGGCGCGGATACGCGAAGGCCGGCGGCTGATCCCGGCGGATCGCGGGCAGCCAGGCCTCCGCCGGCGGCGCCACGGACGCGAGCGGGTGGATCGGCGCCGCCTCCGGCGCGGCGGGCGTCGTGCCGAGGGCCCGGCGCAGGCCCTCGATGACCGCGTCGCGCACCGCGCCCGTGTTTCGGAAACGGACTTCCTTCTTGGCCGGGTGCACGTTCACGTCCACCTGTCCCGGCGGCAGCTCCAGGAAAAGGTACAGCACGGGGTATCGGCCGCGCGGCAGCAGCGTGTGATAGGCCTCGGACAGCGCGAAGTGCAGGAGCGGCGCGCCCGCCGGGCGGCCGTTGATGAAGAAATACTGGTCCGAACGGTCCCCCCGGCTCAACGAGGGGATGCCCGCATACCCGTGCAGCCACAGCTCCCCGGCCCGGAAATCCACGGGCCGCAACTGGCTGATCGTGCCGGGGCCGAACAATTCCAGCAGCCGGTCGTTCAGGGTCGCCCCGGCGGCCAGGCGCCACACCTCGCGCTCGTCTACGCGCAGGGCAAGCCCGACGGCCGGGTGCGAGAGGGCATAGAGGAGAAAGACCTGGCGGACGTGGGACAGCTCGGTCTGTTCGGACCGCAGGAACTTGCGCCGCGCGGGCACGTTGAAAAACAGGTTGCGCACCTGGACGCGGGTCCCCGCCGGGCAGCCCTCGTCGCGCACGTCCCGGATCTTCCCGCCGGCGACCGTGATCTCCGTCCCGCCCTCGGCGGCGGCCGTGCGCGTGGTCAGGGTGAACTGGGATACGGCGGCGATGGCGGCCAGCGCCTCGCCGCGGAAACCCAGCGTGGCGACGTCCTCGATGTCGTCCACGTCCCGGATCTTGCTGGTGGCGTGGCGCTCGATGCTCAACAGGGCGTCGTCCCGGTCCATCCCGCCGCCGTCGTCAGAGACGGCGATCATCTTCCGGCCGCCCGCGACGATCTCGACCGTCACGCGGGTCGCCCCGGCGTCGAGGGCGTTTTCCAGGAGTTCCTTGAGGACCGAGGCGGGACGGTCCACGACCTCGCCGGCCGCGATCTTGTTGATCACCTCGTCGCTCAAGAGCCGGATATGGGCAGGGCCGGGCATGAGCGGAACTCTATCACGGAACGCGGCCCGCGCAAACTGCGGCGGCGGAAGGCGCGAAGGGCGCAAAGAAACGATGTGCTCTGCGCCCTCGGCGGTGAAGCGCCGGACGTTACAGGATCTCGACGGCGATGTCTTCCTTCGTGGCCGGGGTCGAGGGCTCGATGGCCACGGCCTTGTAGGTCGGCAGCAGGCGGTAATAGACCTGCAGCGTCAGCGCCGCGAGGGTCGTCCGGTAGATCGTCTGCGGATCGCTTTCCGCGCCGCCGCGCTCGCCGACGACGTTGTCCGCCTTGCTGTCCGGCCAGAAGCCCTTGGGGTCCTGGTTGCGCACGAGGGTCGGGGCGACCTTGTTGTTCCACTCGCTCCAGCCCGCGCCGCCGCGGTGGAACCGGCTCTGGGTGATGTAGTACCAGGCGTAGAACGGCGAGTTCATGGGATCGTTCCAGTCGCAGGTCGCGGAGGACAGGACGTCGCTGCCCTTGCGCGCCGCCGAATCGCTGCTGTAGCCCATCAACTGCATGCACAGCACGGCGACGCCCGTCATGCCGAGCGACTTGGGCGACTTGCGATCGGTCTGGCTGGTGTAGCCGAAGGTCCCCGTTTCCGGGTCCTGGACGGAGCGCAGGTCCATGAGGGCTTTTTCCATCGCCTCGTGGATGCCCGGCGTCTCGGCCCCCGCGATGTAGGCGGCCTTCAGGGCCTGGACATGCCAGCCGGTGACGGAGGTGTCGCGGCGGGCGCCCTTGGCGTAGCTGTAGTCCCATCCGCCTTTCGCCTGCTGGCCGTCCAGCAGCACCTTGACGGCTTTGTCCATCACGGGCTTGAGCGCAGGGATGCGGGTCAGGCCGTAGGCCTCGCTCAACGCGTAGGTCGCGATCGCCTGCGCGTACACCGGGCCGCTGCCGTCGAACTTCTTGAAGAACGCGCCGTTCTCCTCCTGGCGGCCCATGAGGTAGCGGATCCCCTTCTCCACCGTGGCGCCGTACTTCTCCGAGGCCGTCGTCTCGCCGTGCGCCAGGAAGGTCAGGATGGCCAGGCCGGTGTAGCCCACCGTGTCCGGATCCAGCCGGCCCTTCCAGCTGCCGTCGGGATTCTGCCGGTTCTTCAGCCATTCCAGCGCGCGCAGCACCGCGGCCTCGGTGTACTGGCCCCACTGCCCGCCGTACTCGCGGAGGCTGGAGGCCCGGCCGCCGGACGACCGCCCGGCGAACAGGCCCTGCATGACCAGCGGGCTCTGGAAGTCCTGCTGCACGTCGAGCGCGGCGAAGTCCACGTTGGGCTGCGGCGCCGCGAAGTCGCTGGCCTGCACGTCGGGCGGCTGCTCCGTCAGCGAGACCTCGGGCGGCGTGACGGCGTCCACCATCTCCGGAAGCTCCTCCAGCTTCTCCAGCTCCTGCTCGAACTCCTCCAGGTCCACGGCGTCCGGCTCCATCATCATCACCTCGATCTCCGGCGCCTTGTTGCTCGACGTGCCGGTCACCAGCTTGAGCAGCGCCAGGACGATGAGGATGTGAATGATGACGGATCCCGTGGGCCCCCAGATGTGGGCCTTGATCCAGCGGGCGATCGCTTTAGCGTCCAGCTTCTTCATAAATATCCTCTCCGGGGCGACCTAGTTCGTGCTGACCACCGACAGGTTCACCAGTTTCGACTTGGAGCACAGGTCCAGCACCTGGATCAGCTTCTCGTGCGGCGAGGCCGCGCTGACCATGATGAGAATGGTCTGCTTGGTATCGATGGCCGCCAGCCTCGACAGCAGGCGGTCGAGGTCCGGCAGGTCCACCGGCTTGTCGTTGATCACGAACCCGTCCGGGAAGATCACGATCTTGATCATCTTCGGCGGCGTATCCGGCTTCTCCTGGCTGGCCTCCGGCGACGGCCGGAAGACGTCCAGGTGGGCGATCACGTCCACGGGCTTGATGGTCACGAGGAAGTAGATCAGGAGCTGGAAGACGACATCGATCATCGGCGTCATTGGCAGGTCGGCCGCCGGCATCTCGGATTTTCGGCGTTTTCGGGCCATGGCTTGCTCCCTTCCCCTACGACTTGGGTTTCTGCGCTTCTTCCTTCTTCGCGGCGAACTTGACCTTCCACAAGCCGGCGGCCGCGCAGGAGTCCATCACGGCCTTGACGTGCTCGTGCTTCGTGCGGCCGTCCGCCTGGATGACCACGGGGACGGTCTGGCCGTACTCGGCCACGGACTTGCGCAGGACCAGCCGCAGCATCGGCGCGGACATGCGCACCCGGGCGATAGAGATCGCCCCGCTGGAGTCCACGTCCACGAAGACGGTGCGCGGGTCCTTCTTCTCAACCGCCACGCCATGGGGGGCCATGGCCATCTTGAGGTTCTCGTCGATGGCCTTGGACTCCAGGTCCACGGTGGTGACGAAGAAGATGATGAGCTGGAACACGACGTCGATCATCGGCGTCATGTTGATCCCCGGCTCTTCCGATCGTTTTCTCATGCCGGTTTCCCTCCGGTTGCGAGGCCGCCTCCCGCGGCGCCCCCGCGGCTATTCCTCCACGACCTCGACGTTGCGCAGCGACTTGATGAGGTCCATCGTCAGGCCTTCCATCCCCAGCATGATCTTCGTCGCGCGGTTGCGGAAGAAGGTATAGAAGCTGATGGCCGGGATGGCAATGACCAGGCCCGCCGCCGTGGTCCACAGGGCCTGGGAGATGTTCAGGGCCAGGGCCGCCTGCTGCGCCGCGCCCGCGGTCATCGTGGCCAGCGAGGCGAACGCATAGATCATGCCCTGCACCGTGCCCAGCAGCCCGAGCATCGGCGCCAGGTTGGCGCAGACGTTGAGATAGGCCACGCGTTGGAGCAGTTTCTCGCCTTCGAGGTCGGCGGCCACGCCGACGACGTCCTGGATGACGTCGAAGCCTTCCTTCACGTTGCCGAAGCCGGCGGAGAGAATATTGGCCAGCGAGCCCGGCGCGTCCTCGCAGATCTTCAAGGCCTTCATCACATCGCCCTGCTCCATGGACTCGCGGACGCTGGTGACCAGCGCCTGGGGCACGATCTTCTTCTCGCGGATGTTGATGAACGAGTCGATCGTCAGGCCCGCCGCGGCGATGGAGGTCGCCAGCAAGGACAGCCACAGCGTGATGCCCAGCCCGCCGCTGGAGATGATCATCGCCCAGAAACCGGTATCCAGCTTGTTGGCTTCGGCCTCCTCGGCCGCCTTGGCCTCCTCGCTCAACGCCAGCGCATTGTCCGCGCCCGCTCCGGCCGGCGCCGCCGCCGGTTCAGCCGCCGGGGCCGCTGCCGGCTCCTGCGCCCATACCGTCACGCCCCACGCCACCAGACTGACTGCCAGCATCGCCCACACCAGGTATTTGCTCGACATGTTCCTCTCCTTCTTTCCTCGTGACCGTTCGATTGCCTGCATCCTCGTCTCAAATCCGGGACCGCGCCTGCTGCGCCTCCGGCGAACTCGGGTATTCCTGCACCAGCTTCTTGAACATCTCCTTGGCGCGCGGGTCGCGCAGCTTCTCCAGCGTGTCCGCGGCCTTGAACAGCGCCTCGGGCTGGACGGCCTGCTCCGAGCCGAAGAAGACCACGGTGCGCAGGTAGTCCATCACCGCGCCCTCGCCCTGCCCCTGGGCCATCTTGATGTCGCCGCGCATGATCTGGGCGCGGGCCGCGTCCGGGCGCGAGCCGCTCGCGACGACCTCGTTGAGCTCCGTGTTGAGGCGGTCGTACTGCTTGGCGCCCAGGAGGGCCTCCCGGAACGACCAGGCCAGTTCGGGCGATCCCTTCGCCGCCGGGTTCATGCGGAACAGCGTCTCGATCGCCGTGACCGCCGCCCCGGGGTCGCCCTTCATCATCTGCACCTTGGACAGCATCTGGATCGCCTGCACGTCGAGGCCCAGGCCGCGGTACTTGCGCGCCAGCTCGTTCAGCTGGGTGATCGCGTCGTCGTACTTCTTGGCCTGGACCGCCTGCCCGACCTTCTCCCATTCCGCCGGCACCTTGTCGGCCATGGCCAGCTTGAACTGCCCCTTGGAGAGCGTGACAGGGCCCCTGTCGGTCGTGAGCACGACCGAGCCATCCGCCGTCATGCGGATTTCCGTGCCCTCCATCCGCCGATTGTCCGACAGGATCACGTAGGCCGCCTGGGCCGCGACCGCGACCGTCAGCAGCAGCCCGGCCAGCTTCCACGCCGCGCTCTTCGATCGATAGGTGTTCATGGGCTTCTTCCTTTCCATCGTTATGAAATCACTTCCCGCCGGCCGGGGCATTGGTCGACGCCGGCCGGGCCGCCGCGGCGGCGGCCTTCATCCGCGCCTCGTTGCGCAAACGGCGCGCGTCCTCGATCCGCGAGCCCTGCGGGAACGCCTGCATGTACTGCTCGCAGCTGTCCAGCACGTCCTGGTAGCGCTGCATCTCCATCCCGAGATCGATGCTCTCCATCAGGCTCTTCTCGACCAACTCGGTCAGCGCGGGGTTCTTCGGGTCGGCCAGCAGGGCGACGCGGAGGTAGGAGGCCAGCGCGTCCGCCTTGTCGCCCTTCTGCTTCTGCATCAGTGCCAGCTCGTAGGTGGTCCGGTTGCGGAGCACCGTGTCGTCCGCGTACTTCATGATGTCGCCCAGCGCGGCGATGGCCTCGGGCAGTTTGCCGAGCTCCTTGTTGGCGCGGGCCTGGATGAACTTGGCCTCGTAGAACGTCCCCGACTTGGGATAGCGCGTCATCAGGTCGTCCATGGCCTTCGAGGCGGCCTCAAACTGTCCCTGCTCGAAGGCGGCGCGGCCGAGGCCGAACAGCGCGCGCTCCAGCAGCGCCCGCTCCTCCTTCGGGTCGAGGGCCGCCTCGGGGACCTTGACCGTGACGTACTGGAAGGCCTCGACCGCCTGCGCGTACTGCCCGCCGTCGAGCATCAGCTGGCCGACGCGGGCGAACTCGTCCGGCGAGAACTTGTCGCGCTGGCCGTACATCTTCTCGAAGGCCGCCAGCGCCTGCTCGAACTGCTTGACCTCGACGGCGCTGCGGATCAGGGAGAAGAGGGCGTTCTTGCCCTCGTCCGTCGTCGGGAACTTGGCGGCCAGGTCGTCGAACGTCTTCGTCGCCGCGTCGAACTGGCCGATCTCGAGCTGCATGCGGCCCTTCGCGTCGAGCGCCTTGGAGGCCAGCGTGGAATTCGGGAACGAGGCGGTGAACTGGTCGTAGGCGCGGATGCCTTTCTCCCGGTTCGCCTTGACCTCGTCGGGCGAGCCGCCCATGCGCGAGTAGGCGAACGCGCGCTGGAACACGGCCTTCTCGAGGATGTCGGCGTTCTTCTTCGCGTCGGCCGCGGACGTGGCGTAGGGATTGTCCTTGGGCACGAGCCAGCCGATGAGCTTCTCGTATTCCGGGAGCGCCTCGGTCCAGCGGCCGAGCATGCGGAAGCATTCGGCCAGCGCGAACTGGGCCTGGACCTTGTCGGGGTTGGGTTGGGCCGCGGGGAGGAAGAGCTGGAAGCCCTTGACCGCGCCCTCGTAGTTCGTGGCCAGGAAGTAGCCCCAGGCCATGGCGCTCAAGGCCTTCGGGTAGTACTGGTCCTTCGGGTAGTTCTCGACGATCCGCTCGTAGTACTTCGCCGCGCCCGCCTCGTCGCCCGCGCCCTTGCGCAGGCCGGCCAGGGTGAAGAGGATCGCCGCCGCGCGGTTGTGCTTCGGGAAGTGCTTCAGGTACGTCTCGTACACGTACGTGTACATCGCCTCGTCCTTGCGGTCGAAGTACGTCTTGCCCGCCGCGAGGAGCGCCATGGCCGGGATGTCCTTCCCGCCGAACCGCTCGCCGATGTACTCGGCCGTCGCCTTGATCATCAGCGCGTCGTTGCCCTGGATGTAGCAGTCCAGCAGGTTCGCCAGCGCCTTCTGGCTGGGCTCGCCCTCGGGATACTGCTTCAGGATCTTCGTGTACTCGCCGATCGCGTCGGGATATTTCTTCTGAAGGTAGAGGTTATCGGCCAGCCGGAACGAGGCCTCGCTGACCTGCGCGACGGCCTTCTCGTCCATGTTCCACTTGACCTGCTTGCCGTACTGCTCCACGAGGATCTTCTTGATCTCCTGCGCCCGCAGGCCCGCCTTCGGCCCCCAGTCGCTGTCGCTGTACTGGGCGAAGACGTTGATGAACTCGGTGATGGCCTTGCCGTAGGCCTGGACCGCCTCGTCCTTCTTGCCCCCGCCCGCCAGGGCCTCGGCGTCCTTCTGGTAGAGCTCGCCCAGCAGGAACCGCGCGCCCGCCATCGGGCTCATGGACATGGACATGTCGTTGTCGCGGATGTACGTGTCGATCTCCTTGAGGATGTCCATGTTCTGCGTCAGGAACTTCTGCGCGTCGGCCGGCTTGCCGCGGATGAGGTGCGCGTGGGCGACCGTGATCAGCGACTGGCCGAACCAGATGTCCAGGCCCTTCCACTGCAGTTCCGTGCTTAGCTTCTCCGCCGCGACCAGGTGGGTCTCCTGCTCGGCCCCCGTCAGGCTCTCCGCCAGTTTGACGTGGGCCTCGGCCTGTTTGGCCATCAGCGCGCGCACGACGTTGGGATCGGGCTTGGTCTGCAGGTACTTGTCGTAGGCGGCCACCGCGCCCGCCAGGTCGCCGGCCATCTCCAGCATCTGCCCGAACTGGAACGCGGCCTCGCGGTAGAACGTCAGCAAGTCGGCGTCGGTGGGCAGGCGCCCCTCGTACTGCTTGAAGAAGGCCTCGAAGATCCCGCGAGCCTTGTCCTGCTCCCCGATGAGGTAGTAGCCCTTGCCGATCGCCAGGCTGATGGCCTGCGCCTTCGGGCTGGCGGGGTCCATGGCCTTCACCATTTCCTCGGCCTCGGCAAACTTCCGCTTGGACACGAGGATCTCCGCCTGGATGACCGTCGCGCGGTCTTTCATGTCCGGGTGCAGGCGGAGCACGTTCTGCACGACCTTGTCGGAGTAGTCCGCGAAGCCCAGCGGGATCAGCGCGCGCGCGAACTCGAACTCCTGGTCCACGTTCAGTTCCTGCGCCGTCACGCCGGGGACCAGCAGGGTCAGCAGGAGGAGCGAGGAGGGAACCCAAACGGCACGGGAACGACGGGCGCATAGTTTCGTCATAAAGGCCTCACCGGCTCGTTACACCATCTACTACGACCGCACGGCGCGCGTGGTATACCTCTGGACAGTATTTGATAGGTTAACGGCAAGGGACCGTCAAGCCTTCTCTGGCGCAATCCGTTTGTCGGGCGGGATATCGACCGCCGCGCTCGGATATCGCCGCCCGGGTCAGCGCGAAATCCCAGCGCACGGGGTCCTCCGGGCACAGCCGGCGAAACGCCGCCGTGACCTCCAGCGGCGTGGGTCCGCCTGCCGCAACGTCCGCGACGGCGACGGGCCGAGGCTCGCCAGCACGGCGGTGGCGCTCCGCATGATGGCCTTCACGCCGCCATACGCCAGCAGCGCGGCCACGAGCCCCGCGATCTCCTGGTCGCGCGGATCGGCGTAGCGGAGCGCCACCTCCAGCGGGTCGGGGCGTATGCATTCCGGGCGATGATAGCGGCGGTACGCGTCCTCCAGGAGGCCGGGGACACGGCCCTTGCCCCGCGCGCGCCCGCCGAGTATGTTCTGCATGGCGACGATCGAGGATGCACAGGCCATGGCCGGTAAACAAGCGAAAGCGCACATGCTCGGCGTGGGACTCGACCACCGGGACGAGCATGTGCGGATTACGCGGGGCCCGAATTTCACCGTCCTGATGGGATCCGAGGAGACGCACGAGTCGCTGCGCGGCGCCTGCATGAAGATCAACGAAAAGCTTCGCCGCCGCGGGAAGCGGATCGAGACCGTGTCCGCCGAGGAGTTTTTCGACATGGTCCGCGAAGCGGGCGGATCCTGAAGCGGGGCCGGCGTTCCGACTCACGGGCCGGCCGCGGCCCGCTCCAGCCGGCCGCTGACGACGAGGCCCGCGGCGATCGAGACCTCGGTGCGGACGAGTTCTTTTCCTCCGTCCGTTTCCAATTCGATCCGCGCGGCCCGCGGGGCGATCCGCTCCGCCGTCCCGCCCCACTCGGCCTTCCAGGTCTCCCCGTCGAACAGGCTCACGCGGAAACCCGCCACGCCCGCCAGCAACCGGTTGGTCTCCACCGCTTCCGCGCCGGGGCCGGCCAGCGCCCGCGTTTCGCAAAGCAGTTCGCCGCCCCCGGCGGATGGCGTATCGACGCGGTAACGCACCTGGACGGCCTGGGCCCACCTCATGTCCGGCTCGGACCCGGGCGCCCGGACCGCGCAGAAGACGAGGTCGGAAAAGTTGGTCTGCCCGGCCTCGGCGAATCCCAGCCGGATCAGGCCATCGTCGCTCGGGCCCGGGAACAGGGAGGACAGGTCCGCGCACACGGACTGGAAGGCGCACCCGACGCGCGCGACCTGGTCGTCGCGGACGCGGCGGCCGGACACGGCCAGCGTGACGGTATGATACAGGGTGTAGACCACGCCCACGATCAGGCCCGCGATCAGCATCGCGACCAGGAGTTCCAACAGCGTGAAACCGGCCGGCCTTCTCCGTCGCGGCAGGCGCATCGGGGATCAATCGGAGAAGATGAGCTTGACGACGAACAGGCCCACGATGACCAGGGCCAGGAGCCCCACCAGCGTGATCACCAGCAGGCCGACCCCGGAGCTCTCGGTGCGGCGGGCGCCGAACGGCGAGATGGAGTTGAACGACTCCGGAGCGGCGGTCGGGCCGGGGGCGACCTCGATCTGCGCCTCGGCATAGCTGTGGGTATCCACGGCCTCCGTCTGCTCGGCGTCGAACAGGAACTCGACCGAGCCGATCTGGACGATGTCCTTCGGGCGCAGCTTGGCTTCCGAGACGTCCTTGGAATTCAGGCGCGTGCCGTTCGTGGACTCCAGGTCCTTGAGCAGGTAGCGGGCGCCGTCCCGGACGATGGCGCAGTGATGCCCGGAGACCGTCGGGCTTTCGATCGCCACGACGTTGTCCTTGGCGCGACCGATCGTGATTTCATCCCGGTCGATCGGGAAACTCTTCCCTTTTACCTCCGCCGACATGCCGATCAATGAGGCCATGAATGTGCCCTCCGGATTCAGAGTTTTTTTATCATGTCACGCGGAACCCCGGCTGTCAACGCGGACCTCGGCCCGGGCGGAAAAGGGCAGGCGATGCGGCTTCGACAATCCGGGGGCGCGATGCTAGAATCTCCTGCGCGATGGGGCCCCGACATGCAGCTTGGTTCCTGCTGGCCGGCTTCCTGGCCGCAACGGCGGGTCGCGCCGAGACAGCGGCCGTGGATTTCCCGGCCGAGCCCGCCGCCGCGCGCCGCCAGGTCGCCGGCTCTCCCTACGCGGCCGACAGCGCCGGGATGCGCCTGGAATTCGTGACGGACGCCACCCGTCTCGTTCTCACGGTGTCCTATGCCGACCAGGCCGACATGGCGGACCACCGGTATTTCTTGAGCGAGGGGGAATGGATCGTGGACGGGGAGCCCCGGCTTTCCTTTACGCGGGCGTCCGGCGGGGGCGGCGCGCAGGACGTGGAGCTGGCGCTGGACGGCCCGCCGCGGGTCCGGAAACATGAGATTTACCTTCCGCTGGCCGACCGGGTGGAGTTCCGCGGCCTGGCCGTGAACGAGGGGGCCCGCGTGCGCCGGCAACCGCCGGTCGAGGGCCGGCGCGTGGTCGCCTACGGAGATTCGATCACGCAGGGCTTTTATGCCACCCGCCCCTCGCGTTCCTACCCGGCGCAACTGGCGCGGGCCACCGGTTGGAACGTGATGAACATGGGTTTCTGCGGCCGGATCACCACGCCCGAAGACGCCGCGGCCATCGCCTCGCTGAAGCCGGATGCCGTGCTGGTCCTGATCGGGGAGAACGATGTCCTGCTCGGAACGGACCTGGCCGTGTTTGCCGAGCGCTATCAAGCCTTCCTGGAGGAACTGATCCGGCGATGCCCCGGACTGCCCATCGTGGCCGCCACCCCGCCGGAGGCCCGCGGACGCAAGTGGAACACGGGCCTGATCGAGGACTATCGCCAGGCGATACGCGTGGCCGCCGCCGAACGGCCGGCGGTTCACCTGGTGGAAGGCCCCGAGTTGCTGGCCGGGTCAAGAAAACTGCTGGCCGACGGGCTGCATCCAAATGACGCCGGCTTCGAGACGCTGGCCCGGAGCTTCGAAAACGCCCTGCGGCCCGCCTTCGATGCCCACCCCTGATCGGGACACAACCCTGATCGGGACTTGAGAAACGGCGGCGGATATGTTTTTCTACGGCTCTCCCATGAAACATCACACGGTAGCAGGCCTTTTCCTTGCGGCCGCATGGCTGGCCGGCGCGGCGCAGGCGGACGATCTCGACGCGCGCGTCCGGGCGTTCACGGGGGCGCGCACCCGGGCGGTCTGGTGCCGGCAGGCGGAAGGCGCGGGGGAGGATGTCTTCGCGCGGGGACGGCAACTCCAGGTTTGGGGCTACGACAGCGGCGACGGGCTGGGCGAACGCGTCATCCTCGGCGCGGTGACGAACTACCATCGCCCGATGATCACGCCGAAGGGCGACCGCATCGTCTTCAACAACCTGCGCGACCGCCTCATTTCCGTCGTCCGCTGGGACGGCAGCGGCCTCCGGACGCTGACCAACGGCACGGCCGCGGACGTATGGCTGGACCCCGCGACCGGCGTCGAGTGGGTGTACATGATGGTTCGGGAGATCGAGGAATTTCACAGCGGGCCCGTGATCCGGTTCCAGCTCGACAACCCCGCGGTCTCCGAGGTGGTCCTGGACCGGCAGGACGTGACGTGGGACAACTTCCAGTTGTCGGCGGACGGCACGCGCGCGAGCGGACAGTTCCCCCACCCCCGCGCCGGCTACGTGAGGCTGCCGGGCGGTGATGAAACCGTCCTGGGCAAGGGCTGCTGGACCTCGATGGCCCCGGACAACAGCTACCTCTCGTGGATCTTCGACGGGCCGCACCGCAACCTGCACCTGTTCGCGCCGGACGGCCGCCACTGGAAGGTGACCATCAACGGCGCGCCCGGCGTCGCCGGCTACGAGGTCTACCACCCCCGCTGGAGCAACCACGCCCGCTACTTCGCCATGACCGGCCCCTACAAGGTCGGGCCGCAAGGCAAGAACCTGATCGCCGCGGGCGGCGGCGCCGTGGACGTGTACCTCGGCCGGTTCAGCCCCGATTTCACGGCCGTGGAGGACTGGCTGAAACTCACGGGCGCCGACCAGGCCGATTTCTTCCCGGACCTGTGGATCGAGGGCGGCCGCGGCGCCGCCGTGACCCTGCCCGCCGGCCAGCCGGCGCAGGCGCCAGAGGCGGCCACGAAGCCCGGGACGCGCGTGAAGGTCGAGGCGCGCCTGGCCGCGAGCATCCCGACGCCCTCCGTGGCCTCGATCTCCCCCTACACGCAGGCGCTGGTGGTCTACACCTACGAGGTCGTCAAGGTCCTGGAGGGCGAATGCTCCGCCCCGCGCATCCTCGTGGCCCACTGGGCGATCCGGGACAAGCAGGTCCTCGACCTCGACAAGGAACAGGGCGGCACGTATCCCCTGGAACTGGAGCTGTTCGACGCGCACCCCGAACTGGAGGGCGAACGACTCTTCATGGAAACGGAAGAGTTCGACCTGCCCCTCTTTTACTCAACCGGCAACTAGATGGTCTTCAGTTCACATCTCTTCATCTTCTACTTTCTGCCGGCGGCGCTGGCCCTCTACTACCTCATGCCGCGCCGCGGGAAGCACCTGCTCCTGACCATCGCCAGCTACGTCTTCTACGGCTGGGCCAATCCCTATTTCGTCCTGCTCATGCTGTACTCGACGCTGATCGATTACGTGTGCGGCCTGCAGCTCGCCCGCCAGTTCCGCCGGGAGGCCTGGTCCCAACCCGTCCCGCTGCTGGAGCGGAACAGCCCGCGATCCCGGGGCCAGAAGGCCGCCGTGGTGATCTCCATCGTCCAGAACCTCGCCCTGCTCGGCTTCTTCAAGTACTTCAACTTCGCGACGGAGAGCTACGACGCCCTCGCGGGCTGGCTCGGGTTCCCGAACCTCCGCCTGGACCTCGCGTTCAAGATCACCCTGCCCCTCGGCATCAGCTTCTACACGTTCCAGTCGATGAGCTATTCCATCGACGTGTACCGCGGCGACGCGCGGGCGATCCGCAATTTCACGGACTTCGCCTGCTACGTCGCCATGTTCCCCCAGCTCGTCGCGGGCCCGATCATCCGCTTCTCCGAGGTGGCGGACCAGATGATGCAGCGGACGCACACGCTGGAGAAGTTCGCGCGCGGCATCGCGTTTTTCACCCTCGGCCTCGCGAAGAAGGTCCTGCTGGCCAATCCCTGCGGCAAGGTGGCCGACACGGTCTTCAATGCCGGCTCGGCGGGCTGCGCGGACTCCTGGTTCGGCGTGCTGTCCTACTCGTTCCAGATCTACTTCGACTTCAGCGGCTACTCGGACATGGCCATCGGGCTCGGGCTGATGTTCGGGTTCGTGTTCGCCAAGAACTTCGACTCGCCGTACCACTCGCAGTCCATCACGGAATTCTGGCGGCGCTGGCACCTCTCGCTCTCCACGTGGCTGCGCGACTACCTCTACATCCCGCTGGGCGGAAACAAGCACGGGCCGGTCCGCACGTACGTGAACCTCTTCCTCGTGATGTTCCTCGGCGGGCTCTGGCACGGCGCGGCCTGGAACTTCGTGGCCTGGGGCGCGATGCACGGGATCCTGCTGGCGTTCGAGCGCTTCTGGAACAAGCGGCCCGTCTATCACTTCCTGCCCCGCCCGCTGCGCGTGGGCCTGACGTACGTTCTCGTGCTCTTCACCTGGGTGTTCTTCCGGGCCAAGGACCTCCCCGCGGCCGTCGCCTACCTCAAGAGCATGCTCGGCCTCGGGACCGCGCAGGACGGGGCCGGCCTCCTCCAGGGCATCCTCTACAAACCGTACTACCTGCTGACCTTCGCCCTGTGCGCCGTCATCGTGTGGTTCGCCCCGCAGGCCTGGGACTGGTCGAGGAAGATCACGGGACGGAAGGCCCTGGCCGTCATCGTCCTGCTGTGGCTCTCCATCGTCGTGCTGTCCACGCAGGCATACAACCCGTTCATTTACTTTATATTCTGACATGAGCGCGCCGAAACAGACATTGAGCCGCGAAGACATCGCGAAGATCGAGATCGGCCACACGGATATTTCCCGCGGCCTGGTCCGGCTCCTGTTCTTCGCCTTCCTCGCGACCATCGGCGCCGTGCCCGCGTGGCAGCACGCCCGGGAGATCGGCGAGCACCGCGCGGGCCGGCGGGCCGACGCGCTGCCGCAGTGCTACGACACGTTCAAGTGCGCCGTCCGGGCCTTCCGGCAATGGCCGGAACGGCCGGGCCCGTTCTTCCGGCGCGTCGCCGCCCTGAACGCCCTGCTCCTGCGCGACATCCACGCCTACGAGGACGAGTTGGAACAGTCGTCGCGCCTGGGCCAGGCCGTGCTGCCCCGCGCGCAGTACGCCCTGACGCGCTGGCTCGGGGTCGGGAATGAAAAGACGTACGTCGGGCGCGACGGCTGGCTGTTCTACCGGCCGGAGATCGATTACCTGGCGGGCCCGGGGTTCCTGGACCCGAAACAGCTCCGGAAACGCGCCGCGGGCGGTTCCGAGTGGGAAGCCGCCCCCCACCCCGACCCGGTGGCGTCCATCGCCCGGTTCCGGGACCAGCTGGCGAAGCGCGGGATCAAGCTCGTCGTCATGCCGGCGCCGGTCAAGCCCATGGTCCACCCGGAGCGGTTCTCGCGCGCCTACGAGGGCCGCGAGGAAGCCCTGCAGAACCCGTCCTACGCGGACTTCATCACGCGGCTGCGCATGAGCGGCGCGCACGTGTTCGACGCCGCGGACGAGCTGGCGCGCGCGCGCCGGGAAACCGGCGAGCCCCAGTTCCTCGCGACGGACACCCACTGGCGACCGGAATCCATGGAGCGCACGGCGGAGGCGCTGGCGGCGTATCTCCGGGACATCGCCGGGCTTCCCGACGCGGCGCCGGCGGGGTACCGCCGGGACGCGCAGGCCATCACCAATCACGGCGACATCGCGCTGATGCTGAAGCTGCCCGCCGGCAGCGATCTCTTCCCGCCCGAGGCGGCGACGATCCATCCCGTGCTGACGGCCGGAGGACTCCTCTGGCAGGCGGACGCCGCCTCGGACGTGCTGTTCCTCGGCGACAGCTTCTGCAACATCTACTCGCTTGACTCCATGGGCTGGGGCGGGAACGCGGGGTTCGTGGAGCAATTGAGCTTCTGCCTGCAGCGGCCGGTCGACCGCATCGTGCGCAACGACGCCGGCGCCCACGCGACGCGCCAGATGCTGGCGCAGGAACTGGCGCGCGGGCGCGACCGCCTCGCGGGCAAGCGCGTCGTGGTCTGGGAATTCGCCGCGCGCGAGCTGGCCGTCGGGGACTGGAAGCCCGTGGAGCTGTCCCTCGGCCAACCGCCGCCCGCGACCTTCCTCGTGCCGGCGCCGGGAACGGTGGAGACGCTCTCCGGCACCGTGGCGGCCATCGCGCCCGTGCCGAAGCCCGGGAGCGTCCCCTACAAGGACCACATCGTCGCGATCCATCTCGTGGACATCGCCCGGCCCTCCGGGCCGGTGCCGGGCGGCGAGGCGCTGGTCTACGCATGGAGCATGCGCGACAACGTCTGGGAACCGGCCGCGCGCCTCCGGGCCGGGCAGTCGATCCGGCTGCAGGTGAAGAACTGGGCGGACGTCGCCGTCCAATACGAGGCCATCAACCGCACCGAACTTGACGACGATCGGCTGATGCTGGAAGATCCCTGCTGGGGAGAGGTTACGGAGTAATGCGCACTGCACAACTGGCATCCGCCGCCGTTTCGGCGGCACTGTGGGCCGTCGCGGCCTGGGCGCAGGATTCGGCGTCGTTTCGCGCGTTGTGCGCGGAGAAGGCCGCGGCGGCGGAAGCCGCCGGCGCGACGGCGGTGGAAGGGCTGGGCGGCTGGCTGTTCCTGCCGGCGGAGCTGCGGCACCTCGGCGCGGGCCGGTTCTGGGGCGAGGACGCGGCGGCCGTCAGCCGCGCCACCGACCCGGCGTCGGCCGATCCCCTGCCCGCGATCGTGGATTTCCAGCAGCAGCTCGCGAAGGCCGGCGTCGAGCTGATCTTCGTCCCGGTGCCGCCCAAGGCTGTCATCTATCCCGAAGGCGTGAGCGACGCCCCGCCCGCGGGGCGCGCGGACGAGTTCCACCGCGAGTTCTACGAGCAGCTCCGCCAGGCCGGCGTGTGCGTGCTGGACCTGACGGACGACTTCCTCGCCGCCAAGGCCGCCGGCCCGGCGCTGTACTGCAAGCAGGACACGCACTGGTCCGGCCAGGCGTGCATCGTCGCGGCGCGGAAGCTCGCCGGGGAGATTTTCTCGCGGCCCTGGGCGACGGACCTGCCCCGGCGCGACTGGGCCCCGGAGACCCGGGACGTGGAGATCACGGGCGACCTCTGGTCGTCGCTGAACCGCCCGGACCTGCCCAGGGAGAAGCTCCCGCTCCGCTTCGTCCGCGACGCGGCCGGGGCGCCGCCCGCGGACGACCGCGCGAGCCCGCTCGTGTTCCTCGGCGACAGCCACAACCTGATCTTCCACGCGGGCGCCGACATGCAGGCGGCGGGCGCCGGCCTGGCCGACCAGCTGGCGCTGGAGCTCGGGACGGCCGTGGACGTGCTGGGCGTGCGCGGTTCGGGCGCCACGCCGTCGCGCATCAACTTCTACCGCCGGATCAAGGCCGACCCGGCGTACCTGTCCGGAAAGAAGCTGGTCATCTGGTGTTTGAGCGCGCGCGAATTCACGGAGAGCACGGGATGGAAAAAAGTACCGGTACTTCCGTAACCCCCCCGAAGCCGCGGAAGCGCTTCCGGTGGCTGGGCATCCTGCTGATGATGGGCGTCTCGCTGGTCGTCGCCCTGGCGCTGGGCGAATGGGTGTGCCGGCTGGCCCACCTCGGGGATATCATCCTGTACGAACGGGGAATGTACGTGGAATCGACGGATCCCGACCTGGCCTACGAGCTCAAGCCGGGCTACGACGGCACGTCCTACGGAAGCGAGGTCGCCGTCAACTCGATGGGGTTCCGCGGCCCGGAATGCTCGACGGAGCCGCGGCCCGGGGTGTTCCGGGTCGTGTGCGTCGGCGACTCGTTCACCTTCGGCATGGGAGTGAAGTACGAACAGGCGTGGCCGGCCCGGCTGCAGACGGAGCTGCCGCCCCCGGCGGGGTTCAGAGAGGTCGAAGTCATCAACGCCGGGGTGTCCGGATACAACCTGATACAGTACTGCCAGGAAATCGCGGACAAGGTCATCCCCCTGAAGCCGCACCTGGTGGTCGTGGGGCTGGTCGGCAACGACCTGGCGCCCTCGTTCCACGCGGAGCGCGGGTACCTGGTGGTGCCGCGGAAGAAGACCACCCTGCCGATCCCGGGCAAGCGATGGCTGCAGACCCACAGCCACCTCTACCAGTTCATCAACATGAAGTACCAGTCGGCCTGGACGGCCACGCTGGAGAAGAAGAACCCGCAGCTCGCTCACGAGCTCACGTGGCAGGATAGAGACCAGAAAGCCTGGGCCGAGGCACAGCTCCGCCTCACCCGGATGCGGAGGGAGTTGCGGGACCGGGGCATCCAGATCGTGGTGGCCCGGCTTCTGCTGCCCGAGAACTCACCGCTCCCGGACATCGTGCATCACGCCGACGTCCCGATCGTGCCCGTGGAAATCGCCAGGCAGGACCGGTTGGCGGACGGCCACCCCAACGCGGCCGGTCACGAATCCATCGCGCAGCAGCTGGCCGCCGTCCTGCCGAATTTCCTCTGATCCGGCGTCAACGATACCAGTTCTGGACCTGCCCCTGGGCCACCGGGCTGGACGTCACCACGAGCCGGATATGGTCCGAACTGATGATCGAGCCGGACTTGTGGGCGACGAAATCGGTCCGGATGCCGTCCGTGTAATGGACGGCGACATCCATCTCGATGATCGAGCCGACGACGGTGCCGGCGATGTCGCCGCTGACATACGGGTCTTCCAACTCAAAGTAGGCGCCTTGGAGCGATACGCCTCTCTGGTTCAGGCGGTAGATGGAGCCCAGGCCGGGCCGCTGCCAGTCGCCGGTCAGGTTGACGGATACGGGTTCGGGCTCGGGCTCGGGCTCCGGAGTCGGCGTGACATCGTCCTGCTGGTCCGCCGCATCGTCATTCGACTGGTCGCTGTCGTCGTCGGCCTGGTCGGCGTCGTCATCCGCCGAATCATCCGAGTTATCGGTCGGCTCGACATCGACCACATCATCGCCGCCGTCGTTGCTGTCCTCGCAACCCGTGACACCGGCCAGCAGGCCGACGCCCGCCAGCAGCAGGAAAATCAGAAGAAAGCGCTTTAACATGGATCGGGCTCCTCTACGGCGGATCGGCCCGGCGTCCGCGACGCTTCCCTGCAGTCCGTCGGATGCCGATTCACCACGGGGGGTACCGTATATACGGAACCCCGGCCGGGATCAAGCGATAACCGGCCGGTCGCTCCGCTGTTGACACCCCCCTCCCATTTCCCGGATATTCCCGCGCCTATGGCCAGCCAAGGGTCGGATTAAACGGAGCCTAACTCATGAAACGCCCATCCCGTATCGGCCTCGCGGCCGGCGCGCTGCTTCTCCGGGCCGCCCTGTCGCACGGGCAGATGCTGGCCGAGGTTTCGAGCCGGACGGCGGATGGATGGCAGGTCGGCGCGGGGTTCGAGAATTTCACGGCGAACTACACGATCGACACCGTGTACAAGAACCTGACCACTCCCGATTTCAGCTGGGATCTTTTCAGCCTGCACGGGGCGCTGGCGCTGGGCCCGAGGCTGGACGTGTTCCTCGTGGCGGCCCTGATCGACGAGGCCCGCAACAGCGATCACCCGGACATCTCCGGCGAAGGCGGGACCTTCGGCGCGGGCCTGCGCGGCCTCCTGTGGGAGAAGAACGGGTTCGACCTCTCGGCCTACGGGCAGTTGTCCTACGCGACGGAGGACTTCTCGGACGAGCGCCTGTGGGATGAGCACATCGGGAGCCACACCAACGAGCGATCGCTCGAGTTCACGGAGCTGATCCTCGGCCTGGTCGCCAGTTACACCCGCGGGGGATTCACCCTGTACGCGGGCCCCGAAACGCTGGCGTACGAGGACGGCAACTACCACTACACAACCCTGCTCGAGGACGGATCGGTGTTCGCCGAGGAGACGCTGGACATCGAGCAGACCGACAAGACGAGCCTGCGGATCGGCGCGCGGTACCGGTTCGAGTCCCTCTGGCTCGCCGTCAGCGCGGCGCTGGTCCACGAGGAGGCCGAGCTGTTCAGCGCGGGCTGGGTGTTCTAGCCCCGTTTGAGCCCGCCGCTTTTGCTCTGGCCTGAACGGCGGGTATCCGGTAGTCATAATCGACCGTGAACCAGTTCCTGGCAGAATCCGAAGTCGAGGCGGGCCGGATTCCGTCGCGCTGGGCGCACCTGGTGAACATCTTCTTCGCCTCGTTCGGCTTCGTGGCCTTGCGGTTCATCTTGAGCCCGATCCGGCTGAAGATCCTCGCGGAGCTGTTGAGCAAGGAGCAGTACGGGACGCTGACGCTGATCAACAACACCGTCACGTTCGTCATGATGGTGTCCTCCCTGGGAAGCTTGGAATTCCTCCTCCGCAAAATCCCGGGGCGGCCGGACGACTACCAGAACGGGATGTTCAAGACGATCCTGCTGTATTTCGGCGGGCTGTCCGTGGCGCTGGCGCTGGCGGGCATGGGCTGGCTCGCGTGGCTGCCGATGGGCAAGATCCGCCTCTCCGGGTCCGACATCCTGGCCTGCGGGCTGCTGCTGGTGCTGACGGTGCATCTCAACCAGTACTTCCACTACTTCCTGGGCCTGTCCAAGTACGCCCTGTCGCGCATCGCGCAGCTGCTCCAGGGCGACACCTGGTTCATTCCCCTCATCCCGTTTTTCTGGTGGGGCCGCCTCCAGGTGGGGCACATCCTGTGGATATGGGTCATCTGGCTCGCGTTGACCGCGGCGCTCATGCAGCGCTGGATCCGTTTCGACCGGGTCTGGCCCGCCCGCGCGTCGCGGGCCGAACTGGCGGAGGTCCTTCGCTTCGGCGTGCCCCTCGTGCCCCTGATCCTCGGCGAGCGGTTGTTCATGGTGCAGGACCGCTACGTCCTGGTCTACTTCATGGACACGGAAGCCGTGGCGAACTACGCCCTGTGCACGAATATCGCCATGGTCGGCCTGATGGTCGGGCTGGCCGTGCTGGACATCCTCCTGATCGAGTTCTTTAAGCTGCGGAACCGGGTCGAGGGCTGCTCGATCCACGAGCTGGCCAACCATCCCGAACTCAGGCATCACCTGACCAACATGCTGCGGTACGCGCTGCTCATCGGGCTCCCCTTCGGCGCCGCGCTGGTGTACCTCGGGGACCCCATCATCCGCGTGTTGAGCAGCGCCAAGTTCCTCGACGCGGCGCCCATCCTGGTCTGGCTGGCCCCGCTGCCCCTGTTTTCCTTCCTGTTCGTCATCGTCGGCCGCGTGCTGCTCGGCTTCAACGAAAACGCCCGGGTCGGCGCGGCCTCCCTGGCCGCGGCGATCATCAACATCGAGCTGAACCTGATCCTGGTGCCGCGGCTGGACGAACGGGGCGCGGCCCTGGCGGCGGTCACCAGTTATGCGCTCCTGGTCCTGTACCTGGGCGGGCGGCTGCGGGTCTGGCGCTGGCTGATCTGGGACGACCTGAAACCCGTGCGGCTGCTCCTCCTGCTGCTGATCAGCCTCCTCGGCTGCCGGTGGAGCGCGAACTACCTGGCGGGCTGGGGCAGCCTCGCGGTGCTGGCGGCGGCGCTGGTGTGGATGGCGCTGGCGATGGTCCTGCTGGGCCTGATGCAGAAATCGGACCTGCACCTGGTGCTCGGCACGTTCGCCAAAAAAGGCGGCGGAAAGAATTGAGACGGGCTGCCGCGCGGCAGAACGGAAGGGATGGGATATGAACAGGTTTCTCGGCTGGTTGGGCGCGGGATTCACGGCCTGGGGCAAGCTGCGGGCCGTGTGCATCCGCCACTACCTTCTCGGGCGGCTTGCCCGCGCGGGCCGCGGGATCGCGCTGGGGGAACAGGTCCGGCTGTACGGGGCCCGGCGCATCCAGGTGGAGGACGGGGTCGTCATCGGCCACCACGTGATCCTGCGGGCCCTGGAAAGCTATCCATGGACGGAGCCCGCGCAGACGTTCACCCCCGAGCTGGCGCTCCGGCGGGGCTGCTACATCGGCCACTTCACGCAGATTTCCTGCGTCCAGCGGGTGGAGATCGGGGAGGACGTCATGATCGCCGACCGCTGCTTCATCGCGGACAACCAGCACACGTACCTCGATCCCGACCGGAGCGTGAAGGCCCAGCCGATCACCGTGTGCGGGGAGGTCCACATCGGCGCGGGCTCGTGGATCGGCGCGAATTCCAGCGTGGCCGGCCACGTGCGCATCGGGCGGCACTGCGTGGTCGGCGCCAACTCCGTGGTCACGGGCGACCTGCCGGATTTCAGCGTGGCCGTCGGCGCCCCGGCGCGCATCATCAAGCGATACGACGCCGACCGGCGCGCCTGGCGCGCGACCGGGCCGGACGGCGCGTGGGCTTCGTGACGGCGCGGCCGGCAATTAGGCTTGCCAATCGCCGCGCCACGGGGTAGGAACAAAGCCCATTGTTTGCAGGGCCGTCACGATCGGGGACGATTCATGAAGACTGTCATACTGGCCGGCGGGTTCGGCACGCGGCTGACGGAGGAGACCGCGCTGCGCCCGAAGCCCATGGTGGAGATCGGCGAGAAGCCGATGCTCTGGCACATCATGAAGATCTACTCCGCCCACGGGATCAATGACTTCATTATCTGCTGCGGCTACAAGGCTTACGTCATCAAGGAGTACTTCGCCAACTACTTCCTGCACCAGTCGGACGTCACGCTGGACCTCCGGAACAACAAGATGGAAGTCCACCAGCATTCCGTCGAGCCGTGGAAGGTGACGCTGATCGACACCGGCGACAAGACGCTGACCGGCGGCCGGCTGAAACGCGTCCGGCCGTACGTCGGGGACGAGACGTTCTGCATGACCTACGGCGACGGCCTGACCGACCTCGACATTCGCGCGTTGATCGGTTTTCACAAGGAACAGAAGACGCTGGCCACCCTGACCGCCGTCCAGCCGCCCGGCCGGTTCGGCGCGTTCAACCTCTCGGAGAAGCAGACGAAGATCCCGCATTTCAGGGAAAAGTCGCAGGGGGACGGCGCGTGGATCAACGGCGGGTTCTTCGTGCTGGAGCCCGGGGTCTTCGACTATATCGCCGGCGACTCGACCACGTGGGAGCAGGAACCGCTGCAGAAGATGGCGCACGACGGCCAGCTCTCGGCCTACCGGCACGGGGGATTCTGGCAGAACATGGACACGCTGCGGGACAAGATGCTCCTCGAGGACCTGTGGGCCTCCGGTAAGCCGCCCTGGAAGGTGTGGCAATGAATCCGAATTTCTGGAGCGGCAAGAAGGTCCTGGTCACCGGGCACACGGGGTTCAAGGGCAGCTGGCTGTCCCTGTGGCTCCAGAAGAAGGGCGCGCAGCTCACCGGGTTCGCCCTGCCCCCGCCGACCCAGCCCAGCCTGTTCGAGCTGGCCCGCGTCGGCGACGGCATGGAGTCCGTGGTCGCCGACATCGCGACGCCGGGCCCCATCCTGGAAACCCTGCAGCGGGTCCGGCCGGAGATCGTCTTCCACATGGCCGCGCAGCCGCTGGTGCAGTTCTCCTACCAGCAGCCGGTGGAAACCTACCGGACCAACGTCATGGGCACGGTCCACCTGCTCGAGGCCGTGCGCCAGACGCCCGGTGTGCGCGCCGTGGTGGTCGTGACCAGCGACAAGTGCTACGAGAACAAGAACTGGCACTGGCCCTACCGCGAGTTCGAGCCGATGGGCGGCCGCGACCCCTACGCCAGCAGCAAGGGCTGCGCCGAACTGGTGGCGGCGGCCTACCGGACCTCCTTCTTCGGCCCGGAGTCGGACGGCAAGTACCCGGCCGGCGTCGCCACAGTCCGCGCGGGCAACGTGATCGGCGGCGGCGACTGGACCCCGGGCCGCCTGGTGCCCGACGTCATGAAATCGCTGCTCGCCGGGCAGAACGTCGCCCTACGCATGGTCGGCGCGATCCGCCCGTGGCAGCACGTGCTGGAGCCGCTCGGCGGCTACCAGCTGATCGCGGAGCAGCTGTGGGAGAACCCGGCCTCCTGCGCCGAGGCCTGGAACTTCGGGCCACGCGAGGAGAGCAACCAGCCCGTGGCTTGGCTCGTGGAGCAGGTGATCAACGCATGGGGCGGAGAGCAGTCCTGGAAGCCGGACACCGAAGTCTATCCGCACGAAGACCGGTTCCTGAAGCTGGACTCGTCCAAGGCCTTCAACCTGCTGAACTGGGCGCCGCGCTTGAGCCTGGCCGAGACGGTCCGGTGGATCGTGGAGTGGTACCGCGTCCTCGCGGCGGGCGGCGATATCCGGCAGATCACCGAGCAGCAGATCCGCCGGTTCGAGGAATTGGCCTGAACCGGGCGGCCCTCCGGCCATGGACACCCCCGCCGAGCCCCGCGTCGAACCCGAAAAGAAGGCGCGCCGGGGCCTTCTCCGCGCCCTGGGCCGCGGGATTCGCGCGGGCTGGCTGTACATCGGCGCCACGATTCTCCTCCTGTTCGTCTTCGAGGCGGGCATCAACACCCTCTATCACTGGGACGATTTCCACAACCATCCCAGCCGGCGCTTCGAGGCCTACCGGGGCGCGGACTGGGTGGACGCCTACGTGCGGGAGGAACTGGCCGTGCGCGAGGGCTGGGCACCGTTCGTGCATTGGCGCTGCGAGCCGAGAGAAGGCCGGGACCTGCGGATCGGCGGGGACGGGCTGCGGCGCACCTGGACACGCGCGACGCCCCACGACCCCTTGCGCCGCACCTTCCGCGTCTTCGTGTTCGGCGGCTCGACCACCTGGGGCACCGGCGTCCGCGACGAGTACACGGTCCCCTCCTGGCTCGCCCGGATCCTGTCGGAGGAATACGGGCTGGACGTCGAGGTCACCAATTTCGGGGAGATCGGCTACGTCTCGACCCAGGAGCTGATCCTGCTCCTGCGCCAGATCCAGCAGGGGAACCTCCCCGACCTGGCCATCTTCTACGACGGGGTGAACGACATCTTTTCGGCCGTGCAGAGCCGGCAGGCCGGCCTGCCCGAGCACGAGTTCAACCGGGTCCGCGAGTTCAACGTCCTCGGCCGGAAACGCAAGGCGCTGGCCGCGCTCTTCTGGGGCTCCAGCCAGCAGGGCCTGCCCCGCTTCGCCGCGACTCTGGCCCGGAGGCTCCTGCATGCCGAGCGAAAACCGTTCGCCCTTCCGGACGGGCTCGCGGAAGACGTGGTTCGCACCTATGCGGCCAACGTGAAACTGGCCGAGATCCTCGCGCGGGCCAGCGGGTTTCCCATCCTGTTCTACTGGCAGCCGGCGATCTACTCCAAGGCCTCCAAGCCGCCGGAGGAGCAGGCCAGCGAGAACCGGCTGCTGTTCCTGAAGGAGTTTTACCTCGACGTCTACCGCCGCGTGCGGGAGCACCCGGGGCTGGCCGCGGACACGGCGTTCCACGACATCTCGGCCCTGCTCGATGACCGGCCGGAGGCGTGCTACATCGATTACTTCCACTTGAGCGAAGAGGCCAACGGTCTGATCGCGAGGCGGCTGGCCGAGGATGCCCGGGCCGTCCTGCAGGCCCCGAAGTAGCCGCCGGTCAGCGGCGCGCGGCGGGCGTCTTCACGAAGATCATCTCCGCCTTGAAATACCCCCGGCTCCGGCGCAGGCTTTTCAAAATGCGGAGCAGTTCCGACAGGAGTTCCTTCTCCCAGGATTCGTCGTCGGGAACATCGTCCAACTGGTCCGCGATGGCCAACTCGAGCGCCTCGAGGCCCGTCCCCGACGGGAGGGTCAGCAGGAAGCGGGTCGGGGTGATCTCGGCCATGTGCAGAAACTCAATCTTCTTCAGGTAAAGGCTGGGCCCGACCAGGATCACCGAGCGGCCCGGAAGCACCTCCACGACCTCCACCTTCGGCCCGGCCGAGCCGTCCGCCCTCGTTGCCGAATCCACGGCCTTCACGATGGCCCGGGCCCGGTCCGCCGAGATGGATTGCAGTTGCTGGAGCGTGCGCAGGGGCAGCGTAACCGTCACAGGACGGCTGGATTCATTGAATTTACGAGGCCGCCCCCCCGCCCCTTTTTTATTGGTTGCAGAAACGCCCATGCTATTGGAATATTGATTTGTAGACGCAGTTTGTACGTAGAAACTATCCGGGTGTCAACAGGTTTTTTCGGGGAGCGGGAGTCCAATGAAAGTCTTGCTGACGGGTATCCTCGGGTACATCGGCGCATTCATGGGCGAGGCGCTTCAGGAGGCCCATCACCGGGTCACGGGCCTGGACACCGGATACTATGCCCGGTCTGTTCTATATGACAAGCGGCGCGCGGCGCCCTCGGTCATCCACAAGGACATCCGCCGGGTCACGGAGGAGGACGTCACCGGCTACGATGCCGTCCTGCATCTCGGCGAACTGTCCAACGATCCGCTCGGCCAGTTGGACCCGACCCTCACCCACCAGATTAACCATGCCGGGAGCGTCGGCCTCGCCAAGCTCTGTAAGAAGGCCGGCGTGCCGAGGTTCATCTATTCGTCCTCGTGCAGCGTGTACGGGACCGGCAACGGCGAGTTCAAGGACGAGCAGTCGCCGGTCAGCCCCCAGACCGCCTACGCCGAGTGCAAGGCCCGCGTGGAGCGCGAGGTCGCCGAGCTCGCGGACGACCGCTTTTCCCCCACCTTCCTGCGCAACGCAACGGCGTTCGGCCTCGCCCCGCACTTCCGGTTCGACCTGGTCTTGAACAACCTGTCCGGCCTGGCCGCCACCACCGGCGAGATCCGGATGAGCAGCGACGGCTCGCCGTGGCGCCCGCTGGTCCACGTCCGGGACATCTGCCGGGCGTTCGTATGCGCGCTGGAGGCGCCGCGCGAGGCGGTGCACAACCAGGTGTTCAACGTGGGCGACACGAAGGAGAACTACCGGGTCCGCGAGGTCGCCGAGATCGTCGCGCAGGCCTTCCCGGGCTGCAAGATCGCCACGGGCAACGGGGACAAGGACAGCCGCAGCTACCGGGTCTCGTTCGACAAGATCCGGCAGGCGCTGCCGGGCTTCGCCTGCGCGATGACCGCCCTCGACGGGGCGCGGGAGCTGAAGGACATCTTCGACCGGATCCATCTCACGCGCGAGCTGTTCGAGCACCGCGCCTTCATCCGCCTGAAACAGATCCGGCACCTGCTGGCGACGAGCCAGATCGACCATCAATTGTTCTGGAATTGAGGGCGTCCCTGCCCTATTCTCGGTCCGCTGACGAAAGGATTCGTGTAGCGTCATCCAAACCCATGGAAAGCAACATCCTATGGTGCACATCGCGCTAGCCTGCCGCTTCTGCGGCCATCCCCTATCCCAGACGTTCGTGGACCTCGGCATGTCGCCGCTGGCCAACTCGTACCTGAAGGCCGACCAGCTCAACCGCATGGAGCCGTTCTTCCCGCTGCACGTGTACGTCTGCGAGAACTGCTTCCTCGTGCAGCTGCCCGAGCACGAGTCCGCGGAGGACATCTTCAGCGACTACGCCTACTTCGCCTCCTACTCCGACAGCTGGCTGGCCCACGCGAAGGCCTACGTCCAGATGATCAGCGAGCGGCTGAAACTCGGCCCGAAGAGCCTCGTCGTCGAGCTGGCGAGCAACGACGGCTACCTGCTGCAGTACTTCGTGGAGAAAGGCGTGCCGGTGCTGGGCGTCGAGCCCGCGGCCAACGTCGCGAAGGTCGCGGAGCAGAAGGGCATCCGGACCCTGGTGAAGTTCTTCGGCGAAAAGCTCGCGCGGGAACTGGCGGGCGACGGCACGCGCGCGGACCTGATCATCGGCAACAACGTGCTGGCCCACGTGCCCGGCCTGAACGATTTCGTGGCGGGCATGAAGGCGCTGCTAAACCAGGGCGGCGTCATCACCATGGAATTCCCGCACCTGGTGCAGCTGATGGCCCACAACCAGTTCGACACGATCTACCACGAGCACTTCTCCTACTTCTCCTTCACGGCGGTCGAGAAGGTGTTCGCGAAGCACGGCCTGACGCTGTTCGACGTCGAGGAACTGCCGACGCACGGCGGCTCGCTGCGGATCTACGGGCGGCACGCGGACGACGCCTCCAAGCCGGTCGGCCCGCGCGTCCTCGACCTGCGCCGCCGCGAGCAGGCCGCCGGCTTCGAGACCCTGGAGCACTACCGGTCGTTCGGCGAGCAGGTGAAGGCCACCAAGCGCGCGCTGCTGGCGTTCCTGGTGAAGGCCAAGGCCGAGGGCAAGCGCATCGTCGGCTACGGCGCGCCGGCGAAGGGCAACACGCTGCTCAACTACTGCGGCGTGCGGACTGATTTCCTCGACTACACGGTGGACCGCAGCCCGCACAAGGCCGGCCAGTTCCTGCCGGGCAGCCACATCCCGATCTTCCCGCCCGAAAAAATCCGCGAGACGCGGCCGGACTACGTCCTGATCCTCCCCTGGAACCTGAAGGACGAGATCACGCAGCAGATGGCCCACATCCGCGAGTGGGGCGGCCGGTTCGTCGTGCCCATCCCGACGACGCAGGTGCTCGCATGATCTTCGCCCCGACCGCCGTGGCCGGTGTGCAGCGCATCGCGCCGGAGCGCCGGGGGGATGACCGCGGGTTCTTCGCGCGCACGCTCTGCCTGAAGGAACTCCGCGCGCACGGCATCGAGTTCCAGCCCGTCCAGTGCAGCACCTCGTTCAACGCCCGGCGGGGCACGCTGCGCGGCCTGCACTTCCAGGCCGAGCCGCGCGGCGAGGACAAGGTCATCCGCTGCACCCGGGGCCGGGTCTTCGACGTCGCCGTGGACCTCCGGCCCGGCTCGCCCACGTTCCGGAAGGCGGCGACGGAGATCCTCTCGCCAGACAACGGCCTGCAACTCTTCATCCCGCGGGGCTGCGCCCACGGGTTCCTGACCCTCGCCGACGACTCGGAAATCGAGTACATGATGGCCGAGTACTACTTTCCGGATCTCGCGCGCGGCGTCCGGTGGAACGACCCGGCCTTCGCCATCCGGTGGCCGGAGGAACCGCAGGTGATTTCGGACCGCGACCGGACGTATCCGGACTTCAAGGGATGACGACCATGCCGACCTCGATTCCCCCTCTCCAGGATCCCGCAGCGGCCGGCCGGGAAATGCATGCCCTGGCCGCGGACCTGTTCCCGATCTGCCGCAGCATCACGGGAAACGGCGTCCGCGAGACGCTGAAGCGCCTCTCCGCCCTGGCGCCGATGTCGATCCGCGAGGTGCCGACCGGCGCGCCCCTGCTCGACTGGACCGCCCCGAAGGAATGGACCATCCGCGACGCCTGGATCAAGGACCCGTCGGGCCGGAAGATCGTGGATTTCCGGGCCTCCAACCTGCACGTCGCGGGTTACAGCATCCCCGTCCGCAGAAAGATTCCGCTCGCCGAACTGCAGCAGCACCTGCACTCCCTGCCCGATCACCCGGACTGGATCCCGTACCGGACGAACTACTACGGCGAGGACTGGGGCTTCTGCCTGGCCCACCGTGTTCGTTCCGCGCTGGCCGATGGAACGTACGAGGTCTGCATCGATTCCACGCTCGATGCCGGCTCGCTGACGTACGGCGAGCTGGTCCTGCCGGGCGCCGGCCCCGGGGAAATCCTGGTCACCGCGCACGTCTGCCATCCGTCGCTCGCCGACGACAACTTGAGCGGCCTGGTGGTGGCGGCCTTCCTGGCCCGGCACCTGAAGGACACAGAGCGCCGGCTCACCCTCCGTTTTCTGTTCATCCCCGGCACGATCGGTTCGATCGCGTGGCTCGCCCTCAACGAGACGGCGGTCTCGCGCGTCCGGCACGGACTGGTCCTCGCCTGCGTGGGCGATGCCGCGCCCTTCACGTACAAGCGCAGCCGCCGCGGCGACGCGCCGGTGGATCGGGCCGTGGCCCACCTCCTGAAACACCGCCCCGGCGGCGGCCGGCTGGTGGATTTCAGCCCGTACGGCTACGACGAGCGGCAGTTCAATTCGCCCGGCTTCAACCTTCCCGTCGGCTGCCTGATGCGCTCGATGTACGGCACGTTCCCGGAATACCACACGTCGGCGGACAACCTGGATTTCGTGAAGCCGACATCGCTCGCCGAATCGGCAGGCCTCGTGCTGGACGTTCTCGACGTCCTGGAAAACAACCGGCGATTCCTGAACCTGAACCCGAAAGGCGAGCCCCAGCTCGGCCGGCGCGGGCTCTACTCCTGGATCGGCGGGCAGAACGACAAGGCGGCGGCCCAGATGGCGCTGCTGTGGGTGCTGAATCTCTCGGACGGCCGGCATTCGCTGCTGGATATCGCCGAGCGGGCGGACCTGCCCTTCCCGGCGATCCGCAACGCGGCGGCCCAACTGCAGGAGCGCGGCCTCCTGAACGAGGTCGAGGAGGCATGACATGAAACGATTCGCCGACCAAGGCGCCGTGATCACCGGCGCGGGGAGCGGGATGGGGCGCAGCCTGGCCGCGGGCCTGGCGGCCGAGGGCGCCCGGGTCTGCCTCGTGGACCGCGACGAGAAAAGCCTGGCGGAATCGGTGCGCCTCCTGGGCGGCCCGTCTCCCTCCGTCGGCTCCGTGCTGTGCGACCTCACCGTCGACGCGGAGGTGTCACGCATGGTCCAGGAAGCTGTCCGGACGCTCCAGCGGGTGGACCTCCTCGCCCACAGCGCCGGCGCGTTCCGGATGGGCGCCATCGAATCCCTGCCCGTCGCCGAACTCGATTTCCAGTACCGCGTCAACACGCGCGCCCCGTACGCGCTGACCCAGACCCTGCTGCCGGAACTGCGGAAGAGCCGCGGGCAGGTGTTGTTCGTCAACTCCTCGGCGGGCCTGGCCGCCGGCGCGAAGTGGGGCGCCTACTCGGCGACCAAGGCGGCCCTTAAAATGCTGGCCGACAGCCTGCGCGCGGAGGTCAACGCCGACGGCATCCGCGTGTTGAGCATCTTCCCCGGCCGCACGGCCGGCCCGATGCAGGAACAGATCCACCGCCTGGAGAACCGGCCCTACCACGCGGACCGGCTGCTCCAGCCGGATTCGGTGGCCGCCATGGCGCTGGACGCCCTGGCCCTGCCAAGGACGGCCGAAGTGACGGACGTTTCCATCCGCCCCATGATGAAGTCCGGTTGAGGCCCTGCCCATGCTCCTCCCGGACCCGCAATTCAGCGTCGAGGCCAATGCATGGGCCTTCTGCGCGGCGTCGTTGACCGCGCGCCTCCTGATCCCGGGCTGGGCGTGGCTCTGGCTCTGGCCGCCGGACGGAGAGCCGAGCGGGCCATTGGCCCGGCGACTGATCCTGACCGCGCAGGCCGCATTGACGGGCCTGCTCGTCTCGCTGGTCGTTGTCATCACGCTGGCGGCGTTCGGCTGCTATACCGAGACGAACGAATGGATGGCGCTCGCCGCGGCCACGCTTACCGGCCTGCTCGCGGGCGAGGCCAGCGGACGGTTCCGCCTGGCGGGAACCCTCCGCGCCCTGCTCCCGGGGGCCGCCGCGCTGCTGGTCGCCTTCGCCGTGCTCATGGGGTTACCGCGGCGCGGCGAATGGGTGCTGGGCGGGTGGGACCCGGGCATTTACGTGTGCCAGGGCGTGAGCTTGAGCCAGGGCGGCTCGTTCCATCCGGACCCGGACCGCTTTTTCGCGCAGCTCCGCGTGCATGAACTCGGCCTATTCACCCGCCCGCAGCACACGTACCTGGAAGCGCACCCGGTGGTTCCGCTGGACCCCGCCCGGCGGTCGCTGGAGCCATTCTTCTTCCCGGGGACCCCATCGCTGATCGCCGTGCTGTATCGCTGTGGCGGACTGCGGGCGGCCACCCGGGTCAATGATTTCGCGGGTCTGCTCGCGACGCTCGCGTTCGGCGCGGCGGCGCTCGCCCTGTTCCGCCGGGGCGCCCCGGCCTGGTTCTCGGTCCTGGCCCTGCTCGCCCAGCCGGCCTGGCTGTTCCACACGCATTTTCCCACCTCGGAGATGCTGCAACTCGCGCTCCTCTCCGGCATGGCGCTGCTACTAGCGCGGCGTTCCCTGTCCCTCGGAGCGGCGGTCCTGTTCGGCATTCTGCTGTTCATGGCGGAGGTCAACCGGCTATCCTTCCTGCCCTTCGGCATGCTCCTCGTGTTTCTCCTGGCCGCCAATGAGCTCGAGGAATCCACCCCTCGGCACACGCTGGCCCGCATCATCCAGGTCTGCGCGCTGGGCGGCGGCACGCTGTTCCTGTTCTTCACCAACCTGGCGACGATCGAGCGGCTGCACCAGGCGATCCCGCCCCTCTTCGCGTCCAGCCTGGTCCTGGTCGTGCTGATGCTGCTTTTCGATTCCGGCGCGTTCCCGCGTTCCGCCCGGGCCCTTGTCTTCCGGCTGCAGAAAATGGCGTTGGGCCTGGGCCTGGGCCTGGTCGTCGCGCTGCTGGCGGTCGCCGCCTGCGCGCCGGGCTGGCTGCCGGATTCGCTCTCGTGGTCGCTCCGGGGCGCCGCGCGGTTCATGGGCGCCGGCTGGATCGGCTTGGCCGCCCTGGGGGCCCTCTTCATCCTGCGGACGGACAGCCCGATGCTCCATACCTGGTGCCTGTTCCTGCTGGGCGGCTGGCTGGCCAGCCTGCTGAACCCGGAGATCGCCCGGCTGCTGCCCTGGGCGGCCCGCCGGAACCTGGAATATGGAGTGCCCCTGGTGGCGCTGCTGGCGTCCGGCCTGCCCGGCTTCCTGTGGGGCCGTGGCGGCGCGCCGGCGCTCCGCCGTATCACGGCCGTCGCGATCCTAGCCGTCCCGCTGGCGGCGCACGGCCGGGCGGCCGCGACGGCCTGGTCCGCCACGGAGCACGACGGGCTGACGGAGGTCCTGGCCGGCGCGGCGGAACGGACCCGGCCCGACGACATCATCGTGGCCGATCATTTCCGCTGGGGCACCCCGCTGCGCTTCCTTTTCGACCGCACCGTGATCAACGGGGAATTATACCTGGACACGCGCCGGTTCAGCCGGATGCAGGACGCCCTGCAGGTGCTGGCGCGCCTGGCCGCGAAGGGACATCGCATCCGGTTCCTGGTCTCGACCGAGCGCGGCCTCGACGTCTTTCCGGTCGTCCCCTCCCCAACCCGGCTCGACTGGGAATCGTCGGAGTGGCAGGACCGCGAAGTCGTCCAGAGCCCGCGCGCGCGCGCCGTGGAAGTGAAACAGAAACCCCGCCGCTTGCGGCTCTACACCTGGGAACTCGCCGCCCCGATCACGGAATGAACTCCGGGCAGCACTTCGGAAGCCGCTCTTCGCTATTTGAGGGCTGACCCCGATGATGCACTACGAACATATGGGCGCCTCTATTCATGAAGGTCACTACAAGGTATGAGTTGAGCCGCCGCCACCTTACGGCAGAACGCTTACCGTTATCGTTCCCGTTGGCTTCGTCTCATCGTATTTCACCGAACGCGTTCGTTCCTCTGAGTCATTACCATCTTGGTCTTTGACCTTCATCTTGACGCTATGGTTCCCGTCCGCCAGTTGCCCAGTTCCAAGATCGCCGTTCCATGAACGTGTTATCATGTCCTTCCATGGAAGCGAAGACGCATTGCCGTCGGCCGCCAAGTCGTATGTGGCGGCTTCGCCGCCATCCCAGACTTTACCCGTCGTGTCCTTCATGGGAGCGGCGCCGGCGAGCATCGAGACCAAAACCGTCTTCTGGCGGTTCTCCATGGCCACAAGAGACACATCAACGGGCTTATTCGGGCCAAAGATCTTCGCCGAGATAGAAGGTTTGCCATGTGTGTCATCGTCCGGCACCAGCGGTGGCAGTTCAGCAGAGTGCGCCTTAATCCGTGTGAGAGTTCCATCATAGGACTTCTTCAACTGTTCGCGGATCATAATCGAATTGTCGGCGATATCTCCATAGTAGTCCCACCCTTCATTTTGACCGGGAAGCATTTCAAGTAACACAGGAATGCCGTACTCGTCCAAGTAGTAAGGCGGTTGGCCGTAGGTTCCCCAATCCGTGTTTGGCACTCCCCACGCGGAGGGGCCGTCAACCATCAGCACGCCACTGGCATCAACCTCATCATCTGCATCGCTTCCTATATCGTCTCTGTCATCGTCGTCCATCGAATCGTTGAGCCAGTATTCGAACACCGAGGTGCCGCCGGAATACGTGAAGGAGTACGTCCACGGACTGGAACTCGACGCATATCCAAATGTGAACAAGTATGCCCAGTATTCCATGTCGTCCAGCAAGTACACACCCGGAGTGCCATGACAACACCGACGGATGTGAGCAGGCACAAACTCATCTTGAGCACAATGGAGCTCGAAACCCATTTCTTTGTATGCATATTCAAAACTGTACTTCTTGTACAGAGACAGGGTGCCCTCTTGGCCATCCGGTTTCACGTCCGCATAGAACCACGTTTCAGGGGCGGGCCCGACACCGTTGCCCCACCACTGGGTGGTGTTGTCGTCCGGTAAATCATGCGACTCGGTATTCGATCCGTCTTCCAGTTTGTCCCTGAATCGGACAAGGTCAGGATACGTTGTCGCGTCGATGTCATTGTCCACGACATCCTTCGCGATCCGATGATGGGTATCCAGGCTTGATCCGAGCGCGGTGCCCCAAGCCACAACCACGCGAGGAGCCGTCATGCATGAAGACAGGCAAACCACGATGATGCATGTCCAGTCGCGTTTCATTTCTTCGCCTCCTTCTCTTCTCGGCCCCATTTGGTGACTATTCTCCTCGTTTCTTCCAATGCCATTTGTTGGAGTTGAGCGTAGGTATACTTCCCCGTCCCGGCGTATCGTCGATCCAATTCGCTTGTAAGGCAAATGATGATACGCCCGGCAACGACCATGAATCGTTCGTCGTCAGAATAATCGAGTTCAACCGATGAGCGTTTCTTCGTCAACTCGAAAAGCCTAATCCATACGCGAACTCGCAAGTCATTGATCGGAACACCGCCGTCGTCGTTGACTCCTAGCAACTGCCTTGCATAAGGAAGGAGTTCGTTGCTTCTCCCTTCCAATAACCCCCACACCCGCCTTTTCTCGTCGAGCGGTGTCTTGGGAGAAAGAAACGTCTCAATCATCCCTGGCAGACGGTTTGTGGCGTCGCATGCCAGAAGTGCGGCTTGCACGGCTTTCGCTTCCTGGGGCAGCGTCTTTTCCAACTCGAGCAGCGTGTTACGGGACCGGGAAGAACCGATGTATCCAAGACGCACTATCGCCATTGACCGAAGATCTGATGTTTCGTCTTCGGCAATGTTAATCACCATCTGTTCAATGTCGGCAGACTGTTTGGCCATCACCCCAAGAGCCCACAGCGCGGACTTGCGGGCCACTTCATGATACTTGGGGTCCATGCAGCAGGCGTACAGATCCACAGCAAGATCAGGATCATTGATACTCGCGATCGCGGGTTTGAGGAAGGCCTTCTGGTTGTCGTCCAAGGGTTGGGCAGCCTCGTCCAGCAATGCGCGCAAACCAGCGTGCCCCATCTTGGCCAGCGCGCCATGCGCAACGCCACCACCCCACTCCATGGGTATGTCGTGGTTCAACTGGGATGCCAGGACCTTCACGCTCATGGGTGAACCTTGGTCAATCTCGCCAAGCGCCGTAAAAGCAGTCTTACTGGCTAAAATCAGCGCAACGGCTTCCTTCTGACCTAGTGCGTCAAGGTTCTTCTTGCCGGGGGAATCAAGGTCTTTCCGTCGGCGTTCAGTGTCCGCAATGAACTGCCTCAACGGTTCGGCGCTTGATTTGTCCTTCAACCCGGCGAGCACTTGAACAGCAAAGTACTGGACGAACACATTCGTATCCTGAAGGTACTGGTGATACTGAGCCAGCGGCTTGCGCTCCGGAAGCAACTGCGGATGCGTTGCCGCCATCTGGGTGATGCGAAGCAATTCATCCGGATCGCCTTGCCGTGCACGCTCGATCGCCACCGCGGGATCGGATTTGCCGTCCTGCATCGGGGTCTTCATGTTCTCTCCCGCATAGCAGTGCAGCGTGCATGAGAGCAGCAGTGCCGCGCACTGACGTAGCGTGGCTCTGCCCATAAGGGTGCCGAGTTTGTTGGACGGCAGAGCGGATGTCATAGCAGGGGGCTCGACCTTCCATTGACGATCAATCACATCGTTCAATAGTGCGTTGCTCATGGCGATTGAGTTCCTTATGGGAGTTGAAACGTATTGACCACCTGATCAATGTGGTTGTCAACCATGTCGTCGATGTCCACCTTGACGGTGTTGGAACCCGGCAAGTTGAGTTCGTTACATGACGGCACATAAAACACCCTCAACTTTGTTGTGATCTGTTCGCCATCGACCGTTGCTGTCGTGGGTTGAAGCGTAAGATGTGAAGTATGGATCACATTATCGTTGAAGTCGAACTTGAGTGTATCCTGCTTCAAGCCGCTCCTGACGCCATTCACTTCCTGATCTTCAAGCTCAACAACGATCTCCACTTTCAGGACGGTATACTTCGCTTTATCGCAGGCGCCGCTTTCCGGATGAACGGCGTCGATGAATTCCACCTCGCCCGCCGAGGCGCCCTCCAGGTACAACGTCAGGCCCTGGCCGACGCGGGCTACGGAATAGGACGAGAGGGCGTTGGTCATTTTACGCCGGTCTTCATAGCAATGCCCAATCCCTGACACGGAAACCATCTGGTTTGTGGGAAGGTCCGCAGGACAGATGGTGATGGTGACGGGCATCAGGTCCGGATCGTCCGAAAGGAGCGGCGCTTCCGTGTTGTCCGGGTACCCGCTTCCGTCGCTGTCGTTGTCGTTCACGGCGATGAAAACACCCTGGGTCTCTTCCATGCCTTCGGACACGCCTACAGAAACATCCACCTGGACCACCGTGAACCGTTGCTCGCGGGTCCAGCAGTGCTTATTAACCCGCACGACTTCATGCTGATATCTGGGACTGGGCGTGCATTGCTCCTTGATGACTGCGCTTGTTGAATTGGAATCGGGCACTGGGTCGAAGATACACACCCCCTCAAGGGTCCATGTGTAGGGCAGCTCCGCGATCTCGGGGACAAGCGGCCCCTTGGCGGTAAGCGAACCAGTAGGGCTGCAAACAGGATCGTACATATTGATGCCCAGATTGGTTTTACCCATCAGGTAAAGTTGAAGATCGTGCGAGGTAAATGGCTTTATCGCGGTTTCGTGCACGGAACAGGTAATCGGGCCGACGGCCATCGAGGCATCCACACTGTAAGTGATTTGACCACTTCCCGCGGTTTTGTTGGTGAACTCGGCGCATTCGCCTATGCCGCTGCTTGGAGCCGCTTCGATACCATCCACCTTCCATTTCCAATTGGTTTGGGATATCGAGTAGTTGTAGTTGCTGTTCTGATAACATCCCGCGGCTAGATTGGTTATACTGGCGCACACGACAACATAGGAGCCTGTGCAGGGCCGGCAAGCATTCGTCGGAACCGTCACCGTCAAGGACGGGCATTCCGGCGTCGGGCATCCCACCGTGAGCGCCACCTGGGCCCGGGCGGACATCACCGCAAAAAAAAGGTAATGGAGGAGGATCGCCTTTTTCATGGCAGTCGGTCCATATCAAGGCGGAGTCGCGAGCATTCCGCTTCCCAGTCCGCGGGCGCGTAATTAACAGCCTGCGCATCAACACGACGCGGATCGAGATCGGCCAACAGCAGCAGCGCCCGCGCCTCCAGTTTCCATTCCGGCTGCAAACGCCTGTCCACGCCTTGAGCGCGGCGTATCGCGGAAGCGCAGCGCTTCGCTTCAACAGCATCACCCTGCTTGCGGGCCTTCAGTGCTTTCCAATACCAGGCCCAGGCGCACGAGCGGTGGGTAGGAGCCTCTTCGACAAGCCGATCGCACAGGGCTAAAGCCTCGTCCGCGCGACAGCGGCCTACCAGCCATTTGACATACGGAATACCCACGCACACCGCCCCTTCCGGGGGCGTGGCCGGATCATCCAGCCACGTTCGAGCAAATACCTCCGCCGCGCCGGCCCCGCCCTGCCGACCGTATGCCTCCGCCAGCCAGCCCAGGTATTCCCAGAAACAGGCCTGGGACGACCAAAGCCATTCCTTCTTCTCTGCGGGCAGTTTCTCCCAGAAATCAATCGCGCGGCCTGCACGATTGAAATCGTTTACCTGTCGACGGGTCAGCTTGAAAAGGATCTCCGAGGCCACCGCCGGCTGTTGAGCCGCCGCGAAGTTCGCAAGGGCCAGCCGTTCACCCTGCTCAAACAACTGAAAGCTCCACGAGTACAATTGAGGAGATACAGAGTACAGCTGACGGGCAAAATCCAACAGCACTTCAGGATCCTGAACCGCGGCCAACAGGCGCTCGATGGCCGGACGAGCCTCGATCAAGGCCTCGGGCTTGCCTGCGGCCATGAGGGCGTTCATCCAGAGCAACTGGGCCTGCAAGCGAAAACGGATCGGAATGGAATCGGCTTCGCAGAACGTTCGGTACCATCCCGCCGCAACCATATGATTCCCCAACAGGCTTTCCATGCGGGCCAAGGCCCAGACCGATTTGCCCCACAGGCTCTTCCCGGCCGGAAGATTGGCTATATTGCGTTGCAGCAACGGCCGGGCCAGATCGTGGCGTTTGGCCATCATGCAGGAGATCGCCAGGCTGTGCGCGGTGCGCGGGCCGGAATCGCCACCATACTGCGCATCAGCATGTCGAATAAGAGCGTCCAGATTCGGACGGCGTCCTTCCCACAAACCGGCGCGGATGCATTCCTTCGCCGCCGCCAGCCATTCATTGCGGCTCAAGCCCGGCGTCTTGAGAAGTTCTTCCGCCAGTTTCCTTTTTGCTTCCGCGTCACCGGGCGCAGCCCTGGCTGACGCCAGGATCATCTTGCGGAGTTCCGCCTCAACAATCGGGAACCTCTTTCCCTCACGGGTGGACCACTTCTGCGCGACCTCTCGCCACTGGCGCATGTCGCCGTTCCGAAGTTCTCGCGTGATGGCCAGGACGGCGCGCGCGCGCACGCCGGGGGGGGCCATATCCAGGCCGTTCAACAGGTTTTGGCTGATCTGCCAGCCCCCCAGCCTCCGCCGGGCCGCGATCAGGAGGGGCCAAGCCGCAAGTGTCTTGGCCGCGTAGCGGCCCCCGCGGATGGATTCTTCCGCCAGGGTCAACGCCCGGGCTGGATCGTTCATGGCCAGTGCGATACGCGCCAGCCCCTGTCGCGCACGGCAGGCGCCGCCCGGATTCACCAGCAGGGCCTTCTCAAAGAATTCCCTAGCCAGCGCCGGCTCGCCTTCCCGAAGGAAGATGGACCCCATCCTTGTCGCGACAACGCTCTCGCGCGGCGGCAGAAGGGAAACCGAAACGCGACCCTGCGAAGCCAGGAGCTGGTTGGCCGAACTCACTTGCTCATTGAAGTCGGCCATCTTCTTCCGGGCCAGGTCGCAGGCATGACGCGCCATCATCTGCGCCTCGTCCACGCGAACGGCCTTGAGCAGGGCTTGAACCTGGCCCACGAGCGGACGCAGCCACAAACGGTCATGGTCCAGGCTAAGCGTGGCCGCCCGTTGGTAAATGACCGCCGCCTCTTCAAAGGCGCCGCGATGGAATTCGCTGTCGCCGACCATACCCAGGACGCGAGCCTGTTCATGCCGGTTCAACGCTGGGGTCGCGAGGAGTTGATTGGCGTGAGACAGACCAGCCGCGAAATTTCGCCCTTGAACACTTTCACCGATTTCTCGCAAGACCGAAGAGAAAACAGCCTTGTCTCGGGGCGGTTGATACGGACGCTTCTGGAATCGCCGCCTTGTTTTCATGTCCCGCCTTAATTCCCTAGGCGGCTCACAGAGCCGCCGCTTCAACGACCACAGGCGAGAAGCCCGCGTTACCAATTACCCATAAAAAGGCGGCCGGGAACCTGGAATCCTCGCAGGGTTTTTTCGGTTCCCGGCCAAGGCCCTCGAATTGCGACGTAGCGTTGTTACGCGCAGCCCGAGGGCGAAATCGAAAACACTATCCTTCACAGCAAATCTCCACGGAGATTCCTCTTCGTGCCGCGACCCGCATAGCATCCGCCGCCGTGCGGAAACGGGCGCGCCTGCAAAAAGCTTCATCGGACGATCTGACACCCGCAGAAGATACGAGTCGGAGCCAAACAGGGGTGCGTGCCGCGCGCGGCCGAAAGACGCGATCGACCACCATGGAATGCAAGGCCAGCCCCACTGTCGCGGCGCCGGTCACCTGTATGAACCTCCTCCGTGATACAGGCTTCATGGAATACATATTTATTGATTTTATCAGTGAAGCAGGCAAGTCATTTTAAAAGGTATTTCCGCATTTTCCTTTACCTTAAACGGTTCATCGAGTTAGGCTGAAACCATGAGGCTGGGGCTTCTTTTTTTTCTTCTGATCGCGTCCGGATCTGTCGCGAGCGGCGACACGATTGCCTTTTTTTACGCCCTCGATGGCGATCTCGCGGCGTTGAAAACAGAAGCCCGCGAAGTCGGGCAACCCTATGCCGTCGGCGCGCGGCGAATCCAACGCCTGGCGCTGGGCTCGCATACGATCTACGCGCTGAAGATGGGCTCGGGTTGCGTGGAGACGGCGGCATCGGCGCAGGCGCTGCTCTCGCGGTTCCGGTGCGATTGGGCGTTCTCGCTCGGGCCGGCCGGCGCTTTATCGGAAAACATCGAAACCGGGCGATGGTATCGCGCGGATCGAGTCATCGCCTGGCAACGGGAGTCCTCGACGTGGGAAACGGATTGGGGCCGTTTCCCCGCGACCAGCCCTTCCCCGCTTCTTCAATCCACCTCCGCCATCGCCGTGGCGTCCGGAGAAATTTTCGTGTCTTCCTCCGGCGAGCGCGAAAGAATCCGCGCCGTCACCGGGGCCGACGCCGTGGACATGAACAGCTTCGGCCTGGCCCTGGTCTGCGCGGATCACGGCGTGCCCCTGTTCAACTGGAAGATCATCAGCGACCGGGCCGATGAAAACGCGCCGGCTGACTTTCGCGCTTTCGTGGAAAGTTACCAAGGGGAGGGCGGACGGGCGCTGGCCGACATTATTTCCTTGCTGCCCGCCAATCCCCGCGATCCGGCGTCGTATCCCGCCATCGAGGAACTACTTCGAAACCCGTGACCCCCACCGCGCCGAGGAAACGGGGTTGATCCTTTACACGGCCTTGAAGCAGAGCGTCGCGTTATGCCCGCCGAACCCGAGGGAGTTGTTGAGGCAGGCCCGGACCTTCGCCTGCCGCGCCTGGTTGGGCACGTAGTCGAGGTCGCATTCCGGGTCGGGCGTCGTGTAGTTGATCGTGGGCGGGATCACGCCGTGCTTCAGCGTCATCGCGCAGGCGATGGATTCCACGCCGCCCGCCGCGCCGAGCATGTGCCCGTGCATGGACTTGGTGGAGCTGATCATGATCTGGCGCGCCCGCGCCTCGCCGAGGGCCGCCTTGATCGCCGCCGTCTCGCCCTTGTCGTTGAGCGGGGTGCTGGTGCCGTGCGCGTTGATGTAATCGATGTCGGCCGGCGTCAGCCCGGCGTCCTGCATGGCCAGGCTCATCCCGCGCGCCGCGTGCGCGCCGCCTTCGGCGGGGGCGGTGATGTGGTAGGCGTCGCAGGTGCGGCCGTAGCCGGCGAGTTCGCAGTAGATGCGCGCGCCGCGCTTCTTCGCGTGCTCCAGCTCCTCCAGGACCAGGATCCCGGCGCCCTCGGCCATGACGAAGCCGTCGCGGTCCTTGTCGAACGGGCGGCTGGCCGTGGCGGGGTCGTCGTTCCGGGTGCTCAAGGCGCGCATGGCGGCGAATCCGCCCAGCGCGAGCTCGCAGATCGACCCTTCGGCGCCGCCGGCGATCATGATGTCGGCCTCGTCATGCTGGATCATCCGCAGCGACTCGCCCAGGCAGTGCGTGGCAGAGGCGCAGGCGGAGACCACGCAGAAGTTGGGGCCCTGGAAGCCGAACTCGATGGCGATCTGCCCGCTTAAGATGTTGACGATCATCTGGGGGATCATGAACGGCGAAAAGCGGCCCGGCCCGCGCTCGATGAGGTTCCTGCTCTGCTCGTAGCAGACCTGCAGGCCGCCGATGCCGCTGCCGACGACGACGCCGGCGCGCTCGCGGTTGACCTGGTCGAGGACCAGCCCGGAATCCGCGACGGCCAGCTTGGCGGCCACGACCCCGTACTGGCTGAACGGGTCCATGTGCCGCTGTTCTTTCCTGGAGATGTAGGGGGCGGGATCGAACTCGACGACCTCGCCGGCGATTTGCGCCGAGTAGGCCGACGCGTCAAACGTCTGGATGCGGCGGATGCCGCAGTGGCCGGCCTGAAGGCGCTCCCAGAATTTCTGCACGTCGCACCCCAGCGGGGAAACGACGCCCAGTCCCGTTACCACTACTTTCCTGCCTGTCATGTCCGCCCCCTGTTCAAACGAATCTCAACCGCGCCGATCCTATTCCGCGCCTTCGCCCTGCCGATGCCGATGGAAAATGAAAGGCAGGCCGGGAACTCCCGCGCGGAGAGCTCCCGACCTGAAACTACGACACGGAATCAGGCTGCGCCGAAGCCCTTTTCCTTCAGGTAGGTGATTACCGCGCCGACCGAGGTCAGCTTCTCGGCGTCCTCGTCCGGGATCTCCGCGCCGAACTCTTCCTCGAAGGCCATGACCAACTCGACGGTGCCGAGCGAATCCGCGCCCAGGTCCTCGATGAACGAAGCCTCGGGGGTGACCTGTTCGGGATTGACGCCGAGCTGCTCCACGATGATCTCTTTGACTTTGTCTTCCAACGCCATGGGTTCTTCTCCTCTTTCTGTTTCTCTCTCACATCACCATGCCACCACAGATCGTAAGCACCTGGCCCGTAACGTACGACGACGCGTCACTCGCCAGGAACGTCACAACGTTGGCCACGTCCTCCGGCTGCCCGAAGCGGCCCAGCGGAATGGCGCCCAACATCTTATTCTTGATCTCCTCGGCGAGCTGATCCGTCATCCGCGTCTGGATGAAGCCCGGGGCCACGGCATTGGCCCGGATGCCCCGCGACGCGAATTCCCGGGCCACGGACTTGGTCAGAGCGATCAACCCCGCCTTGGATGCCGAATAGTTGCACTGACCGGCGTTGCCGATCAAGCCGATAATGGAGGCCACGTTCACGATGGCCCCGCGGCGCTGCTTCATCATGCCGCGCGCGGCGGCCTTGATGAACAGGAAGGCGCCCTTGAGGTTGATGTCCAGGACCTGGTCCCAGTCCTCTTCGCTCATGCGCACGAGGAACGTGTCGCGGGTGATGCCGGCGTTGTTGACCAGCACGTCGATGCGGCCGAACGCCTTCTCCGCCCTCTCGATGGCCGCCTGCACCTGCTCGGCCTTCGAGACGTCCACGGCGATGCACTCCGCCTTCCGGCCCAGGCCGGCCACCTTGGCGGCGGTCTCCGCGAGCCAGTCGGCCTGGACGTCGCAAAGCGCCATGTCCGCGCCCTCGGAGGCCAGCTTGACGGCGATGGCCTGCCCGATCCCGCGCGCCGCGCCCGTCACCAGCGCGATCTTGCCATCCAATTGTCCCATATGCGTATCCGCTCCTAGGCGATAGCGCCCGAATTCAAGGCCCCCTCCAGCGTGGGGCGGTCATTAATGTTATGGACGGCGGCATCCTTGTCAATTCGTTTGACCAGGCCCGCCAGCACTTTCCCGGGGCCGCATTCGAGGTGCGCGCGGATCCCCTGCGCCTTCATGCCCTCCACGCAGGAAATCCACCGGACCGACGAGGTGACCTGCTGCACCATCAGCTGGCGGATCTCGTCGGGCGAGCCGTGCGGCCGGCCCGAGACGTTGGAGAAGACCGGCCGGGCGGGCGCCTTGAACGTCACGCCGGCCAGCAGGGCTTCCAGTTTCCTCGCCGCGGAGGCCATCAGGGACGAGTGGAAGGCGCCGGCCACGTTGAGCTTCACGGCCTTTCGAGCGCCGAACTCGGCGGCGCGCTTCGCCGCCTCGGCGATGCGGTCCGCCGGGCCGCTCAACACGATCTGATCGGCCGAATTGAAGTTCGCCACCTCGACGCCTGTGGCCGCGCACAGGGCCTGGACCTTGTCGGGCGCGGCGCCGATGATGCTCACCATGCCGCCCGGCCGCTCGTCGCAGGACTCCTGCATGAACCGCCCGCGGGCCTGCAGCACCCGCAGGGCGTCCTCCAGCGAGATCGAGCCCGCGTACCAGAGCGCCGACCACTCGCCCAGGCTCAAGCCCGCCGTCGCGGCGAACGCGACGTCCGGCCGCTGCGCCCGCAGCGCCGCGAAGCAGGCGGCGCTGACGGTGAAGATCGCGGGTTGCGTGTTCGAGGACTTCGTCAGTTCCTCGATCGGCCCCTCGAAGCAGAGTCTGGCCAGGTCGAAGCCCAGCACCCGGTTGGCCGTATCGAACACGGCCCGGCTGGCGGGAAACGCCTCGGCCAGATCCTTGCCCATGCCGACCGCTTGGGCGCCCTGGCCGGGGAAGAGAATGGCTGTATGGCTCATGGAACAGCTCCTAGGGTTCAGGAAATTCCGCCTTCGTCCTTCGGCATTCCGCACGCCCTACTTGTCCCACTCGACGACGGACGCGCCCCAGGTGAAGCCGCCGCCGAAGGCGACCATCAGGATCTTGTCGTGCTTCTGGAGCTTGCCCTGCCGGTACAACTCATCGAGGGCCAGCGGGATGGTGGCGGCCGAGCTGTTCCCGTAGCGGTCCAGGTTCACCACGACCTTGTCCTTCCCGACGCCCAACCGCTCGCCGATGGCCTCGATGATGCGGAGGTTGGCCTGGTGCGGGATGATCCAGCGGATGTCGTCGGTGCCCAGGCCGCTGCTCCTGAGCGCGTCCGTGGCGGCGCGGCTCATATTGGTGACGGCGTGCTTGAAGACCTCGCGGCCGGCCATCTTCATGTAATGGAGACGCTGGCGCACGGTTTCCTCCGTGGCCGGGTAGCGGCTTCCGCCGCCGGGGAGCATCAGTAACTCGGCCAGCGTCCCGTCCGACCCGAGGACGGACGACATCACGCCGTGGGCGGCCCCGCGCGCCCGCAGGACCACCGCGCCGGCGGCGTCGCCGAACAGCACGCAGGTGTTCCGGTCCTTCCAGTCGAGGATGGACGTGATCTTCTCGGCCGCTATGACCAGGACCGTTTCCATCGTCCCGGTGCTGACGAACTGGCGGCCGATCTCGAGCGCGTAGAGGAAGCCCGAGCAGGCGGCTTCGATGTCGAAGCAGAAGGCGTTCCTGGCGCCGATCTTGGCCTGGACGAAGCAGGCGGTGTTGGGGAACCCCATGTCCGGGGTGATCGTCCCGAGCACGATCATGTCCACGTCCTCCGGGGATATCCCGGCGTCGGCCAGCGCGCGGCGGGCGGCCTCGGCGCCGAGGTCGGAGGAGGCCTGGTCGGGCGCCGCGATATGCCGCTCCTTGATGCCCGTGCGCGTGGTGATCCACTCGTCCGTCGTGTCGACCATTTTTTCCAGGTCGGCATTGGTCAGGATGCGGTCGGGGACATAGGATCCGATGCCTACGATGGAGACCGTGCGGCCGACCACGGCCGGATGAATGCGCTTGGTGTCTTTCAATGCTAATTCCCCAGGTTGCGAATGCCATCCACGATCATCTGGTTGATATGATGCGACACGGACTCGGCCGCGACGCGGATGCCGTTGCACACGGCGCGAGGCGAGGAGGAGCCGTGGCCGATCAGGCAGGTTCCGCCCACGCCGAGCAGCGGGGCGCCGCCGTACGTGGCGGGGTCCGAGCGCTTGCGGATCGAGCCGAACGCCCCGCGCGCGAGCAGCGCGCCGAGCATGCGGACGGGGTTCTTCGAGCACTCCTCGCGGATCCAGCGGGAGATGGTCCGCGCCACGCTCTCGCTGGTCTTGAGGACGACGTTGCCGACGAACCCGTCGCAGACCACGACGTCCACGACCCCGTTGTAGATATCGGAGCTCTCCACGTTGCCGTGGAAGTGCAACGGCGCCTTCTCGAGGATCTTGAAGGCTTCCTTGGTGGACTCGTTGCCCTTGCTGTCCTCGCCGCCGATGCTCAAGAGGCCCACCTTCGGCTCTTTCCGCCCGATGATTTCCCGGGAGTAGACCGACCCCATCACGGCGAACTGGGCCAGCATGGCGGGGCTCGAATCCGTGTTGGCGCCCGAGTCGATCATCACGAACGGCTTGACAGGGGTCGGGATCACGGTGGCGATCGCCGGCCGCACCACGCCCTCGAGCGTGCGCAGCTTCAGGGTGGTGGAGGCGACGGCGGCGCCGGTGTTGCCGGCCGAGAAGACGGCGTCGGCCTCGCCGTGCTTGACCATGTCCACGGAGCGGTTGATCGAGGAATCCTTCTTGCGGCGGATCGCCGTGGCCGGGCTTTCCTCCATGCCGACGACCTCGGAGGCGTGGCGCACCTGGATGACGGGCGGCACCGGGCCCTTCCCGTCGAGCTCGCGGCGGATGGCCGCCTCGTCGCCGACCAGGATGAGCGCCGACAAGCCCTTGAGGGTGCGGGCGGCTTCGAGCGCGCCGGCCACGATCGCCCCGGGCGCGAAATCCCCGCCCATGGCATCCACGGCCACGCGCATGGCTATTCGTCCGCCGAAATGATCAGGACCTGCCGGCCTTTGTACGTGCCGCACTCGGGGCAGACCCGGTGGGACAGCTGCGGCGCCCCGCATTTCGGACAAGCGCGGGCGGTCACAATGGCTTTCTTCTGCGACCGCTGGCGCATGCGCCGCTTGCTCTTCGATGTCTTTCTTTTCGGTACGCCCATTCCCCAACCCTCCTGATCAGCCCGGTTGTTACAGTTCCTTCAATTTATCCAGGGCACTCCACTTGCCCGGCCCGACCGCCGGAGGCTTGCACGGGCACGGCCCCTCGTTCAGGTTATGGCCGCACTGCGCGCAAAGGCCCCTGCATTCCGAGGAACACAAGGGGTAGGCCGGAAGACTGAGCAGGATATCCTCCCGGATATCCGGTGTCAAATCCACGGTCTCCGTGCCTTCCGGTGCGTCGTACGCGCGTAGGAAAGACAAATCGGACACGGTTGTCGAGAAAAAACAGCCGCACCGGCCGCACTGGAGCGAGGCCGGCATGCCGAGGCGGCCCTTCACCACGAGTTCGCCGGAGACCCGCTGCACGAAAAACCGGCAGGAAATCGGGCCCCCGGGCCGGACCCGCGGATCGGCCTCCAACTCCAGCACGGAGGCCGGCACGTCCTCTTCGTACCACCCGCCATCGGCGGGGACCTTGGGGATGTCGATGCGCATGACGGGTCAGCCCCTGGGCTTCAGCTTCGCCTGGAGCGCGCGCTCCACGGAAGGGGCGACGAAACTGCTGGTGTCCCCCCCGTACTGCGCCACCTCGCGCACCGTGCTGGAACTGACGTAGCTGAAATCCTCCTTCGGCATCAGGAACAGCGTCTCGATGTCCGGCGCCATCTTGCGGTTGGTCAGCGCCATCTGGAACTCGAACTCGAAGTCCGAGAACGCCCGCAACCCCCGCACCAGGACCCGCACGCCCTTCTTCCGGGCGTACTGGACCAGCAGGCCGTCGAAGATATCCACCTCGACGTTCTTGAACCGCCGGACGACATTCCGCACCAGGGCGCGCCGCTCCTCGACGGAGAACAGCGTCGCCTTGCGGGTGCTGACCGCGACGGCGAGGATCAACCGGTTGAAGATGCGCGCGGCGCGCTCGATCACGTCCAGGTGCCCCAGCGTGATCGGGTCAAACGTGCCCGCGTAGATGGCCGCTCGGTTCATGTGTTCTTCTCCCCGGACTCCCCGGCCTGGCGACGGTACAACAGCAGCCGGGTTTCTCCGTATTTCCGGTCCCGGAGCAGGGACCAGCCCGCCGGCGCAGGGACCGGCTCGCCCGCGCTCTGCTCAAAGGCCAGCAAACCTTCGGGGGCGAGAATAGGACCGGTTTGCAAGGCGAGCAAGGTCTTTTCCAGCCAGCGCCGCGTCCCTTCCCGGTCGTAGGGCGGATCGGCCAGGACCAGGTCGAACGCGCCTCCGGCCGGCGGCCTTTCGAGAAAACGGAACACCTCGTCCCGGCGGCATTCCGCCCGGCCTCCGCCCGGCGCGCACAGGGAGTCCACGTTGGCGCGCAGGACCCGCAGCACCGCCGGGTCCGAATCCACCCAGCACACGTGGGCCGCGCCGCGGCTCCACGCTTCCAGGCCCAGCGCCCCCGTGCCGGCAAAGAGGTCCAGGACGCGCGCGCCGACCACGGCCTCGCCCAGCATGGAAAACAGCGCGGCGCGCACCTTGTCCTGCGTCGGCCGCAGAGGGCCGGACGGGACCTTGAGGATTCTGCCTTTCAATATGCCGCCGGTGATGCGCATCCGAGGGTTCGGGATTCAGGTTCAGGAATAATGATTGACGGTTGGGGCGCATTGGTCAAGAAATCGTCCATGAATCCGTCCGCCCCCGTGCGCGCCATCGCGGTGTTCATGGCCGGCCTGTCTCTTTCGGGTTGCATCACGTTCAATCATCCCAAGGACCATTGGCTCGGCCTGGACAAGGTCGGACATTTCACGACGTTCGGCGCGCTGGGCGCGGCGGCCGCCGCGGCGGCGCTCCACCACGACGAATCGGACAACAACGCCTTCATGATCGGCGTGGGCACGGCGGTGGGACTGGGCTCGGTCAAGGAGTACGTGGACGAGAAACCGCTCCATAAGTACTTCAGCGGGAAGGATTTGATCGCGGACCTCGCCGGAGGAATCGTCGGCAGCCTGATCGTGATCCAGGCCGACTGAAGCCGGCGCGTAACCGGTCAGCGGTCGAGATCGAAGCCCTGGTGCAGGTAGGTGAAGGGCAGCTGGTAGTATTCGAGGAAGGTTCCCGCCTGGCGCCAGTTTCTCTGCTTCAGAAGATCGGACAAATTCCAGGCGATCCCGACGTAGGCCTTGCGATGGGGTTCCCCGTAGTGGCACCAATCCTGGTTTTCGTAGCCCCGGGTGTAGTATCCCAGATGAAACTCGGCGTAGCGCAGCCACGTGGACGAGAGGGCCTTGATCCCGCTGCCCTTGAAGGCCAGGAGATACTTGAAGCCGGAGTAGTCGCTGATGCAGTCGCTGGTGTATCCGCGCCACGTGCCCCACGACGGCCAGTAGGACACGCGGTAATCCACCAGGCTCCTCAAGGCCGGGCACTCGCGCCGGAGGTAGCCCCACAGGGCGCCGGCCGCATCCGCCGTCAGATCCTGGAACGAGAAACCGTGCCGGCTGAACGCATCGCCGAACTCGATCATGCAGAAGGTCGCCAACCCGGACAGGGCCCCGTACAGCGAGGCCTCGCGCCGGTCGTATCCCCAGTTCTCGTACACGGCCCCATACGACATCGCGGCCACGTAGGTGCTGAAGGCGTGGCCGAGCTTGTCCGCCCCGCCGTGGATCGAATCGCGCTGGAACCATCGCTCGTTGACGACCTGGAACGTGTGCCCGCCGTACCCCCAGAACAGGAGCCCGTAGACCGCCATGCCCCCGATGACGGCCACGTTGGCCGCCTCCAGCTTTTTCTCCTTGGGCCAGTCCGAACTCCATACACGGAAGCCCCGGGGCGCCGGCTCGGCCGCCGCGACCAATAAGGGAACCAGCAGGCTGATCCAGCCTGCCCGGAGGAGGAAACGCGCCCCGAATGCATGCACCGGCGGCCGGCGACCGCTCCTTGCCGGACCACCGTTCAACCGTCCGTCCCCCACTGGTGCTGCAGCGCGCTCAACAGATACAAGGCCGCCGTCTCGGCGCGCAGCGTGCGCGCCCCCAGCGTGACGGCCACGGCGCCGGCCGCTCGCGCCTCGCGCAACTCGTCGGGCGTGAAATCTCCCTCCGGCCCCACGAGCGCCGTCACGCGCTCCGGCGCGGGCGCCGCGGCCAGGGCCCGGCACAGCGGAACGGCGCCGGGCTCCAGCGCGGCGACGATAAACAAACCCTCGCGCGGACGGGCCAGGAAAGCGGGCAGTTCAACGGGGGCCTCGACGGACGGCAGCCAGGCCGCGCGGCACTGCCGCGCGGCGTTGAGGACGATGGCCTCCCATCGGCGGCATCGATTCTCCTTCCCCGACGGCCGGACCACGCCCCTCGCGGTCCAGACCGGCGCGATCGCGGCCGCGCCGAGCTCGACGGCCTTCTGGACCGCCCAGTTCATGGGGGTTTCGCGCAGGACCGCCAGGGCCAGCGTGACGGCCGGCCGCGGTTCGGGTTTCTGCGCGCGGGACAGGACGCGAAGGCGGACCCGGTCTTTCACGACTTCCAGGACTTCGGCCGCGCCCTCCCCTCCCCGGCCGTTGAAAATTTCCACCCGGTCCCCGGCGCGCACCCGGAGCACTCGGGCCAGGTGGTGGCCTTCATCTGCGGGCAGCTCCGTTTCCCCGCGCTCCCACGCCGCGCCGGGAAGGAACGCCCTCGCATGCGTTTTACCGGGCTCGCTCATCCATCCTGTTCGAGGACTTTTCTACGTTCGTAAAACGTCTCCGCCAGCTTGCGCAGGCGGGCCGCCTGGGGATGGTTGCCCTCTTCGAAGGAGCCGGCCAGTTCGCGGAGGAGGTCCTTTTGCCGGCCCGAGAGCCGCACCGGCGGCTCGATGACGACGCGGACGTGCTGGTCTCCGCCGCGCAACAGGTGGCCGCCCTCCACGCCCTTGCCCTTGAGGCGGAACAGGGTGCCGCTCTGGGTGCCGGCCGGGATCTTCAGGGGGACGTAGCCGTGGAGCGTGGGCACCTCGACCTCGCCGCCCAGGGCCGCGACATGGTACGGGATGGGCCACTCGACGAAGATGTCCTCGTCGCGCCGCTGGAACAGCTCGTGGGGCTTGACGTGGAGCACGACGTACAGGTCGCCCGCCGGCCCGCCGCGCAGCCCGCCCTCGCCCTTGCCGGCCAGCCGCAGGCGCGACCCGGTCTCGACGCCCGGCGGGATCTTCAGCGAGATCGTCGACCGGCCCTTGACGCGGCCCTCGCCCCGGCATTCCCGGCACGGTTGGGACACGATTTCGCCCGCGCCGCCGCAGGCGGAGCAGGTCTGGCGGATCTGGAAGAACCCGTTGGAGGCAATGGTGACGCCCATCCCGTTGCATCGGCGGCAGGTTTCCCGCTTGCTCCCGGGCGCCGCGCCGGTCCCCTTGCAGGCATCGCACTCCTGGAGGATAGGCAGGGTCAGTTCGCGCTCGGAGCCCAGGACGGCCTCTTCGAAATCGATCTCCAGGTCGAACCGGAGGTCGTTGCCGCGCGCCGGGCCGCCGGCCTCCTCGCGGCCGCGACCGCCCCCGCCGAAGAAGTTCTCGAAGATGCTGCCGCCCCCGCCGAACGCGCCCATGAACGTGCGCAGGGCTTCCTCGAGGTCGATGCCGCCGAACCCGAAGCCGCCGGCGCCCGGCCCGAACGCGCGGTGCCCGAACCGGTCGTACCGCTGGCGCTTCTCGGCGTCGGAGAGCACCTCGTACGCCTCGGAGATCTCCTTGAACTGCTCCTCCGCCTCGACGCTGCCGGGGTTCTTGTCGGGATGGTACTGGACGGCCAGCTTGCGGTAGGCCTTCTTGATCTCGTCGGCCGAGGCGCCGCGGGCGACGCCCAGAACCTCGTAGTAGTCTCGCTTCCCGCGGGCCATCACTCCGCCTCGGTTTCCGGGCCGGCCTCGGGGCCGCGGCTGACGACCACCTGCGCGGCGCGCAGCAGCTTGCCGCCCAGGCGATAGCCCGCGCGGGTCTGTTCGATGACCGCGTCGGCGGGCACGGTTTCCGAGGGCAGGTGACTGACCGCCTCGTGGACCGCCGGGTCGAACGGCTGGCCCTCGGCGGGCACCGGCTCCAGGCCCGCCTTCCGCAGCACGGCCTGGAACTGGTCGAGCACCAGTTGAAAGCCCTCCACGACGGCCGGGTCGGCGCCGTGCTCGCGCGCGGTCTTGAGGCCCATCTCGAAATGATCGGAGACGGGCAGGAGCGCCCGGAGCAGGTCTTCCGCGGCGCGCGCGGACTGGTCCTGTCGGTCGCGCAGGGCGCGCTTGCGATAGTTGTCGAAGTCGGCCTGGAGGCGGAGCATCTGGTCCTTCAGCGTCTCGATCTCGCGCGAGACAACGTCCTCCTCGCCGGCGCCGGCCGGAGCGGGCGCCGCTTCCGCGGCCGCCGGGGCCGGGGCGTCGCAAGGCTTGTTTTCGGAATGCTTTTTCATAAGGGATTCTCCGCGCCCGGATTCCGCCGGGGCGCCGTTCGCGCGCCCGCGAGGGTCGCGGCGGAGCCTACCGGATGCGCTTCATCAGCCGCAGGCAGTTGCCGGCCTCGGTCGCGGGCTCGTACTCCGCCTCGTCCACGAACCGCTTGATGATGTACATGCCCAGGCCCCGCTCCCGCTCGTCCTCGAGGTACTGGTCGGGCTCGACGACCTGGCGCTCGTTGAAATCGAAGGCCTTGCCGCGGTCGAGGATCTCGACGATCACGCGGTCGGTGTGCTGGATCAGGTTCAGGCGCAGGCCGGGGTGGCGGGGTTCGAGGTCCGCCTCGGACTCGCCGGCATAGCCGTGCTCGATGATGTTGGAGCAGGATTCGTCCACGGCCATTTCGAGCTGCGCGGACTTGAACTCCGTCATGCCGGCGCGGGCGCAGAGGTCGAGCACGGCCTGCCGGATCACGCGGAGGTAGCTGTAGCGGCAGGGCACGTGGAGGGTCACGTAGCCCCGGATGCCCGTCTCTTTTTTGTTTTCCGCGGTCATGACTCCATCCCTTCAGCCCGCGAACCGGCGAGCGGCCTCGTCCACGTTGGCGTAGATCTCGAGGATCTTGTGGAACCCGAGCAGTTCGACGATGGTGTAGATCTTCTTGGAGAGGGCGACGAGCTTGAGGTCGCCGTTGCCCTCGCGGGCGCGGCGGGCGAATCCGATCAGGGTGCCGAGCGCGGCGCTGCTGATGTAGTCGAGGCCGCCGCAGTCGAGGACGACGCGGTTCCGGTGCTGCTCGCGGAGCTTGCTCAAGGCGGTCTCCAGCCTCGGGAAGGAATAGGCATCCAGCGCGCCGTCCAGGTGCAGGATATCCAGGTCATCCCGCTGCTCCGTCTGAATGATGCATTCCCTCATACGTTCCTCCAGTACGCGCCCATCCTAACCCATCGGGCGGCGCGCAATCAAGACCCTGTCGCCGTCGGGGCCTACCGCGCGCCGGGGGCCGCGCCCCCGCTTTTCTTCAAGTCCTCCCGAAGAAAGGTCAGCACGTCCTTGAACTTGGGCAGGTTTTCCGGCGAGAGGCGGACGAGGTTCTCGTGCGCCTCCAGCATGGTCCGCGCGGTCTCGGCCTGGCCGCGCTCCTCCGCGGGAAGCTCGGTGAGCGCCTCGCCGCGGGCCAGGAGCGGCTCCAGGTCGGCGGGCGTGGCGCCGGCCATGTGCGTCTCCACGGCCTCGTCGAGCCCCAGCGTCGCCAGCAGGCCGCGCGTGCGCGGGTTGAGATTGACGATCACGATGCGGCCTTCCGGCACCGCGCGCAGGCGGAAGGCGAGCCCCGCGAGCACGCCCATGAACGTGCTGTCCATGCCGACGCACTCGGCCATGTCCAGCACGATGCGCCGGCAGCCGGCGTCCAGGGCGTGGACGGCGAACTCCTTGAGCGAGGCGCTGATCTTGAACGAGCCGCGGCCCACGACGCGGATGAACGCCAGCGGGACCTGGATCGCCACTTGTATTCCGTCGCTGCCGGGCATGCCCGAGTTCCTCGTCACGGTTCCCACGATTCCGAAATCCGTTCCGCCAGCCGCCGCCCGCCCCGCGAGACGCGCACGCGCCACGCCGTCACGCGGCCGCCCCGCCGGATCGTCGGCTCCCCGACCTCGAACAGGGCGCATCGCTCTCCTTTTACCACAAAGGGGTACTGGATGAAAAGCGTGCGTATCAGGGAATGGAAGGCCTGCCGGAACTCGAACGTCACGACCGTGCCCGGCAGGCTGCCGCCCGGCCCGGGATCCCAGTACACCCGGAACTCCTCGCCGCCCCCCTGCCCCGTCCCGGCGTCGGAGGGCCCGAGCCGGTCGGGCATCAGCGAGGCCGAGGCGCGGCGGGCCTCCAGGACGCGATGCGTCATCCGCACGATGCGGGCGGACTCGAGCGCCGACGCCGGGCCCGGGCACAGCGCGGGCAGGAACGACGCCAGCAGGAGAAGACCGGCCGTGCATCCGCCCCTTCTCGATCGCGAGTTCCGCATGGGCGACCAGACTACCCCCGCGCGGGGTTCGCTGTCAACGAAACCGGCCGGCGCGCGACGGGAATACTCGCCCGTCCGCGGAAAATGGATTAGGATGCCGGCCATGATCCGCCACCTGCTCTTCGATATCGGCGGCGTGCTGCTGAACCTGGACTACGGCCCGGCGGTGGAGCGCGTCCTGCCGCTCTGCGATCCCGCGCTCGGCCTGAACAGCCGGTCCTTCTTCGGCCTGGTCGAACGCGACCCGATGCTCATGGACTACGAGCGCGGCCGGGTGCCGCCGGAGGAATTCTACCGCCACTTCGCGAAGAAGGCCGGGTACCGGGGCGGCTATGGGGAATTCGTGGAGGCCTGGTACCACGTGCTGTCCGAGAACAGGCCCATGATCGAATTCGCGCGCGAACTGGCCGCGCGCCGGCCGATCACCCTGGCCTCGAACGCGGGCGTGATCCACCACCCGCGGATGTTCCGCGACTTCCCGTCGCTGGGCTTCCGGCGGGGCGAGGTGATCTCCTGCGACATCGGCGCGGTCAAGCCCGAGCGCGCCTTCTACGAGCGCACGCTGGACCGGCTGGGGCGGCGGGCGGAGGAGTGCCTGTTTCTCGACGACCGGCCGGAGAACGTCGCGGGCGCGGAGGCGTGCGGCATCCGATCCATCCTGCACACCGGCGCCCCCTCCTCCATCGCCGCCGTCCGCGCGGCGCTGTCCGAGGCCTCCCGCTGACGGGGTTCAGGGGACGCCGCGCGCGCAAAAAAAAGTGAAATCGGCCCGGCCGGCGCGCACGAAACATAAACGATTAAGCTATACATCTCCGGCCGCCTCCCTTATATTACTTTCATCACGGCATCGTCATCACGGGAGGAGTCCATGCGCACGCGACACGGCGGCCGGGCGGCGGCTCTCACGGGCACGGAATGGGCGGGCTTGTTCCTGGCGCTCGGAATCCACGGGGCGTTGGCCGAGAGCCTTCATACATGGAGGGTGCCGCAGGATTTCGGCAGCATCCAGGCCGCCGTGGACGCCGCCACGCCCGGGGACACGATCCTCGTGCGCGGCCCCGAGGACGAGTTCAGCGAGCCGGTCGTCTTCGAGGAGAACGTCGTCGTGACGAAGCCCCTCACGCTTTCCTGGAACCGCGAGGAAGACGGGGGCTACTTGCGGCCGGTGATCCAGGCGCGCCATCGCTGGAAACCCGCGATCACCGTGGCCCAGGCGGCGGACGTGAGCCTCATCGGTTTCTGCGTCCGCAACCCGGGCGGCATCGGGGCGTGGGCCAGCCGGACCCGCGGCCTGCTGATCCGGGATTGCGTCCTGGAAAACAGCCGGGTCGGCCTGGGCTTCGATCCCGTGAAGAACCGCGGCGCGCGGGACACGCGGCTGTTCAACAACGATATCCGCAGCAACAGCCTCTGCGGGATTACCACGGCCTGGAACCACCAAGGCGAATGGCGGCTGCACCACAACCGGATCAAGGGCAATGTCATCGGCGTGCTGGCGCTGCCCGGCGTCGCGGCGGCGCCCGGCCTGGCCTGCCGGATCCTGGACAACGATATCTGCGGCCAGACCTTCGCCGGCCTGTGGCTCCCGACTCCCCCCGGCCTCCTCGAGGTGCTGCGCAACCGGGTCTGCGATAACCATCCCTACGGCGTGCTGATCGACCAGGCGCGGCAGCTCCGGTTCGCGAGCAACCTGATCCTGGGCAACAGCACCGGGCTATGGCTGTGGCAGGGATCGGCGTGGAACAGCCCGTTGAACGCCGCCGTGTACAACAACGCGGTGGTCGGAAACCGCGACTACGGGGTCCGCCTGACGGCATGGCGGAGCGGCGCCGGCGTCCAGGTGCTGAACAACATCGTGGCCTTCAACGCCGGCAAGGGCCTGCTCGTTCAGGGGCGGCCGTTCCAGGGCGTGCTCGCCTACAACGACTTTTTCCAGAACGCGGGCGGCGCCGTTGCCGGGCTGGCGGCCGATCCCATCGGCCGGCAGGGCAACATCGCCGCGGATCCCCGCTTCCTGGACCACAACGGGGCCCTCTCGGGCAACTACCACCTGGCGCCGGGCTCGCCCTGCCTGCACGCCGGCAGCCCCGCGCCGGCCTTCCGCAACGCGGACGGCAGCCGCAACACCATGGGCCTGTACGGGGGCCCCGAGCGCCGGCCGGCGCTGGGCTGGGCCACCACGTGGAAGGGGCTCGCTCTCCTGTACGTCGACCACGGACGCGGCGACGTCCTGCTGTGCCACACCAACGCGCGCGGCTCCATCTGCCGGGCCAATCCCTTCAACGGCGGCGCGTGGGTGGTGGCCAACCATTACCGGCCCCTGGAGGGCAGCAGCATTGTGGCGGTGGACAGCCAGGGCCGCGAACTCCAGCGGTTCCCCGGGTTCACCGAATGCCTCGACATCTGGCAGTCCGTGGAGCTGTCCGTGGACCCCCGCGACGGCTCCTGCTGGGTGGCCGACACGCGGGACGCCTTCCGGCACGGAGGCCCGGGCCGGCTCGCCAAGCTGACGCTGGACGGGCGCATCGCCGTGGACCTGGAAATCCCGGGCCTGACCGATGTCGAGGTGGCGCGTCCGGACGGTCTCGTGGCCGCCTCGGCCGGGGAATCGCACGCCTTCGTGCATTTCTTCACGCCGGACGGGACGCCGGTGGCCTCCGCGGACGCCGGCGAAGGCATGGCCATCGGCGTGGCGGTGAACCCGCCGGGCGGGAACCTGCTCCTGGCCTGCGACTCGCACTGGGCCTGGCTTTCCCTCGATGACCCCGGGGTCGTCCTGCAGCAGGCCCCGGCCCGCCTGGGCCCGCGCACCTCGTCCGTCACGGTGGATCCGAACAGCGGCCGCATCCTGATGACGGCCTTCGCGGAGGAAGACACGCAGCTTTCGCTGTTCGCCCCGGACGGCGTGGTCCTGCGGAACAGCAACCTGCAGGGCCGCAACTGCAGCCCGAGCCTCACCAGCGCGTGCGATGTGGATCCCCGCGATTCCTTCTTCATCGGTTCCTGCTATTTATGGGGCGAGGAGGAGCGGCGCTGGTTGGAGGGCATCGCCTTTCTGGACCCCGAACTCGTCGAGCCGGTATCCCGGCTCGATGGGCCCTGCTCGAGCGTATCCCTGCTCCGCCCGTGACGGACGCCCGCTCGCGGCGCGCAAGCGCTTGCATTCTCCCGAGCGGCCCGGTACACTGCGCCGCACTCTGCGAGTATGGCGCGGAAGGAACGCGATCGAACGAGGGTGACGACATGACGAAGCACAAGCCGTTGCGGGCGTGGGTGGAAGAGTGGCGCGCGCTGTGCGAGCCGAAAGCGGTGCACTGGTGCGACGGCTCGCAGGCGGAGTATGACCGGCTGTCCAACGAGATGGTCGCGAGCGGCGCGGCGACCCGGCTGGACGGCGCACGCTGGCCGAACTGCCTGCTCTTCCGGTCCGATCCCAGCGACGTCGCCCGCGTGGAGGAGCGCACGTTCATCTGCTCGACGATCCGCGAGGACGCCGGCCCGACGAACAACTGGATGGAGCCGGCGGAGATGAAGGCCCTGATGCGCAAGTCGTACCAGGGCTGCATGCAGGGCCGCACGCTCTACGTCATTCCCTACAGCATGGGCCCCATCGGCAGCCCGATCGCCAATATCGGCGTCGAGATCACCGATTCGCCCTACGTCGTGGTCAACATGCACATCATGACGCGCGTCGGAACGAAGGTCCTCGAGGTGCTCGGCGAACACGGCGAGTTCGTGCGGGCCATGCACTCCGTCGGCGCGCCCCTGGCCCCCGGGCAGAAGGATGTCGCCTGGCCGTGCAACCCGGACATCCAGAAGAAGTTCATCACGCATTTCCCGGACACGCGGGAGATCTGGTCCTACGGCTCCGGGTATGGCGGCAACGCGCTGCTGGGCAAGAAATGCCACGCCCTGCGCATCGCCTCCGTGCAGGCGCGCGACGAAGGCTGGCTGGCGGAGCACATGTTGATCATCAAGCTGACGAACCCCGCGGGGAAATCCATCTACGTCGCCGCGGCGTTCCCGTCCCAGTGCGGCAAGACGAACTTCGCGATGATGGAGCCGACGCTGCCGGGCTGGAAGGTCCAGACCATCGGCGACGACATCTGCTGGATGAAGCGCGCCGCGGACGGCCGCTGGCACGCCATCAATCCGGAGGCCGGCTTCTTCGGCGTCGCGCCCGGCACGAGCCTGAAGAGCAACCCGAACGCCATGCGCACGATCCAGCGCAACACGATCTTCACCAACTGCGTGCTCACGCCGGACAACGGGGTCTGGTGGGAAGACCTGGGCGCGCCTCCCGCGCAGGGCGTGGACTGGCAGGGCAAGGAATGGTCCCCGGCCTCCGGGAAGAAGGGCGCCCATCCCAACGCCCGCTTCACCGCGCCGGCGCGCCAGTGCCCGGTGATCGCGCCCGAGTGGGAGGACCCCGCCGGCGTGCCGATCTCCGCGATCCTGTTCGGAGGGCGCCGCGCCTCGGTCGTCCCGCTCGTGACGGAGGCTCGCGACTGGCAGCATGGCGTCTTCATGGGTTCGATCATGGGCAGCGAGATGACCGCCGCCGCCTTCGGCACAATCGGCGTACTCCGGCGAGACCCGATGGCCATGCTGCCGTTCTGCGGTTACCACATGGGCGACTACTTTGCCCACTGGCTCAAGGTCGGCCGCGAGAGCCGCGCGGAAGACCTTCCGCGCATCTACTACGTCAACTGGTTCCGGAAATCGGCGGAAGGCCAATGGCTGTGGCCGGGCTTCGGAGACAATGCGCGCGTGCTGAAATGGATCTTCGAGCGCGTCGAGAGGGGCGGAAGCGCCGTGGAGACGCCGATCGGCCGGCTCCCGGCCGCCGGGGCGCTGGATTTCTCGGGCCTGGACATGAGCGCCGAAGAGCAGGCGGAATTGTTCTCCGTGGACCCCGCCGCCTGGCGGGCGGAGTTGCCCGGTATCCGCGAGCATTACGCGAAGCTCGGCGAGCGGCTGCCCGCGGCCCTGCGGGAGGAGCTGTCGGCCCTGGAACGCAAGCTCCAGGGCTGACGGGTCACGGCTCGATCCCGACGCGGTAGAACCAGGGGGCCCCCGCGGTGGCGGTCGTATCCGTCACCTCGGTGGCGCCCGGAAGCCCGACTACGCCCGTCATCCAGTTCGTGAACTTCGGGCTTTCGACCAGGTTCGTCGCGCGGTCCACGTGGTACAACTTGCCCGCGACACTCTGCCACCGGACCACGATCCCTTCCGCCCCCGGACCCTGAACCCCGAAATCCCTCATCCCAAGAAACGAGGTCTCGTCCGCCGGATCCGTCCCCGTGACATTCACCTCAACCCAGTCGTTGAAGTCATCCTCGTCCACGTCCGTGAACAGCCCCCACCAGGCGGACTCGTACGCCCCGACATCCACCGCGACGTTTTGAATGCGCGCGCTGCCGTCGAGGTCCGTCGCCCCGTTCATCCAGTAGTCGTTCACCCCGGCGTTTACGCACGGCGAGTTGGTCCGCAGACGGTAGCTCCCGCCGCCCTCGAATGCCGGGTCGGCGGCGATCGTGCCGACGAACGCCGGAAAGTCGGGCGTGGTGCAGCAATGGTCCACCACGGCTCCCGGGTCCACGTCCCAGTTGGGGGCGTCCGGCGCGGTGTTGGCATAGACGATGCAGTTGTACAGTGTACCGGCGGATCCGACGGCCATACCCCCGGCCTCGCCACCCGCCGTGTTGTTCGCGATGGTGCAGTTGCGCGCCGTTCCGCCCACCAGCATCAGCAATCCGCCGGCCACGTTGCTTGAGCTGTTGTGTTCGATCAGGCCGTTGCGGATCTCGTCGCCCTGGTAGAGCTTCACCCCGCCGCCCGAAGCCTGGCCCCAACCCTCCGGCGCCACGTTGTGGTGGATGTGGCAACGATCAATCAGCCCGCCGTACTGCGAGTAGATGCCCGCGCCGGCGGAGGCGGTATTGGTGGAGACGTCGCACCGGCGCAGCACGCCGCCCTGGCTCAAGACCGCGCCGCCGCCACTGCCCGCGCCCTCGTCGGCGAAGTTGCGCTGGACCCGGCTGTCGGTCACCAGGCCGCCGCCGTTGAACCAGAGGCCGCCGCCGTCCATCTCGCCCCAGTTCCACGTGATGTCGCAGTTGGTCACGACCCCGCCCCAGTAGAGAAAGGCGCCCGCCCCGTTGGCCGAATCGTTGCTGTGGATCGTCGAGTGCGTGACGGAGCCCGCGTAATGCAGGTACGCGCCGCCCCCGCTCATGGCCGAGTTGGCCTCGATGACGCAGCCGGTCACCACGCCGCCCTGGTCGAGGTACACGCCCCCGCCGTGGACCTGCGCGAGGTTGCCCTCGATCAGGCAGTTCCGCACGACGCCGTAGCCGGAGCAGAACACGCCGCCGGGCCAGTTCTGGGAGATATTGCCCGTGACCAGGCTGTCCGTGAGCAGGCTGTGCCCGGCGCAGCGGATGCCGCCGCCCACCACGGCATTGATGTTGCCCGCGATGACGCAGTTGCTGACCGTCCCCTCGAGCATGGCAACGCCCGCCGCGTCCTCGTCCCACCCGCCCGTCACGCCGATATTCGCCAGCAGGGCGCGCGGATCGTCCAGGTTGATCACGCGGTACGCCATTTCGCCGTCGAACACGCAGTCCTCCGGCGCGCCGGCGCCGACCACGGCGACGGGCTTGTTCAGCTCGATCGTGCGGCCCTCCGCGTAGGTCCCGGTACCCACCATCACCACGCCCCCCACCCAGCAGGCGTCAATCGCCGCCTGGACGTTCGTCGCGGCATCGGTCCAGTTCGTGAACGGCGCGACGTGCCCGCCGTCCGGAGAGACATAGTTCGTGAACCCGCCCTCGATCACGTGCACGCTCACGGTGGCGGCGGCCGTGGTCTCGAGGTTGGAGGCCGCGAGGATCACGTCGTACCAGCCCGCCGCCGCCCACGCCGGCGCGATCTCGAACGTATCCGGGATGACGTTGGTCGCGCCGGACTCCGCGACGTTCCAGACGTAGCCCCACGCCTTGCCGCGGATGTCCGCGAACAGTTCGGCGGCCTCGCCCGCCACGACCTGCGTCTCGCCCCGGATCGCCGCGGTCAGCGCGCCCAGGATGTTCGTCCCGATGAACTCGTCGCAGCCCATGTCCACCGCGCCGCCGAAGACCCGCGCCTCCCCGTCTATATCCTCCTCGATCCCTTCGATGTAGTTGGTGCTCCCCGCGCCGATGCAGGGCGAGGACGCGACGATATGCGGGTTGTCGAGGCCCAGCAGGGCCGGCTCGTTGGTGATGTTCCCCGCGCCGCCGAACAGGGGCGAGGAGCAGGTGTGCTCCACCGTCCCGGTCGTGGAGACCTGGAACGCGATGTTCGGGCCGACCGGCGACTCGTTGTGGTACACGATGCAATTGTACGTCGCGCCGGTGTCGGCGAAGCGATGCAGGATGCCGCCGCCGCTGTCCGTGGCCTCGTTTTTGAGGATCGTGCAATTCTGCGCGATGCCCCCGCCGTCGAGGTGCACGCCGCCCCCGCCGAACGCCCGGTTGCCGGTGATGAAACAGTTCTGCAACCGGACCCCGTCGGAGATATCTGCGCCGCCGCCGTAGTTGTGGGCGGCATTGTCCTGGAGGAAGCAGTTTCGGATGACCGCCCGCTCGTTGGCCATGATGCCGCCGCCCCACTGGCCTGCCTCGTTGCCGGCGATCGTGCACCATTCCACGCGCGCGTCGCCCCACGCCATCAGTCCCCCGCCCTGCTCGAACGCGTAGTTCGAAATCACGTGGCAGTGCGTGACCAGGCCGTCGCGCACGTATGCGCCGCCGCCCTGGTCCGGCGACCAGCCGTTGACCAGCGTCAGGTTGGACAGCACCGCCGACGCGTGGTTGAGGTAGAAGCACGGGATCGCGCCCTGCCCATCCACCTGGATCTCCTCCGCCGGGCCCACGCCGAGGATGGAGAGCGGCTTGGTGACGCGCACGGTATCCGCCTCGAAATACACGCCCGTGCCCACGTACAAAATCCCGCCCGCCGGGCAGGTCTCGACGGCGTCGAGGAGGCTGTTCGCCGCCGTCTTCCAGTTGGTGTACGGGTACTCGTTCGCGCCGTCAGGCGAGGCGTAGTGCTCCGCCGACTCCGACACATACACCACCAGGGTGTCGGCGTTGGTCAGCGTCGCGTTGGCGGCCTCCAGGAGGACCGTGTACACTCCCGCCACGGGCCAGGCCTGCGTGACCTGCACGGCGTTGGAGACCATCCGCGCGCCGCTGTTGGTCTGGATGAGCCACCGCTGCCAGTAGGCCTTGCCGATGACGTCCGCGCTCATCGCCAGCGGCACGCCCGTCAGCAGCGCATCGTACGGCGCGAGGATGTCCACCGTCAGCGCGCCGGCGATCTGGCCCCCCGTGTACTGGTCGCACCCGACGTCCGTCTGGCCGGAGACCACCCGGGGCTCATCGTCAATGTCCGTCTCGCCCTCCTCGACGCCGTTGGTCGTGCCCGCGCCGCGGCACGGGGAGGCCTCGGCGAGGTGCGGGTTCAGCAGGGCCAGCAACTGCGGGTCGTCGTCGATGTTGCCCTCGCCGTCGGGCCGCGGCGCGGAGCAGCCGAACCGGACGTCCGTGTAGACCGCGCGCAGGTTCGGGTTCGTCGGCGCGGTGTTGTGGTAGAGGATCGTGTTGACGACCTCCGAACCTCCTCCCGGATCCCCGTAGGCATACAATCCCCCCGCGTCGCCGGTCGCGTCGTTCCCGACGATCGTGCAATGGCGGACCGAGAAAAATCCGAAGGCGTTGACGCCGCCGCCCAGCACGCCGTCCTCGTCCGTCGCGCGGTTCCCGGCGATGAAGCAGTTGAGCAGCCGGCACGGCGCGCCCGGCCAGTTCCCCGCCATCATCACGCCCCCGCCGTTGCCCGGCGAACTGTTCTCCACGATCCGGCAATGGCGGACCACTCCGCCGCCTTCGAGCGAGAGGCCGCCACCGGCCCGCGCCTGGTTGCTCTGCACGGTCGAGTGGCACAGCGTCGGGACGCCGAGCGCCGATACTTCCCGGCTCTGAACCAGGAACGCCCCGCCGCCGCTGTTGCCGGCAATCACGCAGTTGCTGACCGTGGCCGGCCCGTCCAGGTACGCCCCGCCGCCGTACAGGTCGGCGCCCAGGCCCGACGACGCAAGGAAAACATGCCCGTCGGTGACCGTGAAGCCGTACAGGCAGGCGCCTTCCGAGAGATAGGCCCCGCGCACGGCGCCCGGCCCGTCCGGCCCCTCGCCGACGATGAACGCGCCCGCCGGGCCGTTCGCGCTGCGCACGGTGATCGTTTTGTTGATCATCACCCGGTTCAGGATCTTGCCGGCGGTCGAATAGCCGCCCCCCTGGTCGTACACGCCGTCCGCGACGAGCACCAGGTCGCCCTCCACGGCGGCCTCCACGGCGTCCTGGATGTTCGAGGCCGCCGTGTCCCAGGAATCGAACGGCGCCACGGCGTTGGTCGAGGCCGCGTCCACGTGGAGCGTGCGCGGCTCGGGCCGGGGCTGTACCACGACCTTGAAAAGGCGCGTCCACGCGTTGGATTCCGCCTGGTTCGTCCACGTCGCGCCGCCGTCGGGAGAATGGTAGATCTGCCCGCCCCAATAGGCGCCGGACACCGCCCAGACACTGGTCCCGTCCGGCGTGGAGACGTCCATCGTGTAGTCCGGCGTGTTGTGGTTGCTCCAGGTCGCGCCGCCGTTGCTCGTCCAGTCCACGTGCGAGTCGAACGCCGCCCAGATGCGCTGGTCGTCCAGCACGCGAAGCTCGTTGCCGTCCTTGGGGAATCCCGCGCGGAGCAGGGCCCACTCCGCGCCCGCGTTGGTGGTGGCCAGCATGACCTCGGGCCCGCCGATCGCCCACACGCGGTCGGCATCCAGCGCCGCCAATCCCAGCAGGTGCTGCGCGTTCGTCACGGCGCCGTTCGTCTGCGCCGTCCAGGTCGCGCCCCCGTCCTCGGTATAAAAGAGACCGGCCATCCCCGTGTCCGGATCCAGGTCGCCGCTGACCCACGCCGTGTACTCGTCCACGGCCGTCACGCCCTGCAGCATGTTCGTGTAATCCGTCAACGAAACGTTGATCCAGTTATCCCCGCCGTCCGCGGTCACCAGCACCGTGCCCGCGTCGCCGATCACCCAGAGGACATCCCGGTCCACCGCCCAGAGCTTGGCCAGCCGGATATCCGGCAGCGAAAGGGCGTCGCCCTGCCGGACCCAGCTTTCGCCGGCGTCCGCCGAGTAGTAGATCGAGGCATAGCCGTTTTCCGGCTCGCCCGCGATCCAGACGTGCCGCCCGTTGACCGCGGCCACGCCCGTCAGCTCCGCCGTGCCGAACTGCCCGGCGCCCTGCCGGAACCAGTCGGTCCCGTTCGTCGTGCACAGCAGCAATCCCCCCTGCGCGTCGCCCCCGCCGCTCGCCCAGCCGATAAACGCCGCGCGCGACGACGGACCGGCCGCCAGGAGCAGGGCCAGAGCCAGTTTCCAGGCCTCGGTTTTCATCTCGCCTCCTTGACAGGGGCCAGCATACCGGATCGGCCGCCGCGGCTGAAGTCCGAAAGAGACTTTATCGAACGGGTCCGGGGATGTAAGATGTAAACATGAAGACGATTCTCCATCCGTACGGCTGGGCCCTCGCGGCCCTGCTGCTCGCGGGCTGCGCGACGCCCGAGAGCCGCATCAAGAAGAACCCGGAGATGTTCGACGCCCTGGCCCCCGAGGTCCAGGAGCAGGTGCGCAAGGGCCAGATCGCCGTCGGCTTCGCCGAGGACGCCGTCTTCCTCGCCCTCGGCAAGCCGGACCGCATGTACACCCGGCAGACGGAATCCGGCACGACCGAAATCTGGTCGTACGTCGGGTACTACTCGACCCGGGACCGCCAGCAGGTGGAATACCGGGGCCGCGTCCGCGATGCGAAGGGCGTCTCGCATTCGGTCTCGGACACGATCTGGGTGGACGTGGATATCCGGCACGACTACGAGAGGCTGCGCGTGGAGATCAAGGACAAGAAGGTCCGCGCCATCGAGCGGGTTCAGCGCTGATCCGCCGAACCGGGCGGGCTCCAGAGCGGCGCGAGGCGCTGATAGAGATAGGACAGCGCCAGCAGCAGCAGGCCCACGCCGATAAAGGCGGCCACGCGTTGGAGGCCTTTCAGCACGGCCAGGTCCACCAGGTACACCTTGGCCACGGCCGCGCAGAACACGGCCAGGGCCAGGTACCGCCACTCCGCCCGGCGCCGCAGGATGCCCGCCACCGCCAGCGCCATCGCGCACACCGCCCACCAGAGCGTGATGGCCGGCCGCGCCCAGGCGAAGGACGAGCGGTGCAGTTCCAGCGTCACCAGCAGGATCCCGGACGCCAGCGACAGCAGGTTGATCGACTCGCCCGCCGGCCAACGCCCGTCGGCGGGCCTGGCCTGGCGTGCCAGCAGCCGCCTCGCCGCGCAGAGGCCGGCCAGCAGGGCCAATTGCGCCACGATCACGCCGTTGAGGAAGGGGGAGAAGCCGGCGCGGTAGCCATCCCAACAGCTCGCGACATCCACCAGGATCTTCACCGGCACGGCCAGCAGCAGGAGGATCCCGAGCGCGCCCGGCAGCGACGCGCGCGGCGCGAGCAGCACCAGCCCCCAGCCCGCGGCAAAAACCGCCACGGTGCTGAACAGCCACGGCCAGGGGAGATCCGTGTCCATCGTATGGAACACGTCGGCGAAGAACACGACCAGCGCGGCCAGCACGGCCAGGGCGGCCAGGTGCTGCGCCCGGCCCGGGGCCTGCGGCGAGGAGGAACGCCCGTGCAGCCAGCCCTGCACGCCCAGCAACCCCGAGGCCAGCAGCCCGGTCGCGAACCGCCCGTTCAGGAAAACGCGCGGCGAGACGGTATACAGCGAGACGTCGAACAGGACGGACTTGGCCAGGCCCAGCACGCCGAGGAAAACGGCGATCCCTTGCAGGAGGTCCGACCGGATCCACACGGCGAACCCGGCGAGGGCGGCGCCTTCGACCGCCCAGCCCAGCGAAATCCATACGCCGTCGAACTGGACCGGCACGGCAAAGCAGGCAAAGGTGATCGCGCCCAGCAGCAGGGTCATGACCTCCTGCCGGAGGCCTGATCGCCCGATCCACCCGAGCCGCGCCAGCCCCGCGTGCGACAGCGCCGCCAGGGCGAAGGCCGCGCCGATCCAGTCGCGCAACGCCGCCGGCCCGAAAATCCAGCGCAACGCGCCCAGCAGCGCCAGCGTGGACAACCCGAGGCGAAGCTGGTCGAGCGGCCGCTCCTCGTCGGCCGGCTCCGTGTTCAGGCGGAGCAGGCCCAGGGCCACAAACTCCGCGTGAAACAGCAGGACAAAGCCCAGGCCCGTCCGCCAGGCGCCGTCCGCCAGGCCCGGCAACTTGCGATCGAGCCAGGCGGCGGCCAACCCCACGGTGAACAGGAAGGCCAGGTTATACAGCCACTGCCATTTCCGGCGCAGGCCCAGCAGCAGGACGGGGACATTGACCACGGCCGCAAATACCAGGGGAAAGAGGCCCACGCCCAGGCGGCTGCCGATCAGCGGGGGCGTGAGAAACGCGCCCAGCACTCCGAGCACGGCCACGGCCTGGCTGTCGTAGAACGCCGCCAGGGCCAGCGCGGCGCCCGCGCTGGACAGCAAGCCCAGGAGGGCGACGGGGATCGGAATGAGCGAGTAAATCTGATACGCGGCAAACACGCTGAAGTAGAACAACGCCGCCCCGCCGCCGGTCAGCGCGCGCGCCAGCACGGCGTATTTCCGATCGCGCCGCTCCGCCATGTATCCCAGACCGGCCAGCGCCAGGCCCGCGAGCAGGCCCAGGCCGACCCGGAGCCCGGGCCCGATCCACTCGCGCTGAATCGCGTAGCCCACGAAGAAGACCACGCCCGTCACCAGGGCGGCTATCCCGATGAAGCTGGCCAGTTTCCCGCCGAGCGCCAGTTCCAGACTCGGCTTCGCGGACGACGCCGGCGGCGCGACCACTGGGGGGACAGGTACAACGGGCCGTCGCAGAGCCGGCCGCGGCGCCGCGAGGACAGGTTCAGGCAGCGTCGGCGCCGACACGGGTTCGGCCCGGGGCGCAGGCGGCGGGCCGGCCAGCCTCGCCAGCCGGGCCTCCAGCGCCTGCAGCCGCTCGGCCATGGATCGGGTTCTGACAAAGGCGACAGAGGCCAGGATGATCGGCAGCACCAGCAGCACGAGCGCGAGCAAAACAATCGCTTCCATCGGCGACCTCCCCACCGGAATGCTACCGCGTCCCGGCCGGAGCGATCAAGCCCCCTCGTGAAACGGCAGCACCTCGTCCAGCGATTCCGCGCCGGCGAAGAGCATGGCCAGGCGATCCACGCCAAGCGCCACTCCCGCGCACGCGGGCAGTCCTTTTTCCAGCGCCGCCAGGAATTCCCGGTCCGGCGGGTAGACCGGCTTGCCGGCGGCGGCCCGCGCGCGGTTCCATTCCTCGAACCGCGCGGCCTGCTCGACGGGATCGGTCAGCTCGGAGTAGGCGTTGGCGATCTCGATCCCGTCCAGGTACAGCTCCCACCGCTCGGCCACGGCGGGCCGGCCCGGTTTGCGCCGCGCGAGGGCGGCGGCCGGCGCGGGGTAATCGGCCAGGACAACCGGCACCTCGCGCGGCAGTTGCGGTTCGACCTTGTCCACCAGGTCGAGATCGAAGCGGTCGGGATCGAACCGCTCGACGGGATCCCAGCCCGCGAACCCGATGAACGCCTCGGAGACGGTCAGGTATGCCCACGCGGGCTCGAGGGTCACTTCGCGGCCGCCGCGGCGGAGCCGCGTCGTGCCCAGGACCTCGCGCGCCAGGCCAAGAACGAGCGCTTTCGTGTCGACCAGGACATCGTGGTAGTCGGCGCCGGCGCGGTACCATTCCAGCATGGCGTACTCCGGCCGGTGCCGGGCTCCGAACTCGCCCCGGCGGAAGCAGGGGCCGACCTGGAAGATCCGCTCGTAGCCGGCGGCGAGCAGCCGCTTCATGTGGAGCTCGGGCGAGGTGCGCAGCCAGGCGTCGCCCGAGGGCTCGGCGTCGATGTGGAGTTCCGGCGCGGGGGCCCGCAGCCGGACGGGCGTCTCGATCTCCAGGAAGCCGCGGTCGGCGAAGAAGGTGCGCAGGGCCCGCATCAGGCGCGCGCGCAGTTCCAGCGCGGGGCGGACGGCGCGGAGGTGTTCGGCGTCGGCGCTCATGGGAGCCCCGCGGGCCGCGAGCCCGTCAGCCCTTGCTCACGCGGTCGAAGTACTTGCCGGTCCGGGTGTCGATGCGGACGGTGTCGCCGGCGTTGATGAAGAGCGGCACGCCCAGCTCGTAGCCGTTTTCCAACTTGGCCGGCTTGAGCACGTTGGTCGCGGTGTCGCCGCGCGCGCCGGGCTCGGTCTCGGCGATGACCTTCTCCACGAAGGACGGCAGGTTGATCTGGATGGCGCGCCCGTTGAAGAACAGCACGCTGACCTCCAGCTCCTCGACGAGGAAATACTTCTGGTCGCCCACGGCCTCCGCGCTGATGACGACCTGCTCGTAGGTCTTGTGATCCATGAAGACGTAGTGATCGCCCTCGGGGTAGGAATAGACGAGGTCCCGCTCCTCGATGTCCGGCTGGCCGATCTTGTCCACGGCGCGGAAGGTCCGGTCCGTGACGGCGCCCGTCAACAGGTTCTTGATGCGGCACTTGTACATCGCCTGGCCCTTGCCGGGCTTGAAGAACTCGAACTCCACGACCTCGAACGGCACGCCGTCGAGCTCGATCTTGATGCCTTTGCGAAGATCCGAAACCGTATACATGTCCACACCTTCCGCTTGATGAACCGCCACACCGCGCCCCGTGGCCGGGACGAAACCGGGCATGCACTATGCCGGGGACCGCCCGGATTGCCAAGCGTTTTTTCATCCGCGGCCCGCTCCGCACTCTGCTGTTGCCTATTCGACATTCCCGCGTAAACTGTGGCGCGTGAATCGCGACCCCTTGCACGACCAGACGACCGAGGCGGAGGATCTGACGGCCTTCGACCCGGCCGGGGCGGACCTGACCACGCTGGCGGACACGCCGGCCGAGCCCGCCGGCAAGGGCAGCCAGCAGCTGACGGCCAACTACAAGGCCATCCTGCGTGCCCGGGCCATCTACTATCCCGTCGCGTATCGCTTCCTCAAGGAACTCGGCCGCGGCCGGCAGGGCGTGGTCTTCCTCGGCCTCCGGCAGGGCGCGCGGGGCTGCGTGACCCGGCACGCCATCAAGATCTTCGATCCCGGCATCTATCCCAGCGCCAAGAAGTACTGGACGGACATGGGCCGTATCGCCGCCCAGACCTCGAAGCTCCAGCTCGTCAAGAGCCCGAACCTCGTCGCGCCGGAAATCTACGAGGAAAGCAACGGCATCGGGTACATCCAGATGGAGGTCGTCGACGGCGTCAGCCTTCGCTACCTCCTCGACGGGAAGCACTTGGAGCTGGTCAAGCCGTTCTGCACTCCGGCCGAGTGGGCGCGGTTCACCGACGTGATCTTCCGGGTGCAGGGCGACCGGGTCTCGATCCAGCCGGGCATCGCGCTCTACATCATGCGCCAGGCCCTGCGCGGGCTGGAGACGCTCCACGAGATGGGCTTCGTCCACAGCGACATCAAGCCGGCCAACATCATGATCGACCGGCTGGGTTACGTGAAGCTCGTGGACTACGGCCGCGCGGTCCGTTTGAACGAAAAAGTATCCCTCCTGCTCGGCACGCCGCTCTACATGGCGCCCGAGATGCACCGGCGCGAGCCGAGCATCGCCCAGGGCGACATCTACAGCGTCGGCGCCGTCGGCCTCGAGATGCTGCGCGGCCAGCCGCTGCTCAATCCGGCCGGCAAGAGCGAGCCCGACCTGCTCAACGCGAAGATCGAGGCCGTGAAGAAACTGCCCGAACTGCTGCCCGACCACGTCCGGCAGAACGCCCAGTTCGTCGTCCTGCTCCAGCGCTTCCTCGATCCGGAGCCGAAGCGCCGCTATCCCAACGCCGAGGAGGCCGAGGTCGGCAGCCAGGGCCTCGTGCTCGTGCACAAACAGCTTGCCCAGTTGGGCAAAGATACGGAATATGGGCGGGAATTGGAAAATTACCTGGCCAAGCTGATGAACCCGCTGCCGGAACCGGCGGACCTCCCGGCGGCCGGGCGGGAATGAAAGCGTTTTGCCGAACCGAACATAGATAGGAGAAGACATGAACCTGCTGCACGTCTGCGCCAGCAACAAGCCGATCGACCAATCCACCTCCAAACAGCTCGCGGCGGCTTTCTTTGTCCGGCTGGCGGAGTCCAACAAGGACATCAACGTCACGAACATGGACCTGTACAACAACCCGCCGCCCTTCCTGGGCAACGACGCGTACCGGTGCTTCTGGAATCCGATCCTCCAGCCCGGCTACATCCCGACCGCGTCCGAGAAGAACGCGGCAGGCTACGCCCTCGCCCAGACCAAGGTCTTCGAGGAAGCCGACGTGCTCGTGCTGACGATGCCCCTGTGGAACTGCGGCATGCCGGCGATCATGAAAGCGTGGCTGGACCAGGTGCTGGTGCCCGGCGTGGTCTTCAAGTACGAGGCCGGCAGCATCATCCCCCTGCACCACATCACCCGGGCCATCCTGCTCGCTTCCTCCTCGGACATCGTGCGCGAGGGCGATCCGCAGGACCAGCTCACGCCCCAGCTCACGGCCATCCTGAACTCCGTGGGCATCCAGAATTTCTCCATCGCGTGGGCCGACGGGCAGCACCCGAGCCACCTCGACGCGGAGGATCGCAAGGCCACGGCCATCGAGGCCGCGCAGGAACTGGCGGACGAAGTCGTGGAAGAGGCTTGACCCCCGGTCAGCCGGCGCCGATCTCGTCGAGCGCGCGCAGCAGCGCGTCCATCTCGCCGTCCGTGCCGATCGTGACGCGCAGGTGCGCGCCGGTCCGCTCCCCCGGGAAGTAGCGCACCAGTATCTTTCGCGCCCGCAGGGCCTCGTACAGGTCCCTGGCCGCCGGCCGGGACGGCCGCGCCCACAGGAAATTCGCCTCCGACGGTCCGACCTCGAAGCCGCGCGTCCGCAGGGCCGCGGCCGCCCGCTCCCGCGTCGCGCGGATTCGCGCCGCGTTGGCCCGCATGTGCGCCTGGTCCCGGATCGCGGCGAGGGCGATCTCCTGCGCCAGGCGGTCGACGTTATAGGAATCCTTGATCTTGTACATCGCGGCGATCAGCGGCTCCGCGCCCACGACATACCCGACGCGCAACCCGGCCAGGGAGTAGGATTTCGACAGCGAGCGGGCGACGAGGACGTGGCCGAATTCCAGCGCCATGTCCATGAAATGCTCCCGCGCGAAATCCACGTAGGCCTCGTCGAGCACGACCACGCCGTCGAATCCGGCGCAGAAGGACCGGACCGTTTCCCGCGGATACTGCAGCGCCGTGGGCGCGTTCGGCGTGGTCAGGAAGAACAGCGACGCCGCGTACCCCGCGGGCATGTCCCAGGTGAAATCCGGCTTCAGGGGCACGGGCCGCACGGCGATCTCCTCGGCGGCCGCGAGCACGGGATAGAGGGAATACGACGGGTCAAAAAAGCCGATCGTCCCGTCCCGCTCCACGAACGCGCGGACGCACAGGGCGAGCACCTCGTCCGAGCCGTTGCCGACGAAGACCTGCTCCGCCCGGCAGCCGTGCAACCGCGCCAGCTCGCGCCGCAGTTCCTGGCACAACGGGTCCGGGTACAGGCGCAACCGGTCCGGCGGGCGCTCGAGCGCCTCGCGGATCGCCGGCGTCGGCGGGTACGGATTCTCGTTCGTGTTGAGCTTGATGAAGCCGGGCTCCTGCGGCTGCTCGCCCGGCGTGTAGGCGCGCATCCGCTCCACGGCCTGCCGGATTCGGGATCGGTTCATGGGTGCGCGGCGGGCGCCTCGCCGCCGGGAGCGTGATCGTGCGGTTCGTGCGCGGAAGGAGGCCCGCCGGGCACGGAGAGGGTCCCGTCGAAGAACTCGATCACGTGGCCCTTTTCGATGAGCCAGCGAAGGGGGCTCAACACCATGGCCGCCTGGGGCGAATCCGCGGCCATCCCCGGCCGCAGCTTTTCGACCAACTCGTGGCGCGCGCAGCCCGGGTGCCGCCGCAGGTAGTGCAGCACCTCGGCGATGGATTTCACGGCGCGCCGCGGCTCGAGCGGGTGCGGCTGGATCGATGTCGCGAAGGTCTGTCCGCCGGCCGTCCTGAAGAGGTAGAGATGCATGTGATGGAAGGCCGGGCGCAGCGCCATCATCACGGAATACGGATGGCGGCTCTCGCGGAACCACGACTCCCGGACGGCCCGGCGCAGGCCCTGGTCCGTCAACTGCTGGGCCAACTCGGCCCGGATGATGAACCGCCGCCCGGTCAAGGCCAGCTTCGGGAGGTGCTGCTCGGCAAAGATCTTCTGCGCCTCCGCCTCCGACAGGGTCGGCAGCTCGGGCTGATCCTTGAACCGGTATGCCGTGCGGACGGAGACCGACTGCTTCCATTTTTCGATCTGTTCCGGCTCGCGGACGGTCTCGATGTGCGAGCGGTATTCGTCCAGCGTCATGTGTGCGAAGCGGGTGCGCCACAGCTCCTGGAGCCGGGCGTTGTAGGCATGGTAGTTGGGCGGCCCGAGCAGTTCGCCGCTCAAGCGGCAGCGCGCCACGCAGTTGAACGCCCCGGCCGGCGGCTCCGCCTGCTGCTGCTCGCGGACAAACACCGTGTCCAGGTGGACGGCCAGGGCATGGCCGGTGAATTCCGAAAGGTTCTGGAACAGCCGCTGGCACGCGCGGCACTGGACCAGCTGGGAACCGGGCTGGCCGCCCGAACCACCCCGCGCCTCGATCTTCACCTCGTGGCAGGCCGGCGTTTGCAGGAAGCGGGACGCCAGGTCGGCCAGGGGATAGGCCCGGCCGGAGGCGCGGAGTTCATGCGCCAGAACCCCCAGGTGCCTGCGCTCCGGCAGGAAGCTGACCGCCACGGGCGCCGGCGCGGGTTCGACGGGCCCCTCGCGCGGCGGGCGCCGGGAGGGAAAGCCGCGCCGCTCCCGCTCGTCGCGATCGCGCGGTTTCGGGCCGCGCCCCGGCCCCCGGCCCGGCCCTGCTCCCGGCCCGCCGCGAGGCGGGCGATCGCGATCGCGCGGCTCCCGACGCCGCTCGCCTTCGAAGCCCGCGTAGGGATTGGCCGCCGGGGGCTGGCGGGCCCACGTCGGAACGAAATTCAATTCCAGGACGAGGTCCCCGGGCGCGGACCGGGGTTGCTCCGCGGACTGTTCGTCGGTGCTCATCGTGTTCTCGCCGCCATGCGACCCCCGACGTTCTAGCAGATGGCCGCCCCGAGGGAAAGCAAATGCATCCGCGCCCCTTGCTTTGATTGTCCGCCGCCGCCGTGCTACGGTGAGGGCATGAATGCTCATCCGCCCGTCCCGACCGGCGAACTGGAGAAGTACTCGTCCGCGCTGACCCTGTCGGACATGGAGATTTTCGTGTTCCCCGAGCTGCTCTACAGCCTGGTGCTCGCCAACCTCATGTCGCCGCGCCTCTGGGCCTGGCGGCAGGATCCCTGGTTCGCGAAGCTCGACTCGCTCACGCCGTACCGCCGCGTCCTGCGGCTCAAGCAGTTCGTCATCGACCACTACGAGTTCAACCTGGACCTCGACACGTGGGGGCTGACCACGAAGGAGCGCGAGATCGAGCGTTTCCGGCCGTGGATGGACGAGGCGACCATCGCGCAGAGTAACGCCCTCTTCGGCTACGAGGGCGACAAGTACTACTTCTCCCTCGACATCCGCCGGCACTTCGGCCTGGACAAGTACGAGGGCCACGTCATCCCCTACTGGAAGACGGAGACCCTCGAGGCCATGGACGCCTTCCGCTTCAAGGAAGGCTACCGCGCGGGCGCCGGCGAATGCGTGTCGCTGTCCACGCTCTACGCCGCCGCCCTCTACGCGATCTGCGGCATCCCGCTGGAGGACATCTTCCTGATGGGCACCGCGCTGCACTCGCAGAACTTCGTGGACGTCGGCGACGGCATCCTCACCAACAACCGGCGGGTGGTGACCAAGGCCATGTGGTTCAACGGCACCGAGCTCACCGCCAAGGCCCAGCGCGCGCTCCGCCACGAACAGGTGACAATCGTCGCCCACCCCAGCGGGTACATCCATACCGTGTACCCCGAGGCCACGATCGCGCCGGCGGCGTGGGACCGGTTCCGCGACAGGCTGCGGGGCTTCCTGGCCACGGACATCAACATGGAGATCCTGGCCAACTACCTGCGCCAGAAGCCGGAACTGCAGTCGTGCTTCCAGATAACCCACGATTTCGGCGGCAAGGCGCGGCACATCCCGGCGGAGAAGGTCTACCACTACGAGCACACGAGCTCGTTCAAGGTCAGCGACCGCACGCGGGACAAGCTGCTGGAGGAGATCGAGGAGGACGAGTTCTTCGCGGAGCCGCTGGACGGCCGGATTCCGCTCAACAAGTTCGAGGACTTCTTCCGGCGGAACAAGATCGACCTGACGCGCGAGGAGGACGTGCAGAAGCTCATGAAGGAATTCACGTGCTACAACATGCGCGCGAGCGACATCATCCGCGACCTGGTCGGGTTCACGCGCCTCGAACCGCGCCTGCCGTCCGGGGAAAAACGGTTCCGGGACGTCCCGGCCATCGGCCTCCGCCCGGGCATGACGCGGGAGCATATCGTGGCGGAGGTCGAAGCCCTGCGCGGGAAATCGCGGATCGCCGACCTCGCGTTCTATGCCTACCGGGACCTGTCGCGGTGCGACTGGGCGCCGTTCCTCAAGGCGGCGCTGGAGCGCAGTCCCGTCACGCTGAAACGGGCGGAAGGCCAGGACGACCGGCAGGCCGCCGCGTGGCTGGAGGGCCTGCCGAACGAATCCATCTACGACGGGGCCCGCGTCGCGCAGCCCGACGAGGTCGCCAACTACGGGCGGGGCGACGGGCTGGAAAAGGCGCTGGGCCTCGCCGGGATATGGAAGAATCGCCATCCCGGGGAACCGGTCGAGCTGGACTGCCGGCCCGACCGCGTCCGGCTGTCGCAGGGCGCGCGGCGCGTGGAATGGCCGTCGGCAAAAGGCCTGGAAAAAAACGTCACCCTGTAAGCCGGCGGACGATTTCGCCCGGCTCGAGCCCGGTGACGAGGACCTGTTTGTTGCGCCCGGAAGCGCCCGCGACGAGGCGGATGCTGTGCCGCGGCAGGCTCAACCGGCCGGCCAGGAATTCCACCAGCGCCTCGTTGGCCTTGTTGTCCACCGGCGGCGCCTGGAGCCGGATTTTCAGGGCATCGCCGTGAAGGCCCTGAACGGCATTGCGGTCGGCCCGCGGGACGATGCGCAGCACGAGCCGCGCGCCGCCGGGCGCCGCTTGCGCCCAGGTCACGGCAACCCCTCGCCCGCCGCCGGCGCGTCGTGCTGGATGGCCTCCAGCTCCTCGCGGAAGCCATGGCCTTCCCCGGCGGCGTAGCCCAGGAAGATCGCGCCGCCGAACAGGCTCCAGACCAGGCTGCCGGCATAGACCAGGAGCGAGAGGGACATCGCGGTTTCGTCGCCGACCTGCACAGCGGCGAAAAGCGTCACGAAGAGGCTTTCGCGCACGCCGAGGCTGCCGGGCGTCAGGGGAATCGCGGCGATCACGGTGATGACGGGGAACAACGCGAAAAAGACGAGCAGCGGGACGCCCACGCCCAGGCTGCGCGCGAAACTCCAGCAGGCCATCGTCAGGCCGAACACGTTGACCAGCGACAGGGCGGCCGCGCCGGCCACCAGGCCGGGCCGCTGCCGGTACAGGTAGAACGCCGCGTACATCCGCCGGGCCAGCGCGCCCAGGCGGGACGCCGGCTTCGCCCGGGCGGCCAGCCACGGATGCTCGGCCAGGTTGCGGCGGAAAAGCAGCCACGCGGCCAGGACGGAACCCGCCAGGAGAATCCACATCAGCATCGCGGGCCATCGGCTCGCGGGATGGTGCGCGAACAGGGCGTGCCGCGAGGCGATCATCAGGCAGCCGAAGGCGATCGTCACCCACAGCCCGATCGCCCGGTCCACGAGCACGGTCGAGGCCGCCTCGGTCCGCCGCCCGCCCGCGCGTCGGGCCACGTAGTAGGCCCGCGCCACGTCGCCGCCGCACGCGCCAAGCATGAAGGCGTTGAAGAACTGGCCGATGAAGAAGATGCTGAAGACCTGTCCGAAGGAGATCCGCAGCCCCTGCGCGGCCAGGATCTCGCCCCAGCGCCAGGCGCCGGCGAAAAGGCCGAGGAAGGTGAAGCCGAGGCCCGCCAGCCACCAGGGCCACTGCCCGGCGGCGCCGGCGAAGACGCGGCCGAATTCCGAAAGGTCCAGCCGCCGGAGCAGGAAAACCATCAGCCCGATGCACAACGCCAGGCGAACGCCCAGGGAAAGGAAACGCCGGGCGCGGCTCACGGGCTCACCCCGCCTTCCCGGCGCGCCGGAGGGCCTCGTCCAGGATGGCCCGCAGCGTCCCGTCGAGCGGGACGGCCGGCTCCCAACCGAGCTCGCGGCGGATCCGGCCGCTGTCGAGAGGCCGCGGCTCCTCGGCCGGGCGGTAGCGCGCCGGGTCGACCTCGACGCGCGGCCGGATGCCGGCCAGCCGGCAGAGCCCTTCCAGAAGATCGCCGACGCGGACCAGCTTCCCGGACGAAATGTTGTAGGCCCGGCCCGGTTCCCCCCGCTCCAGCAGGATACGGTAGGCGCGGGCGACGTCGCGGACGTCCAGGAAATCGCGGAGGCTGTCGAGGTTGCCCACGCGCACCACGGGTTCCGCGCGGCCCAGCGCGATGGCGGCCACCTGCTCCGCGAAGGCGGCCGCGACGAAACTCGGCGACTGCCCGGGGCCGATATGGTTGCCGGGGCGCGCGACGACGATCGGCATGCCGTAATGCGCCGCGGCCATCCGCGCCGCGGAATCCACGGCCTGCTTGGACAGGGCGTACAGGTTGTCCGGGAGCAGCGGCGACTCCTCGTCCAGGCGCCCGGGGGCGCCGGACCGGCCGTACACCTCGGCGGAGGTCACCATGAGCAGGCGGGCGCGGGGGGCATGATGCCGGAAGGCCTCCATCACGCGGATCGCGCCCAGGAGGTTGGCCGAGAACACGGCATCGGGATCGGTCCAGCCCATCGGCACGAACGCCGCGCCGGCCAGGTGAATGAGGCCGCCGGGCTGGAGTTCCCGCACGAGGGCGTCCAGGGCCGCCCGGTCCAGGATGTCGCCGGAGCGCGGGCTCGCGGCGGGCGGCAGCGGAACCCCCGGCCGGTCAAAGCCGATCGGCGCGTGCCCGGCGGCGGCCAGGTCGGCCACCACGTGGCGGCCGACGAACCCCCCGGCGCCGGTGACCAGCACGTTCACGTTACTTGCTCCGGACCCCGTACCGTTCGAGGTCGGCGTCCACCATCATCCGCACGAGGCCGGGGAAATCGACCTCGGGCTTCCAGCCCAGCTTCGCGCGCGCCTTGGCGCAGTCGCCGAGCAGGTGCTCCACCTCGGCGGGGCGCAGCAGGGCGGAATCGATCACGACGTGATCCTCCCAGTGGAGGCCGGCGCGGGCGAAGGCGAGCTCGAGGAACTCGCGGACGGAATGGTTTTCGCCCGTGGCGATGACGAAGTCGTCGGGCTCGGGCTGCTGGAGCATCAGCCACATGGCCCGGACATAGTCGCCGGCGAAGCCCCAGTCGCGCTTGGCCTCGATGTTGCCCATCGGCAGCTTGTCCTGGAGGCCGGCCCGGATGCGCGCCACGCCGTCGGTGATCTTGCGGGTGACGAACTCCTTGCCGCGGCGGGGGCTCTCGTGGTTGAAGAGGATGCCGGAGACCGCGAAGAGGCCGTAGCTTTCGCGGTAGTTGACGGTGATGAAATGGCCGTACGCCTTGGCCACGCCGTACGGGCTGCGGGGGTGGAAGGGCGTCAGCTCGGTCTGCGGGACCTCGCGCACCTTGCCGAACATCTCGCTGCTGGAAGCCTGGTACACGCGCGCCTTCGGGCACACGAGGCGGACGGCCTCGAGCAGGCGGGTGACGCCGATGCCGGTGAATTCGCCCGTCAGCACCGGCTGGCTCCAGGAGGTCGGCACGAAGGACATGGCCGCGAGGTTGTAGATCTCGTCGGGCCGCGCCTCCTCCAGGGCCTTGATCAGCGAAAGCTCGTCGAGCAGGTCGGCCTGGACCAGGTTCAGCCGGTCCTTGATGTGGCCGATGCGCTCGAACGTCTCCGTGCTGGAGCGGCGCACCATGCCGTGGACGGCGTAGCCCTTGCCGAGCAGCCATTCCGCCAGGTACGACCCGTCCTGGCCCGTGACCCCGGTGATCAGCGCTTTTTTCATGCCTTTCTTCCCCTGCTTACGTTGCGGTTCCGGGGCCTTCCCAGACCCCCCGGAGATAGGCGAGCGCCCCCCGGACCGTGTCCGCGGGCGCGCCCGGCCCCGGCTCCAGAATGCGCACCATATCCGATTTCATCCGATCACGGAAGCGCGTAAAATCCACCAGTCCGCCCGGCGGCATGGCGTGGTCGAGCGCCGGCGGCCGGACGTCGTGGATGTGCATGCCCGCCAGCCAGGGCGACAGGCGCTCCAGCCAGCGCTCGGGATTGATGAACCCGAGCATCGCCCGGATGTGCCCGTGCCCGATGTCGTGCCAGTAGCGCAGGTGCGGGCTGTCGATCTCCCGGCAGAGCCGCTCCATCTCCACTTCGGTCGGCACGGCCTCCCACGTCGGCAGGTTTTCCAGCGCCAGCGCCACGCCGGCCGCCTCGAGGGCGGGCAGCAGCCGCTTGACGCTCTCCCGCAGTCCCTCCAGGTGGGGCCCCGCCTTCTTTTCGCGGGTGATCTGGAGCTTGAGCTTGGTCTTCTCGTAGGCCGGCGTGCCCAGCCGTCCCTCCGCGCAGAGGGCCAGCAGCTCGCGGCTGTACTTCGTCATGTCCACGTTGCCCGCGTGCGCCACGACCACCCGCGCGCCGACCTCCCCCGCGAACCGGATCGTCCGCTCCGTGTGCTGCACCGCCCGCTCGCGTTCCCGGGGATCGCGGTCGGACAGGCTGAACAGCTCCGGGTGCCCCTTCGGGGCGCCCACGGGAACGGGGCAGAAATTATGCACGCTCCAGACGCGGACGGCCTTCTGCTCCACCATCCGCATCACGCCGGGCACGAGGTCGAGGCGGAGGTCGTACCCCAGCTCCACGTGGTCGAACCCGAGGGCGAGGATCTCCTCGATCATCCTCTCGCCCTCGGTGTGTTCCCGGGCATTCCACCGCGTGGTCAGGCCGATAATCATCACGCCCCGTAACGGCAAAAACTCTCCCCCGGGTGGAGGAGAGTTTTCGCGCGAACCGAAGGAATCAGCCCTTCAGGGCCCGCAGGCGCGCCCGCGCCTGCTTGCGGCGCCGCTTCTCGCTCGGCTTTTCGTAATGCCGGTGCGAGCGGATCTCCCGCATGATCCCTTCCTTGTCCATCTTCTTCTTGAGCCGGCGCAGCGCCTTTTCCACCGACTCGCCTTTTCTGACTTTAACTTCTGACACTGGGTGTATTTCCCCCCTTCCGCCACTCGATGTGTTTCTACGGCTGATGATCCCGGGCACGTGTAAGCCAACTCCCGGGGTTTGTCAAACGGCAACTCACGGGCGGCCCACGCAGTGGTAGGCGAACCCCTTGGCACGCATCTCTTTCGGATCAAACATGTTGCGCCCGTCCACCACCACGGGGCACTTCATCAGGGACCGGAGCCGCTCCAGCCCGAAATCGGCGATCTGCGACCACTCGGTCAGGATCAGCACCAGGTCCGCGTCCCTCACGCAGGCCTCGATGTCCGTGAAATAGGCCAGGTCCGGGTAGAGCGCCTTGAAGTTGTCCGTGGCCACCGGGTCCCACAGGCGCAGCATCGCGCCGGCCTCGCGGAGCCGCGGGACGAAGTAGAGCGAGGCCGCCTCGCGCACGTCGTCGGTGCAGGGCTTGAACGCCAGGCCCAGGATGGCGACCGTCTTGTCCTGGATGACCCAGAGCTCGTGCCGGATCTTCTGCATCACGTGGTCGCGCTGGGCCTCGTTGATCTGCCGCACGTTCTTGAGCAGGTCGAAATCGTACCCGAGCTGGTCGGCCAGGTGCACGAACGCGTCCACGTCCTTGGGGAAGCACGAGCCGCCGTACCCCACCCCGGCCTTGAGGAACTGGCGGCCGATCCGGCGATCGAGCCCCATGCCGTTGGCGACCTGCTCCACGTCCGCGCCGGCCAGCTCGCAGATGCGGCTGACCGCGTTGATGTAGGAGATCTTCATCGCGAGGAAGGAGTTGGACGCGTGCTTCGTCAGCTCGGCGCTGGCGATGCCCATCTCGACGAACACCCCGCCGCCGCGGGCGATGATCGGCTCGTAGATGGCCCGGAGCAGCTGCGACGCGCGCTCGCTCTCGACGCCGACGACCACGCGGTCCGGCTGGAGGGCGTCCTCGATGGCCGTGCCTTCCCGGAGGAATTCCGGGTTGGAGGCCACATCGAACGCGACGTCCTTGCGCGAGTAGCGCAGGACCGTGCGCTTGATCTGCTCCGCCGTGTTCACCGGGACCGTGCTCTTCTCCACGAGGAGCCGGTAGGAGGACATGTGCTCGGCCACCTCGCGGACGACCTGCTCGACGTAGGAAAGATCCGCCTGCCCCTCGACGCCGGGCGGCGTGCCGACGGCGATGAAGATCACCTCCGCATACTCGGTCCCCTCGGCCAGGGACGTGGAGAAGCGCAGGCGGCCCGCGGCCACGTTGCGCGCCACGACCTCGTCGAGGCCGGGTTCGTAGATGGGCATCTTGTTGGCGCGGAGCATGTTGACCTTGCGCTCGTCCTTGTCGACGCACAGGACCTGGTGGCCGACCTCGGAAAAGCAGGCGCCCGTGACCAGCCCGACATATCCCGTGCCCACAATGGTGATCTTCATGCCCGTTCGCTCCATCAGGAAATCGGCGCATCCTACCCGTCGCGCGCGGAGAATGCAACCCCGGCCGCGAAATCGATTCACGGACGCGGGGCCATCTGTTACGGTCGGGAACGGCCATGAGCACCATCCTGGTCACCGGCGCCAGCGGGTTCCTGGGCGAAGCCCTCGTCCGCCGGCTGGCCCACGCCCACCGGGTCGTGGGCGCGGGCTTCCAGCACGCGCGCGACGCGCTGGACCTGCGCGAGCCCGCGCAGGTCCGCTGCCTGCTGGACGCGGCGCAGCCCGACGTGGCGATCCATGCCGCCGCCTATCGCGACCCCGACTTCTGCGAGGCGCACCCGGAGGAGGCCGCGCGCCTTAATGTCGAACCGGTGCGCGCGATGGCCGCCGCCCTGCCGCCGGCGGCGCGCCTGGTCCTGGTCAGCACGGACTATGTCTTCGACGGGGAGGCGCCGCCCTACCGGGAGGACCGCGAGCGGCGGCCCGCCAGCGTCTACGGCCGCACCAAGGCGGCGGCCGAGGACCTCGCCCTTGCGCGCGCGAACAGCCTGGTCGTCCGCATCCCGCTGCTGATCGGGATCGAGCCGGCGCACCGCGGCCCGTCGGGCTTCGTGCTGCAGATAGCCCGGCAGGTCCTGGACGGCAAGCCGGCGGAAGCGGACGACGTGCTGGTGCGGTTCCCCACGTGGACCGAGGACGTGGTGGCGGCCGTCGAGTTCCTGCTGGAACGAAGCGCCGCCGGCGTTTTCCACGTCAGCGCGCCGCGGGGCGCCACGCGCTATCGCTGGACGCTGGAGGTCGCGCGGCTGCTGGGCCGGAACGCCGATCACCTGGTCCCGCTCCGGGCGCCCGTCCCGAGGCCGGCCCGCCGGCCGGTGAATTCCCAGTTGTCGACGGAGAAACTGCGATTCGCGGGTTTCGACCGGTTCACCGATTTTGCGGCGGTCGCCCGGCAGATTTTAGCGCGCGCCTCGGACCTCGGCGACGGCGCCCTCCAACGCATCCCGTAGCAACTCGGGCGGCGGACGAGAAACCAGTTTCTGCTCCAGCATCAGGTCGAGCAGCCGGCGGGCGTCCCGGATGCCCTCCTCCGTGCGACGGTACACTTCCTCGCGGGAGAGCGCCCGGCCGGCCACGCCGTCGCGGACGGCCTGCATGGCGACATCGGCGGCCTCCTGCGGGAAGACCCCGGCCTCCTCCATCGTCGGGATGATGTGCTCCGGCGAAAGGCCCTTCTTTTCCGCGAACTGCGCCAGCGAGCGCGCCGCGGCGATGGCCATGCCGTCGGTGATCTTGCGCGCGCGGACCAGCAGCGCGCCCTTGAGGATGGCGGGGAAGCCCAGCGAGTTGTTCACCTGGTTCGGGAAGTCGCCGCGCCCGGTGGCCACGACGAAGGCGCCGGCCTCCTTCGCGGCATGCGGGTAGATCTCCGGCACGGGGTTCGCGCAGGCGAAGACGATCGCGCGCGGGCCCATGGCGCGGATCCAGCCCGGCTTGACCGTGCCGGGCCCCGGCTTGGACAGCGCGATCAGCGCGTCCGCCCCCCGCACGGCCTCCTCCACGGTCCGCACGCCGCCCGGGTTGGTCCGCTCGCACAGCTCCCACTTTCGGTAAAACCGCGCGTCGGCGCGGATGTCCTCGCGGTGCCGGCCGAGCGAGCCCTGCGTGTCGAACAGGATCAGCCGGCCGGGATCGCCGCCCGCGCCGAGGATCAGCCGGGCGATGGTGGTGTTCGATGCGCCCGCCCCGTAGAGGACGATCCGGGCCGACGCCAGCTCCTTGCCCGCCACCTTCAGGGCGTTGAGCAGGCCGGCGAGCGTGACGCAGCCGGTGCCCTGGGCGTCGTCGTGCCAGACGGGGATCTCGCACGACTCGCGCAGGACGTCGAGCACGCGGTAGCAATTGGGCTGGGCGATGTCCTCGAGGTTGACCGCGCCGAATGAGGGCTGCAGGCGGCGGACGAAGTCGATGATGGCGTCGGGGTCGTGCTTCCCGTCCGGGCCGCGGCTGTCCATGCAGAGGGCCGCGGCGTCGACGCCGCCGAGCATCTTCATCAGGAAGGCCTTGCCCTCCATCACGCCCAGGCCGCCGGACGGGGACACGTCGCCGTCCCCCAGCACGCGCGAGGAGTCGCTGACCACGGCGACCAGGTTGCCGCGGTTGGAGAGATCGTAGGAGGCCTCGTGGTCGTCGCGGATGGTCGTCGAGACGGCCGACACGCCGGGGGTGTACCAGACGTTGAACCAGTTGAAGCCGAAGGCGGCGACCCGGGGGACGGTCTGCATCTTGCCGCCGTAGAAGCGGTGCGCGGAGAGGGCGAGCCGCTTGAAGAAAAGCGTCTTGCCCCGGGCCACCTGCTCGGGGGTGAAATCGGGGGGGAAGGACCGGTCGAGCCGGTCCAGTTTCAGGTCCAGGGCATCCATCCGTTCCATCCGGCCGGTCAGGGCGCGACCTTGTAGACCTTGTCGTGCTCGCGCACGTGGCCCGGCACCGTGATGCCGACGTTGTCGCCCTGCGCCGCCTTCTGCACGGACTTGTGCTCGATCTGGATGGAGTCCACCGTCACCGTCAGGTCGGACGTGTGGCCCCTGATGCGCAGTGTGTCGCCGACCGCCAGCGAGGCCGTCAGCTTGATCGCCGCCACGTTCAAGTGACCGAAGTAATGCGTGATCGTTCCGATTTCAATTTCCGTTGACATGGAGCACCTCCCGTGTGCACGCCACCACGCTAGCACGCGCGCGGCCCGAATCAAGTTCTTCCGCTGGCTTTTGCCGCGCGCCTCGCGTAGACTGGCGCCCCGCATGAGAATATTCGTCACGGGATCGAAGGGCCAGCTGGGCCGGGACAGCCTGGACGTCTTCGCCTCCCTCGCGGAGGTGGCCGGCCTGGACCTGCCGGACCTCGACATCGCCGACGCGGGCGCGGTGGAGCGGACGCTCTCCGCCTTCAAGCCCGACGCGGTGATCAACGCCGCGGCCTACACGCAGGTGGACCGGGCCGAGACCGACCGGGAGGCCGCCCGGCGCGCCAACGCGGACGGCCCGCGCGTGCTGGCGGAATACGTCGAGCGCCACGGCGGGCTGCTCGTCCACGTCTCGACGGACTACGTCTTCGACGGCCGGCGCCCCCCGCCCCGCCCCTACGTCGAGACCGATCCGACCGGCCCGGCCTCCGTGTACGGGCGCACCAAGCTCGAGGGCGAGGAGGCGGTGCGGCGGGCCACGGAGCGGCACCTCATCCTGCGCACGGCCTGGCTCTACGGCGCGAGCAGCCGCGGCTTCCTGCGCGCCATCCTCGGCCGCGCGGTGTCGAATCCCGGCGCCCCCCTGCGCGTCGTCAACGACCAGTTCGGCTCGCCCACGTGGTCCTGGCGCCTGGCCCGGCAGATCCGGAAGGCGCTGGAAGGCGGCGCCCGCGGCCTGTATCATGCCGCCGGCGAAGGGGCCTGCACGTGGTTCGATTTCGCCGCGGAGTTCCTCCGGCTCCTGAACGTGCCGGCCCGCGTGGAGCCGTGCCCGGCGACCGAGTATCCGCGCCCGGCGCCGCGCCCGCGCAACTCGGTCCTGGAGAACGCGCGGCTGAAGGCCGAGGGCCTGCAGGTCATGCGGCCGTGGGCGGAGGACCTGGCGGAATTCGCGCGGCTCCACGGCGAGCGATGGCTCCGGGAAGCGAGGGAGGCGAAGGCATGAACAATCTGCTCGTCACCGGCGGCTGCGGCTTCATCGGCGCCAACTTCATCCGCTACCTGCTCGAGGAGGCCCCCGGCTTCACCGGCCGCGTGATCAACGTGGACAAGCTCACCTACGCCGCCAACCCCTTGAGCCTGGCGGACATCGAGAAGCGGTTCCCCGGCCGCTATGTCCTCGTGCGCGCCGACATCGTCGACCGCCCGGCCATGGCCCGCGCGCTGGACGCGCACGGCGTGGACGCGATCGGCCACTTCGCCGCCGAGTCGCACGTGGACCGCTCCATCGTCCGGCCCGACGATTTCATCCAGACCAACGTCGTCGGCACGCACGTCCTGCTCGAGCTGTTCCGCGAGCGGCGGGACCGGATCGCGCGCTTCCACCACGTCAGCACGGACGAGGTCTTCGGCTCGCTCGGCCCGACCGGATACTTCACCGAGGACACGCCGTACCGGCCCAACAGCCCCTACTCCGCGTCCAAGGCGGCGTCCGACCACCTCGCCCGCGCCTGGCACGAGACCTACGGCCTGCCGATCACGATCTCCAATTGCTCGAACAACTACGGGCCGTACCAGTTCCCCGAGAAGCTGATCTCCCTGATGATCCTCAACGCCCTCGAGGGCAAGCCGCTCCCCGTCTACGGCGACGGAAAGAACGTCCGCGACTGGCTCTATGTCCGCGATCACTGCACCGCGATCTGGCGCGTGCTGACGCGGGGCGCGCCGGGCCGCACCTACAACGTCGGCGGCCGGAGCGAGAGGCCGAACCTCGACGTCGTCGGCCTGGTCTGCGACCTGGTGGACGAGCTGGCCGGGCCGCGGCCGGGCGGGAAGCCGCGGCGCGAGCTGATCGCCTTCGTCAAGGACCGGCCGGGCCACGACCGGCGCTACGCGATCGACTGCTCGCGGATCGAGCGCGAGCTGGGCTGGCGGCCGGAGGAGTCGTTCGAGACCGGCCTGCGCAAGACCGTCCGGTGGTACATGGAGCACCGCGAGTGGGTGGACCAGGTGCGCACCGGCGAGTACCAGCGGTGGATCAAGGCGCACTACGGCTGATTTTCCAATGTTTGGAAAACTCGGCTCGCTTTTTTTCCAATGATTGGAAAAAATGGGCGTGGTTTTTCCAATGATTGGAAAACCGGGAGCACGGCATGAAAGGCATCATCCTGGCGGGCGGCTCGGGGACGCGGCTCTACCCGATCACGCGGGCGGTGAGCAAGCAGCTCCTGCCGGTCTACGACAAGCCGATGATCTACTACCCGCTCTCCGTGCTGATGCTCGCGGGGATCCGGGACATCCTGGTCATCTCCACCCCCGAGGACCTGCCCCGCTTCCGGGCGCTGCTGGGCGACGGCTCGCAGATCGGCCTGCGCTTCGCGTACGCCGAGCAGCCCCGGCCCGACGGCCTGGCCCAGGCGTTCCTCATCGGGCGCGCGTTCCTCGCCGGCAGCCCGTCGGCGCTGATCCTGGGCGACAACATCTTCTACGGCCACGGCCTGCAGGAAATCTGCCGCGCCGCCGGCCGGCTGACGGAGGGGGGGCTGATCTTCGGCTACCCCGTCAAGGACCCCGAGCGATACGGCGTGGTGGAGTTCGACCCGACGGGCCGGGTGCTCGGCATCGAGGAGAAGCCGGCGAAACCCAGGTCCCGGTACGCCGTGCCGGGGCTATACTTTTACGACGGCTCGGCGGCGGACGTCGCGGCGGAGCTCAAGCCGTCGGCCCGCGGCGAGCTGGAGATCACGGACCTCAACCTCGCGTACCTCCGCCGCGGGACGCTGCGCGTGGAGCTGCTCGGACGCGGGTTCGCGTGGCTGGACACCGGCACGCACGAGTCGCTGCAGCAGGCCTCGAACTTCGTGCAGACCATCGAGGACCGGCAGGGGCTCAAGATCGCCTGCATCGAGGAGATCGCCTTCCGGCTCGGCTACATCGACGCCGCCCAGCTCCGGCGGCTGGCGTCGGACATGATGAAGAACGAGTACGGCCGCTACCTGGCGCGCATCGCCGCGGGGACGGAAGGCTGACCATGTCCCTGCAATGCGAAAAGACCCCGCTGCCCGGCGTGCTCGTCTTCCAGCCGGACCGGTTCGGCGACTCGCGCGGCTTCTTCATGGAGACGTTCCACCGCGACAAGTACCGCCCGCTCGGCCTGGACCGCGAGTTCGTGCAGGACAACTTCTCGCGCTCCGGCCGCGGCACGCTGCGGGGCCTGCACTACCAGCTGCGCCGGCCGCAGGCCAAGCTGGTGATGGTGATGGCCGGCGAGGTCTTCGACGTGGCGGTGGATATCCGGCGCGGCAGCCCGCACTTCGGGAAAGGATTCGGCATGGTGCTCTCCGGCGACAACCGCCGCCAGCTGTTCATCCCCGAGGGCTTCGCGCACGGCTTCTGCGTGGTGAGCGAGCAGGCGGACTTCCTGTACAAGTGCACGGACTTTTACGACCCCGCCGACGACCGCGGGATCCTGTGGTCGGACCCGGCGATCGGCATACACTGGCCGGGGAAGGATTTCCTGCTGTCGTCGAAGGACGGGCGCCTGCCGAAGCTGGCGGACCTGCCGGAGTCGGAATTGCCCGTGTTCGGGTAGGGCGGCTTGGCTCAAGCCGCCGTCTGTCCGGCGCGTGGATTCAACGCGCCCTACCCCTTGAGCAGCTTTTCGACCTCGGCCAGGATGGCGTCCGCGTCGGCGGGCGTGACGGCGCTGAACCAGAGGCCCTGGGGATAGATCATCACGTTGGGGCCGCGCTCGCACAGGCCGAGGCAGCCGCTCTGCGACACGCGCACCGGCCCCTTCCAGCCGCGGGCGGCGACCTGGTCCTTGAGGATATCCTTGATCGCCGGGCCCGCCCCGCCGTCGGCGCACGACTTGCGCGCGCCCTGGCGGTCGTTGCCGCAAATGAACAGGTGGCACCGGTAGGGAGACGTCAGCCGGTTCATGCCCCGCCCTCCCGCGAATCGGAGGTTAGAAACTGTACGCGATCTTCAGCGCGGCGGAGAAATCGACCGCGTCGCCCGTGCCCGCGTAGAAGACGTAGGACAGTTCCTCGAACGGACGGTAGCTGATGCCGCCCTGCCCGTAGAGCGTGTAGCTGTTGTCCTCGTAGTCCTCGCCCGTGACGAGGCCTTCCGCGAGGAGCGAGCACTGCTTGTTCAGGTCCCAGACGAAGCCGCCGGACAGCCGGTACAGGTCGTCATCGTCATCGGAGGACATGTAACCGACGTCGAGCACATAATGCCACTGGTCATCCACCACGGTGCCGATCGCCACGCCGCCCAGCAGGCGGGTGTCGCCATACCCCAGGCCTTCGTCGGCCGTGTCGAAGATGACTTCCGCATGAGGAATGATGTAGGGGAAGTCGAAGTAGTCCTCGAAGGCCACGAGTTCGAAACCGGCCGAGACATCGCCCAGCCCATCGTATGAATCCCCGGAATCCGGCTCGACGGCCGCGTACGGGACGCGAGTGAAGACGGTAAAATTGCGGAACAGGCCGAAGCGCGCGTACGGCTCCACCAGGTAGGCTTCCGAATCGCTCCAGGCGGGGAAGACGGCCGGCACGTCCTCGTACTGGGCCAGGGCCCCGAGTTCCAGGTGGTGCAGGGCGGGCATCTTGTTTTCGACCGACAGCATCAGCCGGCTGGATTCGCCGCGGCTCACGCCGGCGGTCAGGGACACTAAGGCGAGGACAAGCAGTGCTTTGCGGATCATGATGTTTCTCCCCGTGGTGCAGGTTGCTTTATGGCCGCTCCTGTATTTCCCGACACCATAATGAGCCTTCCCCTCAAATGCTACAAAAAAAAGAGGTTCGCGGGTTCTCCGGCGCGCGGAGGCCCCCGCCGGGCCGCGCCGACCGCCGGGCGCGGCCGCCGCGAAGCGACCGGCCGATGCAGCCGCACCGCCTTCCCCGTATTGAATGCGTAACAATAATATTCACACGTGTGAAGCGATTTGTTACGCATCCGCCGAACCGGGATGCGGGCGGTTCGGCGCCGGTTGACTTTGCCCCGCGGTTGGCCTTAAGGTCGGCCCCGTTTTCAACCGGGAACCCATCATGAACCACGAGAAGAAAACGCTCGACCATCTCACCCTGAAGAACGGTCGGACGATGCATTTCCACGCCCTGGCCGACTGGACCGGCGAACAGAGCCGCCTCCCCTTCTCCATCCGCGTCCTGCTCGAATCGGTTCTGCGGCGACAAGGCCATCCGGCCTTCCGGGCGGAGCACGTCCGAGCCCTCGCCCGATGGACGCCGGATGCCACGCAGAAGGAAGAGGTCCCCTTCCTGCCCGCCCGCGTGCTGCTGCAGGATTTCACGGGCGTGCCCTGCGTCGTGGACCTGGCCGCGCTGCGCGGCGCCATGGCCCGCGCCGGCCGCGACCCGAAGGCCATCGAGCCCCAGATCCCCGTGGATCTCGTGATCGACCACTCCGTCCAAGTGGACGAGACCGCCTCGCCGGGCGCGCTCGAGGCGAACATGCGCCTCGAGTTCGAGCGCAACGCGGAGCGCTACGAGTTCCTGCGCTGGGGCCAGACCGCCTTCCGCAAGCTACGGGTCGTGCCGCCCGGCCTGGGCATCTGCCACCAGGTCAACCTGGAGCATCTCGCGCAGGTCGTCGCCACGGAGACCGACGCCGAGGGCCGGGTGGTCGCGTTCCCCGACACGCTCGTCGGCACGGACTCGCACACGACGATGATCAACGGCGCCGGGGTGCTCGGGTGGGGCGTCGGCGGGATCGAGGCCGAGGCCGCCATGCTCGGCCAGCCCATCCCCGTGCTCACGCCCGTCGTCACCGGCGTGCGACTCACCGGCCGGCTCGCGGCGGGCGTCACGGCGACGGAACTCGCGCTGACCGTCACCCAACTGCTGCGGAAGCACGGCGTCGTCGAGCAGTTCGTGGAGTACTTCGGCCCGGGCCTGGACACCCTGTCCCTCGCCGACCGCGCGACGGTGGCGAACATGGCGCCGGAGTACGGCGCGACGATGGGATTCTTCCCGGTGGACGCCGAGACGCTCCGCTACCTCCGCGAGACCGGGCGCGACGAGGAGCAGGTCGAGCTGGTCGAGCAGTACTGCCGCCGGCAGGGCCTGTTCCGCCGGCCCGGCGATCCCGAACCCGCTTTCAGCCGCGTCATCGAGCTGGACCTGGGCTCTGTCGAGGCGGGCGTGGCGGGACCAAAGCGCCCGCACGACCGGCTGGCCCTGGAGGACGTCGCCCCGGGGTTCCGGAAGGCGCTCGCGGCGCCGGTCAAGGAACAGGGATACGGGCTGAAGCCGGAGCAGGCCGCCGCGCGCGTTCGCGTCGAGGGCGACGGCGAGATCGGCCACGGCGCCGTCGTGGTCGCCTCGATCACGAGCTGTACGAACACCTCCAATCCCGGCGTCATGCTGGCGGCCGGGCTCGTGGCGCGGAAGGCCGTCGAGCGCGGGCTCACCGTGCCGCCGCACGTCAAGACCACGCTCGCGCCGGGCTCGCGCGTCGTCACCGCCTACCTCCGTCGCGCCGGCCTGCTGCCGGCGTTCGAGCAGCTCGGGTTCCACGTCGCGGCCTACGGCTGCGCGACATGCATCGGCAACAGCGGGCCGCTCGACCCGCGCGTCGCGAAGGCGGTCAAGGACGGAGGGCTGGTCGCCGCCGCGGTCTTGAGCGGCAACCGGAATTTCGAGGGCCGCGTGCACCCGCTGACGAAGGCCAACTACCTGTGCTCCCCGCCCCTCGTCGTGGCCTACGCGCTCGCGGGCACGGTGGACCGCGACCTGTCGAGCGAACCGCTCGGCCGGGACGCGAAGGGCCGGCCGGTTTTCCTGAAGGATCTCTGGCCCTCGCCCGCGGAGGTCGAGGCGCTGCTCGGGAAGGCGGCGGACCCGGCCCTGTACCGGGAGCTGTACGCGGACATCGCCGGCTCCAATCCCGCGTGGAACAAGCTGTCCGCCCAGGCGGCGCCGGTCTTCGGATGGAAGGCGGACTCCACGTACATCCGCGAGCCGTCGTTCATCGCGGACATCCCGGCCGCGCCGGAAGCGCTGGGGGATATCCGCGGCGCGCGGGCGCTGGCCCTGTTCGGCGATTTCATCACCACGGACCACATCTCGCCCGCCGGCTCGATCCCGGCGGACAGCCCCGCGGGCCGCTACCTCCAGGAGCGCGGCATCCCGCCGGCGGCGTTCAACTCCTACGGCGCGCGGCGCGGCAACCACGAGGTCATGGTGCGCGGCACTTTCGCCAACATCCGGATCCGCAACCGCATGGTCGATCGCGAGGGCGGCTGGACGCGGCTCCTGCCCGGCGGCGAGAGCCTTCCGATCTACGACGCGGCCATGCGCTATGCCGGGGCGGGCACGCCGCTGGTCGTGCTGGCCGGCAAGATGTACGGCGCCGGCTCGTCGCGCGACTGGGCGGCCAAGGGCACGCGGATGCTCGGCGTGCGCGCCGTGATCGCCGAGAGCTTCGAGCGCATCCACCGCAGCAACCTGGTCGAGATGGGCGTGCTGCCCCTGGAATTCACCGGCGGCCAGAACGCGGAGAAGCTCGGGCTGACCGGGCGCGAGGAGATCGCCATCGCGGGCATCGCCGGCGGGCTGGCGCCGGGCAAGCTGCTCGACGTCGACGCCGGCGGCGCCTCCTTCCGGGTCCAGTGCCGGATCGACTCCGCGATCGAGGTCGAGTATTACCGGCAGGGCGGCATCCTGCCGTACGTGCTGCGGCAGGCGATGGGGACCCATTCGTCCGGTTCATAATCGTCCTCGTCCTCGTAATCGAAGGAAGAGAGCGCCCGTAAGAATACGAGGACGAAGGGGAACAGATGGGACAAAGAGGTTAACATGGCTCACACGTACAGCCCCGAGGCCGAGAAACTCCTGGACCAGGAAATCAAGGTCCTGGACCAGGGCTTCGTCCGGCTGGTGGATTACATGGGCAGCGACGCGCGGATCGTGCAGACCGCCCGCGTGTCGTACGGGGCCGGCACGAAGACCGTCCGCGAAGACGCCGGCCTGATCGACTACCTCCTTCGCCACGAGCACACCTCCCCCTTCGAGCACGTGGTGATCGAGCTGCACTGCAAGCTGCCGATCTTCGTCGCGCGCCAGTGGATCCGTCACCGGACGGCCCGCCTGAACGAGATCTCCGCCCGCTACAGCGTCATGGCCGACGAGTTCTACCTGCCCGACGAGGCGCACATCAACGCCCAGAGCGCCGACAACAAGCAGGGCCGCTCGGACGCGGAAGTTCCGCCGGAGCTCCGCCGCAAAGTGCTGGAGCTGCTGCAGCGCGACCAGGGCATGGCCTATGCCTCCTACGAGGAGATGATCAAGGACGGCATCGCGCGCGAGCTGGCGCGGATCAACCTGCCGCTGTCGCTCTACACGCAGTGGTACTGGCAGATGGACCTCCACAACCTGTTCCGGTTCCTGGAGTTGCGGATGGACTCGCACGCGCAGTGGGAGATCCGCCAGTACGCCGCCGCGATCGCGCAGATCGCGCGCGCCGTCGCCCCGGTGGCGTTCGACGCCTTCGAGCGGCACCGCCTGAAGGGCCGTCACTTCTCGGCCGACGAACTCGATGCCCTGCGGAGAATGCTCAAGGGGGAGGAAAACCCGCTGACCGGATCCCGGCGGCGCGAGTTTGAGCGGAAGCTGACCGCGACCTGAACGCGGGAGGCCGTCAGGAACCCGGCGGCCGGGGCGCGGGAACTTGCGCCATGACGGCTCTCGCGGACGGCGGCCCCTCGGCCAGGTAATGCTCGTGAAGCGCCGTCACGCGCTGGACGTATTCGCGGGTAAGGACGGGCCAGCGGTCAGGATGAAAGCCGCCTTTCGCGACCCGGGTCGGCCCCGCGTTGTAGCAGGCCAGCAGCAGGGACAACTCGTCGGTCTTCCAGTGGGACTGGTTGCGGCCGAGAAAATCCTGCAGGTGGGCCAGGTAGGCCCGGCCAACGATGCGATTCAACTCCGGCTCGAAGGCTCGGTCGAAGGACACCGGCTTGCCGTACAGCCTGCGCGTCACGTCGCGCCAGGTGCCCCGCTTGATCTGCATCAGGCCGCGTTCGCCGGCCTTGCCCACCTTGCGGGGGTCGCCGCCGGATTCCACCTGGATCACCGCCTCCACCAGGCAATCCTCCGGAACCCAGACCGGCGACAGTTCGGCGGCCTCCAAGCTCCAGGACAGGATCTGGTGATCCGCAAGCTCGGCGTCCGAAGAGCGCGCGCTCCGCCACCCGCCCAGCGCCAGTTGGGCCAGCAGCAAAGCGGAGCCGAACACCAGCAGCGCCGCCCGGATCGCCGGCGCGTGGCGATACAGCTTGCCTATGGGCTGTTTCCAGTTCATCCGTCAGCTTTTTTGCCCCTCACCGGGGCCGAACAACCGAAATCCTTGAGAAACTCGAAACGACTATCGGAAAAAAATGAGCCGGCAGTGTACCCCAGGAAGAAACGGATGCAACATAAACTTTATACTATTTTGTCAATATATATATGATGTTAAAACGATTTATTAAACAGGAATAATGATGAAATACGGTGGGCAGTATATGCCCCTGCGACCCCTATGTGCCGGTTTCTCACCCGTTTCCAGGCTCGGAAGCCCGCAGCGGGTCGCGGATATACGCTTTCTGGCAGGCCGGGCAAAGGTCGAAACTGAAATCCACGTAGACGTCCCGCATGAGTTCCTCCTCGGTGAGGTCCCGGCACTCCTCGATTATGCGCCGGATTTCCGCCGAATAGTCGCGGCCCAGGTCGTCGAAGGTGATTTCCAGCGGGTCGTAGGCCGCATAGACCTGGATGCGCGCGATGTAGCGAAGCCCCCCCGTTTCGAGCGGTTGCCCGAAGCGATCGCAGATACGGCTGATCATGTCCGCCTCCCTTACGGGCCACTTGAGCCTTGTCCGGAACAGGCCTTTTCTCTATGGTGGCAGGCCCCGGGGCGAAGGGCGAGCAAAAGAGGGAAAGGATCACGGAGATGACCACGGCCAGCGATGGGAAATGGGTGTGCACCTGCTGCGGTTATGTCTACGACCCGGCCACGGGCGACGCGGCGCTCGGCCTGCCGGCCGGCGTGCCGTTCGAGCAGTTGCCCGAGAACTGGAAGTGCCCGATATGCTACGCGGCCAAGGACGCGTTCGATCCCCTGTGAGGCGCGCCGATTTGACTCGGCGCGACCGGGCTCGCCTTCCTGCTCTGCCCGCCGCGGCTCGTGAAACGGAGGTTCCACGTCCCCGCCTCCGCGCTGATGGAAGACGAAAAAAAGGCCCCGACGCCGGGCGTCGGGGCCGATGCGGACTGGCGCTGGACCGGGTCAACCGGCCGGGGGTGCCACCGGCGTCTTCGGGGCGGGCGCCTTCTTCGCCGCCGCCTTCTTCACGCGCGCCTTCTTCGCCGCGGGTTTCGCGGCGGCCGGCTTGCCGGCCCGGGACAGCGCGTAGCGGCCGCGCCGGACGCTGCGGAACCGCTTGTCCTTGACGAGCGTCTGGTTGACGATCAGCTTGAAGTTCTTGGCCTTGGACTTGTATCCCGTCTTGGCCACGGCTTCCGCCGCCTCGGCGACCTTCATGGACTTGATCCCGGTCAGCACTTTGACCAGGACGTCGCCCAGCGACTGGGCGTTCTTGACCCGGCGGGCCTTTCCGGCCGGACGGCCGCGCTTCGCGGGGCGACCGCGCTTGGCGGGACGGCCGCGCTTCGCCGGACGCCCGCGGCGGGGCTGGGCTTTCCCGGTCCCTTTGATCCGTGAAACGACGACGCCGAGATCGGCGATCGCCTCTTCCACCTTCGCCAGGGCCGCGGCCAGCTTCTTCCGCTTCTTCTCCAGGCGCGGCAGCGCGCCCTGCCGTCGCTTCAATTCGCCCTGCAACTGGGCCACACTCAACTGCTTCAAGGCCACTCGTGCCATTTCCCTTATCTCCTTCTCATCCAATTGAGGATGTTAGGTGCGCAATAAACCCCGCGGCGCCTAACTTGTCAAACTAAATTAGATTCGCGCCATACACTAATTTAGGTTCCGTTCCGTATTATGGTATAAGAAAGCGCATGGCGGCGGAACATGGCATCCTGGACGCGCAGGCGGCGGCCTGGCTGGACGAGTACCGGCAAGGCCGGGTCGAGGCCTTGGGCCGCGTGGTGGAGCAGTATCGCCGCCCGCTCTTCGGGTTCATTCTCAACATGACGGAGGGGCGCGAGGATGCGGAGGAGGTATTCCAGGAGACCTGGCGCCGGGCCCTGCGCCACGCGGACCGACTGGACGGCCGGCGCCTGTTGAGCTGGCTGTTCCGGGTGGCCCACAACCTGATCGTGGACCGCGTCCGCGCGAAAAAGCCGGTCGAATCGCTGAACAGCGAGCCCCGGGCCGAGGAGCCGGGACGCGCCCCGCTCGCGGACCGCCTCCCGGCGCCGGGCCCGACGCCGGCCGGCGAGAGCGCGGGGCGGGATCTCGATCGCCGCATCCGACAGGCCATCGACCGGCTGCCGCCCGAGCAGCGGGAGGTCTTCCTGATGCGCATCGAGGGCGACGTGCCGTTCCGCGAGATCGCCCGGCTCCAGGAGGTCTCGATCAATACGGCGCTGGCGCGAATGCAGTACGCGCTGAAAAAGTTGAGGGAAGATTTGAAGGACGAATATGCCGCGTGGGTGGAGGAATGATCATGAACTGTGAAACGACCAGGAACCGCATTCTGCTGGACCAGTCGCGGGAGCTTTCCCGGGTCGGCCGCTGGCTGCTCGCCGGGCACCTGGCCCGCTGCCCCGAATGCCGCGCGTACCGCGCCGGGCTGACCGGACTGGCTGGGGCCGTCCGCCAGGTGCGCTGGGACGAGTCATTCGACGCCGGGCTGGCCGGGCGGGTCGCGGCCGGCGCGGCCGTCCCCGCCCCCCGCGCGAAACGCGGGCGAGAACGCGCGCCCGTCTTCCTGGCGCGCCCGGCGCTGGCCTACGGGGCGCTCAGCGTCCTGCTCGCCCTGGCGTTCGTGCTGATCCTGCGGCCTTTCCAGCGGCCGCCGCCACTCGCCCGGACCGCGCCGGACTCCGCGCTCGCGTGGGACGCCGACGTGGACGACCGCCTGGCCACGCTCGACGTCCTGGTCAACCAGGACGACGCGGACTGGACCGAAACGTCCGGCGCGGCCGCGGACAGCGGCGACGTGGATTCGATCGCCCGGCAGTTGCTGGAGCTGGAAGGAGAGCAGATATGAAAAGCATCCACCGACGATTTCTGACGGCGGGCATCATCGCGGGCCTGGCTTTCGCGATTCGCGCAGCAGCCCAGGACTTCGACGAAGCCTCGCCGCCGCCTCCCGAGGCGCCGGACCTGGCGGAGCCGCCGGGGCCGCCGCCGGGCGAAGCCGGGCCCGTGGACCGCTGGATGGAGCGGCTGGAGAAACGCAACCCGGACGAATACCTTCGCTACCGCGAAATGCGGGAGAAGGATCCCGAGGGGTTCCGCCGGGAACTCGCGGGGCGGCTGGGCCGCGAGCGGCTGCAGACGGTCATGAACGCCCATCCCCGGCTGCGGGTGTTCCTCGACAGCCTTCCGGAATCGGAACGCATGGACGTGCTCCAGGCGCTGGGCCGCGCCCTCCGGCCCGGCGGCCCGCCGCACGAACCAAACGCCGGCGAACTGCGGCCGCTCCACGAAGAGGTGGCCCGGCTGGCCCGGGAGTACCGGCAGAGCACGGACCAGGCGCAGCGGGAGCAACGGCGGGCCGACCTGAAACTCAAGCTGGGCGAGCTGTTCGACGCCCGGGAACAAGGACGGGCGGATCACATCGCGCGCATCCAGGCCGAGGTGGCCAAGCTGCAGCAGGCGCTGGATTCCCGCCGGGCGCAGCGCGACGAGATCGTCGAACGACGGCTTCAGGAGCTGACCGCGGACGAAAGCTCGAAGTGGTAGGGCGAGACCGGCCGCGCCCGACGCCCGGGGTTCAGCGGACCCGCGGGGCGTCGCCCCAGAGCTTCTCCAGCGCGTAGTAGGACCGGGCGTCGGCGGAGAAGAGGTGGATCACCGCATCGAGGTAATCGGCGACCACCCAGCCGCTCTCCGGCGCGCCCGCGCGCCGGAAGCATCGCGCGCCGCCGCGGGAGAGGGCGCGTTCCAGCTCATCCGCCATGGCCTTGAGGTGGGGCGCGTTGCGGCCCGTGACGACCAGGTAGTAATCGGTAACCCCGGAGAGTCCGCGCATGTCCAGCAGGACGGGGTCTTCCCCCTTCCGGTCGGACAGGACCTCGCGGGCCAGCTTGGCTAATTGGAGCGGTTCGATCTTGCGTTCTCCTTACCGGTACAGTTTCTTGCTTCGAATATACCCGGCGACGGCCGGCGCGACAAGATAGCGGAGGCTCAATCCGGCGGCCGCGCGCGCCCGGATCTCGGTGGAGGAAATCTCCATCACGTGCCCGCGGAAGACGGTCCGCGCCAGGCGCCGGGGCCAGGGCTCCGGTAGGCGCAGGCGGCGCGCGGTCATCCGGGCCAGGGAATAGCCCGGCCGCTCCAGCGCGATGAACACGCAGCGCCGCAACAGCTCGCCGACCTCCCGCCAGGCGTGCAGTTCGAACAGCGAATCCGACCCGATGATGAAATGCAGCCGCGCCCGCGGGTGGTTGCGCTGCAACGCCTTGATCGTGTCGATGGTGTACGAGATGCCGCCCCGCCGGATCTCCAGGTCGGAGACCGTGAACCGGGGATCGCCGCGAACGGCCCGGCGCAGCATCGCCAGCCGGTCGGCGTCCGGCGCGAGATCCCGCGCGGCCTTGTGCGGCGGGCGGGCGCAGGGCATGAAGATCACGCGATCCAGGCGGAAGCGCTCGAGCGCGTCCTGGGCCATCATGAGATGCCCGAGGTGCACCGGGTTGAACGTCCCGCCGAGTATGCCGAGGCGGTCGCTCACAGGTGCAGGCCGATGCTGCTCAATTTCCACTGGGGATGCTCGTAGATGAACGACAGCTCGAACCGGACCTGGTCCGGGGTCGTGGCATAGTAGCCGCGGAGGTTCAACGCGCCGTTCTCGTCCACCGCGGGCTTCTGGCTGAAGACCGGCGTCTGGCTCTTCAGCGGGGCCAAGTCGATCTGCTTCTCGGCGAATTCCTTGAAGGCTTCCCGGAGTTGCTCCTCGGTGACCTGGCTTTGCCACAACTGCGAGATGTGCGCGCGGAAGCCGCTGAAGTCGTTTTTGTTGATCGCCTCCGCCAGGAGGCCGATGGCTTCCGAGGTCATGCGCTGAAGTTCGGCGTCCGGCGGGATCTCGACGGTCGAGGCGCCGCCCTGGGCAAGCCCCGCGGCGGCCTTGCGCAGGTTGAGGATCTTCCACGCGCCGCCTTCCTTCACGAGGTCCAGTTCCACCGGGATCTGGCCGCCGTCGCGGGTCGTCACGGTCCCCTCGAGCCGGCCCCGGTTGTTCTCGATGGCGCGGGTCGGCCACGAAGCGCTCGCGTACTGCCCGAGCGCGCTGTCCCGGAGGAACGCCGAAAACTCCTCCTCGCCCGTCGCCGCGCGGAACTCGGCGGCCGTGGCGAGATAGGCCTCGCCGACTTTCCCCTCGCGGACCAGGGAGAAAAATTCGTCCGCGGCCTTCGGCAGGCCGCTCGTCGCAAAGAACAGCAGGGCGATCAGGATGGCCACCACCACCACGATCCCGAGCAGAATCGTCCCCATTTTTTTCATCGCGGCCTCCTCCGTTCGGCCAGCTTTCATTATCCCCCGCCCGGCCCGCGAGTCAACGCCCGCTTCCGGCGCCCGCCCGTTTGACGAACCGGCCCGCGCAATGCTATAGACAGCCATCCAGCGGAATTACAATTTTGTATGAAACGCCCGCAACGGCTATACAAAAAAGTAGCATATAAACGGTCTGTAAATTGAAATTGCTGCTTTTCCGCGGGAAACCGTCGGGCGACGCGAAGATGGAATGGTTCTAGCTTGAAGAAAAAGGAAGGGGCAGAAGCATGAACAATCGGAACGGGAAGTTGGATCTGGCGGAGCCACGGGAGGCTTGCGGGCTGTTCGGCGTCTTCGGCGTGCCGGAGACGGCCCGGGCGATTCATGCCGGCCTCTTTGCGCTGCAGCACCGGGGCCAGGAAGGCGCCGGGATCGTCGTCAGCAACGGGGAGAAGATCCGCTCGATCAAGGGCATGGGCCTGGTGGCGGAGGTCTTCGCGACCCGCTCCCTCGCCGAGCTCGAGGGGCACCTCGGCATCGGGCACGTCCGCTATTCCACCACCGGCTCGTCCCGCCCGCAGAACGTGCAGCCGATCGTCTTCGAGTGCGTGGACGGCCTGTGGGCGCTGGCGCACAACGGCAACCTGACCAATTCCCAGGCGATGCGGCGCTCGTACCAGGAGGCCGGCGCGATCTTCCAGACGAGCACGGACAGCGAGATCCTGATGCACCTGATCGCGGACCCGGCCTACCGCGGCCGGCCGCGCCGCGTGGAACGCGCGCTCGCGGAGCTGCAGGGCGCCTTCTCCTTCCTGCTGATGACCCGCGACTCGGTCCTGGCGGCGCGGGACCGCTACGGGTTCCGCCCGCTGTCCGTCGGCCGCCTGGGCGGGGGGTATGTCTTCGCCAGCGAAACCTGCGCGCTGGAGCAGGTCGGCGCCACCTTCGAGCGCGACGTGCTGCCCGGCGAGCTGGTGGTCGTCGACGCGAAGGGCATCCGGGGCAGCACGTTCTGCGAACCGGTCAGCGGGCCGCTGGGCCAGTGCATCTTCGAGCACGTCTACTTCGCGCGGCCGGACAGCACGATCTTCGGCCAGAGCGTCCACGAAACGCGGGTCGCGCTCGGCCGCCAGCTCGCGCGCGAGCATCCCGTCGAGGCCAACCTCGTGATGCCGGTCCCGGACAGCGGCAGCTCGGCGGCGCTCGGCTACTCGCTGGAGAGCGGCCTGCCGATGGATTACGGTTTCATCCGCAACCACTACATCGGGCGGACGTTCATCATGCCGGAGTCGGACCAGCGGTCGGGCCAGGTGGACCTGAAGCTGGCCGTCGTGCCCGGCGTGGTGCGGGACAAGCGGGTCGTGGTCGTGGACGACTCGATCGTCCGCGGCACGACGTCGCGCCGCCGGATCGCGGCCCTGCGCAAGGCCGGCGCGCGGGAAATCCACCTGCGCATCTCGTGCCCGCCTATCCGGCACCCCTGCTATTTCGGCATCGACTTCCCGTCGCGCAAGGACCTGGCGGCGGCCCAGCACCCGCTGGAGGATATCCGTCGGTTCATCGGGGCGGACAGCCTGGCCTTCCTCCGGCTGGAGGGCCTGCTGGCGGCGTTCGAGCAGCCGGGCGACTACTGCACGGGCTGCTTCTCCGGGAAGTACCCGGCGCCCGTTCCGGAACAACACTCCAAAACCGCGCTGGAAAATGCGCAGGCGGCGCCCGCATGAATCCCCTTCCCCCCGCGGCCCAGGGCCTCTATCACCCGCGCCACGAGCACGACGCCTGCGGCGTCGGCTTCGTCTGCCACATGCGCGGCGAGAAATCGCACGACGTGATCCACAAGGCCCTGCGCATCCTCGTCAACCTGACCCACCGCGGCGCGTGCGGCTGCGACGAGAAGACCGGCGACGGCGCGGGCATCCTCATGCAGTTCCCGCACGCCTTCTTCGCGGGCCGCGCGCCCGAGGCGGGGCTGAAGCTGCCGGGCGAGCGGGAGTACGGCGCCGGGCTGGTCTTCCTGCCCCGCGACGCGCGCGAGCGCGGACACTGCGTCAGGCTCTTCGGGGACGCGATCCGGGCCGAGGGCCAGGTCCTGCTCGGCTGGCGGAACGTGCCGGTGCACAACGAGGGGATCGGCGACCTGGCGCGGCAGGTCGAGCCGTTCATCGCCCAGGTCTTCATCGGCCGCGGACCCGGCCTCGACGACGAGGCTCACTTCGAGCGCAAGCTGTTCGTCATCCGCAAGGTCATGGAGCGCGCGGTCCGCGAGTCCGATCTGCGCGAGAAGAAGTACTTCTACATCCCGAGCCTTTCCAGCCAGACGTTCGTGTACAAGGGCCTGCTGCTCGCCGACCAGATCGAGCCGTTCTTCCCGGACCTGACCGACACGGCCATGGTCAGCGGCCTGGCGCTGGTTCACCAGCGTTACAGCACCAACACGTTCCCGACGTGGGACCTGGCCCAGCCGTTCCGGTTCCTGTGCCACAACGGCGAGATCAACACCCTGCGCGGCAACATCAACTGGATGAACACCCGGCAGTATCTCTTCCAGTCGACGCGGTTCGGCGACGACATGGCCAAGCTCTTCCCCATCGCCACGCCGGGCGCGAGCGACTCGGCGATCCTGGATAACGCCGTCGAGCTTCTGTACCACACCGGCCGCCCCCTGCCCCAGGCGGTGATGATGCTCATCCCCGAGGCGTGGCAGAACCACCGCACGATGCCGGACGAGAAGAAGGCCTTCTACGAGTACCACGCCAACCTGATGGAGCCGTGGGACGGCCCGGCCTCCATCCCGTTCACCGACGGCCGGTGCATGGGCGCGGTGCTGGACCGCAACGGGCTGCGCCCGTCCCGCTACACGGTGACGCGCGACGGGTTCGTGATCATGGCCTCCGAGACCGGCGTCCTGGACATCCCGCCGCAGGACATCGAGCACAAGGGGCGGCTCCAACCGGGCCGCATGCTGCTGGTGGACACCGAGCGCGGGCGGATCGTGGATGACGAGGAGATCAAGAGCGAGGCCGGCCGGCGCCGCCCCTACCGCGCGTGGCTGAACGAGCAGCAGGTGACGCTTACATCCCTGCCGCGGTCCATGCAGCCGGACACGGGCGAGTTCCCGGACTTGCGGCGGCACCAGCAGCTGTTCGGCTACACGCTCGAGGATCTGCGGATCGTCCTGATGCCGATGGCGACCCGCGGGCTGGAGGCGATCGGCTCGATGGGCACCGACACGCCGCTGGCCGTGCTCTCGTCGCGGCCGCAGCTGCTCTACAACTACTTCAAGCAATTGTTCGCCCAGGTGACCAATCCCCCGCTCGACGCGATCCGCGAGGAGCTGGTGACGTCGCTCCACCTGTACGTCGGTCCCGAACAGAACCTCTTCGAGGAGACGCCGGAGCACGCCCACCGGCTCAAGCTGGACCAGCCGATCCTGAACAACGAAGAGCTGAACAAGATCCGCGAGTTGCGCGTCGGAAACCTGCGCGCGGTCACGCTCCCGATCCTCTACCCCGTCGCCGAGGGCGGCGTGGGGCTCCGCCGGGCGATGGACGAGCTGTGCGCGGCCGCGTCGCGGGCCATCCGCTCCGGCGCGACGATGCTGGTGCTCTCCGACCGCGGGGCGACGCGGCAAAAGGCGCCGATCCCGGCGCTGCTGGCGACGGCCGGCGTGCACCACCACCTGATCCGCGAGGGCCAGCGCACGCGCTGCGGGCTGATCGTCGAGAGCGGCGAACCGCGCGAGGTGCACCACTTCGCCATGCTCATCGGCTACGGGGCCGGCGGGATCAACCCCTACCTGGCCTACGAGACGCTCGGGGCGATCGTGCGCGACGGCTGGATCCCCGACATCAAGGACACGCTCAAGGCGCACACCTACTACGTCAAGGCGATCAACAAGGGCCTGCTGAAGGTCATGTCCAAGATGGGCATCTCGACCCTGCAGAGCTACTGCGGCGCGCAGATCTTCGAGGCGGTCGGGCTGGGGCCCGAGATCGTGGACCGCTACTTCACGGCCACGCCGTCGCGCGTCGGCGGCGTGGGGCTCGACGAGATCGCCGCCGAGGTGAAGATGCGCCACCAGCGGGCCTTCCCGGCCCAGGACGTGCCGGCGCTCCTGGAACTCGACGTCGGCGGCCAGTACCAGTGGCGGCGCGGGGGCGAGTACCACCTGTTCAACCCGCTGACCATCGCGAAGCTGCAGCAGGCCACCCGCACGGGCGACGCCAAGGTCTACGCCGAGTACGCGAAACTGATCAACGAGCAGCACACGCAGCTCTGCACCCTGCGCGGGCTGCTGGAGTTCAAGTCGGACGGCCCGCCGCTGCCGCTGGAGGAGGTCGAGCCGTGGACGTCCATCGCGCGGCGGTTCAAGACGGGCGCGATGTCCTACGGCTCGATCAGCCAGGAGGCGCACGAGACGCTCGCGATCGCCATGAACCGCATCGGCGGCAAGAGCAACAGCGGCGAGGGCGGCGAGGACCCCGAGCGCTTCCTGCCCGACCCGGTCGGCCACTGGCGGATCAGCGCGATCAAGCAGGTCGCCTCCGGCCGCTTCGGCGTGACGAGCAATTACCTGTTGAGCGCCAAGGAGCTGCAGATCAAGATGGCCCAGGGCGCCAAGCCCGGCGAGGGCGGCCAGCTCCCCGCGGAGAAGGTCTATCCCTGGATCGCGAAGACGCGGCACTCGACGCCGTACGTGCAGCTCATCTCGCCGCCACCGCACCATGACATCTACTCGATCGAGGACCTGGCGCAGCTGATCCACGACCTGAAGAACGCCAACACCCAGGCACGGATTAGCGTGAAGCTGGTTTCCGAGGTCGGCGTCGGCACGGTGGCCGCGGGCGTGGCCAAGGGCAAGGCGGACGTGGTGCTGATCAGCGGCTGGGACGGCGGCACCGGCGCCTCGCCCGAGACCGCGCTGAAGCACTCCGGCCTGCCGTGGGAGCTGGGCCTGGCGGAGACGCACCAGACGCTGGTGCTCAACGACCTGCGCAGCCGGATCGTCGTCGAATGCGACGGCAAGCTGATGACCGGGCGCGACGTCGCCATCGCCTGCCTGCTGGGCGCGGAGGAGTTCGGCTTCTCGACCGCCCCGCTGGTCTCGCTGGGCTGCGTGATGATGCGGGTCTGCCACCTCAACACCTGCCCCGTCGGCATCGCGACGCAGGACCCGGACCTGCGCCGGAAGTTCGCGGGCAAGCCGGATTACGCCGTCCACTTCTTCCGGTTCATCGCCGAGGAGCTGCGGCAGATCATGGCCCGGCTGGGCTTCCGCACGGTGGACGAGATGGTCGGGCGCGTGGACCGGCTCGAGGCGCGCCGCGCGGTCGAGCACTGGAAGGCCCGGGGGATGGACCTCTCTAAGATCCTCTTCAAGCCCGACATGCCGCCCCACGTCGGCACCCACCGGACCCGGGCGCAGGACCACGGCATCGAGAAGGCCCTGGATCATCGGATCATCGAGCTGGCCGCGCCGGCGCTCGAGCGCGCGGAGCCGGTCGAGATCGACCTGCCGATCCGGAACGTCCACCGGACGGTCGGCACGATGTTGAGCAGCCAGATCTCGCGCTACTACGGCGAGGAAGGCCTGCCGGACAACACGATCACGCTGCGCTGCAAGGGCTCCGCGGGCCAGAGCTTCTGCGCGTTCGGCGCGCGCGGCCTGACCGTCACGGTCGAGGGCGACGCGAACGATTACTTCTGCAAGGGCCTGTCCGGCGCCCGCGTGGCGATCTTCCCGCCGCGCGAGGCGACGTTCGTCCCGGAGAAGAACATCCTGATCGGCAACGTGGCCCTCTACGGCGCCACGGCCGGCGACGTGTACATCCGGGGCCTCGCGGGCGAGCGCTTCTGCGTGCGCAACAGCGGCGCGCGCGCGGTCGTCGAGGGCGTCGGCGACCACGGCTGCGAGTACATGACCGGCGGCCGCGCGGTGATCCTCGGGCCGACCGGCCGGAACTTCGCGGCCGGCATGAGCGGCGGCATCGCCTACGTCCTGGACGAGGCCGGCGATTTCGGACGCTACCGGTGCAACCCGGAAATGGTCGAGCTCGAGGAGGCCCGCGACCCGGCGGACGAGGCCGAGCTGCGGGAGCTGGTGGAGGGCCACTGGAAGCAGACCGGCAGCACGGTCGCGCGGCGGCTCCTGGACGACTGGGAGTCCGCCCTGCCCCGCTTCGTCAAGGTCATGCCGGTGGACTACAAGCGCGCCCTCGGCCTCGTCGGGCGGCCGCAGGTGATCGTGCCGAAGACCGAGCCGGTGTACGTCAGCGACACCGACGTGCTGGAAAGGTTGTGACATGGGCAAACCCACAGGCTTCAAGGAATACACGCGCGAGCTGCCGGCGACGCGGCCGGTCGAGGCGCGGGTCGGCGACTACCGCGAGCTGGTCGAGCCGTTCCCGACGGACAAGCTGCGCCAGCAGGCGGCGCGCTGCATGGACTGCGGCGTGCCGTTCTGCCACAGCGGCTGCCCGCTCGGCAACATCATCCCGGACTGGAACGACCTGGTCTACCGCAACCGCTGGCGCGAGGCCTTGGACCGCCTGCACGCGACGAACAACTTCCCCGAGTTCACCGGCCGGCTGTGCCCCGCCCCGTGCGAGGAGTCCTGCGTGCTGGGCATCAACGAGCCCGCGGTGACCATCGAGCTGATCGAGAAGACAATCATCGAGCGCGGGTTCGAAAACGGCTGGGTCGTCCCGCAACCGCCGGCCGCGCGGACGGGCAAGACGGTGGCCGTCGTCGGCTCCGGGCCGGCGGGCCTTGCCTGCGCCCAGCAGCTCAACCGCGCGGGCCACGCCGTGACCGTCTTCGAGCGCGCGGACCGGATCGGCGGCCTGCTGCGCTACGGGATCCCTGACTTCAAGCTGGAGAAAGGGATCATCGACCGGCGCCTGAAGCTGATGGAGGCCGAGGGCGTCGTGTTCCGGCCGGGCGTGAACGTGGGCGCGGACCTGCCCGTCGAGGACTTGAAGAACTTCGACGCCGTGGTCCTGTGCGGCGGCGCGACGAAGCCCCGGGACCTGAACGCGCCGGGCCGCGAACTGGAGGGGATCCATTTCGCCATGGAGTTCCTCGGGCCGCAGAACCGGCTCGTTGCCGGCGACCGGCCGGAGCACGACGGGTTCCGCGCGATCTCCGCGCGCGGCAAGCGGGTCATCGTCATCGGCGGCGGCGACACGGGCAGCGACTGCATCGGCACGAGCCTGCGGCACGGCGCGAAGTCCGTCACCAGCTTCGAGCTGATGCCGATGCCGCCGAAGGACAGGCCGGCCGGCCAGCCGTGGCCCTACTACCCGATGCGCCTGCGCACGAGCTCGTCGCACCAGGAGGGCGGGCGCCGGTTCTGGGCCATCAGCACCAAGCGCTTCGTCGGCGCGGGGGGCCGCCTCCGCAGCCTGATCACGGTCAACCTCGAGTTCGTGAAGAAGGACGGCCGCCTGCAAATGGTCGAGGTGCCGGGCTCGGAGCACGAGTGGCCGACCGAGCTGGTCCTTCTGGCCTTGGGGTTCCTCGGGCCGGAACCGGACGGCGTCGTCGCGCGGCTGGGCGTGGACCTGGACGAGCGCGGCAACGTGAAGACGGAGCACTACGCCACCCACGTCAAGGGTGTGTTTTCGGCCGGCGACATGCGGCGCGGCCAGTCGCTGATCGTCTGGGCAATCTCCGAGGGCCGCGAGGCCGCGCGGGCCGTGGACGAGTACCTGATGGGCTTTTCGTTGCTGCCGGCCAAGGGCGGGCCGGACCTGCCGCGGGTATGATCAGCTCGCCGCTACCTTGAAGTCGCAGATCAGCGGCAGGTGGTCGGACAGCGTCACGGCCGGCACCGCGAAACGCGTCACCGCGATCTCCGGGCCGTGCAGGATGTAGTCGAGCTGCCGCTTCGGCGCCCAGCTCGGGTGGGAGAGCACGGCCCGGCCCGCGGCATTCCGCAGCCCTGTCGCGCGGAGGAACAGCTGGATCTCCTCCCGGCCGCCGAACGTGTTGAAATCCCCGGCGACAATGCACGGCTTTTTCGCCGCCCGGACCAGCGGGACCAGGGCCTCCAGCTGCGCCTCCCGGGTGCGTCGCCGCAGGGCGAGATGCACTAGGAAGATCGCCAGGTTCTTGAGTTCCAGCTCGATGACCAACCGCTTCACGCCGCGCTCGAAGTAGTGGAAGCGCTGCGCGTGGATCCGTTCGCGCGTCAGCAGGGCGTTGCCCTGGCTCCCGGCCAGGGGCAGGTAGTGCAGCCGGGAATCGCCGGGGTACTTGGACTGGTACACGTGGAAGTGGCCCAGCTCGCGGGCCAGTTCCTCCGCCTGGTTCAGCCGGCGGGAGCGGTAGGAACCGCTGTCGACCTCGACCAAGCCGATGATGTCGGGGTCCTGGGAGCGGATGAAGTGGGTCACCTGCCGCAAGGTCCGCGAGGTGCGTTTCAGGTAGCCGCGCCCGGGGACGGGGAAATGAAACGTCGCGCCGGTGCCGGCGCAGTATCGCAGGTTGTAGAGCAGGAATCGCACGCCGCTATCCTTATCCCGGACGCGCCCCGGATGCAACGACGGAGCGGGCGGGCGGATCGCGAAATCGCTTTCCTGCCCCGCGCGGGACGCTATGATGGGGTGCAAACAACCGGACGGAGAACCGCACCGTGAACCATGGCTTCGACATCCTCCGCTATCGCGCCGCGCTCAACCAGTACCGCGAAGGGTTCCTGATGACCTACCGCGCGGAGATCGAGTCGTTCGACGCGGCGGACAAGCTGTTTCCCCGTTGGCTGTCCATGGCGCCGCCCCTGCCTGCCGCGAAGGGCCGCGACCCGATCACGCCGGCGCCGTTTCTGCTGCTCATGCAGCGGCAGGCGCGGAACGCCTTCGAGGCGCTCACGGAGTGCCAGTCCGCCCGCGCCTGGGCGGCGCTGCGGCCGTTCGTCGAGGCCCCGCTGATCCTGGGCAAGTGGCTGGACGATCCGCAGAACGCCGTGGTCTGGCTCTCCCGCAACTCGGGAAAAAGCGCGCGCAAGGACTACCAGGACGTCTATTCTGGCGATGCGCTCAAGCCCCAGAACCTGCAGGGCGGCGACGCGATCCGACTCGTCCTGGCCCGGCTCGGTGACGATTTCCTCCAGACCCAAGCGCGCTTCTACACGCGGCCCGTCACGTTCGCGCCCGGCGGGCCCCGGGGCGCGCCCGACGGAGCGGACGATCCCGCCGATCTCCGGGCGCACCTCTACGCCGCGCTGCACCTCTTGTGGTTCGTCCTGCGCTCGACCGGCCGCATGCTGGCCCCGGCCGCCGGGAACCGGCCCGAGTTGAAAGTGGACCTGGAGCGCGTCGAGCGCGAATTCGCCGCGCCGGTCATGGCCCTCGCCCGGGAAAACGAGACGCACAAGAACGTCCTGACCCAGCTCGGCCTGTGGCCGCACGAGCTGCTCCAGGCCCCGCGGCACGGGTAACCGGTCCCGGAGGCCTGACGAAACGACGCGCGGCACTCCCCTTTGCAGTTGGCCCGCGCCCGCAACCGCGCTATCATGGCCTCATGCTGGCGCGCAGAGGGCATCTTCGCCGGATTTTGCTGTTAGCGCTTTTTCCCGCCGCGCTCCGGGCCGCCACGCATTATGTCTCCCCCTCCGGCCTCCATCAGTCGCCGTTCACCAACTGGGAAGGCGCCGCCACCACCATCCAAGCGGCGCTGAGCAGCGTGTTCTTCGTCACGGGCAATACAGTCCTGGTGGCGGCGGGTACGTACACCGGCCCCGGCAACAACAATCTGGATTTTGGGGGCAGGCAGATCACGCTCCAGTCGGTCGACGGGCCCAGCAACACGATCATCGCCTGCACCACCGGCCAACGAGGACTTCGTCTCGAGGGCGGCAGCGTAAACTCGCATGTGATCGGCTTCACCATCCAAGGCGCCACCGTTCCAGGAGCCGTATGGATCTCCTCCCGGTCCGATCCCGTTTTCGAAGACTGCTGGATTCTCAATAACCACACCCTTCCCGTCGAGTCGAGGCACTCCGTCTCGTCGGAATACAATGACGACGGCCAGCTCACCCTCGAGACCACGGTTGATGTAGACATCTACTCGGGATCGGGAGGCGGCCTCGTGATCCAGGATGCCGCGCCGGTCTTTCGCCGGTGCGTGATCGGCGGCAATCGCGCCGGCGAATCCGGAGGCGGAGCCCTCATGGTGTCCAACAGCGCCCCGCTTTTTGAAGACTGTCTCTTCCTGCAGAATGAAGCCTTTTCCTCCTCCTCGATGGTTCAGCGCGCTTATGCCTATGACGAATTCGGATATCCGGTGCAGTTGGTTGAAACCCATTCCGAGGCGGGCGCGGGTGAGGGAGGCGGCGTCGCGCTCCTCAATTCCACGGCCCGATTCAGCCACTGCATCATCTCCGATAATTACGCCGCCCAGGCGGGAGGCGGAATCTGGGCCGCCGGCGGATTGGTCATCCTGGCCACGAACCGTGTTGAGCGCAACCGCACCATGACCAACCCGGCTTCCCATTCGGTTACACAGACCATCGCCTACGATCCGTTCGGCAATCCGGTTTATAGCCAAACAGACACAGGCCCCGGGATGTACGAAGGCCGCGGCGGCGGCCTCGCGCTTTCCAACGCCGCGGCCCGACTCTGCGGAACCGGTTTTTTTAACAACCAGGCCGCTGAATCCGGCGGAGGAATCTGGTTGTCGTACGGCTCGCTCACGGCCGACACCAGCCGGATCGAAGGAAATGTCTCGGGCACCAACAGCATCAGCACCACGTTTATTCAGGTCATCGCCTATGATGAATTCGGCCATGTCGTCTACTCATCCGAACTCCTTTGGGCCTCCAATGTTGTCGCGGGCGGCACCGGGGGCGGGATGGCGGCCCGGGAGTCCTCGATCCACCTGCGAGGGAGCAGCTTAAGCTCCAATCAGGCCAAGAGGGCGGGCGGCGGTCTCTACGCCGAATCGTCCGTTATTGAACTGCAGGATGTCCGACTGGAGGACAATCGCGGCTCCCTATGCGGAGCGGGCCTGTACATGGCTTCCAATTCGTCCGCCCGTGTATCCGACTCTGTATTCATGCAAAACCAATGCAGCGCGACGAGCGACCGAACCAATGTGACCATCATCGCCTACGACGAGTACGGAAGCGTGGTTTACGAGGGCCAAGAGATCGCGACGGCTGAAGGCCGCTCGTTTGGAGGCGCCATCTTTCTTCACGCAGGCAACCTGTTGATCACCAACAGTCTCTTCAGCGGCAACGCGACGCCAAGCCGCGGCGGGGGATTGTTCGCTTTGTCGGCCACGGCTCACGTGGACTCGTGCCGTTTTTACGCCAACAAGGCCCAGTCCACTCGATTTGAAAAGACCGTCAAAGTGTTCTCCGGTTCCCTGGTCCGCTGCACGACCAACACGACCTGGTGGGGAGCGGGCGGGGCGCTGGGCGCGGAATCGTCGGTCGTGGCCATCGTCGGCTGCACGATCGCGAGCAACGAGGCGGGCGATTTCGCGGGCGGGATGTGCTTCCAGTCCGGTTCGACCGTGACCGTGGAGAACTGCGCCTTGTATGATAACCTAGCCGGCTTCGCGCATTGGAGCACGACGCGCTTGAACGAGGCCAGCGGTCAATACGAGACCGTCGAGTACGCGGTCATCACCGGCCGGGGCGCGGCGTGCTACGTCGAGGCTTCCGCACTGACCCTGAGGCACGTCACTGTGAACGCCAACAACGCCACGGCGCGCATGGACACGGTGTGCGCCGCGGCCAACGCCTCGCTGCGGGCGGTCAACACGATCTTCGGCGACCACTCCCTGGGCATCGAGACCGATTCCGTGGCCATCCTTTCCTTCTCGCGCGTTCCCCCCGGGTGGCCGGGCGACGGGAACCTCACCAACGACGCCCGCGTGGTCCAGGACTGGCGGCTCGCGGCCGATTCGCCGTGCATTGACGCGGCCACGAATATCCCGGCCCTCGCCGCGGACATCGAGGGGGAGAACCGTTGGGACGATCCCGCGCACCCGAATGCCGGCTCCTTCGCCGACATGGGCGCGGACGAGTTCGTGGATATCGATGGCGACGGGATGGCCGATGCCTGGGAGGGATCCTGCGTCGGCAGCCTGCTGACTCTGGGCGACGGCCGGGACTACGACCGTGACGATGCCGGGGACCGGGACGAATACGAGCACGGCCTGAATCCCGCGGCCGCCAGTTCCGACGGCGACCCGATGACGGACGGCTGGGAACTGGAGCGCGGGACCGATCCGCTCGCGGATGACGGCCAGGCGGACCCGGATAACGACACCCTGGTCAACGCAGACGAGTTCGTCGCCGACACCGATCCCCTCGACGGATTGGATTATCTCCACCTCTCCCAACTGGCCGGCGGCGGCGTGAGCAACAACGTCATCCTCTCCTGGTGGAGCAGCGCCCGGCGGACCTACCGCGTTTTTACATCCAGCAACATCCTGGACTGGGTCGAGGCGGACGTTCAGCCGGGCACGGGGACCCTCATGACGTACGAGGACGACAGGCCGCCAACTCGGAGGAACCTGCTCCGCGTCAGCGCCGAGATTCCGCCCTAGCCCGCTTATTGCATGAGCGTAGAGACGCTCACGCAATAAGCGCTTCTGGGCACGCGAATTGCATAGGCAATTCGCGTGCCAGAAGACGTGACGTATTGTCGAATCAAGGATTCGACAATACGAACGTGGCAAGCCCCGTTTGTGCCCGCAACGCGGGCACATCACCGCGTGCGGCCACGTTGCCGCGGCCTACGCGGCTCACGTGGCGGCCCTTTGGGCGGATAATGCGCGCCAATCGCGCATTATCCGGGCTAGCAGGCCGCCAGGTAAAAGGATTTGTCGGCCTCTCCCGAGAAGCCTAGGATGCTGCTCCATGCGCATAACCGGGCTCGTTTTGACAACGCTTTGGCTGGCGAATTTACCGGCCGGAGGCCAGGAACCGTCCCTCACCGCCGTCAGCCTGGCCCCCAGCCTGACGGAACTCGTCTTCGCGCTCGGGCTCGGCGACCGGCTCGTCGGGCGATCCTCGGCCTGCGACTACCCGCCGGAAGCCCTGGCACTTCCGGTGCTCGGCGATTTCGGGCGGCCGAACCAGGAGGCCCTGCTGGCAGCGCATCCCGATCTGGTCCTGGCCACCGACCTCGAAAAGCCCGGCCTGCGTGGATACCTAGAGGGTCAAGGTATCAAAGTGCTGGTCCTGTCGTGCGAGAACTGGACGGGCCTGCTGGACACTGGACGCGCCGTCGCCCGCGAGCTCGGGGACGCCGAAGCCGGGATCCGCTGGGCGCAGGACATGGAAGTCCGGCGGACGGCGATTGAACAGCGCGCGAACACTTTCTGGGCCGGGCGGGAACGGCCCAGCGTGTACATCGAGATCTGGAGCGATCCGCCGATGACCGCGGGGAAGGAATCCTTCGCGAACGACCTGGTCACGCTGGCGGGGGGGCGAAATATCGGCGCGGCGCTGGACCGCTCGTACGCGAACGCGAGTTCGGAATGGATCCTGGCGCAGGATCCGGACGTCATCGTGCTCGCCTACATGACCACGAACGCGGCGGCGGAACGGCTGGCCCAACGGCCGGGATGGGACCGGCTCCGGGCCGTCCGCGAGGACCACGTTTGCGCCGGCATCAACCCGGACTGGCTCCTGCGCCCGGGTCCGCGTATGCTCGACGGCGCGGAGGCGCTCTCGGAATGGCTGATGAAAACAACGGATTGACCACGGATTTCGCGGATGAGCGCGGATGACCTATCCGCGAAGTCCGCGCTATCCACGGCCCCGTTCCTTCGGATGAATAAACAAAGAATATTCATAATTCTTGTGTTCGCCTGCCCGTTGCTGGTGGCTCTGGGCCTGTTTCTTGGACACGGATGGAGCGAGCCGGCGAGCCTCTTCGAGCCGGCACGGCGGGGCATCCTGGAGGCGCGGCTCTGGCGGGTGGCCCTGGGGGCCGTCACGGGCGCGGCGCTCTCGGTGTCGGGCGTGATCCTGCAGGCGCTCCTGCGCAACCCGCTGGCGGAGCCGTACGTGCTCGGGCTGTCCGCCGGCTCCGGCCTCGCCACCGCGCTGGGGATCCTGCTCGGCGGGCTCGCGTTCAGCAGCCTGATGCTGCCGGCGGCCGGCTTCGTCGGCGGCCTGGTCAGCCTGGCCATCGTCTGGCGCCTGGCGTCGGCGGGGCGGATCACGGGGCCGCACACGCTCGTCCTCGCCGGCGTGGTGTGGGGTTCGCTGTGCGGAAGCCTCCTGATGTTCATCGTCTCGCAGGCCAGCGTCGAGGGGCTGCACGCCGTCCTCTGGTGGCTGCTTGGCGATTTGCAGGTCTTCGATACGCGGCTGGTCCTGACGGCCGCCGCGATTGTCCTGCCCGCCCTCGCGGCCGCCGCCCTGCTGGCCCGGGATCTGGACGTCCTGCTGCTCGGCGAGGAGATGGCGGGCCATGTCGGGCTGAACGCGGAGCGCGCCAAGATCATATTCCTCGCCCTGGCCGCCCTGCTGACCGCCGCCTCCGTGTGCATCAGCGGCCTGATCGGGTTCGTCGGGCTCACGGCGCCCCACGCCGCGCGCGCCCTCGTCGGCCCGAACCACCGGCGACTCGTCCCCGCCGCCGCGCTGCTGGGCGCCGCCTTCCTCGTCCTGGCCGACGGGCTTGGGCGAACGTTGTTCTATCCCGTCGAAATCCCCATCGGGGTGATCACGTCCCTCGTGGGCGCGCCGTTCTTCCTGTTGCTGCTGCGCCGGAAGCAGAAGGAGATGTGGAGATAATGAAGGTGTCAGGGTTCAGGGTTCAGGTGTCAGGAGGAGGTTGGGCCTCCACTATTCACCATTCACCATTCACCATTCACGTCTGATCCGTGCCCTCTCCTCTCCAACTCGAAGCCCGCGCCGTGGCCGCCGGATACGGCGACAAGGCGATCCTGCACGATATTTCCCTGCGCTTCGCGCCCGGGGAACTCGTCGGCCTGATCGGGCCAAACGGCGCGGGAAAGACCACGCTACTACGCGTCTTGAGCGGCTCCCTGCGCCCCGCGCAGGGCGCGGTGATGCTGGGCGAGGCCGACCTCGCCGCGATGAACGCGCGCCGCCTCGCGCAACGGATGGCCTTCGTGCCGCAGAGCCTGAACCTCCCCGTGGCTTTCACCGTCCGGGACTTCGTCGCGCTCGGCCGCCGGCCATACGGGGCGGCATGGAGCCGCCTGGCTGCCGGCGATCGCGAGGCGATCGGAACCGCCCTCCGGCAGGCGGACCTGGAAGGCATGGAGGAGCAACTCGTGGACGAATTGAGCGCTGGCGAGCGGCAGCGGACGCTCGTCGCCCTCGCCCTCGCGCAGGAACCGCAGGTCCTGCTGCTCGACGAGCCGACGGCGCACCTGGACATCCAGCACGCCTGGCGCCTGCTGGAACTGGTCCGCGCGCTGAACCGCGAACGGGGCACGACCGTGATCTTCTCCTCGCACGACCTCAACCTCGCCGCCGCCTTCTGCCGCCGGCTGGTCCTGCTTGACCAGGGGCGCCTCGCGGCCGACGGGGCGCCGGAAGACGTCCTTACGGCGGGCGTCCTTTCCCCGACCTATCGTCATGCCCTCGAGGTGATTGCGCTGCCCGGTTCCCGGCGCGTCGTCGTGCCGGCCTGATCCTGTCGCCGGCCGGGTCGCCTCATTTTTTCCGAAAGCCGGGAAGAAAGCATCTCCACGCGCGACTGGGGTCCTTGAGCATGCAGCCGTATGCCGTAAATGTTTAAGCCTCGCTTCGCCGAGGAAACCAGGAACCGGAGGGCCCATGAAGACCGCGAAAACATGCCTGAAGATCCTTGCGTTCGTTTGGTTCGTCGCCTTGCTCGCCGCGCCGCAGGCCATGGCCGAAAAGCCGGGAACCGACCAGCCGCCGCCCAGTATCATCGTTCAATTGTCCCCCGCCCTGGCGGCCCTGGCCGCGCAGGACCTGGTCAAGCCCGCCCTGTCCCCCTCCGAGTTCAACGCGCTGGTGAAATCGCTCCTGTCGCGCCCCTCGTGGTCCGGGCAACAGGCCTTCCTCAACGCCCTGACGGCCATCCGCGCGACGGGGCTGCGCGCGCCTTTCCGTAATTCCAAGGCCGACCGCACTTCGAGCCCGGAACGGGCGGCGCTGTACGACACGTTCGTCATCCGGCTGGCCAACCCGGCGGCGTCCCTGAACGCGGAGAAACTCGAGGCGACGGCCGGGGTGCTGTCGGTCGAGCCCGACGCGTGGTGCCGCACGGAATGGCTCCCCAACGATCCCTTCTTCGCCAGCGCCGGCACCTGGGGCCAGCCCTACGACGACCTGTGGGCGCTCAAGCGCGACAAGCTGGACGCCGAACTGGCGTGGAACCTGGGCTTCGGCGCGGGCATCCTCGTCGCGGTCGTGGACTCCGGCGTGGACCGGAACCATCCCGAGCTGAACGGACAGGTCTGGCAGAATGCCGGGGAAATCGCGGCCAACAACGTGGACGACGACGGCAACGGGTTCGTGGACGACGTCCGCGGCTGGAACTTCCAGGCCGGCCACAACGACACGATGGACGTGAACGGCCACGGCACCTTCTGCGCGGGGATCATCGCCGCCCGCGGGAACAACGCGAGGGGTATCATCGGCGTGGCGCCCCAGGCCAAGGTCATGCCGCTGACGATCACCGACGCGGAGGGGGATGGCCTGATCAGCGACGCGGCCGCGGCGATCGTCTATGCCGTGGACAAGGGCGCCCGCGTGATCAACTTGAGCGTCGGCGACTACAGGAAACTGAAGGTCATCACCTCGGCCCTGGCCGTCGCCTACCAGAAGAAGGTGGTCGCCGTCTGCTCCGCCGGCAACGACTCCTGCGACAAGTACCACACCCCGGGCAGCGAGGTGGACGCGATCTGCGTGGCCGCCAGCGACCCGGCCGACCTGCACTGCGAATTCAGCAACAAGGGCTACTGGCTGGACGTCTGCGCCCCGGGCGGCGACCCGGATCCCTTCGATCCCTGCAACATCCTCTCCCTTCTCTCGGCCGTGCACTCGCCCGACCTGAACCCCCTCGTGATCGGCGGACAGTACTGCCGCATGGCGGGCACGTCCGCCTCCGCGCCCTACGTGTCCGGCGCCGCGGCGCTGATCCTCGGTCTGCACCCGGACTACGAGGTGGACGTCGTGCGCTCCCTGCTGCGCGCCTCGGCCGAGACCGCCGACGGCGGGCCGTGGTCCTACCGGACGGGCTACGGGCGCATCAATCTCAACAACCTGGTCAGGTACAACGGGGCCGGCGCGGCCCGCATCCGCACGCCGCTGGACCGGCATTTCCGGATCCGGCCGGGCGACGCCGTTCAGTTCAAAGGCAAGGCGTTCTGCTCGGCGATGACGAAGTGGCGCCTGGAATGGGGGCACGGCGAAAGCCCGGCGGCCTGGAACCCGATCAACGGCAGCGTCGTGCCGCAACCCAACGGCGCGCTCTGCGCCAACTTCGTTTTCCCCGGCGCGGCAGCCGCCCGCGTGGACCAGCGCTGCGTGCAACTCACGGTCGAGGGGCCCAAGCAGTTCTACCAGGACAAGGTGTGGGTGACGATCGATCCGAAGTGGAAATGGACCAAGCTCACCGGGGGCGTAAACGACGAGGCGTTTGTGGACATGGCCCTCGACGCCGCCGGCAACGTGTATACCCTCTGCCAGCTCGGCAGGACGGACGGAGTGGATTACTTCTTCTCGATCGCGGTCTGCAAGTTCGACGGCGACGGAAACCTGCTGTGGGCCAGGACGAAAGGCAGCAATCGGACGTTCGGCGGGGGGATCGCGGTGGACGCCGCGGGCAATGTGTATGCGACGGGCATGACCAAGGAGAAGCTCGACGGCCAGCCGAACAATAATCCGGACGGGGACATGGTCGTCGGCGACATCTTCGTGATCAAGTACGACACGAACGGGAACTGGAAGTGGACGCGCATCCGGGGCAGCGCCGACGCGGACGCGGGGAACAAGATCGCCTGCGACAACGCCGGGAACGTCTACGTCGGCGGAGATGCCAAGGCCGCCTTTGACGGCCAGCCGTTCCAGGGCAATGCCGACATGCTGGTGATGAAGTACAATCCGGCGGGCGTCTGGCAATGGACGCGCTTCTGGGGCACGCCGGACTTCGACCGGGCCCACTCGATCGTGGCGGACGGCGCAGGCAACACGTGGGTGACCGGCCCGACCGGCGCGCTGCTCGACCAGTCCGTCTTCGTCCGCAAGTACAGTCCGGCCGGCGTTCCGCTGGACTCCGTCGTGCACGCGGCGCCGGACGCCGGCTATGCCATCGCGACGGACCTGGTCCTGGACGCCGCCCGGAACGTCTACCTGACCGGCTATATGCGCGGGCTTGACTGGGACGGAGAGGACAATCCCGACCTGCTCAAGAAAAAAGGCTTTGCCCAAAAATACAACGCGGCCCTTGACTGGCAGTGGACACGCCTGTTCGGATCCGAGGAGAACAACGAAGGCGCGTCCATCTGCCTGCTGAACGGAAGGCTGATGATCGGCGCCAAGGAAGTTTATCCGGTCGGCGGCTTCTCCGGCCATCCGTCGACGTACCTGATCAGCTACACGACGGCGGGCGCGCTCGCTTGGCGGGACAATATATTCGCGAACAGCGAATGGAAGTCCGAACCCAAAGCCGTGGCGGCCAAGGAGAACGTCCTGTACACCGCCGGACGGACGGAAGGTCCCTATGACGGAGCCGTGTACAAAGGCATGGGCGATGGGTTGCTGATGCAGTACAAGTTCTAGACGTTCGCCCACCCCGGGGGGGCCGTGCGCCAAGCCGGCCTCCCCCTTTTTTTATATACTTGGCCTGTCTGGATAATCTACCGCCTTAGTGTATATTGCGGACATGGTATCGAACCGCTGCCAATACGCGCTCCGGGCGATGGTGGAACTGGCCCGGCAGGAAGGCAAGGGATTGGCCACGATCGCGGAAATCGCGCGCGCTCGGCACATTCCCGTGCGCTTCCTGGAATCCATCCTGCTGACCCTGAAGCAGAACGGCTTCACCCGGTCCGTGCGGGGCAAGGAGGGCGGATACCTGCTGGCCCGGTCGGCGGACAAGATTTCGGCCGGAGATATCATACGACTCTTTGAAGGGCCCCTGTTCGCCCCGCGCAAGACCGCCGAGGCCGCCCGGGACGTCCTGGCCACCCTGTGGGGCCGCGCGGAAACGGCGATGTCGGAGGTGTTCGATTCCGTTTCGTTCCGCGAGCTCGCCCGATTGGACGAGCAGAGCGAGCGGTCCGCCGCTCTGCATTTCGATATCTGAAGAGGATGGAACAGAAGGCGCAAAGGGCGTAAAGGCGATCTCTCCCTCCAGCCGCGACAGCCGCGGTTGATTCCTGTATGATGGTGTTCGTGGAGCGCACGTACCATATCTGGACCATCGGCTGCCAGATGAACGAGGCCGACTCCCGCAAGGTCGCCGCGCAACTCGAGGCGCTGGGCTACGCGCCCGCCCGTCACGCGGAGGAGGCGTCGCTCGTCGTGCTCAACACCTGCGTCGTCCGGCAGCAGGCCGAGGACCGCGCCGTCCGGCGGCTGCATCCGCTGAAGGCGCTCAAGCGGAAAAAACCCGGCACGGTCATCGCGCTCATGGGCTGCATGGTCTCGCCCCGCGAACTGCCCGAGCTGAAGCAGCGCTTCCCGTGGGTGGACGTCTTCGCCCCGCCGTCGGACACGGCCCCCCTGCTCGATCACGTCGAGGCCGCGCATGGCAAGACCCGCCGCGCGGAGCGCGACGCGATCCAGGACGGCGGCCCCGTGCTGCCGGTTTCGCAGCAGGCGCGGGCCGTCACGGCCTACGTCCCCGTCGTGCTCGGCTGCTCGCACGGCTGCACATTCTGCGTCATCCCCGGCCGGCGCGGGCGCGAACGCAGCCGCCCGCCCGAAGAAATCCTGCGCGAGGCGCGACGCCTGGCGGACCAGGGCGTGCGGGAGATCACACTGCTCGGCCAGATCGTGGACCGCTACGGGCTCGACCTGGACGGGAAGCCGGACCTCGCCGGCCTGTTGGAGCAGATCAGCGCGATCCCGGAAGTACTGCGCATCCGTTTTCTGACCAGCCATCCCAACTGGCTGACCGACCGGCTTCTCGACGCTGTCGCGCGCCTGCCGAAGGTCTGTCCCTACATTGAGGTGCCGTTCCAGTCCGGCAACGACGAGATCCTCGCCCGGATGAAGCGCGGGTACACGGCGGACGATTACCGGCGGCTGGTCGGCCGGATTCGCGAAAAGATCCCCGATGCCGCCGTACTGACGGACATCATCGTCGGGTTCCCGGGCGAGACCGAGGCGCAGTTCATGGATTCGTACCGGCTGCTGGACGAGCTGCGGCTGGACGTGGCGCACGTCGCGCAGTACTCCGTGCGGCCGGGCACCGTGGCGGCCCGGACGATGGACGACGACGTGCCGCCGGAGGAAAAGGAGCGGCGCTGGCAGATGCTGGAGAATCGGCAGACCGAAATCCAAGCGGAGAAGAACGCCACGCTGCTGGGCCGAACCGTCGAAGTGCTGGCCGAAGAGCGCGCGAAAAACGGACGCTGGCGCGGCCGGACGCCGCAGAACAAGCTGGTTTTTTTCGAAGGCGACGGCGATTGGTTGGGCCGGGAGGCTTCTGTAACTCTCGACTGGACAGGGCCTTTCACACTGATCGGCCATTGTGCCTGAAACCGCGCGCGGCGGCTCGCGTTGAAAGAACCTGCCCTTCGTTTTTTTTCGGAACTTAATTGCCGCTTAATGTCCACGGGGTATATATTTATTCAAAGTAAAGCGATTGATCCTGAACCCCACTCGACCGCGAGAAAAGGAACGCATGAAAAAACTCATGGGAATCGCGCTGATGCTGCTTCTGTCCGTTACGGCCCGCGCCACGCTGGTCATCACGGAGGCGATGTCTTCGAGCAACCATACCAACACGTTCGCGAATGGGGACTGGTGGGAATTGTACAATGACGACACGGTGGCTGTGGACCTGACAAATTATTCGTGGGACGACAACTCGGCAACGCCCGGCTCGGCCAACTTTAATGGGCTGTCGATCGGCGCCGGGGAGTTCCTGATTATCAGCCAGGAAACCATTGGAGAAGAGGATAGCTGGCGAACGATCTGGGGCATTCCGTCCAGCGTGGCGGTCGTCAACCTGGGCAACACCGAATTTCAGAATTTCAGCGCCTCCGGCGACGCCATCTATCTTTACAGCCCTTCTTCCGTCCAGATCGCCTCCATCACCTTTGGCACGGCAACGGCGGGTTATTCCTTCGAATGGGACAAGACCGGCACATCGCTGGGCTTGAGCGTCGTCGGCGAGAACGGCGCGTTCCAGTCCACGTCCATGGGCGGCGGACCAGATGTCGGGTCGCCGGGCGCGATTCCGGAGCCGGGCACGCTGGCGCTGGTGGCGGGCGGCCTTGCGGCCCTGTTGATGCGTCGCCACCTTCAGCGGTAACGGCTTTTCCTTCAACTAGGCCGGACAACCTGTTTTTCTACAGGTAAAGGGCTTTACCGGCCCGGCGCAGTCGGCGTATGTTGGAGCCATGACCATTCCCGCCCGATTCCTCCTTGCGTTCGCCATCGCATGGCTGGCCGGGAGCCATCTCACGCCCGCCGCCGTGCTCATCAGCGAGTTCATGGCGGACAACCAGACGGTGCTGCAGGACGAGGACGGGGATTACTCCGACTGGATCGAGATTCACAACTCCGGTCCGGCGGACGTGGACCTCGGCGGCTGGCACCTCACGGACGACACGAACCAGCCGGCCAAGTGGACCTTCCCGGCGACCAATCTGGCCGCGGGCGCCTACCTCCGGGTCTTCGCTTCGGAGAAGGACCGGACCAGTCCGAACCTGCACACGAGTTTCAAGCTCTCCGCGGACGGCGAATACCTGGCCCTGGTGGACTCGACCGGCACGAATGTGGTCAGCCAGTACGCCCCGTTCCCCGTCCAGCACCCGGACGTGTCCTACGGCTGGCAGACTTCCGGCTCGAACGCCTCGCTGTGGGCGGGGCATGCGGGCTACCTGATCCGACATACGCCGGGCTCGGCCAACACCTGCCGGCCGGGCCCCCACCCGCTCTACTGCGACGACTCGGCTTTACGTGCGGACATCACGATCTCGCAGTCGGACTGGGACACGCTCATGTACGACCCGTGGAACGAAACCTACCGCTCCATCACGCTGCGCGTCCGGCACGGGGACATCGACGTCACGGTCACCAACGTGGGCATCCGCTGCCGGGGCAACACGAGCCGCGAGAAACAGCCGCGCTCGTTCAACATCGCGCTCAACGCCTTCGTGCCTGGCCGGAAGCTGTTCGGGATGGAGCGCCTCTACTGGAACTCCGACGTCAACGATCCGTCCATGGCCCGGCCGAAGCTGCTGAACGACCTCGGCAACCGCATCGGCCTGCCGACCTCGTACGCGAACCACGTGGCCCTCGTGGTGATCGGGCCGGACTGGGACCGCGGCAACTGGGTGGGCGGGGCGTTCTTCGACGCGGTGCGCAACAACACCGAACCGGTGGACGACGTGTTCGTCAAGTCGCGGTTCGGCAGCAGCGCGGGCAACCTCTACAAGTGCAACTATCGCCAGTGGCCGGCCAACCTGGCGTACCGCGGGCCAACGGGCAGCTCGTACATCGGGGACGGCACGACCTACGAGCTCAAGCACGACGGCGGCGGCGACGCGTCCTACGACGACCTCGCGGAGTTCATCGCGCTGATCGACCAGACGCCCAGCAACGACTTCCCCAACGCGATCATGCAGGCCTTCGACGTGGACGGCTTTCTGAAGCGCATGGCGCTGGAGGTGCTTTGCGGCAACTGGGACAACTACTGGGCCAACGCCAACAACTACCACCTGTTCCTCGACCCGCTCACGCGGCGCTGGCAGTTCATCCCGTACGACTTCGACAACAGCTTCAGCATCGACTGGTACGACCTGCAATGGGAAAGCCGGGACCTGTACGCGTGGGGCGACGCGAACGCCAACGGCGCGCCGCTGATGACGAAGATCATGGGCGTGCCGGAGTTCCGGAAGCGTTACTCCTTCTACATGAAGCAGTTCCTGAACACGGTCTACACAAATGCGCTGCTCGACCCGGCGATCTACTCCACGCGCTCCAACCTGGTGGCCGCCCTGCCGATCGTCTCCGGCGGCGTCAGCAACATGAAGGACCGGGAGCGCGACCGCTACGCCGGCGACTGGCCGTACTGGACCTACGACCAGTTCTTCTACTCCTATATCGACGGACAGTACCCGTACAACGGCAACGTGCCGAACCACTACGGCATCACGGAATTCATAGCCATCCGGCGGACGAATGCCCTGAACCAGCTGGACCTGCAGAACATCGCGCCCATCATCTCCGACTTCGCCATGGACCCCGATCCCCCGTTCGTCAACGACGCCTTCACGATCTCGGCGCGCGTGACCGACGACGTGTCGCTGGCCTCGGTCCGGCTCGCCTATTCGTTCAACAACGGGCCGACCAACGAGGTGGCGTTGACCAACCGGAGTGCGGATCGCTGGTCGACGGCGCTCCCCGCGTTCACGACGAACGGGCAGTTGCGCTATTTCCTGCGGGCCGTGGACGGCATGGGCCAGTCGACGTTCCATCCGTTCGGCGGGACGGACTACGCGCTGACCCTGACCATCACCAACGCCGCGACGGCCCTCGTGATCACGGAGCTGAACTACAACCCGTACGCCCGCACCGCCGCGGAGATCGCCGCGGGCGTGACGGACGACCAGAACCTGGAGTTCCTCGAGCTGCACAACGCCGGGAGCACGCCGATCGCGCTCGACGGCTACCGGTTCACCGTCGGCATCACGTTTACTTTCCCGGCCTTCACGCTGGGCGCGGGCGAGTACGCGGTGATCGCCTACCATACCAACTCCTTCCGCGTCCGGTACACCAACGCCAGCATCCAGGTCATCGGGCAGTGCAGCGGGAACTTGAGCAACGGGGGCGAGGCGCTGCAATTGCTCAACGCGGCCGGGCAGGTCTTCAAGGCCTTCACGTACGACGACAGCGGCGACTGGCCGGGTCGCGCCGACGGCAAGGGCAGCAGCCTGGAGGTCCTCGACCCGACGGCGAGCTATGACGACCCGTTCAACTGGCGGTCGAGCTCGGAGTACGGCGGATCGCCGGGCGCGGCGGGGCTCGGGCCGGACCACCGCGTGGTGGTCAACGAGGTGCTGACCCATACCGATCCGCCCCTGTGCGACGCGATCGAGCTGTTCAACACCACCGAGAGCGCGATCGACATCGGCGGCTGGTACCTGACCGACACGAGCGCCCGGTATACGAAGTACCGGATCCCGGACGGCACGATCCTGGCTGCGGGCGCGTACGTCGCGTTCAACGAAACTAATCACTTTAACACGTCGGGCGGCGCGAGCACCAACGACTTCGCCCTGGACGGCGCGCACGGGGACGATGTGTACCTCATGCAGGCGGATGCGGCGGGGAACCTCCAGCGCTTCGTGGACCACCCGGAGTTCGGCGCAGCGGCCAACGGCGAATCGTTCGGGCGCTGGCCGAACGGCTCGGGCAGCCTGTACCCCATGAGCAGCCGGACATTCGGCGAGGCCAACAGCGGCCCGCGGGTCGGCCCGCTGCTGGTCAGCGAAGTGATGTATAACCCGCCGAGCGGCAGCAACCACCTGGAATTTATCGAGGTGTACAACCCGCTGTCGCAAGCCACGGATATGACGCGCTGGCAATTGGACACCGGCGTCACGTTCCAGTTCCCGACCGGCACAACCGTCGGCGCCCACGCTGCGTTGGTCGTTCTGCCGTTCAACCCGGCCGCTCCCTCGAACAGCGCGCTCCTGGCGGACTTCCGCTCGGTCTACGGCATTTCGACCTCCGTCCCGCTCGTCGGCGCGTTCTCGGGCACGCTGGACAACGGCGGCGAGGAGGTGCGGCTGATGCGGCCGGACGACCCGCCCGCGGGCGAGCCGTCCTTCTATCCAATGCTGATCGAGGACGTGATCGACTACGACGACGACGCGCCCTGGCCCGCCGGCGCGGACGGCGGCGGCTTGTCGCTGACACGCGGCGATCCCGCCTTGTGGGGCGCGGATGCCGCGAGCTGGGCCGCCGCAACGCCCACGCCCGGCAGCCACGAGTCCAGCGGGACGAACTACACGCTGACGATCCGGACCGACCACGGGACCGCGACGCTGGCGGCGGGCGCGCACCTGGTCTCCGCCGGCCAGACCATGACCAACAGCGTCACCACGCCGGACATCCAGGGCGGTTCGCGCTACGCGAACGCGGGCTGGATCATGACCGGCCACAGCCCGGAATCCGGCAATACGAACGGGATGACGATGACCGTCACCAACGATGCCACGCTCACCTGGCGCTGGACTACGAACTACATGCTGACCGTCTCGTCGGGCGGCGGCGGATGGGTGACACCGGAAGGCGGGTGGCACGAACCCGGCGCGATCGTCGCGCTGCAGGCGTCGCCCAGCAACGGTTACCGGTTCGCGCAGTGGACCGGCGACACCCACGCCATCACGGCAGGCGGGGTGTCGTCGACCTCGATCTCCGTCACGGTGTCGGAGCCCGTCTCGCTGACCGCGCAATTCAGCGCCGATGCGCCGGCCGCGTACTACGTGTCCCCGGCCGGCTCGCACACGCCGCCCTTCACGAACTGGGCCACGGCGTCGACCGGCCTGCAGGCCGCCGTCGACTACGTCCCCGCGGGAGCGACCGTGCTCGTGGCCGAAGCCACGTATTCGCTGTCGGCGCAGGTCAGCATCGCCAAGGCGCTGACCCTCCGCAGCACGAACGGCTCGGCCGCCACGATCCTCGACGGCGGGGACGCGACGCGCTGCCTCTACCTGGCGCATGCGGACGCGGTCGTGGAGGGGTTCACGCTCCGGCGGGGCGCCGGCGGCGGGAACAGCGGCGGCGGCGCGCGGATCGAGGGCGGCGGCCGGCTGGTCAATTGCATCCTGCACAGCAACAGCACCGAGAAGAGCGGCGGCGGCGCGGCGCTGATCAACGGCGGCGAGCTGCGGAATTGCCTGGCCTATGCCAACACCGCCGGGGAGCGCGGCGGCGGGGCGTACACCTACACCGACTCCGGAGCGCCGGTCGTCGAGAGCTGCACGTTCGCGCGGAACGCGGGCGCGGAAGCGGGCGGGATCTACCTCAACGGCAGCGCGGTCCTGCTGAATTCCATCGCGTGGGCTAACAGCGCCTCGTCGGATTCGAACATTGTCCTCTTCGGCTCGGGCCAGGACGTGCAGTACAGCACCACGGGCCCCGCCGTGGCGGGAACCGGCAACTCGGCGGCGAATCCCGCCTTTGTGGACGCCGTCTCGGACAACTTCCGGCTGGGCGATGCCTCGCCTTGCATCGACGCGGGGACCAACCAAGCCTGGATGGCGGGCGCGCTGGAGTTGGATGCCCGTCCCCGCGTCGCGCACAACCGCGTGGACCAGGGCGCCTACGAGGCGATCCTGACCGCGTGGGACACGGACGGCAACGGTCTGCCCGACTGGTGGGAGTGGCAGTACGAGAAGGTCCTGACCGGCACGGATCCCGACGGCGACCCCGACGGCGATCACATGCCGAACCGCGACGAGTATCCGGCCGGCTCGCATCCGGGCGACGGGGACTCGTTCCTCGGCCTGGCGGCGCCCTGGGCCGGCCCCGCGGCAGACTCGATCGTGCTGTCCTGGCGCGGCGTGACCGGAATATCCTACCGCGTCGAACAGAGCACCAACCTGGCGCAGGGCTTCACGGCGACGCTTTTCACCAACATCCCCGGTGTTTCTCCCTACAACTCCCGCACCGATTCGGTCGCGGGCACGGCGACCCGGTTCTACCGCGTCCGCCTGGAGCCGTGAGTCACGGCGCGACCCGGACCCGATAGAACCCGCTCTGCGCGCTTCCGATTTTGGCGGTATGGATATTGGACGGCGGCGTGGAGGTGATGTTGGCCGCCAACTCGCTGAATCCGCTGATCAGGTTTGAGGTCTGGTACAGCGTGTAGGTCCGGTTGGATTCGCTGCTCCACCGCAGGACGAACCGGTCCGCGGCAGCCTCCTCCGCTTTGGCCCGGAGCAGGGACGCGGCGTCGTCCAGGCGCGTGCCGGCTACGAATTCCGAGAGGTTCTTCATGCCATCGCCGTCCTCGTCGCCGTGCTCGAGCGCGATCTTGACCGGCTCCATCGTCACGAACTCACAGCCATAGTTCCCGTACTCATCCACCGTCCCGTACGCTCGCCGGCCGATATGCGTCGCCGAGAGGTAGCGGTCGTTCCCGTTGGTGGAATCGGAGGCGATCACGCCCGAGACCAGGAGCCAGGTCAACGAGGTCGCCCCGCCGGACACGTTGAGCGCCGCCCAGGGGAGCGAGGCCTCCCACCGGTCCGTGCGTCGGTCCCCGTCGTTGTCCTCCGTGACGCAGGCCGTCGTACCCGTCCCGTCGAACTGCGACAGCCGGGCATCAGGGACGGGGACGAAGAAAGACGTGTTGGTGCCGATATAATAGATGCCCTGCCCGAAATCGTAGCCGCCGTAGATGAAAGTGGCGTAGGCCGGCCCGTCCCCGTACTCGTCCCCGAAGACGATGGCCAGGTCCATCGGCTCGACGAATCCGAGGTTATGAAGCTGGTCCAGCGACTGCGGCGCGCCGTCCTTGTGCCACAGGTTCTCCGCGTTGTCCGTCAGCGTGTCCAAGCCCAGAAAGAGGACGAACACGTTATTCGACCCGCCGAGGTCGGCGCCGATCCCGCCGACGTACAGGTTCGAGCCATCGTGGTTGAAGTAGAGCCGCCCGAGATCCCCGAAGCCCGAGCCGTCCCGGACCTCCAGCGGCCCGCCGTTCGTGCTGAAATCGAAAGCGTCCCCGGTGTTGTTCTGCGCGGCGGGGTCGCCGGTGATCGCGGGCGTCCCGGCCGCGACCAGCCGCGGCGGAGGGGAGGTCGGCGGCTCGTACGGCATGTCGTCCAGCAGCGCCTGCCAGTTATAGCCGTAGTTGTTGTCCCAGTTCGTGACCGCCGCATCGTGGAAGGCGAACGCGATGCGGTTCGAGGTCGAGGCGGGCACGGTGAACGTGTATTCCCAGAAACCGCTGGAGGCGTTCCAGGTCATCGAGGTGTCCACAAGGGCGCTGCCGAACTCGTCCACGCCAAGGTGGATCCAGACGGGCGAGGCGTAGAACAGCGGCCCCTGGGCGGCGTCGTACAGGGTCTTCGCCGTCCCGCCCCGCGCGGGGAAGGCCGGCTCGACGCGCACCTTGCGCCGCGAGTTCGTCCACGTCAGGTCCTCGAACACGAGGCCGTCGCTGCGGACGGCCCGGTAGCGCAGGACGGATCCGGTGATCTGGAGGGAGACGAAATGGTAGCAGGTGGTCGCATAAGCATGGGCGCCAGGATCGAGGACGGTATCGTACAACGAGGCGCCGCCCCCGGCGGCCACCACGTAGGTAATGTCCCGGATGGGAACCGTGCGCTGGTAGTTGTGGTTATGCCCGTTGAAAACGAGGTCTCCTCCGTAAAGAGTAAACAGCGGGCACCAGTTGGTCCGGATGAACTCGTCCCCTTCGTGCTCGCCCCACGAATAGGGAGGACGGTGGAAATACGGAATGATCCAGAGCACGTTGGTGTCGTACGCCGCGGCCTGCAGGTCGCGCATCAGCCAGTTCGTCTGCGCCTCGATCCCGACGTCCGAATCCAGCGCCTGGAAGTGCACGGGGCCCGCGCGGAAGGAATACGGCGAGCCCGGTATGTCGCGTTGGGGCAGGCTGAAGAACGGCCAGAAGAGAGAGCTGCCACTCTCCGGGTAGTCGTGGTTGCCCGGCGTCGGCATGAAGACGGTCCGGTCGAGCACATCGGTGGCGACGTTGAGGAACAGGGCCCAGGGCGCGTACCCCGCGCCCCCGTACTCCTCGTCCGAGAGGTCGCCCATCTGGATCACCAGGTCCGGGGCCCATGCCGCGACCCGCGACGCGACACCCCGGCACCCGCCCGGTTCGCCGCCGCCCTGCAGGTCGCCGTAGACCACGACATGCAACGTGTCGGTGGCGACCGGCGCCGTCCGGAAGGTCCGGTCGCCCGCGGCGAAGCCGTCCGTGGAGGAAACCGAGTAATGGTACACCGTGCCGGGCTCCAGGCCGCGCAGCGTGATCCGGTGGCGGCGCACGCCGCCCGCGTCGCGCGCTTCGTCCGTGTAGTTGGAGGTCAAGCCGTACCGAACCGTGCCGACGCCGGGCTCGTCCCGCTGCCAGAAAACAGTAACCGTCGTCTGCGGATCCTCCGACCAGGTCAGGATCACCGGGACCTCGGCCGCGCAAGCCGCCCCGGCGAACGCGCCCAGGCCCAGGATCCAGCGCCGGCAGGCAAAGGGGATGGAAACCATGGCGTTACTATACCCACGAACGGAAATTATTTCATCCAGCCCGGTTTTTTGCCGATCACCTGGTCGTCCCCGCCAACCTCCATGCCGGCCTTGTCCTTGTCCAACTTCAGTTTGAGCAGGGCCGCCATTCTCTCGTTCTGCTGCAGCAGCTTGACGATCTGGGCCTTGAGGTAGATCACCCACGTCAGCAGCAGGAAGGCCGCCAGGCAAAGCAAGACGTCTTTCATCCCATCCTCCCGGTCCCGCGCGGCATCCTGCCATGCCCCGCCGCGAAAACGAAGCCGGAATTAGGTTGCCCTCCCGGCGGCGCTTTTGGCAGCTTGGCGCCATGAACAAGGATGCCGGCGACGCTTCGCCCCTTCGCGCCCTGCCCTCCGTGGACGCCGTGCTGAACACGGCCCGTGCGCGCGCCTTGGCGGAGCAGCACGGCCGCGCCCGGGTCTCCGGCGCCGTGCGCGCCGCCGTGGAGTCGCGGCGGCAGGCGATCCGGGGCGGCGAGGCCGCTCGCCCCGATGCGGAAAGCCTGGCGGAGGCCGCGGCCGAATTGCTGGCGGCGGACCGGCCGAATCTCCGGCGCGTCGTCAACGCCACCGGCATCGTCCTGCACACCGGGCTGGGCCGCGCCGTGCTGCCCGGCGACACGCTCGCCGCCCTCGCCGAGGCCGTCGGCAACTGCAACGTGCAGATGGACCTGGAAACCGGCGAGCGCACGCGGCGCGAGGCCGTGGTGCTCGACCTTTTCCGGCGCGTCACCGGCGCGGAGGACGCCGCCGTGGTCAACAATAACGCCGCCGCGACCCTCCTGGTCCTGGCCGCGCTCTCGCGCGGCCGCGAGGCCGTCGTCTCGCGCGGGGAGCTGATTGAGATCGGCGGCTCGTTCCGCCTCCCCGACATCATGGCCGAGAGCGGCGCGCTCCTGCGCGAGGTCGGCACGACGAACAAGACCCATCTCCGCGACTACGAAAAGGCGATCGGCCCGGGCACCGGCCTGCTGCTGAAAGTGCATCCCAGCAACTACCGCGTGGAGGGCTTCGTCGCCGAGACGGCCCTGCGCGAGATCGCGGCCCTCGGGCGGACGCGAAGCGTGCCTGTGATCTTCGACCTTGGCAGCGGCAACCTCGTCGACCTCCGGAAGTACGGCCTCGAGGGCGAGCCGACGGTGCAGGACGGCTTCCGCGACGGCGCGGACCTCGTGCTGTTCAGCACGGACAAGCTCATCGGCGGCCCGCAGGGCGGCGCCGTCGTCGGGCGGACCGACCTCGTCACCGCCGTGCGCAAGCACCCGCTCTACCGGGCGTTCCGCGTGGACAAGCTCCGCCTCGCCGCCTTGGAACACGCCCTGCGCCTGTTCCTGGAGCCGGACAAGCTCGAGGCGCGGCACCCCACCTATTTCATGCTCGCGCGCAAGCCGGACGAACTCCGGCGGACCGCGGAAGAATTGCGCGCCGGCATCGCGAAGCGGCAGCCGGCTTGGCAGGCGACCGTGGTCGAAGAGGAATCCAAGCTCGGCGGCGGCGCGCTGCCGACCTCCCCCCTGCCCACCTTCGCCGTGTCGCTCCGGGCCGAAGGGTTGTCCGCCGATCGATTGGCCCTCGCCTTGCGCCGCGCCGACCCGCCGGTGATCGGCCGCATCCGGGACGACCTCGTGCTGCTGGACGTCCGCACCATCCTGCCGGGGGAAACCGAGGACGTCCTGCGCGCCATCGAGCGTCTCGCCCCGTGAGCCACCCCCCTGTCATCCACGTCACCATCGGCACCGCCGGGCATATCGACCACGGCAAGACCGCCCTCGTCAAGCTCCTGACCGGCTGCGACACGGACCGCCTGCCCGAGGAAAAGGCGCGCGGCATGACCATCGACCTCGGCTTCGCGACCTGCGCCATGCCGGACGGGCGGCGCGTCGGGATCGTGGACGTCCCGGGCCACGAGCGGTTCATCCATAACATGGTCGCGGGGGCGACGGGTATTGATGTCGTGCTTCTCGTGGTGGCGGCGGATGACGGCGTTATGCCGCAGACCGTCGAGCACTTTCACATCGTACGGCTCCTCGGGATCCGGCGCGGCCTCGTGGCGATCACCAAGTCCGACCTCGTGGAGCCCGCGCGCGTGGCCGAGGTCGAGGCACAGGTCCGCGCCCTGGCCGCGGGCAGCTTCCTGGAAAACGCGCCGATGCGCCCCGTATCTTCGAAGACCGGCGCCGGGTTCGACGCCTTCTACGACGCCTTCGCGGAGGTCGTCGCCGCCACGGTCGAACACCGGGCGGACGGGCCCTTCCGTATGAACATCGAGCGCTCCTTCGTGCTGAAGGGCCTCGGCGTGATCGTCTCCGGGATTCCCCGGTCCGGCGGCGTGCGCATCGGCGATGAGCTGGAACTCCTGCCCGCCGGCCGCCGGAAGAAAGTCCGCGCCCTGCAGGTGTACGGCGCGGACGCCGAGGAGGCCTTCGCGGGCGAGTGCGTCGCGCTGCGTCTTTCCGACCTGGACCGCGAGGAGGCGGGCCGGGGCCGCGTCCTGGCGACACCCGGCTACTTCCAGCCGACCCGCTTCTTCAACGCGAAGTTCCTCCACCTGCCCGACGCGGGATCCGCCCTGAAGCCGCGCACGGCCATCCGATTCCACGTGGGCACCTCCGATGCGCCCGGATACCTCGTCCTCCCCACGCTCGACCCGTTGCCGCCGGGCGGGGAGTGCTTTGTCCAGGTCCAGCTCGCCGAGCCGGTGATCGCCGCACCGGGCGATCCGTACGTCGCGCGCGCCTTGAGCCCGGCACGGACGCTGGGCGGCGGGCACCTCGTCGGGACAGACGAGCAGAAGATGCGCCGATCGCGCGGCGATTGGGTCGGCACCCGCGAGGAGGAGGAACAGGCGCTCCATGATCCTTCCGCCGCCCTGCTCCACGCCCTCCGCGCCGCCGGGCCGGCGGCCCTGAAAGCGGAGGAGGCCGCGCATCGTGCGCTCGTCGCCGGGGACGCGGCGCGGACGGAACTGGACCGGCTGGTCCAGGCCGGCGACGCGGTCCGCCTCGGCGACCGCTACGCCTCCGCCGACTCGCTCCGGCAACTGGCCGAGGACCTGGCCGCCGCGCTGAAACGGCTGCACGAGGCGCAGCCGAAAGAGCCGGGCTTCACCCGGGCGGACCTGCGGCGAGGCCTGACCGCGGAGCCGGAACTCGTCGAGCAGGCGCTCAAGTCGCTGTGCGAGGCCGGCCGCATCCGGATCCGCGGCGAGCTGGTCGGCGAGGCCGGTCGGTCTGTCGTGGACGAATCGGGGGCGGCCCTCCTGGCGGTGTACCGGGAGACCGGGTTCCAGTCGCCGCGGCCCGACGAACTGCCAGCGCGTCTCGGCTGGCCCCTCGCCCGCGCGGAGGCCGCGCTCAAGCCGCTGCTCCAGGCGGGGGAGCTGGTCCGGCTGTCGGAGAAGGTCATCCTGCACCCGGAGCACCTGGAAGCGTCGCGTGTGAAGCTGATCGACTACCTGTCGCGGAACGACCGCGTGGACGCGGTGAAGTTCAAGGAAGTGCTCGGCACGTCGAAGAAGTACGCCATCGCGATCCTGGAATGGTGGGACCGCAAGGGCCTGACGCGCCGGATCGGCGACGAGCGCATCCTGGCCCGGAAGCCCGGTTGAACCACGGAGGACACAGAGGGTCACGGAGGAGAATCAACGCTGCTCATCATTCCCCTGTGCCCTCCGCGACCTCTGTGGTTTAATTCCGTCCGTCTTCGTTGGCGCACAATGACTCGAAGCGATATCAATGCGGAGAAGCGGCGGCAGGTGATGGGCCGCTCGATCAAGCTGGGGCACTGCGTCTGCAACCCGAAGCTGCCCTGCCCCTGCCCGACGTTCAAGGAGAAGGACACCTGCCTGTGCGCGGGCGAGCATGTGCCGGCCGACCCGGCGGCGCCGGCGGCGCGCCTGACCGAGCACGTCCGGAGCGCCGGCTGCTCGGGCAAGATCAGCCAGAAGGATCTACACGCCGTCCTCTCCCGCCTGCCGAAAATCGATGATCCGCGCGTGCTGGTCGGGCTTTCCACGGGCGACGACGCGGGGGTCTATGAACTGACGCCGGACCTGCTGCTCGTGCAGACCGTGGACGTCTTCACGCCCGTCGTGGACGATCCCTTCACGTTCGGCCGGATCGCGGCCTGTAACTCCTTGAGCGACGTGTATGCCATGGGCGGACGGCCGCTGACGGCGCTGTCGATTGTCGGATTTCCCATCCACGTCCTGCCCGGCACGGCGCTCTCGGAAATTCTGCGCGGCGGCATGAGCGTTTTGCAGGAGGCCGGCGCGACACTGCTGGGGGGGCATAGCCTGGACGACGAGGAGGTCAAGGCCGGGTTCGCCGTGACGGGACTGGTGAAACGGGAGCAACTGGCCGCCAACAGCGGGGCGCGGCCGGGTGACGCGCTGATCCTGACCAAGCCGCTGGGCACGGGGATCATCACCCTCGCCACGCAGCTCGGCCGGGCCTCAGACGCCGCGCGCGCCGCCGCGGCAGCCAGCATGACCACGCTGAACAAGTCCGCCGCCGAGATCATGGTCCGCCACGGCGCCCACGCCTGCACGGACGTCACCGGGTTCGGCCTGCTCGGCCACCTCGCGCGCGTGGTGCGGGAGAGCGGCGTGACCGCGGAGATCCGGGCCGATGCCCTGCCCCTGCTCCCGGACGTCCTCGGCCTCGCCGCCGCCGGCGTTTTCTCCGGCGCCAACGAGCGCAACGCGGAATACAGTGCGGACATCACCGACATCGAGTCCGGCGTGCCGGCCCCGCTTCGAGCCCTGCTGTTCGACGCCCAGACCTCCGGCGGCCTGCTGATCGCCCTGCCCGCGGACCGCGCGGAAGCGGCGCTCGCCGAAATGCGCGCCGCCGGGCTGGCGCAGGCGGCGCTCATCGGCCGGATCACGGAAGCGTCGGATGGCCAAATACGGGTTGCCTAGCCCGCTTATTGCATGAGCGTAGAGACGCTCACGCAATAAGCGCTTCTGGGCACGCGAATTGCATAGGCAATTCGCGTGCCAGAAGACGTGACGTATTGTCGAATCAAGGATTCGACAATACGAACGTGGCAAGCCCCGTTTGTGCCCGCAACGCGGGCACATCACGGCCCTTTGGGCGGATAATGCGCGCCAATCGCGCATTATCCGGGCTAGAGTCCGAAACGGAATCTATGGCTCGACGCCGGCGCGGTAGTAGTAGGGGCCCGTCCCCGTCGCGGTGGCGTCGGTAACCGTGTTGACGACAGGCGTCGCCGGGATGTTGGTCTGCACCAGGTAATCGAAGCCCCAGACCAGGTTGCTGGACCGCTCGAGCCGGTAAGTCTTCCCCTCGGCGCTCTGCCAGGACACGATGAGGCCCGCCGCGTCCTGCGCCGAAGGAAGAATCATGCCCAGGAAGGAAGCGTCGTCTGTCGGATCGCTCCCCGCCGTCAACTCGTCGCCGTCCGTCAACCGATCGGCGTCCGTGTCGGCCGACAGCGGGTCCGTGCCCGTGTTCTCCGGCCCGGCGTAGACGCCGGTCCCGGTTTCGTAAGCCGTCTCGATGCCGTCGCCGTCGTGGTCGACGCCTGGGTAGGCGTACTCGTATGCGCCGACGTCCACGACGTTCAGGATGATCCGGTGGTTCCCGTCCGGGTCTCGCGAGCCGATCATCCAGTCCTGGTTCGTCCCCGCGTTGATGCACGGAGAGTTGCTCAAGAGCCGGACGTCGCCGGCGGCATAGTCCGCCATCCTCGGCGCGGCGATGAAATTGTCCGTCCCGTCCGGCATCGGGGTGCTGCAGCAGTTGGTCAGCCAGCCGAAGTACGCATTCACCGAGGCGAAGGCGGTGTTGTAGTAGACGATGCAGTTGCGCGGCGTGCCCCAGAACGTGCCGCCGCCGAACGAGGTCGCGTCGTTGCCGACGATGGTGCAGTTGTAGCTCTCCGCCGAGGCCACACCGCCGCCGTAATCGGCCGTGTTGTTCAGTACGACGCAGTTGTAGATCGTCCCACCCGCGGCTCCACCGCCCTCGCCCGCGTCGTTGTGGAGCAGGCGGCAATTGTGCAGAACAGAGGCGCACGCGCCCCCTCCGCCCGCCACGGCCGTGTTGTTGGAAAATACGGTGTCGTACGCGGACCCGAGATACAGCCCGGCGCCGTTCGACGCGGCGTTATGGTGCAGCGATGAATCGTTCAGGAGGCTATCGTACGCGCCGCCGCCGTAAGCCGCGCCGTTCCAGCCCGCCGCGCAGTTCGAGAGGCTTCCCCCGTACGCCCCACCGCCGTAATCGGCCCGGTTGCTGGTCAAGGTGCAACCGACCAGGTCAACGGCGGAGGCCCCGCCTCCGAACGAGGGATGGTTCGTGACCGAGTTCTGGACGAGCGCGCAATCCACGAGCGTTCCCCCGTACGCTCCGCCGCCCTCGCCGGTCGCGCCGGAGACCAGGTTGCTTAGCAGCGTGCACTCGGACAATTGTGCATTGTACGCGCCGCCGCCGGCGTTGGCGGCCGTGTTGCCGGACAGCAAGCAACCAGTCAGCGTGCCGCCGTATGCGCCGCCGCCGTCGCCGTTGGTCGCGCTGTTGCGGCTGATCCGGCAGTCCGACAGCGTGCCGTACTCGGTCCCGCCGCCATAACTCGCCCGGTTGTTGGTGACGGTACAGCCCTCCAACTCGGCCGCGCTGACCCCGCCGCCACGCGCGGCGGTGTTGCCATCGAACACGCACGCCTGGTAGTTGCCGCCGTACCCGCCCCCGCCGCTCCCGGCCGCGCCGCAGCCGGCGACCCAGCAATTGGTGACCACGGCCAGCGAACCCTCGGCCCAGATTCCGCCCCCCTGCTTCTCCGACGTGCCGGTCGCCAGGGTGAATCCATTGGTCAGCGTGAATCCATCCAACCGCGCCCCGCTGCCCAGCCAGACACAGCGCACCGCCCCGGGGCCGATACCGCCCTGCCCCGCGATCGCCGTGAAGGCCGGCCCGTTGACGCTGCGGACGGTGACGACCCGGTCCACGGCGGCGCGGTTGGTCAGGCCAGCCTCGACCGCGCGCCCGCCGTTCGTGTAGACGCCGTTGGTCAACCAGATCGTGCAGCCGAGGCTCGCGGCGTCCACGGCCGCCTGGATCGTTGCGAAGGCGGTCACCCAGTTTGTTCCCGCCGCGCCATCATCCCCGCCCGGCCGGACATACAGGTTGCAGTCCGGCTCCACGATGGCGACTTCCGTCGTCGCGGCGACGGAACCGGCGAGATTGGACACCGTCAGCACGACCGGGAACACTCCCGCCGCCGCGAAGGCATGGCCGACCACGCACCCGCTGGTCGCGCGCGCGCCGTCCCCGAAATCCCACTCGTAGCCCTGCACCCGGCCGGCGACAAGCGCCTCGAACGGCACCGAGAACCCGGCGGGAGCCTGCGTGTAGGCGCACGAAATCGCCGCGCTCAACGCGCCAGTACACTCCGATTCGGAAACGAATTCGAACGCCCCCATGTCCACCGACGCGCCCGTGATCCGCGGCGCGCCGTCCCAGTCCACGGCGGCTGCCATCCATGGCTGGTTCGTGCCCCGTCCGATGACGGCGGCGCCCGGCATGAGGCGAGGGTCCAGCGTGCTGACGATGCCCGGCGGGTTGGTGATGTTGTTGGCCCCCGCGGGCCAGGAAGCGACGCAGCAGTTCGTAAAGTCGCCTTCGAAGAAATCGGGGCCGGTGGGCGCATCGTTATAGTAGACGATGGAATTCAGGAGCGAACCGCGATACGCTCCGCCGCCGCTCGTGCCCGCGCTGTTGCCGGCGACCGTGCAACTCTCCGACGCCCCGGCTGCCGAGTAGAGCCCGCCGCCATATTGCGCGGCGCGGTTGCCGCGCACGACGCCGTTCCGGGCCGCTGAACTGGCAAGCCCGCCCCCATTCAGCGCGGCGTTGTCCGTCACCAGGCAACCAAACAGGACCGCGGAATACGCGCCGCCGCCCATGTTCGTGGCCGCGTTGCCCAGCAGCCGGCAGTTATAAAGAGTGCCCCGGCAGCACCCGCCCCCGTAGCGGTCGGCGGTGCTGCCGGTGATCACGCAATTGGTGATGAAGGCGTTCGTGGTGCCCGCGTAGACCCCGCCGCCGCTGCGCTCGCGCGTCGTGTCGCCTTCCGCCAGCGTGTGGCCATTGGTCACCGTGAACCCGTCGAGGACGGTGTTGCTGGCCATGTAGACGCCACGCACGGCCGCGGCGCCGTCCGGGACGCCGTCGGCGTTCGGCGCGCCGGCGATGATCGTCACGTCCGGCCCGTTGACGCTGCGGAGGAAGAGCGGCTTGTCGAGCGCGACGCGGTTGGTCAAGCTGCCGTAGACAACGCGCCCGCCCCGGTCGTAGACGCCGTTGGTGACCCAGATCGTGCAGCCGGGCCCCGCCGCGTCGGCCGCCGCCTGGATCGTCGCCTTGGCCGTCGCCCAGTTCGTGCCGGCCGCGGCGTCGTCGCCGTTCGTCGCCACGTAGTAGGCGTAGTCCGCGCTGACGATTTCCACGGCCGCCGTGGCGACGACGGCGCCGGCGAGGTTGGAGGCCGTCAGCGTGACCTCGTACAGGCCCACCGCGGCGTAGGTATTGGTGACATACAGCTGGTTCGTCGCGCCGCGGCCGTCGCCGAACTGCCACACAAAACCCTCCGCGTTACCCACGATCCGGCCGGCCAGCGGAACGGAGTATCCGACAACCGCCTGGAGATCGGCGGCAACGATCTCCACCAAGAGCGGATCGGAGAGGCCCTGGTATTCGAAAGCACCGATGTCCACGCTGGCGCCCACGACGCGAGCGTTCAGGTCGAAATCCCGCGCGTCGGTCATCCAGGGCATGACCAGCCCGGCGTTGATACAGGCCGACGTGGCCGAAAGGCGATAGTCGCCGTCCGGGCCGTCCACGAACCCCGGTTCGTTCGTGATGCTGTTCCCGCCGACCGTCGTCGCGGGGTAGAGGCAGCAGTTAGTGTAGGACCAGAAATACACATTCGCGCCCGACGGCGCGTCGTTATCCGCCAGGATGCTGCTGAAGCAATAACTGTAGGACACTCCGCCACCGCGGTTGGTGGCCGTGTTCCCGATCACGGTGCAGTTGTACAACCGGCTGTAACTCGCGCCGCCGCCCCCGTAGGACGTGTTGCCAACAAGGATGCAATTATAGAGCTGGCTCTCATCAGCCCCGCCGCCGCTCGATCGGGCGCGATTGCCGGCCAGAATGGAGCGATGGACCGCCGCATCGACCGCGCCGCCCCCGTAGTAGTAAGCCGCGTTGCCCGTCAGCACACAGTTGGAGATCATCCCGTCCCCGGAAACGTACACCCCGCCCCCGCTGGTCTTGGCGCTGCCGCTGTCTTCCAGGGCGAGGGTGTATCCGTTGGTCACCGTGAATCCCGCCAGCACCGCGCCGCCGCTCAAGTAGGCCACGCGGATCGCCCCGCTCCCGTTCGCGCCGTTGGTCGGACAGGGTTGGCCGACAAGAAACGTGAAGTCCGGCCCGTTGACGCTGATCACGGTCACGGCCTTGTTGATCACGACGCGGTTGGTCATGCCGCTGTCCATGGCGCGCCCGCCCGTGTCGTAGATCCCGTTCGTGACGAGGATCGTCTCGCCGGCGGAGGCCGCGTCCACGGCCGTCTGGATATCGTGCGCGGCGGTGGCCCAGTTGGTGTACGGGGACGAGTGACTGCCGGATGCCGCTACGTATCGCGTGGACGCGCCGGCCCGGACCGTTACGCAGACCAAGCCGCCAGCCGCAGCCAGAACAGGCAAGATGCGCATGAGCTCCTTCGCGGGAAAAGCCCCATGAACCCCAGTTTCAACGTACCCGGCCACGCCATAACGGTTAAGCGAGCTCGCGCAAAGGAATGGACTTGCCCACCCGTCTCTCGCGGTTAAAGTGAGGGAGAAAGGAGTACGCCATGCACTCAAGCCGCCTATGGACGATCCTTCTGACAGGCCTCGGGATTATGACCGCTTCCGCCCAGGACAAGCTCCCAAGCAACGTCTCGTTCCGGCTGAAGGAGGCGGACCGCATCCTGGCCCGGGCGGAGCGCGCCCTGGAATCCAACTCGGTGGCGTCCGAGGAATGGAAGATCGAGACCGCGAAGACCGCCGCCGTGGAAGCCCGCGAGAAGATGTCCGAGATCGAGCAGCGGTACGCGGGCCAGTACTCCCCTTCGCACCCCGACATCGTCGCCATGCAGGGCCGCATCGCGAAACTGGAGGCCGCGGCCGGCGGGCGGGCGGACGCGATGCAGCAGGCGCAGGCGGCGGCCGGGCAGCAGGCCGCCGCCGCCGGCGAGGCCTCGGAGCCCTGGCTCGCCCGAATGCGCCCGCACGTCATCGGCCTCGGGCAATCCAGCCACGATCCGGACAAGTACCTCGTGTCCAGCGCCACGCAGGACCCGGCGGAAATGCAAAAACGGCTCGGGATTTATGCCGAGGCCTCGGCCGCGCTGGCGGAATACAAGAAGGCCGGCCTCGGCGACCTGGCCACGGACGACCTGAAACAGGTCGCCGCTCTCCTCGAGAACGCCCTCGTCCAGTTTGAATCCTCCTGCCGCCAGTACGCCGAGCAGGACCTCCGCGACGCGGACGCGGCCATCGGCCGCCTGGAGCAGTTCATCCGCGAGCAGGACGTCAACATGGCCTCGAAGGAGACCTTCCTGTTCCCCGAGCGCGACCAGATCGGCAACGCGCAGGAGATCGTGGACCGCGCCGCCGGCCTGCTGAAGACCGGCGACCAGCGGATCAACGCGATGAACCGGCGGATCGAAAACCTCAAGCGCGCCGATGCCCGGCTGCGCGCCGCCCGCATCGCCGAGACCCGGATGGCGCCGGACGCCTACGCCGGCGCGGACGCGGCGGAGTTGAAGAAGTCCGCCGGGCAGTTCGTCCTGCGCGCCCAGCCCGGCGCGCGGGTCCTCAAGACGGCGATCATCAGCCCGGACTGGAAGCAGGAAAGCGCGTTGGAATGGACGGACACCACCCAGACGGCCCTGCGCCACCGGACGACGCGCAGCCTCACCGCGCAGGTCGCCGGCAAGCGCAACGCGGACACGCTGCTCTACACCGTGGCCGTCAGTCAGGACCTCCAGGCCGGGGGCGGCTGGGGGCCGACCTATGGGCACATCATGTTCACCGACCCGATCCTGGAGGCGAACGTACCGTAGCATGAAGCGCGCGCTGTCTTTCGGCCTGGCCTTCCTGCTGTTCGGGCTCGTCTGTCCCGCGCGGGCGGAACCCGACGTGACCTGGGAGGAAATCCTCCAGCGCCTGGACCTGGCCCGGAGCCCGGAGGCCGTATTCCGGGACGTGGTGCGCCCACTGATCGACCGGCCCGCGACGCTGGAGGCCACGTTCGAGAAGTCGGACACCGACGAGGCCGGGCGTCCGCGCCAGCAATTCCGGCATGTCAGCGGCCGGCACACCTTCGTCTGCTACACGGACGCCGAGTCGGCCCCGGCCGCGCCCGGCTGGCACGGCGCCATCACCGGCCTGCTGGTGGAGTTGGATTTCAAAGGCGAAGACCCGCAGGGCCGACGCTATTATATCCTTCGCCTGCGCCAGGCGGGGACAACGAGACTACCTTAAGCTGGAGGATCGAGCTCCCGCGAGACCGCGCCGCGGCCGTCCTCAATACGCCTCGGTCCGGAACACCGGCTGGAACAGCTTCGTGCGGCGGGCGCAGAACTCGCGGACCGGGCACGAGGGGCAATCCGGCTCGCGCATCTCGGGGCACCGTGTGCGGTTCATGAAAAAGAAATAGTCGATCGCCGCAACCGACATGCCGGACTGCTCCACCAGCCGCGCCACGGCGTGGTAAACCGCCGAGCGGATATCCTGCTCGGTGTCCGCGGAAACCAGGCGGCGGGCCTCCAGATCGGCGAGCACGCGGGCGTCGTCGACGTCGACCAACCCCGTCCGCAGCGCGCTGCGCTGGAGGTGGTAATCGATGATCGGCCGGTGGTTCCAAGGGTCGGTGACGCGCAGGAAATGCTCCGGCCTGTTTTCGAGGATGATCGCCAGCAATTGCAGCTTTTTCCGCATCGGGTCCTCGGCATAGCCGGGGACCTTGCCGGCCTCGTCCAGGAACGCCTTCAGCGGCTCCGGGGCGGCATTGGCCGCCGCCACGAGTTCCGCGGGCGGGCGCGGCGCCGCGCGCAGCCACGCGGCGTAGCGCTGAATGATCTCCCTATGTTCGGGCCACATCGGGAGCGGATTGACGCCCGCGTCGTCCCGGAAGATCCCCGCCCAGCCCTCCTCGCCCGCGCGCGCGAGCTCCTCGCGGGCGAAGAACAGCGGATCGCGGTTCCACGCGCGCGTGGCGCATGCGACGATGAAATCCGAGCCCTTGCGCGGTACGCCGTCCACGGGCGCGATCATGGGCCCGCCGTACCGGCCTCCGTCAAGATGCCAGAACCCGAACTGGTGCGCGGTGACGAAGAAGAAGTAGTCGATCACGCCCGCGCAACCGCGAACCGGAAAGAGCGTCCCCTCCCCGGCGGAGCAGAAATCAAACGGGGAGACCTGACCGATTTCCGCGAAGTATTCCGCGAACCGTCGGACCCGGACCTCGTTGACGCGAACAGGCATGGCGTCTTCAGGGAACGGCGGGCGCCGCCACGACGAAGTAGATCTTCCCGACGCGCTCCAGGCGGGTCACCGCGAAGCCGGCGTCCGCGTAGTGCTTCCGGATCTGCGCGGGCGTGAAGAAATAGACGGGGCAGCCCTGCAGTTTCAGCCGGAGCCAGCGGACCGGCGCGCGCCACGTCCAGACCGTGGGCCAGGTGGCGACGACTTTCTTCCGGACGCTATCCTTCATCCTCTTCAGGAAGACCAGCGGCTCCCGGATGTAGTCGAAGAGGCCGATGGCCATGATGGCGTCGAACGGCTCGTCGAACCGGGCCTGGAGGAAATCCCCGACCTCAAACCGGCATTTATCCGCCACGCCCTGTTCCCGCGCGTGTTTCCGGGCCAGCTCGATCATGGCGGGCGAGAAATCCAGGCCGACCACCCGCTCCTTGCCGGGCGCAAGCGGGAGGCAGAACCGGCCGGAGCCGGTGCCGATGTCCAGGATGCTCTTCAGCTCCGGCGCGGAGCACTCCTCGAGGGTCAACCGCATCCGGTCGTACATGTCCCGGCGGAAGACCCGGTCTAGCCAGCGGGCGAACCCGCTTTTCCGGCCGGAGTAGATGGAATCGAAATCGCCCGCCACGCGGTCGAAGTAGGCCTGCACTTCCTTTTTTTCCGCGTCCGCCATGGCCGATCCTTTCGTCACCAGGCCGCCTTGCGGCCCGCGATATACTTGCCGGTCCCCACGAAGACCGCAACGATATTTATGAAAACGAGCGCGACCACGCTCAACGGATTGAAATTGCGGAAATGGCGGTCCAGCCACAGGCCCGCCGCGCCGGCGAGGACCAGCCCCGCGGCCCCCAGGCCGACGGACCACGCGACCCACGGCCCCAGCACGGCGCTGGACGCGAGGAAAAGGACGAGTACGAACGGCAGCAGCATGCGCAGGAGCTTGTGGGAAACGAAGACCCAGAACAGGTAGCCGCGGGCGGGATTCAGCAACCCGCGGAGGTAGCGGATCTGCTGCCAGTTCCCGTAGGCGATGCGCACGCGGCGCCGGAATACCGCCGCCGGCCGGGTCGACAGCCGGTCCACCAGTTGCGCCCCCGGGATGTACAGCACGCGGCGACCGCGCAGGGCCAGGCGGGCGGGCTGGACATAGTCCTCGTTGATGAGGCCGGCCGGGAACGGCTCGAATTCCGCCTTGCGGAACGCGAACAGCGAGCCGGTGCCGCTCAACGTCGTCCGGAAAAGACCCTCCCAGCCGCGCAGCTTCATCTCGAAGCCGTGATAGGAATGCTCGGCGGAATCCAGCTGCGAACGGTCCGCGCGGCTCACCCGGTAGACCCCCGCCGCACCCCCCACCTCCGGGTCCGCGAACGGCGCGACCAGCTCCCGCAGGCCGCCGGGGTTGACCATGCCGCTGGCGTCGGAAATCACCACGAGCGCGCCGCGCGCCGCGGGGATCGCGTCGTTCAGCACGGCCACCTTCCCGCGGTTGACCGGGAACGACCGGCAACGAATCCGGGGATCGCCGACGGCGGCCACGACCGACTCGCTGGCGTCCGTGCAGCCGTCGAGCGCGAAAATGAATTCGATCCGATCAGCCGGGTAATCCAGCGCCAGGCAGTTCGCGATCTTCTCGCCGAGGATCCTCTCCTCGTTGAAGACCGGGATGACCATGCTCACCGGCGGCAGGGCCGCGCCCGGCCCGATCGTCATCCAGGGGCGGCCACGCCACCGGGCCAGGGCCCCGATCATCACCGGGTACAGGCAGAGCGTGTACCCGAGGACGAACCCGCTTATCAGGAAGATCGCCAGCATACGCGCCCTCGTCGCGGCCTCACGCCATGTCCCGGAACGGAACGAACTCGAACGCATCCAGCAAGACATCGAGCCGGTGCAGGAGCGACTTCATCCCCACCCGGTGCCGCCAGACGCGGAGCCAGTGCGCCGGCGGGATCGGCTGCTCGGGATCGATCTCCCAGGGATGCAGATAGACGACGGCCGACAGCCCCTCGGCCTCGATCCGCCGGATGGCCCAGCGGGTCACGCCGAGCGGATACAGCCGCAGGTATCCCCCGCCTGCGACGGGAAGGTTCCGGCCCGCCACGCGCACCGTCGAGAGAGGGAATTCGCGGATCATCCGGCCGCCCGCAGGGACATCGAAGGGCGCCCGGGGCGCGTCCGGCTCGCCGTACCGGTCGTGCATGACGGGGAACACGGACGAATCGTAACCGATGCCCGCCTCCGCCAGCGCCTCCCACGCCCAGGTGTCGGAGCGACGCAGGGAGAAGGACGGCGCGCGGTAACCGCGGCAGGACAGCCCGGTGATGTCCCGCACCACACCGAGCCCGCGCGCCAGGTCTTCCCGGAAGGCCTCGGGCGTCAGGCGATGCACCAGGTCATGCGCGTAGCCGTGGGAGGCCAGTTCGTGGCCGCGCGCGACGATGTCCTTCAGGAGGTCCGGATGCCGTTCGCCCACCCAGCCCAGGATGAAAAACGTAGCCCGGGCTTGCCGCCGGTCGAACAGGTCGAGCAGCGCCCGGGTCTGCGCCTCGATCCGGCTTTCCCTCGCGGCCCAGCTTTCGCGCGGGATCGCCTTCTCGAAGTTGGCCACGCAGAACCACTCCTCCAAATCCACCGAAAGAATATGCTTCATGACGGGTCCGAATCCGACGGGCACGGTGCCAGCAAAAGACGCGAAAAACAAGGAGATTAAGGGGAATCCGGCCGATCCAACTCCGGGTTGTTCGGCCGGGTCAGGACCAGGTGCAGGTCGTTGATCACCCGCGCGGCGAAGCCGGCCTCGCAGTAGGCCAGGTAGTACTCCCACTTCCGCAGGAACACGTCGTCGAAGCCCAGCGCCCGGACCTGCTCTTTCGAGGCCAGGAACCGCTCCCGCCACTCGCGCAGCGTGCGGGCGTAGTGCGGGCCGATGTTTTCCAGGTGCTCGACGACGAACCGCGAGTGCCGGGTCATCGCGCGGGAGAGCGCGGTCAGCGACGGCAGGACGCCGCCCGGGAAGATGTGTTTCTGGGTCCAGTCCGTCGCGCGTCGGTACATGTCATAGCGCTGGTCGGGGATCGTGATCACCTGCAGCACGACCAGGCCGTCCGGTTTCAGCAGTCGGTCGCACGCGCGGAAGAAAGCGCCGAAGTACTCGTGGCCCACGGCCTCGAGCATCTCGATGGAGACGATGCGATCGTAGCGCCCCTTCACGTGGCGGTAATCGCATAGCTCGACCGAGATCCGGTCCGCCAACCCCGCCTCGCGGACCCGCTGCCGGGCCAGTTCGAGCTGCTGCGTCGAAAGCGTGATCGTCGTCACGCGGCACCCGGTGGCGCGCGCGGCCTCGATCGCGAACGAACCCCAGCCGGAGCCGATCTCCAGGATGTGGTGCTCCGGGCGGATGCGGGCCTTGCGGATGAGGAGCCGGAGCCGGTTCATTTGGGCGTCGTACAGCGATTGAGCCGGCGACTCGAAAATAGCGCACGAATACATCATCGTCTCATCCAGCCACAGCCGGAAGAAATCGTTGCTCAAATCGTAGTGATCGCGGATGTTCCGCCGGCTCACCCGCACGGTGTTACGCCGCAAGGAGTGTCGAAGCCGGTTGATGCTGCGCCCGAGCCACGAAAGCGCGATCTTCCGGTCGTCCACGGAAGCGAGATTGTCGGCCAGCACCCGCAGCAGGCCCGGCAGGTCGGGCGTCGTCCATTCCCCCGCCATGAACGACTCGCCGAACCCGATGTCGCCATCCAGGATCAGCCGCCGGAAGAACTCGCGGGATTGAATGCGCAGCACCGCGGTGGACGCCGCCGGGTCGCCCGCGGTTACGGTCTTCCCGTCCGGGAGCGCCAGCTCCAGGCGGCCCTTGCGCACCTGCGAGAAGAACCGGACCGCCAGCCGTTCATACAAACGCTCCAGCCGCGTCGGCGCCGCGCGCCGGATGGTCATCGAATGGACCGGCTCCGGCCGGTGATGCACCTTGAGTTTCTTGCGGTAATAAAGTTTGGCCGCCTCCCACACGATCCGGGGCATGACGAGAAATACGTTGAGCGGATAGTTCCGCAGCGTCCGCTTCAGGCTGGCCCGGTCCAGAGGGATCCCCTCGCCCTTCATCGCGGCCTGCAGCAAAGGGCGGCCGTCGTCCGTCTCCAGGTCCACCCGGATGTCCAGCGCCGTCCGGATGTCCGCAAAGGAAAACCGGTAGCGACCGCTGATGTCGTTGAACGGGGAGACGTGGAATTCCTTGGGGTGCATGAAGCCAACAGGCCACGCCGTTACCGGCGCGGCTTCTTCGCCCTTCAGCACATACAAGTGCCGGTCGCCAAACGTGTTGTTCACCTCCGCCACGGCGCAGCGGAGGCTGCCGTCGGCACGCAGGGCGTAGTAGAAGCTCACCGGGTTGAAGACATAGCCCAGCAGCCGCGCGGACGTAACGAGAATGACCCGCTCGATCCCGTCGGCGCAGCCCTCCGCCCCGAGGCGGCGCAGCAGCTTCTCGCGGATCGTGCCCGGCCCCGCGTCGAGATAGTCCGCGTCGCGGATGGAGACCAGCCGCCGGCGGTTGTATCCGAAGAACGGGATCTGTCGGTCGAGTTCCGGCAGCTCGTCGAGGTCCAGCGCGACCCAGTAGCCCGGGAACTCGAACTCGTGCTTCACCGGCTCGTGCCGGGCGTGCCAGACCGTGCCCGTGTAGATCCTCGAATTCACAGCTCGATCCCGAACTGCCGGGCCACGGCGGCGCCGGACTTCACGGCGTCCTCGTGGAACCCGTAGCTGAAGTAGCTCCCGCAGAAAAAGGTGTTCCGGCGCCCATTGAGATCGGCCAGCTCGCGTTGCGTGTCCATCGACGCCGCCGTGTACATCGGGTGCGTGTCGTCGAACGCCGCGAGCCGCGCTGCCGCCGGGATCGGTTGCCGCCGGTTGAGCGAAACGAAGTACTCGCCTCGCGTCTTCAACGACTGGAGCCGGTTCATCCAGTACGTCAGCGAGGCCGGCGCGTCCGGCGGCGCGCCGCGTTCGCGAATGTAATTCCAGGACGCCCAGGCGTCGCGCGCCGGCGGCATGGCGGCCGCGTCCGTATGCAGCACGGTGTCGTTGCGGGAATAGCTCCACGGGCCCAGCAGGCGCTGCTCGGCGCCGTCCGGGTCGGCGAGCAGCTTCAAGGCCTCGTCCGCGTGCGCGGCGATGACCACGCGGTCGAACCGCCGCGCCTCGCCGTTTTCCAGCCGCACTGTCACGCCGTCCGGCTCCCGCTTCACGGAAGCCGCCGCCGCCCGCGCATGGAATGTCCCGCGGAAGCCGGCCTGGATCTTCTTCACGTACGCGTGGCTGCCGCCGACCAGCGTCTTCCACTGCGGCCGGTTGCTCAATTCCAGCAGGCCGTGGTTGCGGAAGAACTGGAGGAAGCCGGCCGCGGGAAAGTCCATCATCTGCCCGGGCGGCGTGGACCAGATCGCCGCGCCCATCGGCAGGATGTGATCCCGTATGAAGGACTCCGAGTACCCGCCGCGCCGCAGGTACTCGCCCAGCGAAAGGCCGGCGTCCAGCCCCCGCGACAGGTCGCGCAGGCCACTCCGATAGAAGCGCAGGATGTCGGCCACGAGCCGCCAGAAGCGCGGGCTGACGAGGTTGCGCCGGCGCGCGAACAGGCCGCGCCACAGGTCGGAGGAATAACACTGCCCCGTGTTCTCGTCGGTGAACCCGAACGCCATGTCGCTGTTTTGCAGCGGCACGCCGAGCTGGTCCAGCATCCGCGTGAGCGTCGGGTAGTTCCGGTCGTTCATCACGATGAAGCCGGTGTCCACGGGGGCGCCGGCGTCGGGGCCGTCCTTCAGGACGATCGTCCGCACATGGCCGCCGAGGTAGTCGTTCTTCTCGAAGACCGTCACGCGGTGCGCGCGGTCCAGCAGCCACGCCGCCGTAAGCCCGGCCCCACCCGCCCCGATCACCGCGATGTCCAGCGGCGCGCTCATCCCGCCGCCCCCGGCTTGCGCAGCAGGTAATGCGAGACGCCCCACCCCTCGCCGCCGCGGTAGCCGAACAGCTCCGCGCAGGCCAGGATGAAGATCCTCCAGCGCTGCAGCCAGCGCCTCTTCTCCGCGGCGCCGTAGGCCTTCTCCAGGATGGCGAGCGCCTCCGGGCGCGCGGCGTCGAGTTGCTCGAGCCACGCCTCGAGCGTTCGCGCGTAGTGGCGGCCGTTGACCTGCCAGTGCTCCTCGATCCGCAGGTCGCGCTGGAAGTAGAGCATCAGCGAATCCGAGGGCATGATCCCGCCCGTGAAGAAGTAGCGCGCCATCCAGTCGGTCGCGTCGCCGGTCTCGAAGGGATAGGCCAGCTCGCGGTGCGTGAAGATGTGCACGAACATCCGGGCGTCGGGCTTCATCCAGCGCGCGACGCGGCCGAGCAGTTCCTCCCAGTTGCGGATGTGCTCGAACATCTCGACCGTCACCACGCGGTCGAAAAGTAGGTCCGCCTGGAACTCGTTCATGTCCGCCGTGATCACCCGGACGTTGTCGAGCCGGCGCCGGCCGCACTCGGCCTGGATGAACTCCCGCTGGCCGTGGGAATTCGACACCGCCGTAATCCGCGCGCCGGGAAAATGCCCGGCCATCCACAGCGTCAGCGAGCCCCAGCCGCAGCCGAGTTCGAGGATCTCCTGCCCGTCCGCCAGCCGCGCGCGGCGCGCGGAGAGATCGAGCATGGCCTCCTCGGACGCCGCGAGCGTGTTCACGCCGTCGGGCCAGATCCCGCTGCTGTATTTCCGGCGCGGGCCGAGGATCAGCTGGAAGAACTCCGCGGGAAGCTCGTAGTGCTGCTCGTTCGCCTTGTCGGTGGCCACGGCGACCGGGCTCCGGCGCATATGCTGGATGAAGGACTCGTGCCGGACGCGGATCGCCTCGACGCCGCCCGCCCCTTCCATGCGCAGGCGCTCGGCGTGCAGCCGGCGGATGCCGGCCCGGATCAGCGCGTCGGGGACCAGGCCCCGCTCCATCCAGTCAATGACCCGCTTCATGGGGATGCGCTCCTTTTCGGGAACCATGGGAAAAACGCGTTCGTCGTGCGCTGGTACTCGCGGTACTCCTCGCCCCGGCTGGCCAGCGCGTGCGCCTCCGTCGCCGGGATGCCGGTGACCTTCAGCAGCACGTAGAGCATCAGCGCCGGCGCGATCAGCGTCAGCCAGAACCCGCCCCACCCGACCGCCAACAGAACATAGACCCACCAGTGGAGCCACTCGAAAAAGTAGTTCGGGTGGCGCGAATAGCGCCACAGGCCCGAGCGGCAGGTCCGGCCCTTGTTTTCCGGCCGCCGCCGGAACCGCGCGAGCTGCGCGTCGGCCAGCGCCTCGCCGCCGACGGACAGGATCCAAATCGCGATGCCCGCCGCCGTCCAGGGTCCGACGAGCGAAGCCGGGTTGCGCATCGCCGCCCACGGGGACAGGGACAGGATGATCACCGTGACGGCCTGGAACTGGTAGAAATTGAACAGCCGGCGCTGGAAGTTCGCGCCCCATTCCTGCCGCAACTGGCGGTAACGCCCGTCCTCCGGCTTGCCGTGATTCCGCCCGTGGATGTAGGCCGCGAGCCGGAAGCCCCACCCGCAGGCGAGCGCAGCCACCAGCACCCCGCGCGCCACGTCGCCGTCCAGGGCGGCCGCGTAGAAAACCGAGACCAGCCCGATCCCCGCCGCCCAGCCGACATCCACGATCCCCGCGTCGCCCGTCCGCCGCTGCACCAGCCACAGCAGCCCGAAGAAGGCCACCATCGCCGCCCAGCCCGCCGGGATGACCCACGCGCTCGTCATCGCGCTCGCGCCTCCTCGTACACTTTCGCCGGCGGCTCGCGCAGGTCCCAGACCACGCCGATCGCGGCCAGCGCGCGCAGGGTGTAGTAGGTCAGGTCCACCTCCCACCAGAAAAATCCCTGGCGCGCGGCCACGGCGTAGCGGTGGTGGTTGTTGTGCCAGCCCTCGCCCATGCTCAAGAGCGCCAACACGGCGTTGTTCCGGCTCGTGTCCGGCGTCGCGTAGCGGCGCGAGCCGACCATGTGCATGAGCGAGTTGATGCAAAACGTCACGTGGTAGACCAGGACCGTGCTGATGAAGAAACCCCAGATGACGAACTGCGGGCCGTTCGCCCCGCCCGCCGGCGCCAGCCCCTCGCCGAGTATATATAGGAATAGAACCAGCGCGGCGGGCGCGACGAACGGATGCCGGTCCAGAAAGCGAAGTTCAGGATATTTCGCGAAATCCCCGATCAGGTCATAGCGGGTCCTGGAATAGTCGGGAACCAGCAGCCAGCCCAGGTGCGCCCAGAAGAAACCCCGGCGCGTCGGCGAGTGGATATCGTCCTCCGTGTCGGAAAAGCGGTGGTGATGCCGGTGGTGCGAGGCCCACCAGAGCGGCCCGCGCTGCGCCGCCGCCGCGCCCAGCAGGGCCAGGACGAACTGGAAGGCCCGGCTGGTTTTGAAAGCATTGTGGGAGAAGTAGCGATGGTATCCGCCGGTCAGGGCAAAGACCCGGACCGTGTACATCGCCACGCAGGCCGCCACGGCCGCCCGGCTCACCCCGGTCCAGAAAACCGCCAGGCACGCCAGATGCATGAACAGCAGCGGCAGCCCTTCTTTCCAATCCAATCGCCGCAGGATGGATGATGCGCCTGTCACCTTATGAACACCCATTCTTTTTATCCAGTAATCATTAGGCGGGCAAGCCCTTGAATGACGTCAGGCCTCAACGGGGAGCTTCTTGCCCCGGTCCCGGACCACGAGCACGCCCATCATGATCCGGTAAGTCAGCCAGGCCAGCGGCACGGCCGCCAGCAGCCAACCTGTAACCGCGCACAACACGGCGGCCTGGAAGGACTGAATGAATTCCCACGGATGTTCCTTCAGCCTCGCCGCCAGTTCCGCGGGTGACAGCGGCAGCGGCTCCACTCGAAACACCCATTCCCCGAGCCGCAGGAAGGGCCAGATCAACGCCAATTGCACGCCGCCGAACAACCAGTTGACCGCCTGGATCGCCGGCAGGTTCAGTTTCAGCCGGACCGCGACCACCGCGCAAAGAAATGTCGTGGTGCCCAACACCGGGAATACGCTGATAACCGCTCCCAAGACCAGGCATTGCGCGATTTTTTCCGGCGTAACCCCCTGCCGGAAGAGAGGCAACAGCGCCCCCCCCACCTTCCGGCGGAAATATCCATCCGGCCTGTTTTCCCTGGCTTCGCTTTCCTCCATGTCCGGCTCCAAGTAAGGTCCCGCAATATGCCCGAAAAGCTTGAATTTTCAACTGGAACCTCATTTTTTCAGACCGCGCCCTTTTTTTAAGAAAAAGTGCGGAATACCTCCTTCCTCTTTCCTTTCTATTAATGAACCAGGAGGAGGAACAAATGAGCACAAGAAGCAAGAAAGTGATCGTGGCGGTGTTGATCCTGTTGGCGTCGGTTCTATATGGCTACACCATGCTCACGCGGCAGTCGCCGTGGGAGGACGGGGTGTTCTACGAGGTCGCCTCGGATGTGATCAGTCTCGTGTATTACCGGGCCGACCAGGACACGCTGACCCTCGCCTTTCGGAGCGGGCCGGTCTACGAGTACAGTTCGGTGCCGGCCTCCGTGTTTTACGGCCTCATGGATTCGCACCGGAAAGGCTCGTATTACAACCAGCGCATCCGTGGTCAGTTCCCGTCGCGGCGGCTTGAACTCTCGGCGCCCGGCGAGGAAATTTGACCGGGTTGAACCGGCGCCCGCTCGGCGCGCGCCCGGGTCGCCTCGTATCGCGCGGGCGGGCAGGGTTCCGCAGCCATCATGGCGCCAACAACGGGGCTGGGTCCGGAACGCGCGGCGGATACAGGTGGCAATGCACCCGCCGGGTCTCCGTGGCGGAAGCCGGGGGATAGTCCAGGCGGCACTGATCCATGGCCTTCGGACAGCGCGCATGGAAAGGACAGCCGGACGGCGGATTCAGGGGAGAGGGAGGCTCGCCGGGCAACACCAGTTTCCGGCCCCGGGGCTGACCCGGCGCCAGGACCGCGGCCAGAAGGGCTTGAGTATAAGGATGCAAAGGCGAGCCCATCACGGTTTCCGCGGGCCCCTCTTCCACGATCCGGCCGAGGTACATCACGGCAATGCGGTCGCTCAAGTGGCGCACCACGCTCAAGTCGTGAGAGATGAACAGGTACGACAGCCGGTGCTTCTCGCGCAGGTCCATGAGCAGGTTGATGACCTGCGCCTGGACGGACACATCGAGCGAACTAACCGGTTCATCGCATACGACCAGGGCCGGGCGCAGCGATATCGCCCGGGCCAGGCTGATGCGCTGGCGCTGGCCGCCGGAGAACTCGAAGGGATAACGATACAGGGCCTCCGGCGGAAGTCCGACCTCGGCCAGCAGCCGGGCGCCTTCAGCCTCCCGCGAGCCCTCCAGAAGGCCATGCTCCTGCAGCCCTTCGGTCAGCGCGTCCAGCACGGTCAGTCGCGGATTCAGCGAGGCGGCGGGGTCCTGGAATATCATCTGGAGGTGCCGGGCGGCGCGCTTGCGTTCGGCGCGGGAGAGGACCTTCATGTCGGTGCCCTGGAACAGAATCTGCCCCGACCGGGGCCGCTCCAGGCCGGCAATACTCCGTCCAAGCGTCGTTTTTCCGCAGCCCGATTCCCCCACCAGGCCGAGCGTTTCGCCTCCCATGACATGAAGCGATACGCCGTCCACGGCCTTGACGTGGCCGACCAGGCGGTTGAGCAAACCCCGCCGCACCGGAAACCACGTCCGCAGGTCGCGGATTTCGAGCAATGGAGCGTTCCCCGTCACGGGCCGATCCCCGCCTCGTCCAGCAGAAAACACGCCGCGCCGCGGCCTTCACCACGGGTGTACAAAGGCGGCTCCGCTACGCGGCACCGCCCGAAGACTTTCGGACAACGATCGGAGAAGTGGCATCCCGTCGGGTAATTCAGCGGCGACGGGACCTGGCCCGGAATGGCTTCCAGCCGCCCGCCCGGGGCCTGCACGGACGGCATGGAGCGCAGGAGTCCCTGCGTGTACGGATGCAACGGCGCCCGAAACAGCGCCTCCGCCGGCCCCGCCTCCACGACGCGGGACGCATACATGACCACCACCCGGGAGCACATGGCCCAGACGGCGCCCATGTCATGGGTGATCAGCAGGACCGACGTGCTCCGGTCCTTCATATCGAGCAGCAGGTTGAAGATCTGGGCCTGGATGGTGACGTCCAGCGCCGTGGTGGGTTCGTCGGCGATGATCAGCGCGGGCTCCAGCATGAGCGCCATGGCCAGCATGACGCGTTGCCGCATCCCGCCGGAAAGCTGGTGCGGCCAGGCATCCATGCGCTCGGCCGCCGCGGGAATGCCGACTTTCTTCAGCCACTCCACGGCCAGGCTCCGGGCAGCCCGCCGCCCGATCTTCTGGTGCAACTGCAACGTCTCGACCAGTTGATCGCCGACCCGGTGCAGGGGCGACAGCGCCGTCATGGGATCCTGGAAGACCATGCTGATGGCCTGGCCGCGAACGCGCCGCAATTCGCTCGCAGGCAGCGCAAGAAGGTCCCGCCCGCGGAACAGGATGGAGCCCGACTCGATGCGGCCGGGCGGCGACGGGATGAGCCGCAGGATGCTCAAGGCCGTGACGGTCTTGCCGCAGCCGGACTCGCCCACCAGGCCCAGCACCTCGCCCTCCTCGATGTCGAACGACACCCGGTCCGCCGCGCACAACCGGCCCTCGTCGGTTTCGAAGGCAACCGTTAAGTCCTGTATCTGCAGCAAGGCGCCCATGAGTCCCGCGGCGCATTGTCACAGATCGCCGCCAACCTTTGAATCGAAAAAGAAGTCGGATCGCCGGGTCTACTCGAGGGATACCTTGAGCCGGTAGTAACGCTTCAACACGTCGGGCGCGATCGCGTTGGTCGACGACGCCGGACCGGTCTGGCCGGCGCGCCAATTCTCGATGACCGGCTGCTCGACCGAACCAGCCAGGTTGGTGAGGTAGTAGACCGAGTAGTACCGGCCCGAGATCGCCGGCCAGGCCACGACCACCTGGTTGCCGACCGGCGCGGCAGGCGCCAGTTCCAGGCCGGAATCCGGATCCGTCGGATCGGTCCCGGCCACGTATTCCTTCCACGCCGACAGCCCGTCTTCGTCCGTATCGGTCAACTCGGCGGCATCGTAGTCGTTGGTCGCCGGGTAGAACGCCGCCAGCCACGGTTCCGGAGTTCCGCAAGCCGCCATGATCTCCACGAAAGACGCGAGAACCTGTCGCGGGCGGTCGAGGGAAACGGTCATGACGGTTAAATTGGTATCGCCCTGCGTGTCGCCGCCCCAGCCAGCAAAGCAGTAATGCTCGGCCGGCGCCGCGGTCACGGTGACGCTCGCGCCGAACGGGTACCAGTCGCTGGCCGGGCCCAGGACCGCGCCGTTCGTCCCCGCCGTCCGGGCGAAGTAGAAGTTCGTTGTCCAGCGCCAGGTCAGCGTCGAGTTGTTGGTCAACGAGAAGGATGTGTTGGTCAACGAGCCGCTGGAGGGCACGCTGCCCGTCCCCGTCCACCCTGCGCAGACATACTGTGTCTGGCCGCTCACCCACGGCGACCCGCCCACCGCGGCCGAGACCCAGGTCCCGCTGGTAAACCAGTTTACCCCGACTACAGGATCAGGATTGCCGCACAAGGAGGAAACTATCAACTGATTGGTCGCGGCCGGCTCGGGCAGCGTCACATTCGCCACGGAGGAATACACGCCGGTGCCGCCCGGAGACACCGCCCGCGCCCGGAAGTAGTACGTGGCGCTCGGCGTTAGCCCCGTGACCGCCTGGCTTGTGCCCGAAACAACACGATTCGAGTAGTCCGGAAGATAGCACGGGCCCGCGCTCTCCATGCGCGTGACCTGCACCTCGTCGATATAGCAACTGTCTTGCGATCGCGCGGTCATGTACCATCGCACGTATTGCGTCCCCGCCAGGTTCAGGGGGATGTTGGTCTGGTAGGGCGTGTTGTCGATGGTCCCGCCTGTCCCGCTTTCGACAATGCTCGCGCGATCGATCCAGTCGGTCCCGTTGGAGGATGTCTGGACGACGGCCGTCCAGTTGCCGGGATCCGTCGAGGTCCGGATATAGAAACTCAACACCCCGGGATTGGTGCAGGCCGGGGCCAGGATCCAGTCGCCCGCGCCGTTCATGCCGACGCAACGCGAATTCGTCACCCCTCCCGAGGAGTACTGGGCGGCGCTGTTTTGAGTCCAGCCGTTGGTCCAAGTGGATCCGTTCCACGCCTGGAAATCCTCGTTCAGCAGCACGCCTCCACCCAGATCCACGAAATCCTCGCACATGCCCGCGTCCAGCCGATAACTCGTTGCGCCCGGCACCGCCGTCCACGCGGCCGTGAAGCCGGCGGCGTTGGTCTCGCTCGCCCAGATCGCGGCCGGCGCCGCGGGCGGCCCCTCGACCACGGTCACGCCCACGACCTGCGTAGCGACCCCCGCGCTGTTGCTGGCCGTGAAGGTGAAGCTCCGCGCCCCGACGTCCGCCAGCGGCGGCGTGTAATTCAACTCCCCGGTCGCCGGGGTGAAGCTGTAGCCCGACGAGGCCGTGGCGCTCCGCAGCGCCAGGACCGGCGCCGGGTAGCCGGACGCGCTGACCGTGAAGGCCAGGGCCACGCCCGTCGTCGCCGTCTGCGTCCCCCGGGGATCGAACACCGGCGCCTCCTCACCCAGGACGGCCACCTGGCCGGTCAGCGCGTAAGCGCCGAGGCTTCCGTAAGCCGTGTACCCGCTGCGCGTCGTGTTCGTCGGGGCGCCGGCGTCGGACGGGTAGACGTGGGCGTAATACGTGCCGTACGTCACCGACTGGGTGATGGAGGCTTGGGCCGCGGCCGCGATGTTGTTCGAGGCCAGCACCGTCCCGTTCGAGGAGCACAGCAGCAGCACCAGGTCGCTGTTGCTGCCCCAGGTGCCGTTGGTGCAGCGGTACGGGATCACGGACAGCGCCACGACGCCCGCGCCGGACGTCATGGAATACACGTCTCGATCCGAGGTCCGCCCCACCAGGCCGGTCGCCGTTACGCTCAACCCGTCGACGGTCACCGGCGTCGCCGATGCGCTGTTGCTCCCGTGGTCATCCGTTTTGTAAGTCAGCTTGGCCGAGATGATCGCCAGGTCATCTTCGGGCTGGTTGGCATCGTAGTATTCCCCCTTGCTCCATTGCGAGAGGTTGCGCCCGTAACCCGTGCCCATGATCGGGCCCCACGAGGCCGCGTTGGTGGTCGCGGCGTGGCCGTTGTAGTACTCTTGCGTCGAAGTGCCGTCATGGCTCAAGCCCATGTTATGTCCCAGTTCGTGCGCGGCCGCCTCGGCCGTGTTGGCGTAGGAATCGCCGGACATGATCGTGATCCAGGCCGGGGAGTAGCATCCGGCGGCGTTGTAGGAATAGCTGGCGTAGTTGAACACATCCACGTACGCAATGCCGCCGTAGCCGTAGTGCGGGCAGCGCTTTCCGCCGGCGTCCGTGGTGGGCGTGATGAGCGCGTGCCCCGTTCGTCGGTGCCACAAAGGGGGCTGGACGGTGGTGACGTTGATGTCGAACGGCGCGTAATCCTCGGCCACCCGCTCCCAGATCTGCCTGATGTAGCGCTGCTCGAGGTCGCTGAACGTGGTGTTGTCTCCGTCGGTGTCGAACGGCGTGGTGTTCCACACGGTCTGGGTATAGGCCGTATTCCACATCGTGTTGGAAACCACGTGCCCGTTGAAGTCCAGGAACAGCACGTTCGTCGAGCCCGGCTTGCTGCTGTAGGCCGGCGGGTTGGTCACGGAAATGGACGCCAGAATATCTCTCGTTGAATCGAGCGACATCGCGCCGGGTTCCGCGCTCCGTCCCGGCTCGGCGGCCGGCATGCCGCCGAAATCGCAGACGTAGAAGATGCCGCCGTTCCGGTCCGCCCGCATGGATCGTAGGTCGTTGCGGTGAAACTGGATCGACTCCAGCTTGGCCAGCGCGCGCCCCCGGGCGTCCATGGGCAGGGATTCCAGTTGGCCGCGGAGAACGCCCGCAGGAAGGTCTTCGACTCGGACGCCGCGCCCGCCGCCGAAAACACCGTGGAGATCCGGTCCGTATTCCCTGACCTGGGCACCGGCCCGACCACAGATCAGCAGAAAAACAAGCAGACCGGCGACCGATCGGCCGATGCACAAACGCCCCACCTGCCCTCTGGAGAGGTTATTCACGGCTCGGTCATGCTCTTCGCTTCAGAAAGAGCAGATTCCGGGCCAATGGGTTCGGCACACCGGAGGAAAGACCTCTATTCCAGGCGGGAATATCGTCTTGGATCGAAGGCGGCGCGGACGCCTTCCCCAATGAATACACCAAGCAGCATAACGATAAACAAGGCTAGAGACGGGTATAGCGACAACCACCATGCCCAGTTGAACTCCTGGGCTTGGGCGAGCAACTCACCCCAGCTGGGTGTCGGCGGCGGCATGCCGAAACCAAGGTAATCCAATGCCGCCAGGACGCCGACCGCGCCGACCAGGGAAAACGGAAAGAACGTGACCACAGGCACCAGGGCGTTCGGCAGGATGTGCCGAAAGATGATTTTCCACGCCGGCAGGCCCATGCACCAGGCCGCCTCGACAAACGCCTGCTTGCGGAGCCGGAGGAATTCGGCCCGCATGTAATAGGAAATGCCGATCCAGTTGAAAATCCCGTAGCAAATTAGCAACAGTGCGAAGCTGCGTCCGAACACCGAACCCATCAGGATCAGGATGTAGAGGAAGGGCAGCGACTCCCAGATCTCGATCGTGCGCTGGCCCAACAGGTCCACCCATCCGCCGTAGTATCCCTGGACGGCCCCGACCACGACCCCGACCAGCATCGTCACGACCACGAGAAGGAGGCCGAATGTCAACGACGTGCGCAGGCTGTACAGGATGCGCACCAGGACATCGCGGCCGGCGCTGTCCAACCCGAGGGGATGTCCCGGGCACGGCCGCCAGGGATAGGTGACCGATTCTTTATCAAAGGCCGCGCGGAGCCATCGCTCCCCTTCCTGCCAGCGCTCCTCCGACACAGGCCCCTCAAAGCGCGACCGCGCCTTGTCCAGCAGTATCCGCTGCCGTGAAGCGTCGAGGTCGCTCCACAAGGGAGGACGGCCCGTCGCCACGCGCCCGTCCCTGTCCACCCGCAGTTTCTCGGTCGCCGCGCGACCGGCGCCGGCCTCGCGCAGGAGCATGCGCACGGAGCCCGGCGCCTCGCGTCTCGGCGTGTAGGTCGACAGCGAAAGCAGCCCCGTGCCCGCCTTGCGCAGCGGCGCCTCCGCCGACACGGACGCGGCGGCCCGGTTCTGGAACCGCGCGCGAAGCCCGTCGCGGACGGCGGCAGGAAGCTCCATGAAGAAGTCGATATTTCTTCCGGCCATATCCGCGTCGGGGACACCGAGGAAGAACGCGCAGTTTTCGGCGGACAGGATCGCGCCGTCGGACGACAGGCTGACGGCCCCCACGACGGCCTCCCGGGTCAGCGTCAGCAGGACTTGATCGGGCAAGGCAATGGAATCCGGGCGCACGGTCTCCAGCGGGCCGAACGGAATCAGGGGGAAGACCATGCGGCGGCCGGGGTCGCTCCGGAACGCTTCGCTGCCGGCAATCTGCTTGTAGTCCGGCCGGGTCATGCGCCCGCTGCCGGTGAAGACATCCTCGGGATAGAAACGAAGCAGCGGGAAATAGGATCGCCCCCGGTAGCGCATGTACAGGGGTTGGTTGCCGGCGACCAGTTCGGAGACCAGGCTGATCGCGTAGAGAACGATGAGGATCCAGAACGATCCCCACGCGCGCCGCATATCGCGGAACCGCTGGAGCCGTTTCCGGGTGACCGGATTCAGGCCCCACCGCCGGCGCCGCTCCTGGACGTCCGTCGTCATGACTGGTTCCGGAACGAGATGCGCGGATCGATCAGCAGATAGCAGAAATCGGAGAGCAGGCGGCCGAGCAGACCGAGGATCGCCGTGGCCGAGAGGATGCCCATGAAGACCATGTAATCGCGGCTGACGATGGCATCGAGGCTCAATCGGCCCATGCCCGGGATCTCGAAAACGCGCTCGATCAGGACGGAACCCGCGAACATAACGGTCAAGATGCCGCCGAATCCCGTGGCGATGGGGATCAGCGCGTTGCGGAAGGCGTGTCCCCAGATGGCGCGGGCGCGTGTGGCGCCGCGGGCCAGGACGGTACGGATGTAATCCTGGCCGATCTGCTCGAGCAGCGAGTTCTTCATCAGCAGCGTCAGCACCGCGAAGTTGCCGACCATGTAGCAGAGCACCGGCAGGAACATGTGCTGGAACAGGTCCTTCGCCTTCGCGCCCAGGCTCATGGCGGCGAACCCCGCCGAGTGGAAGCCGGAAACCGGGAAGAGGTCCCAGAACGTTTCCGTGACGCCGCAGAACAGCATCTTCAACACCATGCCGAAGGCGAACGGGGGGATGGCGTAGCCGATGAAGACGATAAGGCTGGAGGCCAGGTCGAATGCGCCGCCGTGGCGCAGGGCCTTGGCAATGCCCAGCGGGATACACACGAGATACGTCAGCACAAATCCCGTGATCCCGAACACCAGCGACACGGGGAACCGCTTCACGATCAACTGCCAGACGGTCTGGTTCGGGTACTTGTATGACTCGACGGCCAGCCCGATCCGGTCATGCACGAGCCATTTCCAGTAGCGTTGAGGCAGGGGCTTGTCGAAACCGAAGTGCTTTTCAAGGGCCTTCCGCTGTTCCTCCGTGATCGGCCCGGCCGCGGAGGACATGCGTTCGCCGCCCGCACCCAACCCGCGCATCTGCAGGATGACCTGCTCGACCGGCCCGCCCGGCACGAACTGGCACAATCCGAAACTGAAGAACGTGATCCCGATGAACGTCGGGATCATCAGGAGCAGTCGGCGGAGGATGTAATCCAGGCGATCCAAGGCGGGGAGGATTCAGGGGTTAGGGTTCAGGGGCTCGGGAGCGACTTCCTGCTTATCATCGCCTTCTCCCTGCGGAGCCTTGGCGTCCTTCGCGTCTTCCGTTCTAATTCCGGTTCCTGGCGCCTCCCGGAAAACCTCGTCGAACCGGACATCCGCCGGCTTGCGCGGCAGGGGGAGGCCGTCCTGCATCGCGTCCTTCAATTCGGCCGCCGCGTCCTCGTCGTACCACCAGTACCAGTAGGCCGCGCGCTCGTCGCCGTACTTGCCCAGCACCGTCGGCGGGGCGCCGAACCTGTTCCAGTACAGCAGGCGCGTGTAGTTGATGTTCCAGAGCAGGATGTACGGGGCCTCGGCAACCAGGAGGCGATCGATGCGACGGCAGATGTCGTGCCGCTGCGCGATGTCGAAATTACCGCGCTGGCTGGCGATCAGGGCGTCCACCTCCGCGTTGCGGAACCCCGCGATGTTCTGACCCGACCGCTTGTCCGCCTCGGTCGAGGACCACATGGGCTCGGGGTCCTTGCGCAGTCCGCCGCTCCACGCAGCCCAGGTCATGTCGTAGTTGAACTCGTCCATGTCCTTCGCCCACGCGGCCCAGTCCTTCTTCTCGATCTCCATTTCCACGCCGGCGTCCTTCAGGGCCTCCTGGTAGATCACGAGGAACTTGTCCGTCGCCGCGTCCCGGGACAGGAAACGGAAACGGAGCGGCTTCCCGTCCTTCTCCCGCAAGCCGCTCTTGGGATTGACCGTCCAGCCGGCCTCGGCCAGCAGCTCGCGGGCCCGCTCCCTGTCGAAGCGGATCGGCTTGTTTTCGCACGGGTGGTCCGCGCCGTACAGGTCCTCGAAGTACGAGCGGTGCAGGAAGTACTGGTTGTGCATCAGGGTCGCGTTCATCGTTTCGCGGTCGAGGAGGTGCGCCAGCGCCCGGCGGACCCGGATGTCGTCGAAGGGCGGGCGCCGGCCGTTCATCGCGAAGCCCTGGAACCCGATGGGGTTGTAATTGAAGACCCGCTGCTTGATCACCCAGTTTTTCTCGTAGCGCTCGCCCTCCGTCTGCGTCGCCCACAGGTGCGCCGTGTAGACGGGAAAGAGGTCGATCTCGCCCTTCTTGAACGCCTCGAACGCGTTATCGCGCTCGGCGAAAAATTTGAACACCAGGGTCTGGAAGTTGCCGACGCCCCGGGCCCGCGCCGAGCCCCGGGTCCACCAGTCCTCGCGCCGCTCCAGCTTCGCCAGCACGCCTTCCTGGATCTCGCCCAGCCGGTAGGACCCGGAGACGACCGGGAACTCGAAATTGATCTTGTTGAAGTCCGCGTCGGCGAACGCATGGCGGGGCAGGATCTGGAAGCTGGCCAGCGCATCCAGGTTCTGCCAGTGGATCTCCTTTGCGTGGAACCGGATCGTGCGCTCGTCGAGCGCCTCCGGCGACTCGAAGCGGCCGAGGAAAATCTTGTGCGGGCCGGTGATGTTCTCCGGCTTCATGACGGCATCGAAGGTCCATTTCACGTCTTCCGCCGTGACCGGCCGGCCGTCGCTCCACGCCGCGCGCGGATCGATCCAGAAAGTAAACGTGCGCTTGTCCTCGGAGATGGCCCACCGTTCGGCGAGCCCGGGCTCGTAGTCGAGCGTCAGCGGGTGCTGGCCCAGCAGCGTCTCGTACATCGCCCCGAACAGTTCGGCCGAGAACACGTTCTGGTCGAGGTAATAGTTGAAGCTCTTCGGATAGTCGCCGGCGTAGATCGCGATCTCGCCGCCCGGCACGGCCTCCGGGCTGGCCAGGGGATTGGGCGCATCCTTCCAGCCGTCGCCTGGAAACAGCGCGTCGGACCCGGGAACCGCCATGGACGCCAGCAGAAGGAACGCGGAGGTGATTAGGATTATTTTCATGGGAGGTTCAGAAGGATTCAGGGTTCAGGATCTTCCACAGCATAGTATTTTTCCATGCCGTACGGGAAGTCGTGGTATTCGAAGTTCCGTGCCCAGGGCTGGAGCAGGACGCAGGCCGCCGGATGATGCGTGAAGATCCAGGGGCAGTCCTCCTGGATGATCGAGGCCATTCGCCGGTATAGCGCGGTCCGCTCGTCCGAGTCCGGCATCACGCGCGCCTGTTCGCACAGCCGGTCGTATTCGGGGTTGCGGTAATTGCTGCGGTTGGAGCCCGGCGAGGCGTTGGGACTGTAGAATAGCTGCAGGAAGTTCTCGGCGTCCGGGTAGTCGGCGATCCAGCTCAACCGGAACATCTGGACCTGGCGCCGCTCGATCCGCCCGAGAAACGTCGGCCAGTTGTTGTACCGCGGCTCGATCACCACGCCGATCCGGTCCATGAACTGGATGAAAAGATCGGTCGATTGGCGCATCTCCGGATTATCCGCCTGCCCCAGGTCCAGCGTCAGGACCAGCCGGCGACCTGTCCGGGGATCCACGCCGTCCGGGTACCCGGCCTCGGCGAGCAGGCGCCGCGCCCTCTCGAGATCGAAGGGAAACGGCCCCTCGCCCTCCGGCGCTCCGGCCACGCCCGGCGGGATGGGCCCGTTGGGCCGAACGATGCGCCCGTTGTAGAAACGCGTCCACTCCCCCGTGTCGAACGCGCAGGTCAGCGCCTGGCGCAGCAGCCTGTTCGTCCCCACCACGGGATCGTCCATGTTGAAGCCGATGTAAAAAAGGTCCAGCGTCGGCGCGCGCACCATCCGGATGCCCCGCGCGGCCAGCGCAGGCTCCAGGTCGCCACCGCCTCTGACAACGGCATCCCAGTTGTCCCGCGACACGGCCGATGTCTCCAGGCGTCCATCGAGGAACATGAGCCAGGCCGTCGCGGGATCCCCGATGACGTACTGGACCACGCGGTCAAGGGCCGGGATCGGGTGCCCCTCCGCGTCCCGGTCGATCCGTCCCGCCGCGGCCCAGACCGGGTTGCGGGCGAACTCGATCCGATAGTTCGGACGGTAATCGGCCAGGACGAACGGCCCGGTGCCAACGGGGTGCCTGTCGAATTCCGCTCCGTAGTACTCCACCGCCTCGCGCGACACCGCGGACGCGTAGGGCATGGTCAGCACCCACAGCAGTTGAGGATAGGGCCGCGTCAGGCGGAGTTGGAGGGTATGCGGATCCAGGGCAAGCGCTCCCTCGACGCGCTGCGAGTAATCCGTGGGCTCGCTTCCCGCGGACGCCTCGCGGAAATCGTCGAGCCCGGCCAGGCGGTCGCGGAAGATCCAGTAGCCGGATGCCGCGGTCTTGCGGTCCGCGAGGCGCTTGATGGAATAGACGAAATCCTCCGCCGTGAGCTCGCGCCCCTTTCCGCCCGGGAAGCAGGGGTCGTCCTGGAAACGGATTCCCCGGCGAAGGCGGAACGTGTAGACGAGGCCGTCCGGCGAGACCTCCGGCAGGGCCTCGGCCAGCAGCGGCTCGACGCGGTAGGGCCGGTCGCGGTAGGCGTATTGCAGGAGCCCCTCGTAGATCCGGCTGACAGCCTGCGCGGAGGCGACATCCGCCGCGCGGGCCGGGTCCAGCGTTCGGATGCGCGCGGTCTGGCTGCGCCAGGCGCGGGCCGCCGGGGAGGCGATCCGGTCTCCGCACGCGGGCAGGAAAAGAAGCAGAAGCAACGCTGCAGGGATGCTCCCGAAACAAGCCACCCTCCCGGGCCAGGCTCGGGAGGGTGTTGGGGCCCGCGTCGTCACGCGGTGGCTCTCTCTATTCCGCGGCCGGGGCCGGTTGGGGTTCGGCTACCGGGGCCGGAGCCTCCGCCGGCAGCGCGGCGGCCGGTTCCATGGGCGAAGCCGGCTGCGCCGCGGGCGCTTCCTGCAGGCCCATGCCGGCCGGGGCGTCGGGACCGGGGCCCGCGATCGGCCCGGAGGGCGCGACGGGGGCGGCCGGCCGTCCCATCATCTGGCTGCTCATCAACGACTGCGCGCGATCCCCGGAATAGGTCAGGGCCAGCAGCGTCGTCGTGACCAGGAATACAGCCGCGAAGATGACCGTCAGCTTCTGCAGGATATTCCCCGCGCGCGATCCGAACAGGCTCTCGCCCATGCCCGCGCCGAAGGCCAACCCCAGCCCCTCGCTCTTGGAGCGCTGGATGAGAATCAGCCCGATCAGCGCCAGACTGCAGATGATTTCAACCACGACCAGCAAAATGCGCATCAACATATCGACCCCGCTTTCCGTTCACTTCCTTACAGGGCGCCCCGGCAAATGGCAAGGAAAGACGCCGCTTCCAGGCTGGCGCCGCCGATCAGCCCGCCGTCGATGTCCGGCTGGTGGAACAGTTCAGCGGCGTTGGACGCCTTGACGCTCCCGCCGTACTGGATGCGCACCGACTGCGCGATGTGATCGTCGGACCGTTCCTTCAAGACGCGCCGGATGAAGGCGTGCACATCCTGCGCCTGCGCCGGCGTCGCGGTCTTGCCCGTGCCGATGGCCCAGACCGGCTCGTAGGCCACCACGGTCTTGAGCAGGTCCTGCCCGCTCAAGCCGGCCAGACTGCCGCGCACCTGCGCGCCGACCACGGCCTCCGTGCGGCCGGACTCGCGCTCCTCCAGGAGTTCGCCGACGCACACGATCGGGCGGAGCCCCGCGGCCAGCGCCGCCTTCGCCTTCTTGTTGACGATCTCGTCCGTCTCCTTGAAGTACTGACGCCGCTCGCTGTGCCCCAGGATGACGTAGTGGCAGCCCAGCTCGCGGATCATCGGGGCCGCGACCTCGCCCGTGAACGCGCCGGACTTCTCCCAGTGCATGTTCTGGGCGCCCAGGTCCAGCTTCGAGCCGGCGATCGCCTGCCCGACGGCCTGCAGCGCGGTGCTGGGCGGGCACAGGACAACGTCCACGGCGTCCAGGCCCTGCAGGCCTGCCTTGATTTCCGCGACGAGGGCCACCGCCTCCGCCACGGTCTTGTTCATCTTCCAGTTACCGGCCACAATAGGTTTGCGCATGGGAGGTTCCAGGGTTCAGGGTTCAGGGCTGGCCGCCCAAGCCCCCGGGGCATGGGCAGGTTCAGTCCCACTATTCACTATTCACTCTTCACTTGTCCGTCAATGCCACGACGCCGGGCAGTTGCTTGCCTTCGAGGAACTCCAGGCTCGCGCCGCCGCCGGTGCTGATGTGGCTCATCTTGCCCGCCAGGCCGCTCTTGTTCACGGCGCTGACGCTGTCGCCGCCGCCGATGATGCTCAAGCACTTCGTCTCGGCCACGGCCTTCGCGATGGCCAGCGTGCCCGCGGCGAACGGGGCCATTTCGAAGCAGCCCATCGGGCCGTTCCAGACCACCGTCTTCGCCTTGCGGATCTCGGCCGCAAACAGCGCCGCGCTCTTCGGCCCGATGTCCAGCGCCATCCAGCCGTCCGGGATCGACTCGCCGACCGCCCTGGTCTGCGCCGCGGCGTCGAACTTGTCGGCGATGACGTTGTCCACGGGCAGGAGCAGCTTGACCTTCGCGGCCGCCGCCTTGGCGAGGATATCCTTCGCCAGGTCGACCTTGTCCTCTTCGACCAGGGATTTGCCGGTCGCGAGGCCCTTGGCGCGGTAGAACGTGTACGCCATGGCCCCGCCGATGACCAGGGCGTCCACCTTGGTCAGCAGGTTCGTGATGACGTTGACCTTGTCGCTGACCTTGGCGCCGCCGAGGATCGCCACGAACGGGCGCTCCGGGCTGGCCAGGGCTCGGCCCATGAAATCGATTTCCTTCTCCATCAGCAAGCCGGCGACGTTTTTCTTGTAGAACTGGCACACGATCGCCGTCGAGGCGTGCGCGCGGTGCGCGGAGCCGAACGCGTCGTTGATGTAGATCTCGCCGTCTCCGAGGGCGGCCAGTTTCTTCGCGAACTCCTTCTGTTTCGCCTTCATCTCGGCCTTCGCGGCCTTCTTCTGCTCCTCCGGGGTGTCGTCGGGCAGCTTGACCTTGCCCTCCTCCTCTTTGTAGAAGCGCGTGTTGTCCACCAGCAGCGCCTCGCCCGGCTTGAGCGCCTGGGCAAGGGCCAGCGCCTCCGCGCCGATGCAGTCGCCGCCGAACTGGACCGGCCGCCCGAGCAGCTCCTGCAGGCGCGCCGCGACCGGCTTCAGGCTGAACTCCGCCTCGAACCCCTTCCCCTTCGGCCGGCCGAGGTGGCTCATCAGGACCAGCGCGCCGCCCTGGTCGAGCACGCGCTTGATCGTCGGCAGCGCGGCCGCGATGCGGGTGTTGTCGTTGACAACGCCGTCCCTGATCGGCACGTTGAAATCCACCCGGCACAGCACGCGCCGGCCCTTGAAGTTCACGTCGCGGATGGTCAGCTTGTTCATGGTCTCTGTCTCCCTGGAGGGCGATTCCGGGTAGGGCGGGCTCGCCGAGCCTGCCGTTTCTTCCACGGCGCTTTCGGCGAAAGCGCCCTACCCGTTTGGCCTCGTTACTTCGCGGACGCCATGTAGACGATGAAGTCCACCAGCTTGTTGGAGTAGCCCCACTCGTTGTCGTACCACGAGACGACCTTGACGAAGTTGGAGTTCAGCATGATGCCCGCGCCCGCGTCGAAGATCGAGGTGCGCGCGTCATGGTTGAAGTCCGACGACACCACCTCGTCCTCCGTGTAGCCCAGGATGCCCTTGAGTTCGCCTTCGGACGCGGCCTTCATGGCGGCCTTGATCGCCGCATAGGCCGTCTCGGCGTCCGCGCCCGGCGCCTTCTGGAGGCGGCAGGTCAGGTCCACGACGGAAACGTTCAGGGTCGGGATACGGAACGCCATGCCGGTCAACTTGCCCTTGAGGGCCGGGATGACCTTGCCCACCGCCTTGGCGGCGCCTGTGGAGGACGGGATGATATTGCCCGCCGCCGCGCGACCGCCGCGGAAATCCTTCTTGCCGCCCGGGCCGTCGACGGTCTTCTGGGTGGCCGTCGTCGCGTGCACGGTCGTCATCAGGCCTTCCATGATGCCCCAGTTGTCGTTCAGTACCTTGGCCACGGGCGCCAAGCAATTGGTCGTGCAGGAGGCGCAGGACACGAACTGCTCGCCCTTGAAGTTCTTGTGGTTGACGCCCATGACGAACATCGGCGTGTCGTCCTTGGACGGGGCGGACATGACGACGAACTTCGCGCCGGCCTTGATGTGGCCCTCGGCCTTGGCCTTCTCCAGGAACAGGCCCGTCGATTCGCAGATGTACTCGGCGCCGACTTCGTTCCACTTCAGGTTGGCGGGATCCTTCTCCGCGGTGAGGCGGATGCTCTTCCCGTTGACGATCAGCGCGCCCTCGCCTGCCTTGACCGTGCCCTTGAACGGGCCGTGGATCGTGTCGTACTTCAGCATGTACGCCAGCTGCTTGGCGTCGAACAGGTCGTTGATGCCGACGACCTCGACTTTCGGGTTCTCGACAGCCGCCCGGAAAACAAGCCGGCCGATTCGGCCGAATCCATTGATGCCCAACTTGATAGCCATTTCTGCGTCTCCCTTTTTTATTTTTTGCGGCCGGCCCTGATTAGGGACCGGGCCGATTGCCCATGGTTAAACGGAGCCGAGACCATACAGGATGGGCCCCGGGCCGTCAATCATGCACTTTTCCTTGGCGTGTATCGCTTTTCCGCGGTCCCGGCTTGACGCTCTGCCGTTTCCCGCTAGGCTGCAACCGATGAACGATATCCCGCCGACTCCGGACGCGCCTGTGGCGCTGACCATCGCCGGCTCCGACAGCGGCGGCGGGGCGGGCATCCAAGCGGACCTTCTGACCTTCGCGGCTTTCGGCGTCTTCGGCACTTCGGCGCTGACCTGCATCACGGCCCAGAACCCGCGCGAGGTAACCGGCATCCAGGCGCTGCCTCCCGAATTCGTCGCCCGGCAGATCAAGACGGTCTGCGACGCCTTCCCCGTGGCGGCGGCCAAGACGGGCATGCTGTTCTCGTCCCCCATCATCCGGGCCGTGGCGGCCGCCGACGTCCAACAGGGCATTCCCATCCTGGTCGTGGATCCGGTGATGGTGGCGGCTTCGGGCGCCCGCCTGCTGGAGGCGGATGCGATCGAGGCCTTGTGCGGGGAACTGCTTTCCCAGGCCCGCGTGATCACGCCCAACCTGGACGAGGCGGCCATCCTGTGCGGCCGCGCCATCGAAAGCGTGGAGCAGATGCGCGAAGCGGCGCGCGAGATCGGGGACCGCTACGACGTGGCGTGCGTCATCAAGGGCGGCCATCTCGCGGGGCCGGAAATCACCGACGTGCTCTACGACGAGGGGCAGGAACTGGTCATGGCCGGCGCCCGCCTCGCCCAGGCCGAGACACACGGGGCCGGTTGCGCGTTCTCGGCCGCGATTACCGCCGGCCTGGCAAAGGGCTGGCTGCTGGAAGACGCGGTGACCCGGGCGCGCGAATTCGTCCGCCAAGCCATGGAATCGGCCCGGCCGGCCGGCGCGCATCGCCCCCTTCATTTCCTCGCGAACTACGAACCCGACGCATCCGATTGAATCGCCATGGCGGTTGAGCCGATGGAACTGGCGGCGGGAACGGACGGTCGCGCATCGCCCCGGCGCCCGTTCATGGGCCTGGCCGCGTTCTTCCTGGCCGGCGTAGGCGCCGGGCTGTGCCTGGACGTTCCCTGTCCCCTGCTGGGCGCCGGCGCCGCGCTGCTGGCCGTCGCCGGCATGCTGGCGCGGCATGCCGCGGGATCCCTGTTGACCGGCCTGGCGGTCCTGCTCGCCGGCTGGCTCAATGTCTCGCTGGCCGCCCGGAGTCCGTCCCCGCGCGAAGTCCACGCCCTGATGGCGCGCGATCGCGAACAGGTGGAACTGGTCGGCCTGGTGACCGGCGACTCGGTCACCACCGCGGCCCGCCGCGAGGGTCAGGTCATCTGCCGCTTCTCGCTGCGCGTGGAGGGGCTTCACCGGAAGACAGACTGGGAGCGGGCGCGGGGAACGGTATCGATTTTCTGGCGCAAGGATGCGGCCGGCCCCGAACCGCGCTATGGCGAACGGTGGGTCTGGCGCGGCGTGATCGAGCGTCGTCCCCGCTTCGAGAGCGGAGGCGGCGGATCCCTCTGCGGGATGACTCCGGACCCGGACGGCGGCCGGAAACTTTCCAGCGGGCACGGATGGAAGTTCGTCTCCTGGTGCCTGGCCCAACGGCGCGCCTGCTTTGATCTGCTCGGCCTGGGCCTGGAGCGAAGCCCGGACGTCGCGGCCCTGCTGCGCACCCTGCTGCTTGGCTACCGGCAGGAGCTGTCCCCGCAGCTCCTGCAGGCCTTCTCCACGACCGGCACGCTCCATATTATTTCCATCTCCGGTCTCCACGTGGGGATCATGGTCGTGCTGATCACGGCCCTGCTGAAGGCGCTCGGCCGGCCCCGGCCTCGCTGGGCGCTGTACCTGGCGCCGGCGCTGCTGGTCTATTCGATCTCCACCGGCTTGAGCGCCAGCACGGTCCGGGCCACCATCATGGCCATGATCTTCTGGGCCGGCCCGCTGTTCCGCCGCCGGCCGGACGGCCTCTCGGCGCTGGCCCTCTCCGCCATCCTGATCCTGGCGTTCGCCCCGTTGCAGCTCGTGGACCTGGGCTTTGTTTTTTCGTATTCCGCCGTGGCCGCCCTGATGATGTGGTATCCCGTCTGGGTCACCCCGTTCGCGGCCCGGCTGCGCGCGGATCCCTGGGCGCCGCCGGAAAGCAAGGGGCGGCGCATCCTGCGCCAGCTCGCGCTGTATGTATTTTCCATGCTGCTGACCACGGCGGCCGTATGGATCACCACGACCCCGCTTTCGGCCCGCTTCTTCAACCTCGTCGCGCCGATGGCGCTGCCCAGCAACCTGCTGGTGATCCCGTTGTCGTTCGTGGTCCTGGTGACCGGCGTGCTGACCGTCCTGTTCGGCGCCCTGTCCTCGTGGATGGCCGAGGTGTTCAACCATGCCAACCGCGTGTTCACATCCGTGATGCTGGAGAGCATCGAGTGGTTTTCGAGCTGGCGCGGAGGCTACACCTACGTCCCCACCCCGCCCGCCTGGTTCGTGGCGGCCTGGTTCGCCTGGATGGCGCTCCTGCGCATGGCGCGCCGCCGCGCCGTCATTGCCGCCGCCGGACTTGTCATGCTCGGCGCCGGCTGGGCCTGGATTCTACGCGGCGACGAGGCCTGCGCGGACGTGCTGGATGTCGGCCAGGGGCAGGCGGTTTTTCTCAACCTGCCGGGCTCCCGAGATGTCCTGGTGGACACGGGGCCCCGCTTCTCGTCCCGGGACGTGATCCGGCACCTGCGCCGCCACGGCGTCAACGGCCTGCGCGCCCTCGTCCTGACCCACGGGGACGCCGAGCATATCGGCGGGACCGCCGCGGTCCTGGACGCCCTGCCCGTGGACGAGATCTGGTGCGCGCCGCACCTGGGCCGGTCGCCGGCCTACCGCGAATTGCTGGCCGATATCCGCCGCCGCGGCATCCCGCTCCGCGCGCTGACGCGCGGCGACCGGGGCCTTCTTCCCGGCGGCCTGGAGTGGGAAGTTCTGCACCCGCCCGCCGACCGGAATTTCCGCCGGTCGGACGAGGCTACCCTGGTCCTGCGCGTGGGACGGGAGGCCACGGCGCTGATGATCATGGGCGGGGCGGACGGCAGCGTGGAGCAGGACCTGGTGGCGCAGCCCGCGGACCTCGGCGCCACGGTGCTGGTGACCGGCGACCACGGGGCGGAAGGGACCTGCCGGATCGACTGGCTGGAACGGGTGGGTCCCGTCGCGGCCGTAATCAGCGTGGGCCTCGGCAACGTGCGCGGACAACCGGACAGGGCAACGCTTTCGCGTCTGCGGGAAAAATCGATTCCGACCTGGAGGACGGACGAAAGCGGTCCCCTGCGCATCCCCTTCCAGCATTCGGCGCCCGGCCGCAAGACGCCCGCCGTCCAGCCGCTGGTCAGTCCTGCGCCCCCAGTTCCAGGAGCAGTTCCTGGAAGCCCGGATCGTTCCGAACGAGATCAAACTCCGGACGGGACATCCATGCCAGCGCCTGCTTCGGGTCCACCAGGCTGATGGCCCGTTTGAGCGCGTCGATGGCGCTTTCCGGACTGTTTCCATGGGAGAGGGCCTGGGCGAGACGGAAATGGATCGGCGCGACATCCGGCGCGACGCGGGCGATCTGCTGAAGCAGCTTGGCGGCGCGGTCCCATTGCTCCAACTGAAGCAGGATCAGGGCGTATGTCTGCCCTGCCATGGTGTCGCCCGGCTGGAGGGTCATGTACTCCTCGAAGCGCTGGCTGGCCTTGTCCGGCTGGCCGCGCCGTAAATATAGGGTGGCCAGGTTGAAATAGGAGTTCGCGTACTGCGGGTTCATCCGCGTGGCGGTCAGGAAGGACGCCTCCGCCTTGTCATAATCCTCCATGCCCATGTAGGCTACGCCGAGGTTGTTGGCCATTGAGAAGGTCATGGGCTCCTCGCGGGACGCCTTTTCAAAGGCTTCCGCGGCCACGGCGAACTGCTTGAGGCGAATGGCCAGCAGCCCGACCTGGCCTTGAACGCCCCGGATGTCGGGGAAGATCTGGGCGACCTTCTGGTAGCTGTCGAGGGCGTCGTCGAAACGCTCCTGCTTCGCCGCCCGCTCCGCCTTCACCAGGTAATACGCGGCCTGCTTGAGGGATGCGGACGTCAAGGGCAGGTCCTTGAGTTCCTCCGGGGCCGCCGGGGGCTTCAATTCCTCCAGCAGGTACATCGTCTGCGCATCGGCCTCGAAACGCAGGGGCGAGGCCGGGCGCTCCAGCGTCCGGCGAGGTGTACGGGCCACCTGCCGGCTCTCGCTGATCTGGAGGTAATAGTAGGTGGTCACCACGACGATCAGCAGGCCCGACACCAGCACGGTCAGCACGAACAGCAGCGTCTGCCGGCGGAGCTGGCGCTGGGATTCGGCCCAATAGCCCTCCGGCGCCTGGGGCGGCCCGGCCGCGGGCGGCGCCCCGGCGGGGGCCTTGTCGCGGACGTGATATACGCTGTGGGAAAGCGGATCCATGCCTCACTCCGTTTCCGCCGTCTCGGGCGCTTTTTCGGACAGGGAGGACGAGAGGAGGGGCTCGTTGCTGTAGGCGTCCCACGGCGCGACGGCCTCGTCTCCGCCCGTCAGTTGCCGGGCACGGTCCTTCTTTTCGAGCTCACTCTCGAAGGCGCGGCCGGCGTCGGTTTTGCGCAGCTCGGCGAAGGCAGGACCCCGGAAGCTCTGCAGCACGACGGAGGGCGGCGCCTTGGCCGCCGCGTGCTCCAGATGCGCGCGGGCCTTGTCCATGTCGCCCATCAGCGCCGCCACGGCCGCCGCATCCATGATGAGCGGGATCCAGTCGGGCTTCTTCTGCAGCGCCCCGGCCTGGATCGCGTAGGCCTCCGCGTAGCGGCTCCTCGACGCCTCGAGGAAGGCCTGTTCCTTGAGCGCCTTGGGATCGCCGGGCGCCTGGGCCAGGTATCGCTCCAACTCCGCGGCCGCCGCGGCGGCATCGGACTGGAGCAGGAAGCAGAGCGCCCGGTTGAAGTGGGCGGGGGCAAACTGCGGGTCGTACTGCAACGCCGCCTCGAGGAGTTCCGCCGCCTTGGCGGCGCGATTCTGGTAGAAATAGGCCACCGCCAGGTCGTTCAGCAGGGCCGGGGAATCCGGCTCGGTGCCGATCGCCGACTGCAGGACGATCAGGGCCTTGTTGTACTCGCGTTGACGGAGGTTCAGGCGGCCGAGCTCGCCGCGCGCCGAGTTCAGGTCCGGCCACAGGCGCAGCGCCTCGGAGTACATTTCCGCGGCCTGGACGTACTGCCCGGCGGACTGCAGCAGGTCGCCACGCCGGGCCAGCAGCGTGGCCTCGTTCGCGAGCTCGGCGTCCGAGCGACGGACCCCGGAAAGCAACTCCTGCGTCTCCACGCGCTTCCGGTCGAGATCGACCGGCGCGCCGGTCACCGAGGCGCTGTCCGGGATGTCCCGGGTCCGCGCGTTCTCTTTCATTTGCCAGGTCTTTCGGGAGATGAAGAGGACGATGAGCAGGAACATGCCCATGCTCGCCAGCACCAGGAGGACGGTATACCACGCGGCGTGGGATGTCGCGCGGTTATCGCGGCGAGGCGCCGGACGGCTGTCCCGGCCCCGCCTCGACGGGTCGTTCTGCCTCTGGCGATGGTATTGGTACCCGGCCGCGCCGCCGGTTCCGCCCGGCTCGGCATCCGGCGGAGGAGATGAGATCGGATTCATGATTGCAGTTTTGGCTGCTGACTTTAGTACATGGGCGCGCATTGTGCAAGCCATGCCGCGCCGGGCCGGCTGTTGCATTGCCGGCGGGGGTGCGCTATACCTTGCCTGCAGCCCGGCCCGCGGGATTCCTCTCCGGCCGGGCGGGAGACGGGTGCCATGTCCTTGAGAACATTAGGTCGCGGAGTCGGCTGGCTGGCGCTGGCGGTCCTGCTGACCGCCAACCTGGTCCTGGGCGCGCGCCTGCAGAACCAGGCCGGCCCTCCCGATGAGCGGGACACCGGCTACGAAAAGATGGCGCTGTTCACCCGCGTTCTGGAGCAGGTGCGCGAGCAATACGTCGACGCGGACAAGACCACCTACCAGGACCTGATCTACGGCGCGCTGCGCGGAATGCTGGAATCCCTGGACCCGCACAGCCAGTTCCTCGATCCCGACATGTACAAGGATATGAAGGACGAAACCGCCGGCGAGTTCGGCGGCCTCGGCATCGTGATCGGGGTCAAGGAGGGCATGCTGACGGTCATCGCCCCGATGGAGGACACGCCCGGCTTCAAGGCCGGACTGCTCCCGGGCGACAAGATCCTGGAAATCGACGGCAAGCCCACCGACAACCTGACCATGGAGGAAGCCGTCAAGCAACTGCGCGGCGCCCCGGGAACCAAGGTGACGCTGGGCATCCTCCGCCCGAAAAGCGAGGGCATACGCACGATGGAGCTCGTGCGGGCCGTCATCAACATCCCGAGCGTCAAGGACACGGACATGCTGGAGGACGGCATCGGCTACCTCCGCATCGTGCAGTTCAACGAGCCGACGGCGAAGGCCGTGCACGAGGCGATCCAGGGGCTCCAGGCCCGGGGCATGCGCGCGCTGGTCCTCGACCTCCGGAACAATCCGGGCGGCCTGCTGACCTCGGCGATCGAGGTCGCGGAGAAATTCGTCCGGCGCGGCGACATGATCGTTTTCACCCAGGGCCGCAACGAAAAACCGCTCCAGACGTTCCGCGCGAAAGGCCGCCAGCATTACACCGACTTCCCGATGGTCATCCTCATCAACGGCGGCAGCGCCAGCGCGGCCGAGATCGTGGCCGGCGCGCTCCAGGACCACCGCCGCGCCATCCTCGTGGGCGGGAAATCGTTCGGCAAGGGCTCCGTGCAGAGCGTCCTCCAGCTCGACGACGGGTCCGCCATCCGGCTGACAACCGCGCGTTACTACACGCCGAGCAAGCGGGTCATCCACGAGCAGGGCATCGAACCGGATGTCCCCGTCGCCATGCCCCCGGAAGACCTGCAGCGGCTGATCAACCAGCGCGCCGAGCCCGAAAGCGGGAAGGACGAAGCCGATGTTCCCGCGAGCGCGATCCGCGACGTGCAGCTCGAGCGGGCCCTGGACATCCTGAAGGGCGTGATGATCTTCACCGCGCAGCAGCGCACCTCCGCCGTCGCCCGGCGTTGAAGGGGGCGGGTTCAGGGTCCAGGGCGGGTTCCGGCGTTCTCCCATGAATGTTCTCGGCATCGAAACCTCGTGCGACGAGACGGCGGCCGCCGTGGTGGCGGACGGCTGGAAGGTGCTCTCCAATTGCATCTACAGCCAGGTGGCCAGCCATCGGCCCTACGGCGGCGTGGTCCCGGAAATCGCCTCGCGCCAGCACGTGGAAATCCTGCCCGGGATCCTTCGCGAAGCGATCGGGCAGTCCGGCCTCGGCTGGGACGACCTGGATGCCTTCGCCGTGACCCGCGGCCCGGGCCTGGCCAGCTCGCTGCTCGTGGGCTTGTCCGCGGCCCAGTCGCTGGCCTTGCGCCAGCGGCGCCCGCTCATCCCGGTCAACCATGTGGAAGCGCACCTCTACTCGCTGTTTCTTCCCGAGCCCCCGGCTGCGGCTCCCCCGCCCGCCCCGCCCCTGCCCATGCTGGTCCTGATGGTCTCCGGCGGCCACACGGCGCTGGTCCGATTCGAGGGCCTCGGGCGATACCGGTGGCTGGGCCAGAGCCTGGACGACGCCGCGGGCGAAGCCCTGGACAAGGGCGCCAACCTGATGGGCCTGGGCTATCCCGGCGGGCCGGCCATCGAGCAGGCCGCCGCGGGAGGCGATCCGGAGGCGATCTCCTTTTCCCGCACGTCCATCCGGGCCAGCCCGCGCACCGGCGACCTCGATCCCGACCTGTGTTTCAGCTTCAGCGGCCTGAAGACGGCCCTTCTCTATCTCCTGCGCCGGCAACCCGAACTCCTCGGCCCGGACCGCCTCCGGCACCTCGCCGCCAGCTTCCAGGAAGCCGTGTTCAACACGCTGCTCCACCGGGCGGAACAGGCCATGGAAAAAGACGCCTATGCCTCGTTCGGCTGTGTCGGCGGCGTGCTGCGCAATCGCCGGCTGCGCGCGCGGATCGAGGAGGCCGCCCGGCGGCGACGCCTCCCGCTGCGCATGGCGCCCCCCTCCTTCTGCACCGATAACGCCGCGATGGTCGCCGGGCTGGCCGGCGCGACGGGGGGACCGGCGCCCGCCGATCCGGCCGCAGTGGAAATCCGGCCCGACCTGCGCCTGTCGGCCTGACCGCAACGCCCGCCGGAAAGCCGGGACGGCCTACAATGCCTTTGACGCTGCCGCCCGGCTTCTTTATGCTGCCCGCCAATAGATCGCCATGACTGCGTCCTCCAGCCCCGCCGCCGCGTTTTTCAAATCGCTCGTGCTGTCGCTCGACCTCCCGGTCATCGTCATGGACGCCGAACTCCGCGTGCTGCTGCTCAACCCGGCGGCCGAGGGGATCACGGGCGCGCGCACCCGCCAGGCCGTCGGCCAATTCGGCGGCGAGCTGGTCGGCATGGACCGGGCCACCTGCGAGGCCCTCGGGTTCGGCTCGGGCGGCGGCGCCACGGGCTGGAAGGAGTTCGTCTGCGTTCCCGCGGGTTCCGCCAGCCGCCTGGTGCGGGCCCGGGGCTGCACCCTGCCCTGGAGCGCCCGGCGCACCGCGGTGGTCTGGATTCTCGACGCCCCCGGCTGGCACGACGCGGGCCCCCGCCTCCTGCCGTCCGGCGCCCCCGTCATCATCTTCGAGCTCGACGCCGGCGGCCGCCTCGTCTACGGCGCGGAGGAGTTCGCCGGCCTGCTCGACCGCCAGGCCGACGTCACGACCGGGCGCCTCTTCCGCGAACTGCTCGTGGAGGAGCAGCGGGGTTCGTTCGACGCCGTCTGGCGCAAGGCGCACGGCGGGGAGGCGGTCCGCAACTCGGAGTTGCGCCTGGTGCACGGCCGCGGAGCGGCGCGGCCTTTCTGGGTTTCGCTGTTCCCGATCAAGGATCCGCGCGGCATCACCCTCGGGGTCCGCGGCGTGGCCGGCGACCTCTCCGGGCAGAAGGACCTGGCCTATGCCCTCGAGGCCTCGGAAGAGCGCTTCAGCGTCCTGTTCCGCGAATCCTCGGACCCCATCCTGATCCTCAACATGGAGGGCGACATCCTCCTGGCCAACCCGTCCTTCGAACGGATCACGGGGGTCCGCTCCGACGAGCTCTTCAGCGGCGAAAAAAGCTGGTCCGATTTCGTCCTGCCCGCCGATTACGAAGCGCTCCGCGGCGAACTCCGGCAATGCGCCGCGACGCACAAGGACGGCATGACCGAGTTCCGGGCCCGGGATGCCGGCGGGCAGGTGGTCTGGTTCGAGCAGAGCCACAGCATCCTGCACGACGAAGTGGGCCAGCCCCGCGGGATCATGGCGGTCGCGCGCAACATCCACCGCCACAAGCAGCACGAATTCGAGCTGCGCGAGCAGGCGGAGGACATGCAGCGGCGGCACGACCGCGCCCAGGCCCTGATCTCGCGCCTGAAATTGTTCTTCGCCCAGACCAGCTCGCTGGCCGACGATCCGCAGCGGTTCCTCCAGGGCGTGTGCGACATCCTGTTCGAGATGTACGAGCCCCTGCTCGTGATCCTTCACCTGTCCGGCGAAGGCCGGGTGGTCCACCGCGGCCGGCCGGATGTGCTGGCCGATGTCGGGCCGGAAGCCCTGGAGCAACTGCAATGCGGCGTGTGCGGGCAGATCACCGAAACGGGCATGCCGTTCTACTCCCACTCGCTCGACACGGCCCCGCCGCCGCAATGCGCCGCCCGGCTGGGTTCGCGGTCGCTGAAAACCTGCGTCGGAGCGCCCCTCCGCGACTCGAGCGGAAGGATCCGCGGCTCCATCATCATGCTGGACGACAAGACCCGCGCCTTCGACAGCCTCGACGTCGAGGTGGTCACCGTCGCCGCCCTGCAGGTCGCCGCCCGGCTCCGCGCCGAGGAGCAGGAGACCGTGCGCCGGGGCCTCGAGGAGCACCTGCGCCAGGCCCAGAAGATGGAAGCCGTCGGCATGCTGGCCGGCGGCATCGCCCACGACTTCAACAACATCTTGAGCAGCATCCTCGGCTTCACGACCTATCTCCTGGCCCGGACGCCGCCCGGCAGCAACATCCACCGCGACCTCGGCCTGATCGAGCAATCGGCGGTGCGAGCCGCGGACCTGACGCGCCAGCTGCTCTCCTTCGCGCGGCGGCGGCACTTCGCGAAGGAGCCCGTGTCCTTCAACACGGTCATCCACGACGTCGTGGCCATCCTCCGCCGATCGCTGCCGGCCAACATCCAGATCCATATGCGGCTGGCCCCGGAACTGCCCCCCGTGCTCGGCGACCGCGGGCAGCTCAACCAGGTGATCATGAACATGGGCATCAATGCCGCCGAGGCCATGAGCGGCAAGGTGGGCATGCTCACCCTGTCCACCGAGCACCGGGCGCTCGACCTGCGCGAGCGGGCCGTCCTCGCCGAGGCCGCGGACGAGAAGTACATCTGCGTCACGGTCAGCGACACCGGCAAGGGCATCCCCAAGGAGGCCCAGGCCCGGATCTTCGATCCGTTTTTCACCACCAAGGCCGCCAGCGGCGGCACCGGCCTGGGCCTGTCAATCGTTTACGGCATCGTCACCAACCACAAGGGCTTCGTCCACGTCGAGAGCGAGGAAACCTGCGGCACCACGTTCCGGCTCTATTTCCCCGCCTGCGAATCGGGCGACACCTCCCCGGAAAAGGCGCCCTCCGGCCGCGTCCTCACCGGCACGGAGACCATCCTCGTCGTGGAGGACGAGGCGCTCGTCCGGCAGATGGCGGTCGAGGTTCTCAAGTCCTACGGCTACAAGGTGGTCTCGGCCTCGTCCGGCGAGGAGGCGGTGGACCTGTTCAAGGACGTCAAGGACCGCGTGGACCTCGTGTTCCTCGACCTGGTCATGCCGGGGATGGGCGGGGAGGAAACCTTTCAGGCGCTGCGGCAGGAGAAGGCCGACGTGAAGATCCTGCTGACCAGCGGGTTCGTGCGCGAGGATCTCTCCGAGCGCCTTGTCGCGGCGGGCGCGCTGGGCATCCTGTACAAGCCGGCGAAAAGCGACGACCTGCTGGCCGCCGTCCGCGACGCCCTCGACGGACGCCCCGTTACGCCGCCCCCGAAATCTTGACGGGCCTGCGGCGGAAACGTAGAGTCGACCGGTAGCTGAAAGCCAAGCGCCCGGGCGGGTGTAGCTTAGTGGTAAAGCCTCTGCCTTCCAAGCAGAATACACGGGTTCGATTCCCGTCACCCGCTCCAATCTCCTGACGGCGCGATTTCCGCGACGGATTTCCACGGCTCCGCGAACTCGACGACGATTTGCGGGACGGCTTTTCCGAGGAGCTTCAACGGCGGACGATGACCGGCGATCCCGACCGGCGACAGGCGCGAGGATTCCAGCGCGGCGGAAGATTTGCCGGACGCGGCGACGCTGACGGACGGACGCGACGGATTTCCGGCGGCGTTGAGAGGCAAGGACTTGTGAACGGGACGCGTCAGGGCTTCGGCCTCCGGCCTCGAAAAGTCGGCGCGTGTGGCGAAGCCGCCGCGCCGAGGACTCGACCGCCCTTCGGTCGGCTCTGCTTCCGATTCTTCCGGCCACGCGCGCGCATATTCTCCGCCGTCTTTCTGCGCTGTCTCCGGCGGCGTCAATTTCAGGTTCGAGCCAGCAATTTTCAGAAAATCGCGTATTCCCGCGAGGTCGTCTGAAAAACTCAACTTTTCGGCCATATTTGCGCGTTTCACAAACTCGCGGGAAGGTTCGAGCCAAATTGCACCCCTCGTCTGAATTTGGCCGATTTTCTCTTTCGCGTCCGCCTTGTCGCGCAGCATCTGCTCTTTGCGCGCGGCGTATTCGTCACGCGTCAAAGAGCCTTCAAGGTAAACGTCGAGCAATCGGTTTAACCTGGCTTCAAGGTCCGCAAGCCGTGTCTGCTCTCCGTTCAGTGCGGCGGCGGATTCCGTCCGCTCGTCTGCCGCCCACTGGTCGAAGATCGCCAGAACCGCAGCCGCGCCGTCGTCAGGGAGCGACACGGCGCGTGTCTTGAGCTTGAGGGCATCCGCGAAAGGCTCCTCGCGGATGCACTTCAAGTGACAGGGGCGGCCCATCTTCTTCGTGCATCGGTAATACGTGTGCCCCTTCTGGCTTTCGGCTGTGATTGCGCCTCCGCACACGTCACAGCCGAAAAGGCCAAGAAACGGATAGCCGTCTGAACGTCGTTCGCGTTCGGGGCCAGCCCGTCGCTTATGGATTCGCTGAACCTGTTCAAAAAGGCTGTTCGGCACAATCGCGGCGTGTGTGCCTTCGTAGGTCTCGCCGCGATACCGGAACATGCCGACGTAAAACGGGTCGGTGAGCAGGGTTGACATGCGATTGGGCCGGATGGCCTTGGCGTTGATGCTGGTCAATCCCCAATCCTTCGCCAATTCGCAAAGGTCGCTCGCGCTGTATTTGTCCGTTGCGTAGGACTCGAAGAGCCGCCGCACAAGCGGCGCTTTTGCCTCGTCCACAATGACGGTGTGGGTTTTGGTCTCGTTCAAGTACCCGACCGGCGCGCGGCTCGGATACTCGCCGCGCCGCAGTTTCTGGCGGATGCCGCGCCAGACATTTTCCGTAAGATTTTCGACGTAGTATTGAGACTGCCCAAAGGCAATGTTCAGCATGAACTTGCCTTGCGGCGTGTTCTCAAACCAGAACGTCGAGAACTTCAAAGCCTTCAACTGTCCGACAGAAAGCAAGTGGACAATCCGTCCGCCATCAACGGCATTGCGCGCGAGCCGGTCGGGGTGCCATGAAATGATTCCCTCTGCATGGCCGCGTTCAATTTCTTTGATCATGTTGTCGAAGACAGGTCTTCCCGGCGATTTGGCCGACATGGATTCGACAAACTCGCGCACGATGCTGACGCCTTCCTTTCGGGCCAACTCGCGGAGTTCGTCGAGTTGGCTTTCGATGGACAACATTTGCCGGTCGTCCTCGTCGGTGGATTTCCGCGCATACAGAAAGAAGTTCACTTCGCGCCCCCTTTCCCGGCTTTCTCGGTCAATGCCTTTGATTCTCGCACGACCTTTGCAAATGCCTTGAAATCCGGCGGCGTGAGTGGCTTCAACAGCAAATGTTCGCCGTCGCAGACGATGAACATTTTTGAGCCCGCCGTGAGCTTCAAGGCGTCGCAGAATTTGCGGGGAATAGTGAATTGCCCCTTCACGGTCACGCTGGCGATGTCGATTTGCATGGCCGCAAGGTATCCTTGCAGCATGGGTGGAGTCAATCCTTTTGGAAGGCGGCAGGAATTGGGCCGCTCCCGCGCGCGTGTGAGGAACGAACGCCAAGCGCGGGTAGTGGAACAATCCTGCCGCCGGGGTGGTCCGTCTTTGTCTTGCGCGCGCTTGGCCGGAAGAATCGGAAGCAGAGCCGACCGAAGGGCGGTCGAGTCCTCGGCGCGGCGGCTTCGCCACACGCGCCGACTTTTCGAGGCCGGAGGCCGAAGCCCTGACGCGTCCCGTTCACAAGTCCTTGCCTCTCAACGCCGCCGGAAATCCGTCGCGTCCGTCCGTCAGCGTCGCCGCGTCCGGCAAATCTTCCGCCGCGCTGGAATCCTCGCGCCTGTCGCCGGTCGGGATCGCCGGTCATCGTCCGCCGTTGAAGCTCCTCGGAAAAGCCGTCCCGCAAATCGTCGTCGAGTTCGCGGAGCCGTGGAAATCCGTCGCGGAAATCGCGCCGTCAGGAGATTGGAGCCGGTTAGCGGTAGCTATCCGAACTCATTTCGATGATGAATATGCCAAA